>Ga0335083_10002874_pt1 | contig 22524 bp, 13 predicted proteins | sample Lox_Sample_42_FD_206716 | JGI IMG/M metagenome (GOLD analysis project Ga0335083, IMG submission 206716) | Soil microbial communities from Loxahatchee National Wildlife Refuge, Florida, United States - Lox_Sample_4.2 | ecosystem: Environmental > Terrestrial > Soil > Wetlands | place: USA...
GGTTCGCCGTATTGCATGGTGTACGAGTGCGTGTAGAAGAAGTTGCCGATATCGGGCACCACTTCGTAACCAATGATGGTGTAGAAGTGACCCCACTTGATCTTCAGGTCGTCGTAGTCCGTTTCCGCATACAACTGCGGCATGGCAAAGCCATAGTCGAAGCTGTTCGCGCTGGTGTTCCAGCGGGGAATATTGCCACGCGAGGTGCCGTCCAAACCGGCCGCGGTGGTGAACACATAATCGCTGCCCCACATGAAGTCGATGTCGCCGCCGAAGAACCAGCCGCAGTTCTTGCTCATGTCGGCCGGGGTGCGTTGCAACACGGCGTACACTTGGTTCGCCTGGCCTTGATCTTGATCCGCAAAAGTCACCGGGCCATTGAAGTGGCTGGCCGGATCCTCGCTGTTGCCCATGATGCCGCCGGACACCCAGCCCGTCAGCGTCGATTTATGTTCCTTCAAGCAGCAACAATCGTCGAACAAGTGGCAGGTCGTGACGTCAGGGCAAGTCAACGGGCAGCTATCGTCCCAGCAGAAGCAGGGCTTCAACTTGCAGCAGCAGTGCAGCAAGTGAGGCAGCTTCTCATGGCAGCAGCCATTGCAGTCGGTGCAAGTGTCGCATCCGCAACCGCAGCCATTGCTGCACGAATTGCAGCTGCTGGAGCATGACGGAGCCGCGTTGCAGCTCGATTCACACGACGGAGCCGCTGCATTGCAGCTGCTACTGTCGGCACTGCCAGCCGCGGGAGCCGCTGGGGCCGGCGCCGCCGGCGCCGCAGGAGCGGCTGGAGCAGCCGGAGCTGCTTGCGACGCATTGTAGTAGTCGTAATTGCCGTACTCGTAAGCCGAAGGCGTAAGCGAGTGCGACGTGTTGTCGGCAAAGGCCGCTACGGTGGTCAGACCGCAGGCCATGGCAATTGCCATCGCCAATTTCGTGCAGTTCATAGTGCAAGACTCCAATCCATGAAGAACGCTGGGGGGGCAGGCGTGAGTTCCATCACGCCCTGCTTGTTGGGTAGGTCGATTCGTCCGGCAGGGTGACACCGCAGAGAGAGCCGCCTTCGCCTTCGCTCCAGTGCCACGATTAGCTATCGGCCCCCCCTGAACTGAAATTCATGCGAATCCTTCGATTTCCTTCCTCCCTCACTCGCGATAACTGCTCAAAAAGTGAAACCTTGTCGCGCATGCCGATGGAACCGTTGGCAATCTTTTCCGGCTACAAAAGCACTGCCGGTTCAGAAGATATTATCGCCGGCCTGCTCCACCTGATGGACGCGGCGCAGTCGTGCTTGAGACTTTGCACCGCAGCCTGCAGCCAGGCAGAATTCAAAAATCCCTTTTTTCCTCCTATATCGCGTCGCCCAACAATGCCGACTTGCAACCCGCGCGCAAAAAAAGCCCACGGGTTTTATCCCGTGGGCTTGTCATGCTTTAGGTCAGTCCGCTTCGACCCTTGCCGAAGGTCGAACTCAACTTACCACTGATAGATGGCGTCCAGACCGAACAAAAACTGGTTTTTCTTCGTGTTGTCGTCGTACGGGTCCTGGCTGCCAATCGTTGGGCTATCCGATTGGAACGCGTCGTAACGAATTTCTGGCCGCAACGTGAAGTTGCCGTTCGGCTTGTAGTTCAACCCAATCGCCGTTTCATAGAAGTTGCCGCCAAAGAAGTTGCCAACCAGCGGGTTGCCCGGACGCAGGCCGGTGACTGCAAAGCCGTCTTCATCGCGGAACCATTCGCCGCGCCAACCCAACGTCCAGCAGCAATTGATCTTATAGAACAAGTATTGATTCACGCCATACCACTGTGCCGCGTGAATTCCCGTCAAGGTGTCCGCCTCTTGTTGCACGCCCAAGTCATGTTGCAACACATAGGTCCAGCGGCTGGTTAAGTTGCGCGTCCACACAATGCTGTACATCGTGCGGTTGGCATCCGGACGAACGCCCGGCAGGTTCGCGGTGCTATTGTTGCCGGTGTCAATGCTGAAGGCCAGACTGCCGTAGGCTGTATCGGTGTAGGTGATGCCGCCGACGAAATTAACGCCGTCTTGCAACGTAAAATCATTCCAACCGGCCACCACGCCCGCGCTCCAAGCCCAGTTGTCGTTGATGTTGCGGCTGGCCAGCACGCCGGTGTGCGTGAACGGTTCGCCGTATTGCATGGTGTACGAGTGCGTGTAGAAGAAGTTGCCGATATCGGGCACCACTTCGTAACCAATGATGGTGTAGAAGTGACCCCATTTAATCTTCAGGTCGTCGTAGTCGGTTTCCGCATACAACTGCGGCATGGCAAACCCGTAGTCAAAGCTGTTTGCGCTGGTGCGCCAGCGCGGAATGTTGGCCTGATTGGTGCCGTCCAAGCCGGCAGCGGTGGTAAACATGTAATCGCTGCCCCACATAAAGTCGATGTCGCCGCCGAAGAACCAGCCGCAGTTCTTGCTCATGTCGGCCGGGGTGCGCTGCAAAATGCCATACACCTGATCGAACTGGCCGTCATCACGGTCGGCAAAAGTCACCGGACCATTGAAACGGCTCGCCGGATCCTCGCTATTGCCCATGATGCCGCCCGACACCCAGCCCGTCAGCGTCGAATCCTTTTCTTTCAGGCAGCAGCAATCGTCGAACAAGTGGCAGGTCGTGACGTCAGGGCAAGTCAACGGGCAGCTGTCGTCCCAGCAGAAGCAGGGCTTCAACTTGCAGCAGCAATGCAGCAAGTGTGGCAGCTTTTCGTGGCAGCAGCCGTTGCAGTCGGTACAGGTGTCACCGCAACCGCAGCCATTGCTGCAGGAATTGCAGCCACAAGACGGAGCGGTGCAGCTGGAGCACGATGGAGCCGCATTGCAGCTCGTTTCACACGCCGGCGCCGCGGCCGTGGCATTGCAGCTGCCCATATCGGAACAGCTTGCCGTTCCAGCACTCGAAGTCTCAGGAGCCGCCGGCGCCGGCGCCGCGGGAGCTGCCGGAGCTGCCGGCGCGGCCGGCGCAACTTGCTGCGCAGCATTATAGTAATCGTAATTGCCGTAGACGTATGCCGATGGCGTAGGCGAGCTCGCTGTACTATCGGCATAGGTCACAACGCTGGTCAGACCGCCGGCCATGGCGATCACCATTGCAAGTTTCGTGCAGTTCATAGCGCAAGACTCCTAAAGGCACGGTGGGCAGACGTGAATCCTTCACGTCCTGTTGCCAGATGCTGGCATCCGGCTCGTAAGGGGATTATCCCCTACAAAGCTACGGCAATGCGCAATCTATCGGTCTGCATCCTTCGGGGAATCCATCCGAATAGAGCGATCCGGCCACCCGCCGCGCGCTCCGGCAGCGGAGAACTGATAAACCCTAACGATCGCGCCGGTCGCATTGCTGGTAAGAATTTCCGGTTAGCAAAGCATTGCGGGATCGGAAAAGAATAGGGAATAATCCCGCGGATTAAAATCGTGCCGTTTAGGGCGTCAGCCCTTCGAACATCGCGTCGACAAATTCGTCCGGCCGGAAAACCGCCAAATCCTCCGCCTTTTCTCCCACGCCTACTAATTTGACGGGCAGGCCGAATTGCTGGCGAATCGGCACAATCACGCCCCCTTTGGCCGTCCCGTCGATTTTCGCCAGCACAATGCCCGTGCACTTGACCGCCTCGGAAAAGCCGCGCGCCTGGCTGATGCCGTTCTGGCCGGCGGTCGCATCCAGCACCAGCAACACTTCGTGTGGCGCTTCGGGAATTTGCTTGCTGATCACGCGCTGAATTTTCGTCAACTCCGCCATCAGGTTTTGCTGCGTTTGCAAACGGCCCGCCGTATCGACAATGCACACGTCCGCCCCCGTGTCAATCGCCTGCTTCACCGCCGCAAACGCCACGCTGGCCGGATCGCTCTTCGGCGCTCCTTTCACCACGCTGGCCCCCAGCCGCTCGGCCCAAATGCCCAACTGCTCCACCGCCGCGGCCCGAAACGTGTCGCCGGCCCCCAACACTACTTTTTTCCCGTCCGATAAAAACAGCTTCGCCAGTTTGGCAATGCTCGTGGTTTTGCCCGCTCCGTTCACGCCGCATACCATGAATACCGTCGGACCGCTCGCCGCCATCTTCAAGGGAGCGTCGTCCTGGGCCATCAATTGCTTCAGTTTGCTTTTCGCCACCTCAATGGCGTCGTCCATCTGAATCACGCGGGCCCGAAACTGCGTCCCAATTTCCTCGACAATTTGATTGGCCCCTTGCGGGCCCATGTCGCAGCGCACCAGCTTTCCGCGAAATTCTTCCAGAAACGCCTCGTCGACCAGCCGCCCTTCCCCTTTGAAAATATCGCGAATGTCCGTGCGCAGCAGTTGCTTGGTTTTATCCAACCCCTGCTTAATTCGCGCAAAAAAACCCATGAGGGAAGGAAGTGATGGGGTGAGTGGTGAGGAAAAGAATGTCGAATGATCCGCCGCGGCGGAAATGACCAATGACCAAATCCCAATGACCAAACGTCGTCACAGCTGATCATTGGTCATTGGGGCTTGATCATTGGTCATTCCCCTTCCCGTGTCCTTCAATAAACTTGTCCAAAATCCCGTTCACAAACTGGGCGCTGTGCGCCGCTCCAAAGCGCTTGGCCAATTCCACCGCCTCGTTAATGGCCACGGCCCCCGGCGTCTGGGTGTACAGAATTTCAAAGGCGCCCAATCGCAACACGTTCCGATCAGTCGCCGCCATCCGCTCCAGGCTCCAATTCTCCGCCGTCCGCACCAACAGCGCATCAAGCTCCGACCGATTCCGTCGCACCCCGTCAATCAGCGATTGCGCAAAAGCAATCAAATCCGCGTCGTCCTGCAGCCGCGAGCGCAAAAAATCGCCCCGATCCGCCGGCTCATTCTCCGGGTTCTGGCTACCGACATTCAAATCGTCCTGATACAAAACTTGCAGGGCGACTTCGCGGGCTTTCGATCGCTTGGCCATAGTGACAATCATCGCGGGTGGCGATGCATTTTGACTTTAACGCAAACCGGCTTGGCGTCCGTCGCTGCCGTCAATCGCTTGCGGTTTAGCAGAATCGCCTAAGGTGTATCCTGTTCCTTCAACTTTCGTAACAGCGACACCATTTCCAAGGCCGCCGTCGCACACTCTACTCCTTTGTTGCCGACCACAGGCTTGGCGTCTTGGCTGCCGGCGGCGGGTTTGCCCTCTTGGGCGGCTTGAGTGGGCTCTTTGTTGCTTACGTGGCCGCCGGCACGCTGGATCGCTTGCTCCACCGTATCGCACGTCAGCACGCCGAACAAGACCGGAATTCCGTGCCGCAAGTTCGCTTCCATAATTCCCAGGCTTACCGCCCGATTTATGTGCTGATCGTGCGTCGTAGCCCCGCGAATCACCGCTCCTAGGCACAGCACCGCCGCGTAATTCCCGCTGCCGGCCATTTGATCGGCAACCAGCGGAATTTCAAACGCCCCCGGCGTCCACGCCACGTCGATCGCCTCCTCCTTCACTCCCGCCCCTTGCAGCGTTGCCAGCGCACCCGCCAACAGCTTCGACGTAATCGCTTCATGATACCGCGATACCACCACGGCAAATCGCCCGTCGGCTGCATCGTGTCGATCGCTTGGAATCGTTGGCATAGAACACGATTATATATCACACAGCGCACAGGACCAATGTGCTGCCACGGCCAGACAGGGGCCGGTATGAAGCGCTGGGTACTCGCCGATTTAGAAGAGATTGGCACTCGCCGATGGCCGTCCGATCAGGCCGTTCCTGCGCGCCGCCGTCTCAGCGCCAGTCCCAACGCCCCCAGCATCCCTAACACCCATGTTGCCGGTTCAGGCACCGCCTTCGAGAGATTGCCGCCGCCGGAAGACAAATCATGGAGCAGGGCTTGAAGATCGGCACTATTTACCTTCCCGTCGCCGTTCACATCCAGAATGAACGAAACGTCGGCGGAGCTGAACGAATGATCGTTTTGATATTTCGTAATATTCGTCAACGCCTTCAGCAGCGCGGCAACGTCTGCCGCGTCGGTGTGGCTGTCCTGGTTAATGTCGCCAATCAGCGGCGTCACCTCGCCCGTCGAACTAATCGATGCCCCCGGCGCAAAATCCGCGAATTGGATATCGCTTAACTCATTGGCATTCAGCCCGCTATGATCGCTCCCCACAAACAAATGGTCCATGCCGTATGTCCATCCCGAAACTTGTAGCATGCCGCCCCAGATGGCTGGACTCAGGGTATTTGGATCTATGTGCGAATCGCCAAATTTCACGTTCGTCGGCGACATCATCGGGCCGACCGCGCTCAAGTCCAAGGTCGAATTGCTCAGCACGCTTAATGTCGTCGTGGTGAAATCCTGCTCCAATCCCTCGGTGGCCAGTGTGCCTCCGTCCAACTTCACCGCTTGAGTCCCACTAATCGCATTCGACACACCTAACGACAATTTACCCTGCTGCACGACGGTCGAACTGGAATAGAAACTCTGATTGTTCAGTTCGACCGTTCCGCCCCCCGATTTGATTACGGTGCTCGACCCCGTGCCGCTGATGGCGCCGGTAAACGACACCTTGCCGCCGCTGCCGGCGGTCAGCACAACCGGGCCGTTCAGGATGATATTGCCGGAGTATGTCGTCGTACCGGTGCCGGCGTCGCTCCCGAGCGCTGCCGTGGAAGAGCCGGAACCCGCCGAGCCAATAATCACATTATCGACGCGGTCCGTGCCACTGGTGCCCACCGTGCCGCCGTTGGCGGACGTCGTGTCGGTATCTACCAGCCGAAAATAAACCGTCCCTACGTTGTTTAGCGCCTCAATGCTACTTAAGTCAAGAACCGTCGTCGACGAAGTGGTGGCCGACCCATTGCTCCAACCGCTGTTTCCCACCATATAAGCAGACCCCGCATTCGAGAAAGTCGACCCATTGGTGCTGTACTCCACTTGAAAATCTCGTGGCCCGGTGTTGCTACTCGTTTGATCGAAAGACAACACGATGCCATTCTGTCCCGTCGTCGAGGTTGTGAACTGGTAATAATCCCCCACACCCCAGTTCGTGGAGCTATACGAATGGACGCTTCCATTGCCCGACGGAGAGCTATACATAACGCCCGAATCGGCGTGCGAGCCGCTGGCATTGCTCGATCCCGCGTTCGTTCCCGATTCCGCCACAAATGGCCCCGCTGTTGTAGGCGCGCTCGTTTCAAACGTCCAATCAGCCATCACGGTACTGGGCGTCGCCATACTGTTAATCGTGATCGTATTCCCAATGTTCACGCCCGCATTCGCCAGCACGGTTCCCTTAGTAATGTTGACCGGCACTCCGGTCGAACTGCCAAACGAGCTATTCGCCGCCGCACGTAAAATGCCGCCGCCGGTCACATTCGTTCCTCCCGTGTAGGAATTGCTCACGGTCGGGTTCAACGTCAATGCTCCCGTACCCGAATGCGTTACCGCGCCGCCGCCGCTAATGTTGCCGGTGAAATTCACCGGGTCGGGCCGCTTGAACGCCAACACACCGCTGTCCATCACGTCCCCCGCCAGCGATCCGGTCGCGGTGCCATCACCCACTTGCAGCGTGCCCTGCGAAATGGTTGTGCCTCCGCCGTAATTAAAATTTCCCGTGACCGTCAACGTGCCGCTGGCCATCTTCGTCACCGAGCCGCTGCCCGTGATGGCGTCCGATTGGGTAAAGCTTTCCGGCTTGTTGTAGATCAAGGCGCCATTATTGAGCACGGGGCCAAATAGCTCGGTCCCCGTGGTAGTGCCGTCGCCAATTTGCACCGTGGTACTGGGGTTGATGGTCAAATTCACCGAGGTCGTGTTGGTTCCCAAGGCTCCGGTAAAGATTACTTTTCCGCCTCCCATCTGCACAATATTGCCCGGCCCGGCAATCGCGCCAGCCACGGTCAAATCAGAGCTGCCGCTGGGGAGATTGTACGCCAAAGTCGCGCCGCCGCTGACATTCACGTTGCCTGCCAGCGACCCGGCGTTGGGTGTCGTGCCATCGCCGATTTGCACGGTGCCGGCAGTAATGTTCGTAGTCGATGGCGCTGAATTACCCGTTAGGATCAGCGTCGAATTGCTGTTCACCCCGTTTTGCGTAAGCGTTCCGCCGGTAATCGTGCCGGCGTAAGTAACATTATCAGAGCGATTGAAAACCAGCGTGCCTCCGTTCGTCACGTTTCCCACAATCGATCCGCTCATGCCGCCATTGCCAATCTGCAGTGTGCCCAGCGAAATAACGGTCCCTCCCGTATAGGTGTTATTCGCAGTCAATATCAATGTGCCGCTTCCACTTTTGGTCATTCCCGCGCTGCCATCCACCACCGTCCCAATCGTGGCGGTTACTGCGGGATCAACATTGATCGAATTCGCCGCCGCATTCGCGCCCGTCAGAACAATTTTGGCCGACGTACCTGGAATCAGGTGGTATCCGTCCGTGGTGAAGTACAGCCCCGCCGCGGCGTTCACAGTGCCGTTGATGGTAACATTTCCAGCCGTAGCGCCCGAGAACCGTGCCGTTTTGGTACTGCCCCAAGTCGTGGCGGCAATCGTCATGTTGTCTGCCGACCAACTCGAATTTGTCGACGCATCCCACGTTCCGTCGCCTCCCAAAATATTATCATTGCCAATCCAGAAGTAAGTGTTAACGGTCCCCGGATTGGTAAATGCCAAACTAAAATCATCGATCGAAACGCCGTTGTCAGAGCTACTTTGGTCGGTGGTAGCCCAGCTCAAGCCGAACGTATCACCGTTGGCAATACTCAGTCCTGTCAGTGTGAACGAAGGAACTGAAGTTATAGTGACGGTGCCATTTGTTCCGCTGCCGCTGCCAGTGCCAGCGAAATCTTTACTATTCAGCGTTGCATTCCCTGCTAAATCTCCCGTTCCAGATAGGTCCCAGCCCGAAGTGTTGGCATATCGCCATTGCTCGTAGTTCCAGTTGAGCGTCAGCGAGTCAATTACTGCGCCGGTGTTGTTTGTGAAACTCACGCTTTCAGTAATACCGGGTTCATTACTACCGCTCCGCAGCGCGCCGAACGAAAAATTACCCGCGCTTCCATATGCATAGGCTCCTCCAGTATTTGAGGTACCGGTCCCTACACCTTGATAGGTTAGGCTGCCGTTAAAAGCGACCGCCCATCCCGCAGGAACCGTTGCCAGACTTCCCGCATATGAGTTAAAATTTTGTGTATACGTTCCACTACCCGCCGTCAACGATATCGACTGTCCCCGCGCCGTCGCCGTCGTAACAATCCACGCCGCAAGAACGAATACTGCTGTCGTAAATGACCAGCGCCGCAACGTTCGGCCAAACGCAATTCCTGTATTCTTGACATTCATCCTGTACATCACGCTAGTCATGGTGTCTCTCCCAAAGTTTATGGAAACGAAAGAACATACGGTCCCTTCGTCTCCGATCCATTCACGGCCTCGTCCTAGATAAGTGTTTACCAATTCGGACGGCGCCAATCGGGCCTGGCCAGCCGCACAAAAACACATTTTCCACGATGGCAGCGTTCTGATTTCGCGAAGAAATCGCCGCCGAGTATAACCGCCGTCGAACGTGTGTGGTTGTTAGAAGTTCGTTAAACGGCCGCTCGCCTTCGAACGATCGCGTCGGCCACCGCATCGAACGTCGCACGAACATCAAGGCGACATTATGATCGCGAATTTCAAAACCTTCAAGCTTGCGCGCGAAAAAGGTACGTCACAATATTCGCGCACCAAGAATTCCTAAATCACTCCCCGACGTCAGAGGGATGTAGACCAAATGTCCACCCCTCCGAAGGACTAAGTGCCTTTATGCCTTCTTTATGCGACCTGGTAATTCATCTGGCAACATGTCTAGAGCGCACGAACACTCCATCCAGCGTTTTATTCGCCCCTCACCCCTTCATATTCATGCTCATCAGAAACTCGGCGTTGGTTTTGCACTTTTGCAACCGGCCCGTCAGAAATTCCATCGCGTCCGGCGGGCTCATCTCGTGCAGCACGCGCCGCAAAATGCTGATGCGGCGATGCTCTTCCGGGTCAAGCAGCATCTCTTCCCGCCGCGTGCCGCTTTTGGAAATGTCGATCGATGGCCAAATCCGCTTGTCGACCAGCGACCGGTCTAGCACGATTTCCAAATTGCCGGTCCCTTTGAATTCCTCGAAAATGACTTCATCCATGCGACTGCCGGTGTCGATCAGCGCCGTGGCTAATATCGTCAGCGAGCCCCCTTCTTCCACCTTCCGGGCCGAGCCGAAGAATTTTTTCGGCCGCTGCAAAGCATTGGCGTCCACGCCGCCGGACAAAATCCGCCCGCTGCTGGGGCATTCCGAGTTGTGTGCCCGCGCCAGCCGCGTGATCGAGTCCAAAAAAATAATCACATCGTGGCCGAATTCCACCATCCGCTTCGCTTTTTCAATCACCATTTCCGCCACTTGAATGTGCCGCGCCGCGTCTTCGTCAAACGTGCTGCTGATCACTTCGCACTGCGGTCCTTTCACTTGCCGTTCCATGTCGGTTACTTCTTCCGGCCGCTCGTCGATCAGCAGCATAATGACGTACACGTCCGGAAAATTGTGCAACACCGCCTTGGCCATTTTCTGCAGCAAAATCGTTTTGCCGGCCCGCGGCGGACTCACAATCAGCCCACGCTGTCCAAACCCAATGGGCACAATCAAATCAACCACACGCATGTTCTGTTCTTCGGCGGTGGTTTCCAGCACAATCCGCTTGTCAGGGTGCAGCGGCGTCAAATCGTCGAAAAAAATCTTCTCCCCCAACTTGTTCGGGTCGTCCCCGTTGATGGCTTCCACACGCAGCAGCGCGAAATACCGTTCGTTTTCCTTCGGCGGACGAATCTGTCCCGCCACCGTCGTCCCCGTCCGCAATCCAAACCGCCGAATTTGGCTCGGCGATACATAAATATCGTCCGGACACGAAAGATAGTGGTAATCCGGGCTCCGCAAAAAACCGAATCCGTCCGGCAATATCTCCAGCGTCCCCTCGCCGAACATCAGCCCGTTCATCTTCACGCGCTCTTTCAGCAGCTTGAAAATCAAATCTTGCCGCCGAATCCCAGCGATTTCCGGCAAGTTTTCCTTCCGCGCCTCCTCGATCAATTGCGAAGTGCTCATCTTTTGCAGCTCCGCAATGTGAATATCACCCCCCTGCTTCACGGATTCGTAATGCTCGTGAACAATGTCCGTCTCACCGGCGTCCACCTGTTCGGCAATTTCCTCAGCCAGCGAAAGCGGTTCCCCTTCCGCTTCCAGTTGGGCTTCAATTTCGTCCAGCGTCCGGCGGGCGCGGTCGTCGGCCGATGGAGAATTGCCGAAGGCGTGAGGGCCGCCTGGGGTGCGATTGCTATGCGCCGTTTTGGGTTCCGACATGTCGTTTTTGGTGGGATGAAGGAGTTGAATCGGAGAAAAGTGGATTGAACAAACCAAACTGGATGTCAAACGAGTCAAAAAGTCTAAAAGTCGAAGAGTCTCAAAACCGGCCCGCCGGCTCTTTGACACCTCGACTCTTGGACATTTCGACTCCAGATTGAGCGTTCGACAACTTCATGTTGTCCATAGGATATGATTTTGAGGATGTGCTGATCTGCCGATGTGCGACATGGCGACGATGTTTTCCTCCATCCGCCTATTGCCGTGTGCTGCTGCGCCGTAAAGGGCGCGGGGAAACTGTCTGATGGGTCTTCCAATGATTGGTTGGTGGGAAGCCGAATGCTGCAGAATGGTTCGCCGACAATGGCCCTCGCGAAAGCGAAAAAACCATTGCCAACCGGTTTGGCAACCGTGTTCCTAAGCCCTATCTGTAGGAGGCGAATCCCTTCGCCGACTTTCTCGTCAATCGGCGATTCAATCAGGCGAAAAGATTCCACTCCTAAGCTTCTGGCTTCAAAAGCGCTTGCCAGCGGCGTTCGACCTGTGTTCGAATATAGCTTACGTCCCCTGAATTATCCAGCACGAAATCCGCCAGCCGACGTTTTTCCTCCACTGGCTCTTGCGCCCCCTCCCGCCGCTGGAACTCCGCCTCGCTCCACCCCCGTTCCTTTGCCCGGGCCAATCGCTGTTCGGCCGGGCAATCGACAAATGCTAGCGCGTCGCACAGCTTGTCCCAACCCGCCTTTAACATCACCGGGGCGTCCAAAACGACTAGCGGTGTCCCCTGCCTGGCCAATGCCTCGGCCTCCGTTTTCAGCCGCTTGCGGATTTCCGGGTGCGTGATCCGTTCCAGTTCCGCCAATTCCCGGGGGCCATCCGGCGGTGGTGCAAACACAATCCGCGCCAGGGCCGCGCGGTCGATCTCCCCGTCCGCGCCAATCACCGCGCTCCCCCAGCGTCCGCCAATGGCCGCCCGCACCGCCGGCATCCGCAGCACTTCATGACCAGCCTTGTCGGCATCCAAAACCACCGCCCCGCGCTGCCGGAACAACTCCGCCACCGTGCTCTTCCCACTTGCCACACCACCGAGGAGACCGAGAATTTTCATGGATTACAGACGGACCACTGCACACGCGGCTATCGTCCACCCGTCGGTTCATTCTTGCTCAACGTCGTGGGCATTTGCAGGGTTTCTAAGAATTTATTCATGGCGGCCTCAGAAATGATGTGCTCGTAGTGGGTTTCATCCACGAAAATCTCCCATTGTCCGGCACCCAAATCTGCGGCCCGGTCGCGCACGGCATCGGCGTAGAGCCTCCAGCCATCTCCCGCAAAACAGTCAGAATCGTAACGGTTCGCGACCTGACACTGTAACCGTCCAGGTCCATAGGAACCTAGCAAGAACAATTCGAGATAGTTAGCCGTTCGATACAGAGAGCTGTAGGTCTGCTCCCAATCGCCCCAATCGTTTTGGTTGACACGCAGAAAAATTGGATACGCACCCGATACCGGAAAGCTAATCTCAATTCGCGGATCAACAGCTGCCGCCATCACCGTGGTCCAGCCTCCGCCCGATAAACCGAGCATGGAAATCTGGCGGTAATGAAACTGTTCTGCGTAATTCAAGAAACCCACGACGGGTTCCACAAAATATTTAGTCGGCTGACCATGTTCCGGTTGCAAAAACTTCATTTCATCGTGCGTCGTCAGTTGCATGCGGCCAATGTGGGGCAATTCGACAATCGGTTGATTATTCAACCCCATTAACGGCATGCAGAACGCGGCCACGGTGTACCCGTGTTGCAGGAGTTCTTCGATTTGCGATTGCAGGCTGAAAAAATCGACGTTATGTCCGGAATGAACTAGCACCAGCGCGCCGTTAGGCTGTCGAGGAATAAAATGGTACACGTGAGATGTCAGGCCATACTCCATTTCGAACACCACTTCGTCGGCGTGATCCAGCCATTGTTTCATGGCATCGCAGCGGCGGTCGGTGGCGGGGCCTACTTTGGCCGGCATCACTTTTGGCGGCTCCGGGGAATCCCACAGAAATTGACATAAACGCTGCCGCAACTTCACAGCGTCCCGCGCTGTGTGGATGTCAATTTCATTGGAAACATCTTGCTTTAAAATCGGGACATCATGATGTTCCCAAATTAGCCTAACATCGTGCGCCCAACGATACGGAAACCAATGGTAATGATAGGAAAGCAACCCGAAAACGCAGCCCAACACCGGCAGAATCAAGATCAGCGCCAGCCATCCCACGATTTGAACACGGCTCGACATTGGCAATTGTCCGTACGACATTTTTCTGATTCGTCCTAGGGCAAATGAACCAACGATGCACGCGAGTCGGCGCCGTTAACTTACGGCATCAAATTCCGAACTCTGTCCCAGAAGTACCTGTGGCCGCGTGCCGACGCGCTAAGACCCTTTTATGCTCCGCAACGTTCGCGAAGCAAAGCCTGTGAGGGTGAAATAATGAGGCCTCGATACTTTATACGTTGAGTCTAACCCACGTACTAAACCTTCGCTAGCATCTTATGAAAAATTAATACCATGCAGGTGCACATTTGAACTCGCACGGGAGCTAACCAGCGTGTTCTTTAAACCCTAGAACTGGTGAGTAAATTGTATTCTGAAACTCTCTTTAACAACTGCCCCAATTTTTTCCCGTTTTCAAGTCAACTTTCAGCGGTACGGCCAGCGACATGACGCCCGACATTTCGTCACGAGCCAGCTGTTGTATGGCCTCCATCTCGTCTGGAGGTACTTCGAAAATCAACTCGTCGTGAATTTGCAGCAGCATGCGAGAGCGAAGCCGCGGGGCTGAACTGGCAGTGTCTCGTTGTTGCAAGCGTCGGTGAATATTCAACATCGCCAGCTTCATCAAATCGGCCGCACTCCCTTGTATCACCGTGTTAATCGCCGTCCGCTCCGGCAGGGTCCTCTGCCGCGCCGCCGGATCGCCCGGCTTAGTTAGCGTAATGTCGCGCACCCCCTGAATCGCGCGCCGCCGCCCTAAAATAGTCGTCACGTAACCCTGCTTGCGGCATTGCACCAGTACTTCGCGCAAAAACTTTTCCACGCCGGGATAGCCATTAAAGTACGCATCGATAAACCGCGCCGCTTCCTCCTGCTCAATGTCCAACATTTTCGACAGCCCGAACGGACTTTGCCCGTAAATCACGCCAAAGTTCACCGCTTTCGCCACCCGCCGCATTTCCGGCGTCACCTGATCAAGCGAAACATGATGCACCTGGCTGGCCACCCGGGCGTGAATGTCTTCGTCCCGCTCGAAGGCCGCCAGCAGCGTTTCGTCTCCGGAAAAATGCGCCAGCACCCGCAACTCAATCTGCGAGTAATCTGCCGCCAGCAATAACCAATTGGGCTGCCCCGGCAAAAATGCGGACCGAATTTCCCGCCCTTCCTCGGTCCGAATGGGAATGTTCTGCAAGTTCGGATCGCTGGAACTCAAGCGACCCGTGGCCGCCACAATTTGATTGAACGACGTATGCACACGCCCCGTTTGCGGGTGTACCATCGCCGGCAGCGCGTCAACATACGTCCCCTTCAGCTTGGCGTATTGGCGATATTCAATAATCTTTGCCGGCAGCGGATGTTGCCGAGCCAATTCCTCAAGCACTTCCGCATCGGTGCTGGGTCCGGTTTTCGTTTTTTTCAGAACCGGCAGTTTTTGCTCCACGAACAATACTTCCTGCAACTGCTTAGGGCTGGCGATGTTGAATTCCCGATCGGCCAGCTTGAAAATCTCCAGTTCTAGCGCCGTCATCCGCTTGCCGTACTGCGCACTCAATTCTGCCAACCGTGCTGCATCCACTTTAATGCCATTGAATTCCAGCTCCACCAGCACTTCCACCAGTGGCACTTCCAGGTCGTGAAACAGTGGTTCCAAATTCGCTTCTTTCAGCCGCGCCGCCAATAGCGGCATCAGCCGCAGCGCCACGTCGGCATCTTCGGCCGCATAGTGTGTGATTTCGGCGACCGGCACTTCATCCATCCGCTTTTGATTTTTCCCGCTGCCAATCAGCGCCTCGATTTTCGTCGTCACGTGGTTCAAATACCGCCCGGCCAACTCGTCCAAATTGTGATTCCGCTCCCCCGCATCCAGCAAATAGCTGGCAATCATCGTGTCGAACTGCAACCCCGCCAACTCCACGCCGGCGCTTCGCAGCACAATCATGTCGTACTTCAAGTTCTGGCCGATCTTGCCAATCGCCGGGTTTTCCAGCACCGGCCGCAGTGCTGCCAGCGTCGCTTTCGGATCCAACTGCGGCTCTCCCGCCGGAGCCCGAACCGGCACGTAATACGCCTGCCCTGGTTTCCAAGCGAACGAGTAACCGACGATTTCCGCCCAGCGCGGATAAACGCTGGTCGTTTCCGTATCGAGCGAAATTTGCTTTTGGCGGCTCATTTCACCGATCAACCATTTCAATCGCTCCGGCGTGGTGATGGCTTCATACTGATGCGTGAACTGCGGCGCCTCCGCCTTGGCCAGCGACCGCATTTGATTCGTCAACCCATGAAAGCCGAACTCCGCGAACAACTCCGCCGCCCCGGCCGGATCGAACCGCCCCGCCCGCCCTTGCTCCCAATTCACGGCAATCGCCATGTCTGAATCCAGCCGCACCAATCGCCGGCTGACCGATATTTGCTCGCGGCCCGCCAGCAAATTCTCCTTCCTTTTTCCCTTCGGCAATTCGTCGGCGTGCGCCAGCAAGTTATCCAGCGTCTGGAACTTGTTCAGCCATTCGCCGGCCACTTTCGGTCCCACCAGCGGCACGCCGGGAATGTTGTCCACCGAATCCCCTACCAGCGTTTGGAAATCGACCACCTGTTCCGGCCGAATCCCCCACTCTTCTTTCAGCGCCGCCGCGTCAAACACCAAGTTCTTGCGAATGTTGAAAATTCCCACGCGGTCCGAAATAAGCTGCCGGCAATCTTTGTCCCCCGTGACCAACAGACACTCCCCGCCGGCTTGCTCCACTTGCCGCGCCATCGTGGCCAAAATATCGTCTGCTTCATAGCCGGGACACTCCAGTACCGGAATCCCCAGCGCCGCCAGCACCCGACGAATGCTCACAATCTGCGGCCGCAAATCGTCCGGCATTTCCGTGCGATGTTCCTTGTATCCTGTGAACAACTCATGGCGAAACGTCGGCCCCGACATATCGAACGCCGCAAATAAATAATCAGGCTGCTTCTCGTCGAGTAGAAACATCAAGTCGCGGGCAAACCCAAACACGGCGCCGGTCGGCTCGCCGCGCGGACTGGTCATTTCCGGCAGCGCGTGGAACACCTGAAAAATCAGCGAGTGCGAATCGATCACGTACACCGTTTTGCCCGTCAGATCAGGCACGGCGGCTTTCGCTTCCAAGGGTTCTGCCGGCCGCTCGGCCCAATCTGCCCCCATTTCACCGGTCGCTGGCGTACCGGGAAACTCACAATCCGCCGGCGCTCGCGGATCAGCCGCCGCTGGTTTCGCACCTGCTTTCAATCCAACCTCCGCTTGCGGTTTAGCACGCGCAGCCGTCCCTTCCGCAGCCCTGTCGCTGCCGCCATTAGCCGCAGCGTCTTCATTCCCCCCCAAACCGGGCAGCTCAATCTGACGCTCCGCTTTTTTGCGCGATCGCGATTTCATCGTGGCAAACTCTAACGAGTAATCCGGTTCTACCGTGTAGGAAAAATCACCGCTTTGATCGTGCGGATTTCCGTAAAACGTACAAATTATACGCGACCCAGTGCTCTGGATCGTAGGGGCTCCGCCAGCCCAGCGTCAAGCGCCGCTGGGAACCAATCAAGTGCCGGTCAACCGCATGCCGAGTAACGGACTAATGAGTTGTAGGGCGCGCAGCGTGCGCGCCGATTGTGCCCGCGGCGTAAAGTTTAGTGCCCACGCTGCGCTCAGCCCGTGGAGTTCCATCCCATGCTGAACTTCTGGAAAATTCGTCGTTCCACAAGGTCTAATCTTGTGGCGCGATCAGCCGCTGCCAAACGCCACCTGCGCTTCGAATCGCTCGAAACGCGCCAACTTTTGTCCGCCTCCGGCGACTTCAACGGCGATGGGTTGACCGATTTAGCCATCGGCTCGCCCGGCCTCACTTCCGGCTCCGCCACCGACGCTGGCGCGGTCAGCATCATTTACGGCCAGAACGGCACGGGCCTGACCACCGCCAATAACCAACTGTGGACCATGAGCCGGCCGGGAATGGTCGGCGGCACACAAGCCGGCGACGCCTACGGTTCCGCACTCGCCATCGGCGATTTCAACGGCGATGGCTACACCGATCTGGCCGTGGGTCTGCCCGGCCGAAACGCCATCGTGCCTCTGGGAACCGCCGGCAGCGTGCCGACTGTGATCGGCGGCGTTCGAGTCGGCGTGCTCAAAAGCGTCGGCGCGGTCAGCATCATTTATGGATCGCCCACGGGTTTGGTTCCCACCGGCAGCCAGTTCTTCACGCAGACTAGTCTGTTTCCATTAACCACGTTGGTAAGCGGAACCGAATTTGGATATTCCCTCACCACCGGCGACTTCAACGGCGACGGCTACGCCGATTTGGCCATCGGTGCGCCGTTCATGACCGTCAACGGCGTTCAAAAAGCCGGCGCCGTGTACGTCATCTTTGGATCGTCCAATGGCCTGGAATCCAGCGATCCACAAATCATCACACAACACGCCGGTGGAATTCTGGGCACGCCCAGCCAAGGCGCCGCCTTCGGTCAGGCGCTCACCACGGCCGATTTCAACCTCGATGGTTACGCCGATTTGGCCATCGGCGCTCCCACCGCTCCCCGCGGCGGAAGCGTCAACGTCATTTACGGCGATTCCACCGGCCTCCCCTCCGCCGGCAATCAAATTTGGCAACCTGGAATCGGCGGCGTCAAACTTTCGGCCAATATCTATGACAAATTCGGCTGGTCGTTGGCCGCGGGCGATTTCAATGGCGACTTTATTCCCGACTTGGCCATCGGCGCGCCCGGCGCCCTGGTAGGAAATGCATCCGCCGGCGCCGTAACGGTGCTCTTTGGAAGTCTCGCCGGGGATGGGTTAGTGTCGAAAAACAACCAACTCCTGACCCGCACTTCCTTAGGCTCCACTTCCGCGGCCGGCGACCAATTCGGCTATTCCCTCGCGGTCGGATATTTCAACGGTGATACCTTCGAAGACCTCGCCATTGGCACCCCCTTCGCCGGCGTGAACGGCGTAAAAGACGCCGGCCTGGTCCAAATTGTTTACGGCTCCAATACCGGTCCCACCGCAACCGGAACCGTGACCATGACCGAAGCGACTCCCACCGCCGGCTACGACTTCGGCACGAGCATCACCACCGGCGATTACAACGGCGACGGCTTCTACGATATTTCTGTCGGCATTCCGCACCAAAGCTTCGGCACGATCTTGAACGTTGGCGCCGTGCAGACCGATTACGGCTCGACCACGGGCATCATCAAGAAAAATCAACAGCTCTGGCGATTCGGGCTGCTGGGCTTACAAGGCACGGCCACCGCCGGTTCGCTGTTCGGATCGTCGACAACCTGAACTTCTCCCTCTCCCTTGATGGGAGAGGGCCGGGGTGAGGGTGCTGGGCTTTTCAAGGTAGTCAAACGTTGATCGAGCGACGCACCTCAATCCAACGCCGGCGGCTCGTATTCAAAATCTTTCCACTTCATCGCCCGGCGGAACGGCTCGATTCGCAAAAACACTTCACCGTCGGAAAAAATCCGCACCGTCCCGTTCGATTCGCTCACCACCACGGCCACCGATTTGGTTTTCTTCGTGATTGCCGCCGCCGCCCAGTGGCGCGCGCCCAACCCTTTGGAAAGCGTGATGCTTTCCGCCGACGCGTCAATGTACCGCGAAGCGGCTTCCACCGTCCCATCCAGCGCCACAATAAACGCCCCGTCCATTTGCGCAATTTCTTTAATTCCCTCGCGCACTTTCGGATCGAACAGCGTTCGCTCCTTACGGCTGTAGCCGCGCACCGGATCGAACACCAGCGCATGGCTGCTGGCCAGCACTTTCCGCGTGTCCCCCACCACGAACAGCGTCCCCACTGGTTTGCCTTCGCGCCCTTCGCGGCCAATTTCCACGGCCAGTTCGACGACGGTTTTCAGCGTATCCAGCGGCGCCTTCTCTTCCAACTGCCGCAAATCGTGCGAAGTCAGCCGCCCCAAATGCTCGTCCAAATGAATCACGCTGATCGAATCGATCGTCTCCGCTTCAAAGCCGCTGTAAATGGCCACCACTTTCGCCCCGGCCGCCAAAATGTCGTCGGCCACGCTTTCCAACAGCGCCTGCGTCAGCTTTTCGTGCACGGGGCTTTCCGCCATGTTCAAAACCACCATCGGAAACCCAGCCTCCGCCGCTCCGTCCAATTCCTGCATGTAGTCGGCCGCCAGCACCACCCGTTGCCCCGTGGTCACTTCGCGCAGCTCCTGCCAGGCGGTGGGCCCTTCCAGCAAAATGAGCAGCGCATCGGCAGTCACCACGTCCGCCAATTCAGCGGCCAGATGAATCATGCTCTGGAATTGTTCGGTAATCTTTTGCACGGTGATGGGCTGATTCAAACAGCGTTGCCTGGTTGGAGTTGACGTGCCGCTGACGAAGGCGCAAAGACGTCTTCGTGCCGCATCGTACGGACTTTATTCGCATCGGGCAAGCACAATGCAGCCAAATGGGTAGTGGCCCAATGTGGAAGAAAATAGATGTAGCGACGGCTGTCCTCAGCCGTTTTGTTCGAAAAAATTGCCGGCGTCTAGGGACAGACGCCACTACATTTTTCAGATTGGGCCACGACCGCCAATTGTGCTGGCCAAACATCCGGCCCAGGGTTAGACTAAAATTGAACAGAGCTGGGTTCGATTGAACCGCTACGAATCATTTGAATGCCGATGAGCGAGATATCAGCCATGCCCCCGCGCGGCTCATCGCCGACCCCTTCAGCCGCTCTCAGCGTGGCTGTGGTTGCCGCCGGTGACCCTCCCCTGCCCTTGCCCGTAACCGCGCCTAAAGCGCGTCAAGCCACCGGCTTCTGGCCCGGTAAAGTGGTGCTCATCACCGGCGGTTCCAGCGGATTGGGCCGCGCCTTGGCCCAAGCTTTTGCCCGTTCCGGAGCTCAGGTCGTCGTTTCCGCCCGCTCCGCCGACACACTGGAAACCGTCGCCGCCGATCTGCGGGTCTCAGGCGCCCAAGTGCTCGCCATTCCCGCCGATGTCACGCAGCAAAATCAGGTCGAACACCTCATCGAGCAAACGGTCCGTCATTTCGGCCGCCTCGATGTCCTGATCAACAACGTCGGCCGCTCCACCCGCGGCGCTCTGCTCGATACCACCCCCGAAGATTTCGCCAACTTAATGGACATCAACTTTCTCAGCGCCGTCCGTTGCACTCGGGCGGCGGTGCCCCATTTGCTCCGCAGCCGCGGGCAAATCGTCAACATCGGCTCGCTGTCGGGAAAATCCGCCAGCCGCTATGTCGGCGCGTATGCCGCCACCAAGTTCGCCCTGGCCGCATACACGCAGCAACTTCGCTTAGAACTGCAACCGCAAGGCGTGCACGTGCTTTTGGTTTCACCCGGTCCCATCGCCCGGGACGATGCCGCCGATCGTTATGCCGATCAACTGGAAGGCCTGCCCCCGCGCGCCGCCAAACCGGGAGCCGGCGTGCGAATTTCGCCAGTGCGTCCGGAAAAACTTTCGCAGGCCATTCTCACCGCCTGCCGCCGCCGCCAGCCGGAACTCATTTACCCCCCCCTGGCCCGCCTGTTCATCGCCGCCATCCATCTGTTTCCGCGCCTCGGCGATTGGTTGGTGCGCAAAATGACGTGAGAAGGCGATTCGCAACATAGCCGCTGGGCTTGCCCAGCGCTGATCGCCGTGCATCATGCACTCTCCCGTCCAGTCGCCGCTTTCCGCACTTGCTGCCTGATGTAATGCTGCACCGCCGCTAACCCGCGCATCCGAACCATCCCCAGCGATTCCAGCAAGCCCAACCGCTTGAGCAAATCTTCCGGTGTGCTCAGCACGTCCTCGGGCGTGGCTCCGTTGAAAGCGTCAATCAGAATTCCCACAAAGCCCTTAACCGTGGGCGCTTCAGGCGCAACATAAGCGTGAATTTCCACGCGCCCCTCGACCAGTTCCACCCAAATGAACGTCGGCGTTTGACACTCCGCAATCCGGTGCAGCCCGGCATCGCGTTCCGCTTCGTATTTGGCCGGAAGCGGCGGCAAATTCTCCGCAAACTCCAGCAGCAGTTCCAACCGCTCCCGCGGCTCCAAATCAGCAAACTCGCCGACAATTTCATCCAGCCTGGCAACGGGCATGTTCACCCCGCCACCGCCGTCTGCGGTTTTTCTGGTGCGGCCACCCCGCCCGGCTCGCTCCCCTTGGCAATCGGCATGCCGACCATGTTGCCCCATTCGGTCCAGGAGCCGTCGTAATTTTTCACGTTGCCAAAGCCCAGTAGATATTTCAGCACAAACCACGTGTGGCTGCTCCGTTCGCCAATCCGGCAGTAGGCAATGGTCCGGCCCCGGCGGCTTAGGCCGTTTTCTTTGCAGTACAACTTTTCCAGTTCCTTGGCCGGCTTGAACGTGCCATCTTCTTGCACCGCCTTCGACCACGGAATGCTCACCGCCCCCGGAATATGCCCGCCGCGCAACGCTCCTTCCTGCGGATAGTCCGGCATGTGCAGCAGCTCGCCGGTGTATTCGCCGTTGGAGCGCACGTCCACCAGCGGCTTGCCGCCCCGGCTGTGCTTCAGGGTTTCTTCACGGAAGGCTCGGATCGACAAATCGGGCTCCTTGGCCACGTAACGAGTCTGCGGATAGGTCGGCTCCGCATCGCGCGTCCACGCCCGCCCATCCAATTCCCACCGTTTCCGTCCCCCGTCCATAATCAGGCATTTTTCGTGACCGTACAGCTTGAACACCCAAAACGCGTAGCAGGCCCACCAGTTATTTTTGTCGCCGTAAAACACCACTGTCGTGTCGTTTTCGATTCCCTTCGACTGGCACAGCCCGGCAAACCGCTGCGTCCCGATGTAATCGCGCACAATTGCGTCCTGCAAATCGGTATGCCAATCGATTTTCACCGCCCCGGGAATGTGCCCCTGGGTATACAAAAGCACGTCTTCGTCCGATTCCACAATCCGGATGCTGTTATCGTTGAG
>Ga0335083_10002876_pt1 | contig 22520 bp, 18 predicted proteins | sample Lox_Sample_42_FD_206716 | JGI IMG/M metagenome (GOLD analysis project Ga0335083, IMG submission 206716) | Soil microbial communities from Loxahatchee National Wildlife Refuge, Florida, United States - Lox_Sample_4.2 | ecosystem: Environmental > Terrestrial > Soil > Wetlands | place: USA...
CGCCGGCGGCGCGGCGCCGCCCGCGATCGGATCGGTGACACGGGGCGCCGGCGGCGCGGCGCCGCCCGCGATCGGATCGGTGACACGGGGCGCCGGCGGAGGAGCGCATGCGTGACGAGCAGGTCCGCCGCTACGCGCGCCACCTGAGCCTGCCCGACGTCGGCGGGCTCGGTCAGACCGCGTTGCTCGTCGCGGCCGCGCGCGTCGAGCTGCGCGAGAGCGAGCCGCGCGCCGAGCTGATCGCGGCGACCTACCTCGCGGCCGGCGGCGTCGGCACGATCGCGCTCGCGAACGCGAACGACGCGCAGCGCGCCGATGTCGCCGCTCACGCCGCCGATTCCAACGTGGTCGCGAGCAGCGCCGGGCGCGCGATCGCGCTGGCGGCGCGGCCGGCGTGGTGGCCAGCGGCCGACGGCGACGCCGAGGCGCTCGCGTTCTGGCGCGGCGCGCTCGCGGCCGCGCGCTGGATGGCCGAGACCGTGGGCAAATGACGGTCGTCCGGATCCCGGACGACCTGCGCGCAGCGATCTACGCGCACGCGCGGGCCGCGTTTCCCGCCGAATGCTGCGGCTACCTCGTCGGCGTGGCCGGCGGCGAGACCGTCGACGAAGCGGTCGAGTGCGCGAACGCGCACGGCGCCGGTGACGACCGCGCGTTCGCGATCGAAGGCGCCGAGTTGCTCGCGTTCGCGCGCACGTTTCGGTCGTCGCGGCCGGCGCGCGTCGTCTATCACTCGCATCCGAACGGTCGCGCGTACTTCTCGCCGACCGATCGCGCGGTCGCGGCCACGCCCGACGGCCCGACCTACGACGTCCAGCACCTCGTGGTCGGCGTCTCGGCCGCCGGCGCGACCGAAGCCGCCCAGTTCGCGTGGTCGGCCGAGGCCCGAGACTTCGTCGAGGTCGCGCGCTGGAGCGTGCTAAGGTGACGGGGCGGAGCTGGCCGCTTCGCGGCGTTCCCTCGGTCTAAGGAAGCTCGTGCTGCGCACTCACTCGATCGCTACACCTCGGTCCAAGTTGCACGAGCTGCGCGCGACGCTCGCCGACTACGGTCATGTCGTCGTCGCGTTCTCGGGCGGCGTCGACTCCGCGTTCCTGCTCGCGGTCGCACACGACGTGCTCGGCGAGCGCTGCCACGCGGTGACCGCGGTGTCGGCGACGATGGCGCGCTCCGAGGTCGCCGATGCGGCCGCGCTCGCGCGCGAGCTCGGGCTCGGCGCGCGCCACCACGTGATCGATTCGCACGAGCTCGACGTCCCGGGCTTCGCCGACAACCCGGCCCATCGCTGCGCGCTGTGCAAGACCGAGCTGATGGACATCGCGCAGCCGCTGGCCGCGCGGCTCGGCGGCGCGCCGATCGCGCTCGGCACGAACGTCGACGACCTCGGCGACGTACGCCCGGGCATCGCCGCGGCGCGCGAGCGCGGCGCGAGGATGCCGATGGTCGACGCCGGGCTCACCAAGCCCGAGATCCGCGCGCTGTCGCGCGAGCTCGGCCTGCGCACGTGGGACAAGCCGCAGCTCGCGTGCCTGTCGTCGCGGTTTCCGTACGGCACGAAGATCACGCCCGAGCGGCTGCGCCGCGTCGACGAGTTCGAAGACGCGCTGCGCGAGCTCGGCTTCCGGCAAGTGCGCGTGCGTTTCCACGACACGATCGCGCGCGTCGAGCTCGACGCCAGCGAGCTCGCGCGCATCGTCGCGACCGGCGTGCGCGAGCACGTGGTCGCGGTCGGCAAGCGGCTCGGCTTCGCGTACGTCGCGCTCGACCTCGGCGGCTTTCGCTCGGGCTCGCTCAACGAGGTCCTGCCGGCCGAGAGCCTCGTGCAGCTCAAGCGATGACCGCGCGCGTGCTCGCCGTGCTCGCGTTGACGACGACCGTCGCGCGCGCCGACTCCAAGAAAGACATCGAGCGCCACGCCAAGTCGCCTCACCACGGCACGCCGCCGGCGCCGGGCACGAAGCCCGCCGCGCTGGTCAACCTCTTCAACGAACACACGCACGAGTGGCTCGCGGTCGATCCCGCCGTGCCGCCGACCGCCGCCGAGGTCGACGAGTTCCTGCGCGATCACTACACGAACAAGCAGATGAAGATGGACGATCACCTCGTCGGCTTTCTCGTCGCGGCCGCGCGCGATTTCCACGGCGACGTCGTCGACGTCGTCTCGGGCTTTCGTCACCCCAAGTACAACCTGATCCTGCGCAAGAAGGGCCACCAGGTCGCGCGCGACAGCCAGCACACGCACGGCAACGCGATCGACTTCTACCTGCCCGGCGTCGCGATCCCGGCGCTCCACGCGTGGGCCAAGGCGCAGCACGCCGGCGGCGTCGGCATCTATCTCACGAGCGGCTTCGTGCACATGGACACCGGCCGGATCCGGTTCTGGTCGGGCGACTGATAAGCTCGAGTCGTGACGACCTGGGCGTACCTCGGCATCGCCGTCGGCTCGCTGCTGATCGTGGTCGTGATTCACGACCTCGTGCAGAAGCGGCACGCCGTGCTGCGCAACTTCCCGATCATCGGCCACTTCCGCTACTGGCTCGAGGCGATCGGGCCGGAGCTGCGCCAGTACATCGTGACGTCGAACGACGAGGAGCGCCCGTTCTCGCGCGACCAGCGGCGCTGGGTCTACGCGTCGTCGAAGAAGGAGAACAACTACTTCGGCTTCGGCACGGACAACGACATCGAGCATCAGGGCTACATCCTGGTCCGCCACAGCGCGTTTCCGATCCACACGCCGCACGCCGGCGAGCCTGGCTACGATCCCGACAACAAGCTCGCGTGCATTCGCGTGCTCGGCGGCGCGCGCGGCCGCAAGCACGCGTTCCGGCCGACGTCGATCGTCAACACGTCGGCGATGAGCTACGGCTCGCTGTCGCCGCCCGCCGTCGAGGCGATCAACCGCGGCGTCGCGCTCGCCGGCGCGATTCAGAACACCGGCGAAGGCGGCATCTCCGACTATCACCGCAAGGGTGGCGACATCATCTGGCAGCTCGGCACCGGCTACTTCGGCTGCCGCGACGAACGCGGCCAGTTCTCGATGGAGCGCTTCCTCGAGTCGGTCTCGTCCGCGAAGGTGCGCGCGATCGAGATCAAGCTCAGCCAGGGCGCGAAGCCCGGGCTCGGCGGCGTGCTGCCCGCCGCGAAGATCACGCCCGAGATCGCGCGCATCCGCGGCGTGCCGCTCGGCAGGGACTGCATCTCGCCGGCCGCGCACTCGGCGTTCTCCGACGTGTCGAGCATGCTCGACTTCATCGAGAAGCTCGCGGACGCGACCGGCTTGCCGGTCGGGATCAAGTCCGCGGTCGGCGACCTGGGGTTCTGGCGCGATCTCGCGGCGCAGATCGACAAGACGAAGCGCGGCCCCGACTTCGTCACGATCGACGGTGGCGAAGGCGGCACCGGCGCCGCGCCGCTCGTGTTCAGCGATCACGTCGCGCTGCCGTTCAAGCTCGGGTTCACCGAGGTCTACAAGGTGTTCGCCGAGGCGGGCGTGCACCACCAGGTCGTCTTCATCGGCTCGGGCAAGCTCGGGTTTCCGGAGAGCGCGCTGCTCGCGCTCGCGCTCGGCTGCGATCTCGTCAACGTCGCGCGCGAGGCGATGATGTCGATCGGCTGCATCCAGGCGCAGCGCTGTCATACCGGTCACTGCCCGACCGGCGTCGCGACCCAGAACAGATGGCTCATGCGCGGCCTCGATCCGACGCTGAAGTCGGCGCGGCTCGCGAACTACCTGGCGACGCTGCGCAAGGAGCTCGTGCAACTCGCGCACGCGTGCGGCCGCGAGCACCCTGCCCTCGTCCCGCTCGACGCGCTCGACATCGTCGAGAGCCCGTCGTCGACGCGCTCGGCGCGCGACGTGTTCGGCTATCGCCCCGGCTGGGGCTTGCCGCCCGAGACCGAGCGCGCGAGCGCGGCGGCCTGACGTCAGACGAGCTCGATCCGGCCGCGCCGCCGCCGCACGACGCCTTCGCGCTCGAGGCGCGCGAGCGCGCGCGACACGTTCGCGCGCGTGCCGCCGACTTCCTCGGCGAGCCGGGCGTGCGTGATCGCGATCTCGCGGCGGCCGGCGCCGAGCCGCGCGAGCCGGTGACGCACGCGCTCCGCGAGGCCGTGGCGGCGCAGCGCGGCGACCTCGGCGGACAGCTCCGCGACGACGCCGCCGAGGTGCGCGAGCGCGGCGAGTGCCGCGTCCGGATGGCGGCGCAGCGCCGCGCGCACGATCGTCGCGGGCAGCACGGCGAGCTCGATGTCCTCGGCGGCGCGCAGCTCGGCGCTGGCCGGCGCACCGGCGACGAGCGATAGCCCGAGCACCGCGGGAGGCGCGAGCGAGCGCACGATCTCGACGTCGTCGATCACGTCGATCCGTCCGGCGACGAGCACGACGACCGCGACGTCCCCGCGCGCGAGGACGCGCTGCCCGCGCCTGACGCGCCGGCGCACCGCATGCGTCGCGAGCTGGTCGACGACGGTGCGCGGCATCGCGGCGAACACCGGCGATCGCAGCAGCAGCTCTACGCGGCCCACGCCGGTCGTGTAGCACGAGGTTCGTCGTAGACCGCGTTCCAGCGCGCCGGATCGATCGTGCGCCACACGGCGACGAGCTCCGGGTCGTAGCGCACGCCGGCAAGTGCGCACAGCTCGTCGCGTGCGGCCGCATGATCGCGGCTCGCGCGGTACACGACGTCGTTGCGCACGATCGCCTCGTACGAATCGCACAGGACGAAGATGCGCGCCGCGCGCGGCGTCGCGGCACCGCGGCGGCCCTCCGGGTAGCCCGTGCCGTTCCAGTACTCGTGGTGGCACAGCACGAGCTCGCGCGCCGGCTCGAGGCCGACGACCCCCGCGAGCAGCGCGTGGCCGAGCGAGCCGTGCATGCGGATCCAGTCGAGCTCGGTCGCGGTGAGCGCGTCGGCGGAACCGAGCACGCTGGCCGCCACCGCGAGCTTGCCCACGTCGTGGACCTGCGCGCCGAGCGCGAGCTCGTCGAGCGCGCGCGCGTCGAGCCCGGCCGCGGCGCCGAGCATGCGGCACCACGCGACGAGCCGCTGCGCGTGCGCGAGGCTCTCGAAGCCGAGCGCGGCGCACAGCCGCATCAGCGCGGCCGCGACGTCGCGCGCGTCGTGCTGCTCGAGCAGCGCGCGGCCGGCGCGCGCGTCGGCGCGCAGCGCGTCGTCGAGTGCGACGCGGCGATCGTCGCCGGCCATCTGCGCGAGCCGGCGGAGTCGGTGAACGAGATCGATCATGGCTGCCTCCTGCGTGCACGATGGCGCGCGCGCGCCGACCACTCGGTGTCGATCGACACCGTACGGTTTCAGCGCGCGCCCGTGCTAGGTTCGCGCGCGATGGCTGACGTCCTGGTCTGGCTCGACATGGAGATGACCGGCCTCGATCCCGAACGCGAGCGCATCATCGAGGTCGCGATGATCCTCACCGACGGCCAGCTCGCGGAGCTCGCGATCGGCCCCGAGCTCGTGGTCCACCAGAGCGACGAGGTGCTCGCCGCGATGGACGATTGGAACAAGTCGCATCACGGCGCGTCCGGACTGGTCGAGCGCGTCAAGGCGTCGACGATCGACGACGCCGCCGCCGAAGCTCAGCTCGTCGCGTTCATCAATGCCCACGTGCCCGCGAAGGAGCGGCCCGTGCTCGCCGGCAACTCGATCCACCAGGATCGCCGGTTCGTGCGCCGCTACATGCCGCAGCTCGACAAGCGCCTGCACTACCGGATGGTCGACGTGTCGACCGTCAAGGAGCTTGCGCGGCGCTGGTACCCCGCGATCACGGCGAAGCTGCCGCAGAAGAAGGAGACCCATCGCGCGCTCGACGACATTCGCGAGTCGATCGACGAGCTGCGCTTCTACAAGCAGCACGTGTTTGCCCCGACGCCCGCGCCCACGACCGCGACTTCGGTGTAACTCGCAGGGCCCCGGTCTTGCTACGATAGACCTCGGAGGCCGGCTGAGCCATGAAGGACACGCTCGTGATGATCATGGCCGGCGGCAAGGGCTCGCGGCTCGGCCCGCTCACCGTACACCGCAGCAAGCCCGCCGTGCCGTTCGCCGGGCGCTACCGCATCGTCGACTTCGTCCTGTCGAACTTCGTGAACTCCGGCTATCGCCGCATCTACGTGCTCACGCAGTACATGTCGTCGAGCCTGATCAAGCACCTGTCGCGCAACTGGCGGCTGTCGGGGTTCGGCGAGTACATCGAGGTCGTGCCGGCGCAGATGCGCCTCGGCGAGTTCTGGTACCGCGGCACCGCCGACGCCGTGTACCAGAACCTCAACCTCGTGCGCGACGCGCGCGCCGAGCACATCGCCGTGTTCGGCGGCGACCACATCTACAAGTTCGACGTCGGGCAGATGGAGGAGTTTCACCGCGACCTCGCGGCGGACCTCACGGTCGCCGCGTTCCCGGTGCCGAGCTCCGAGGCGAGCGCGTTCGGCATCATCGATGTCGACGCGCGCGGCCGCATCATCGGCTTCATCGAGAAGCCGGCGAATCCGCCCGAGATGCCGGGCCGGCCGGGATGGTCGCTGGTGTCGATGGGCAACTACCTGTTCCGCCGCGAGGTGCTCGAGCGCGTGCTCGGCGGCAACGGCGGCGGCAATGGCAACGGCCACGGCCAGAGCTCCAATGCCGCGCCCGGCGCGAGCCGTCACGATTTCGGCCGCGACATCATCCCGCGGCTCGTCTCGGAGGGGGCGCGCGTCTACGTCTACGACTTCGCGCAGAACCGCATCCCGGGCGAGCCCGAAGGCATCGCGCCGTACTGGCGCGACGTCGGCACGATCGACTCGTACTTCACCGCGAACATGGAGTTGCGCGCGCGCGTGCCCGCGCTCGATCTCTACAACCGGCAGTGGCGCATCCGCAGCGCACAGCGCGACTATCCGCCCGCACGCTTCGTGCGCGGCGGCGAGGGTCAGCCCGCGGCCGAGATCGACGACAGTCTCGTGTGCGAGGGCGCGATCGTCGCGTCGTCGACCGTGCGCGAGAGCGTGCTCGGTTACGATTGCTTCGTGCACGCGGGCGCGCTCGTCGAGGACTCGGTGATCCTCTCGGGCTGCGACATCGGCCGCGGCGCGCGCCTGCATCGCGTGCTGCTCGACAAGAACTGCAAGATCGAGCCGGGCGTCGTGATCGGCGAGGACGCGGCGCTCGACGCGGAGCGCTTCCCGTTCCGCACCGAGTCCGGCATCGTCGTCGTGCCCAAGGGCACGGTCGTGCCGGCGAAGGGGCCGTGCGTGCTCGCGAACGACATCGCCGAGCTCATCGAGAACGAGGCCGAGCTGGTCGAGAAGATGCGGCCGGGCTCGTTCGTGGTGTCGATGCAGAGCCGGCACAGCTTCGAGAGCGCCGGGCCGCGCTTCAAGCGGTTCTCGGGCGATCTCACCGACAGGTAGCGTGCGGGTCGTCCACGTCGCGAGCGAGGTCGCGCCGTTCGCGCAATCGGGCGGCCTCGCCGACGTCGTCGCAGGTCTGCCGGCCGCGCTCGCCGAGGCGCACGGGCTCGACGTCGCGGTGATCGTGCCGCTCTATCGCGGTGTCGAGGCCAAGCTCGCGGCCGCCGGGATCACGCTGCCCGCCGGCGACGCGATCGCGATCGAGCTCGGCTGGCACCGCTTCGACGCGCGCTTGCGCCGCGCGCGCGTCGGCCGCGTGACGTACGCGTTCGTCGATTGCGCGCCGCTCTACGATCGCGCTGGCTCGCTGTACGGTCCGGGCGGCGCGGGCGAGTTCACCGACAACCACGTGCGGTTCGCGGCGCTCGGCAAGGCCGCGCTCGAGCACGGCGAGCTTGTCGTCGGTGGGCCGGTCGACGTGCTGCATGTCCACGACTGGCAGGGCGCGCCCGCCGCGATCTACGCGCGCATCGCGCAGGCGAGCTGCCGCATCGTCGCCACGATCCACAACCTCGCGTTTCGCGGCATCTTCCCCAAGCACGTGATGCCCGAGCTCGGCATCCCGTGGTCGCTGTTCACGCTCCACCAGCTCGAGTTCTACGACCAGGTCTCGTTCCTCAAGGGCGGGCTCGCCGCGGCCGACGTCGCGACGACGGTGAGCCCGAGCTACGCGCGCGAGATCCTCACCCCCGAGTTCGGCGAGGCGCTCGACGCGTTCCTGCGCTGGGACGTACGGCGGCTCGTCGGTATCGTGAACGGCATCGACACGCGCGCGTGGGATCCGGCGAGCGATGCCGCCCTGCCCGCGCGCTACACGCGCGACGCGCTCGCGGGCAAGGCGACGTGCCGGACCGAGCTCGCGCGCGAGCTCGACCTGCCGCTCGCGGACGACGACGTCCTGATCGGAGTCGTCGCGCGCATGACCGATCAGAAGGGGCTCGATCTCGTGGCCGATGTCGTGCCCGAGCTGCACCGGCTCGGTGCGCGCTTGATCGTGCTCGGCTCGGGCGAACCGGCACTCGAGGATCGTTTTCGCTACCTCGCGACCGCGTTTCGCGAGCAGCTCGCGGTGCGCATCGGCTTCGATCTCGCGCTGTCGCGCCGGATCTACGCCGGCGCCGATCTGTTCGTGATGCCGTCGCGCTTCGAGCCATGCGGGCTCGGTCAGCTCTACGCGATGCGCTACGGCACGATTCCGATCGTGCATGCCGTGGGTGGCCTGCGCGATACCGTCCGCGATCCGGACACCGGGATCGCATTCGAGCCGGCCAGTGCACCGGCGTTGCTCGCGGCGCTCGAGCACGGCGTCGCGCTCGTGCGCGATCCGCTCCGCCGTCTCTCGGTGCAGCGCACCGCGATGGCGCGCGACTCGTCGTGGATCGCGTCGGCGAGCCAGTACGTCGAGCTCTACAACTCTCTTCTCTGACCGAAGCCCGAGCCGCTCGCCCGAAGCTCTTCTGCTGTCCGCCCGCCGGACACTGACGTCCGTCGGTCGGACCTTCGCCGTCCGCCGGGCGGACCGTGCCGTCCGAATCGCGGACCGTAGGAACCGCGCACGCTGTGCGTCATCGCCACAATCGCGCGACCACTCCGCCCTGACGCGCCGCGCTGTGCGAAGCCCTGTCAACAAGTCCCGTTTCGACCCCGGTTATTCACAAGCCGAACTGCAGCTAACATCCCGAATTCCAAGGCAGCACCCCGATCGCAGGGTCGCGTGTGAATAAGCTGTGATCCCGGTGTGCCGCGAAGATCCGGGAGCGACGGAGCTTCGATAACTTAGGCCATATGTCGCGTGAGATGCGGCGCACACCTACATCGCCCTTCATCCGGACGGGAGTGCGGTCCGGAGCGAGCGCTACAGCGCATCGCTGGCATGCAGCTCCGCACCCGCATCGGCCGGCGCCTCGGGCACGCCAGCGTCGCCTGACGGCTCGTGCACGAGCTCGAGCTGCTTGCACGCTTCGGCGTCCTTGGCGTCGCATGCGCGCACGAGCAGCTGCCTGCCCCGCTCGACATCGCGCGGCACGCCGGCGCCCTGTACAAGCATCCCGCCGAGCAGGCGGCACGCGACCGCCTCGTCAGCAAGACACGCACGCTGCAGCCAGACCTCGGCGGTCGTCGCCGATTTCGGCAGGCCCTTGCCGTCGAGGTACACGATGCCGAGCTGCCGACATGCCGTCGGGTCGCCGGTCTCGCAGCCGTGCTTGTAGTGCGCGATCGCCTGCTTCAGACGGTTCGGCGCGCCCTTCGCGGCGAGCATCGCGTCGAGGTCGCCGGCGCTCGTGCACGCGAGCGGCACGCTGCCCTTGCACGCCTTGTCGAGGAGCAGCTCGGCGCGCGGCAGGTCCGCCGGGACGCCGCGCCCGTCGCGCAGCATGAGGCCGAGGTTGCGGCACGCCGGCTTGACCCCGCCGTCGCACGCGCGCTGGTAGACCTCGGCCGCGCGCTGCGGATTTTTCTCGGTGCCGGTGCCCTCGGCGTACGCGTTCGCGAGCGCGTTGCACGCCGCCATGATCGCGCCGTTGCACGCTTGCAGGAACAACGCGGTCGAGCGCGGGAGATCCTGCGACACGCCCTTGCCCTCGAGGTATTCGGTCCCGAGCCGGCGGCATGCCTCGAGGTCGCCCGCCGCGCACTGCTTGTCGTCGTTCGCGGCTTGCTCCGCCGGATCGGTCGTGATGTCGAGCAGGGTCGCGTCGTCAGCCGGCTTCGCGCGGCTGCTCCGGCACGCGCCGAGCCCAATCGCGATCACCAGTGCGAGCCGACCGGCCACCCGTCCGTTCCTACCACGCCGGCGGAAGCGAGGGACGGATCGTCTGCACGTACGCTCGCTCGGCGTGGTCGTCGCCGTGCGGCACCAGTCCGAGCGCGGCCACGAGCAGCGCCGCGACGACGACCGCGACCGCGAGGCCCCGCCAGCTTGCGAGCCGGACGATCGCCCAGCCGGTGAGCCCGACGACCGCCGCGACGTACGGGATGATCGACGGCAGTCCGAACATGCCCCACTCGTTCGCGATGTTGGGCGCAACCACGCCATCTCGCCACAGCCGGAGCGTCACCTCGTAGAGCGGGAGCGTGAGCGAATCCGACCAGAACGGGAACGTCGCGATCGAGCCGGCGTACACGACGATCGCGTACACGATCGCGCCGCAGACCGCGCCGAGGACGAGCGGCCTGGCACGCAGCTCGGCGATCGCGGCCGCGCACAGCGGCAACGCGAACGGCAGCATCACGGTGATGTAGCGCGGCCCGAGCCCCCATCCGCCGCGCCAGAACGTCAGCGACGAGACGAACAGCACCATCACGACCACGACCGCGGCCGCGGTCGCGACGTGATCGCGCTCGCCCCGCCGCCACAGCACGATCCCGCCCGGGATCGCGAGCAGGAGCCACGGCGCGAGGGTGACGAGGCCGTTGTCGGGGGCGAACAGCGAGCCCCACAGCGCGTCGAGGTGTGGCCGCGTCAGCCCGAGGAAGCCCTGCTGGTGGTACACCGCGAACGTCTGCGACGAGTCGTAGCCGGTGCGCCACGGGCTGCCGAAACACGCCGCGTGATACGCGAGCAGGACCGCGAGTGGCCCTGCGGCGCCGGCGATCGCGAGCCCGAGGCGCCGCCCGACGATCGCGAACGGCTGCTCGAGCGAGCGCACGAGCACGTAGACCGCGACCGGCGCGCACGCGAAAGCGGCCTGGTAATCGACGAGCACGGCCGCGCCCGCGAACGCGCCGGCCGCGAGCATCGCGCGGTCGCCGCGGCGGCGCTCGACGACGTCGACCGCGAAGATCCACGCGCTGCCCGCGCACACCGCCGACAGCTGGTGCGAGTAGTAGAGCATCGCGTACGGCATCGCCATCGAGCCGAACGCGTACGCGACTAGCACGAGCCGGCGCACCTCGGGCTCGGGCTGGAAGCGGGCGAGAAACCGCGACAGCAGCGCGAGGAACACGAGCGCGGGCAGGATCCCCGCCGTGACGCGGCAGATCCACATCGTGGTCGCGAGGCTCGGATCGCCGATCGTCCACTTCCACAGCGCGTAGAACGGCACGGCGAGCAAGGAGCTGCCCGGCGCCTTGTTCGAATAGGCGTGGCCGCGCGACGGCGAAACGTCGGCGGTCGAGCCCCAGCGCTGCACGCCGCGGTCGATCGAAAACGTGTGATCGTCGACGATCGCGCGCACGAGATATGCACGCGGCAGCTCGTTCGCGCTGTGGATCCGCGGGAAATACGGAAACACGTACAGATACGCCAGGGCGATCGCGAGCAGCCAGCCATGTCGAGCGAAGCGCTGGCGCAAGGCGGCGATCACGATATGTTCATTCCATACCATGGCCTCTGTGCGGTACCGCTCGACGCGCGACGGCGCGATCGCCGACGTCGGCCGCGCGATCGCGATGGCCACCGGCGGCGCGGCGCTGTTCGCGCCGATCGAGTACGCGCTCACGATCTGGGCATATGCCGGGCCGATCGAACGCCCGCTGAGCCTCGCGGCGCTGACCGCGACGCTGACGCTGTGGCTGTGGGCGGTGCTCGCGATCGGGCTCTCGATCGTGATCGTGGCGGCGCGGCTCGCGCACGGCGCGTTCGATCAGCGCGTCGCGCGCGGCCCGGGCTGGTTCGCGCCGAGCCCGCCGGTCGGCGGCGTGCGCGCCGGCGTGCCGCGGCTGTGGGGTGCGGTCGCGACGGTCGGCGCGGTCGGGCTCGTCGTGCAGCGCGCGGCCGCCTACGTCATCACGCACTACAAGGAGCCGCAGCTGACCGCGGTCGTGCTCGCCGCGATCGCGATCGCCGGCGTCGGGCTCGCGGTCGTCGTGCGCCGGCCGGCGCGCATCGCCGCCGAGGCCGCCGCCGCCGCGCTCGCGCCGACGCTCGGCCCGGCGAACCCGTTCGGCCGCTGGCGCGCCGCCGGCGCCGCGCTGACCGGCGCGCTCGCCGGCGCGCTCGTCGGGTTCTGGTTCGCCGTGCCGGAGAGCCACACCGTGCTGCCGACGCGCATCATCATCTCGAGCGTGACGATCGCCTGCGGCATGGGCCTCGGCGCGCTCGTGCACGCGCGCCCGCGCCGGCGCAAGCGCGGCAAGCTCGTCGGGCTTGCCGTCGCCGGCGCCGCGCTGGTGCTCCAGGTCGTGACGTTGCTGTGGCTCGGCGCCGATCCGCAGACCAAGTACGCGGCGACGGCCGCATCACCGGTGCTCGATCGGCTGGTCACGCTCGTGCGCATCGCGAACGATCTCGACGGCGACGGCTACGGCTCGCTGCTCGGCGAGAACGACTGCGCGCCGCTCGATCCGTCGATCCATCCCGGCGCGATCGACATCCCCGACGACGGCATCGACCAGAACTGCGACGGCCACGACTACACGCTCAAGACGCCGCCGATCCCGAGCGGACCGAAGCTTCCGGTGCCGCCCGACTTCGACAAGCCGTGGAACTTCCTGTTCATCACGATCGACACGCTGCGCTACGACCACACGACGTTCGGCGGCTACAAGCGCGATACGACCCCGCACCTCGCCGAGCTCGTGAAGCAGGCGACGACGTTCACGTTCTGCAACGCGCCGTCGGCAGGCACGATGTGGTCGATCCCCGCGATCATCACCTCGAGGTTCTTCTCGTACGGCCTCGCGGTCGACGAGAATCGCCCGCCGGGCACGCCGCCGAAGTTGATGCCGGAGAACACGCTGCTCGCGGAGATCATGAAGCGCGGCGGGTACACGACCGGCGTCGTCGCGTCGCACGAGTGGTGGAACGACTGGGGCATGGATCAAGGCGTCGACGAGTACGACAACACGATCGGCCGCAAGTCCGACGCGCACAGCGCGCCCGCCGACGAGGTCACCAATCACGTGCTCGAGTGGATCTCGCGCCAGCAGGGCCACAAGTGGTTCATGTGGGCGCACTACATCGATCCCCACGGCTACTACGTCAACCATCCCGATGTCGCCGACTACGGTCCGACGCAGATGGACTACTACGACTCCGAGATCAAATGGACGGATCAGGAGATCGGCCGCCTGCTCGACGAGCTCAAGCGCCTGCCGAGCTACACCAACACGATCATCGTCATCACGAGCGATCACGGCGACTCGATGGCGGAGCACGAGGTGCCGCTCGGCACGCACGGCACCGCGCTCTACCGCGAGCTCCAGCACGTGCCGATGATCTTCTTCGTGCCCGACAACGCACCGCACGTGATCCACGGCGCGGTCTCGAACCTCGACATCGTGCCGACGATCGCCGAGCTCGCGCACATCGACACCCACGACCTCACGTTCGAGGGCCGCTCGGAGGTGCCCGCGATCTTCTACGGCAAGGAGGATCGCGCGCGCGTCGTGTTCGCCGAGACCAACGCGCCGACCCCGCAGCGCGCCGCGATCTCGGAGCAGTGGAAGCTCATCTATTACCTGCAGTCGAACGTGTACCAGCTGTACGACCTGACGAAGGATCCGTGGGAGCACGACAACCTCGCGTCGAAGCATCCGCCCGCGTTCGATACGATGAAGCAGGAGCTCGACGGCTGGCTCGAGCGCGCGTCGTACGAGCGACTGCGCGACGTGCTGCTGCCGGCCGCACCGACACCCGAGGTCGCGACCACCGGGCAGACGCTCGACGGCGGCCGCATCGCGATCGCCGGCGTCGGGCTTGCCGAGGGCGCGCGGCTCGCGCCCGGCGCGCGCGTCGCGATCAACGTCTACTTCGAGGTCCACGACAAGACGGACGTGCCGTACAAGTTCCTGCTCGCCGCGTGGCCGGTCACGCGCGCGCAGTACAACCCGACCGATCCGGCGCCGCCCGCGACGATGGCGCGGTCGGCGATGCGCGCGACCGCCGATGGTCTGTTCCCGGCGGACCGCTGGCAAGCCGGCCAGCACGTGCGCGACCGGTTCAGCCTGACCATCCCGGGCGGCTGGCAGGGCGATGGAGTCGCGATCGGCCTGGTCGCGGCCGACGCGCGCGGCGGGAAGGTCGCGGCGACCGGGGCGGCGCCGTCGAACGACCCGGATCTCGCGGTCCTGGGCGTCTTGCCGATGGGAAGGTAGGCGGCGCTAGGGCCGTAGTAAGATCGGAGCGATGCGTCCGCTGTTCGATCTCGCCAGCTACTTCGTGGATCAGATCCACACCGCGGAGACCGAGGGCGGGCGCGTCTACGAGCCGGTGATCGGCGTGGTCACCGACAACAAGGACCCGCAGAAGCTCGGCCGCGTGAAGGTCAAGCTCATGGTCCTGTCGGACCAGGACACCACGTTCTGGGTGCCGATCGTCATGCAGGGGGCCGGCAAGAACCGCGGCTGGTTCTTCATCCCCGAGCCCGAGGACGAGGTGCTCGTGATGTTCGAGCACGGCGACCTCGATCACCCGCTCGTGATCGGCGCGCTGTGGAACGGCAAGGACAAGGCGCCCGACAACAACACGGACGGCAAGAACGATCACCGCGTGATCAAGTCGCGGTCGGGCTCGCGCATCCTGTTCGACGACGGCGACTCGCCGCAGGTCATCATCGAGGATGGCGCCGGCAAGGCGCGCATCACGATCGACTCGAAGAGCAACAAGATCACGATCGAGGCGCTGACCGGCGACGTGTGCTTCCAGTCGCCGCAGGACACGATGACGATCGTGGCCAAGTCGGCCGAGTTCAAGGCGACGCAGAACCTCGAGATCCACGCCGGCGGCGCGATGTCGTGGGGCACCGACGCCGACGCGAAGATCGATGGCGGCTCGTCGTGCGTGATCTCGGGCTCGAACGTGAACTTGAACTGCGGCCAGGCTCAGGCTCCGCAGGCGCCGAGCGCGAATCCGCAGGACGTCGCGGACCCGTACGGCTCGTAAGAAAGACTTACCGCCAAGGCGCCGGAAGACGACGCCAACGCCAGCAGAGAATGGATCGGGCCCGATCCTTTCTTCTGGCGCGTTGGCGTCTGACTGGCGTCTTGGCGGTAACTCTTACTGCGCCATCTCGAAGTCGTCACTCGTCGGGATCCTCGGCGAGTGGACCTCCTTCTCCTTGGGCATCTTCGCGTCGGGATCCTTGTTCGTGCCGCGGCGCACGTACTCGGTGACGGGCTTGTAGGCGACCGTCCACTTCTGTTCCTTCACCATCTTCTTGCCGAGGAAGAACCGGCGGAAGCGCTTCAGCTTGTAGCCGTTGAAGCCGGCCTGATCGAGCTGGGTCTGGCCGTCGGGCATCTCGTCGTCGAGCCGCTCCTCGCTCGGATACGGCGTCTCTTCCTCGATGTGGCGCGCGAACACGATCTTGTCCCACGGCCGCTTGCCGCCGAGGATCTCGACGACCGCCTCGCCGTTCGCGACGCGATAGTGAATCGCGACCGGGAAGTCGTACGGGTTGGACAGCACGAGGTCCGTGCTCGGCCACACGACGGTGGCGTCGAAGCCGAGCGGCGTGTAGACGCTCGGCCGCGAGTGATTCGTGGTCTTGACGATGTCGAGGCCGGCGAAGAACGCCGCGCCGAACAAGGTCGTCGAGATCTGGCACGTGCCGCCGGCCAGGCCGTCGACCATCTCGCCCGCCGTGATGACGTGCGCGATCTTGTAGCCTTCCTTCTCCGAGCGCTCGCCGACCTGGCCGTTGAACGACCACTCCTGGTGCGGCTGCAGCACCGTGCCGTTGATCTTCGACGCGGCGAGCTTGAGGTTGTAGTTGCGAACGCCCTCGGTGACCGGGAACCGCGTCGTGTAGTGGCCCATCACGGTCGAGATGTCGGTGATGCCGAGGCTCGCCTTGGTCACGCTCGCCGGCAGCGGCACGCTCGCGAGCTCGAGCTTGGCCGCGCCCGAACGGGCCGCGACCTCGATCTTCGGGACGCTCGCCCACACGTCGATGCCCTGCCCCGCCACGTCGTCGTGGATCGCGCGTTCCTCGAGATCGAGGTACGCGTCGACCGGCGAGCGATCGTAACGCGCCTTGAGCGCGACCAGCGCGAGCGCCGCCTTCGCGCGATCGACGCGCACCGGGATCGCCGCCTTCGCACCGAGCGACGATGCGTCGCCGTCCGCGAGCTTGACCTCGTCGCCATCGACCTCGACGCCGAGCTCCGACCAGCTCATCGTCACGTGCGCGACGCCGGTGTTCACATCGACGTGATTGGCCAGGTACGCGCTCCACGCTTGCGGCGCGCCGTGCGACTTGGCCGGCTCCGGCGTTGCCGTCGACTCGGGCGCCGACGTCGCGGCGCGCGCTTCGCTGCGCGTCGACACGACGTAGTACGCGCTCGCGAGGCCGGCCGCCACGACGAGCATGCCGCCTGCACTTCCGAGCAGCACGGATCCGCGCTGACCAAATCGAGAACCCATCGCCCGCTATTATCATGCAAAAACCAGGAACGTGCGCGCGCACCGTCGGTGCGCGGGGTTGCAGCAGATCGTGTCTGCCGAGCCGCGCCGAGCGTGTCCGGCCGCCCACAGCGCGATGTGCTAGGGTTTCAGCGTGAGCTCGCTGGTCCAGCGCAACAAGGTCGTCGCCAAGCGCAAGGGCACGATCGCGGCTGCGACCGCCGTCGGCGCTGGCCTGGTCACGGTCGCCGGCGCGCCGGTGATCGGCGTGATCGGCCTCGCCGGTGCCGCGTACCTCGCCTGGGACTGGTTCTCGTTCCGCGTCAAGAACGGCATGCGGTTCTAGCGTTTCCGGCGTGGCGGAACCGAGCTTCGCGCAAGGGTTGGTCGGCATCGTCCTCGACGGGCGATACCGCCTCGATGCGGTCGTCGGCGAAGGCGGCATGGGCGCGGTGTTTCGCGCGCACCACCTCGCGATGGATCGCAGGGTCGCGGTCAAGCTGCTCAAGCCCCACCTGACGAGCGACGAGGCCGCGCTGCAGCGCTTCGCGCGCGAGGCGCGGTCGACGATGAAGGTCGACTCGCCGCACGCGGTCAAGCTGTTCGACTTCGGCATCACGCCGCAGCGCGACTACTACATGGTGCTCGAGTACGTGGACGGCCGTACCGTGCAGCGCGAGCTCGACGTCGACGGCGCGTTCGAGCCGCGCCGCGTGCTCCACATCGCGCGCCAGGCGCTGCACGCGCTCGCCGCCGCGCACGCGAGCGGGCTCGTGCACCGCGACATCAAGCCCGAGAACATCCTGCTGTGCCGCGAAGGCGACGATCCCGACTTCACGAAGCTGCTCGACTTCGGCGTCGCGAAGCTGATGGAAGGCGCCGCGCGCTCGGACCGATCCGCGCTCGCGATCACCGCGGCCGGCATGGTGTTCGGCACGCCCGAGTACATGTCCCCCGAGCAGGCGTGCGGCATGCCGCTCGATCCGCGCAGCGATCTGTACTCGCTCGCCGCGACGATGTTCGCGATGCTGACCGGCTGCGCGATGTACCGCGCGAAGAGCGCGCTCGAGTGGCTGACGATGCACGCCACCGAGCCGCCGCCGCACCTCGCCGACGCGCGGCCCGAGCTCGCCGGCTACCGCGAGCTCGACGGGCTGCTGCAGCGCTGCCTCGCGAAGCGGCGCGACGATCGCCCGCAGACCGCCGACGAGCTCGCGCGCGCGATCGCCGAGCTCGAGCCCGCGCTCGGCTCGGTCGCACGCGCCCCGCGGCCGGCGGCCGACGAGACGATGACTCGCGTGCCGAGCGGCGCGCACTCGACCTACGTCGAGGCGCTGCCGAGCACGACGGGCATGCTCGTCGCGGCGCGTCCTCGCCGCGCCAAGTGGTACGCGCTCGGCGCGATCGCGATCGCCGCGGTGATCGCGGGGATCATTGCGATGGCGCGGGCCGGCGAGGACCGGCTTCGAGATTCGGGCTTCAGGCTCCAGGCTCCGGACGATGCGGGACTGGTTGTCGCCGTGGTGCCGAGCGATGCGCCACGTCCCCCGATCGATGCGGCGGTTGCGATCGCGCGTGACGCCAGTATCGACGCTCCCTCTGCTCCCAAGCCTGAACCCCGAAGCCTCAAGCCCGAAGCCTCTCCCGAGCTCGCCCGCCACCTCGCCGCCGCCGAAGCGGCGGGGCGCGCGAAGAACTGGCTCGTCGAGGCCAAGGAAGCCGATGAGGCGCTGCACATCGATCCGCGCGATGTCCGCGCGCGCCTCTTGATCGCGGATGCCCTGCTCGGCTCCGGGGATCTCGAACGCGGTTGCAAGCACTTACACGATCTCGGGCGAAATCCGACCGCTCGTGCACGCGCACATCAGGCCGGCTGCCCCGGCGATTGACCCCGCTCGCGACGCGCCTCTATTCTACTCGCTGGCTCGTCGATGACAGCGCAACCGGGGACCACGTCGGGAAGCTTCGCGCCGCGCCTATCCGCGGGGGTCCAGCTCGGCGACTTCGTGCTCGGCCCGCCGCTATGGCCGCTGCGCACCGCCGATGCCTACCGCGCGAACGGCCCCAACGGCCCGGCGACCGTCTACGTCGTGCACGCCGCGATCGCAGGCAACTCGATCGTGCGCGACCACCTGGTCGCCGGCACGCGCGCCGCCGCCGCGGTGCCCGAGCACAAACACCTCGTGCGCACGCTCGCCGCCGGGCTCACCGGCGACGTCCTGTGGATCGCGACCGAAGAGGTCGAGGGCTCGCTCGTGCGCGACATGCTGATCAAGAAGAAGCAGTCGGGCGCGGCCGGGTTCGGCGCGCGCGGCACCGGGAACTTGATCACCGGCGTCGCGGCCGCGCTCGCCGACGTCACGCACGGCGCGCTGTCGTCGGAGTCGGTGATCGTCAGCCGCAGCGGCCGCGTGCGCGTGACCGATCTCGCGCTCGCGAACGGCACGATCGCCGCGATGGCCGCCGGCCTCGTGCCGCACGGCAGCTCGATCGCGCCCGAGGTGCTCGCCGGCCAGCCCGCGACCGGCGCGTCCGACGTCTACGGCGTCGGCGCCCTGCTGTACGAGGCGCTCGTCGGCGCGCCGCTCGAGCGCGGCGGGCCGCGGCCGAGCGAGGTCGTGCCCGGCACGAACTCGCAGATCGACGAGGTCGTCGCGCGCGCGTGTCACCGCGATCCCGAGAAGCGGTTCGGCCGCGTCGACGTGCTGGGCGAGGTCGTCGCCGAGGCGCTCGGCAAGGGCGGCGCGATGGAGACGTCGGCGGTGCCGACGCTCAAGCGCGCGCCGACGCTCGAGCAGCACGTGCAGCAGGCGAGCCTCGCGAGCGAGATCGGCACACCGACCGCACCCAGCGCGAGCGGCAACATGGTCGTCGATCGCGCGCTGGCCGCCGCGCTCGCCGACACGACCGAGAAGTGGCTGGTCAGCAAGGGCCGGCTCGATTACGGCCCGTTCTCGCTCGCCGATGTCGTCGCGCAGATCGACAAGGGCGAGATCGTCGCCGGCAACGTGATCATGGACAAGGACTCGGGCGCGCGCGGCGACATCGCCGAGCATCCGCTGCTCGGCCCGCTCGTCGACGCGGCGCGGGCACGGCTCGACGACGCGCGGCGCGCGCAGGCCGAGGTCCGCGTCCAGAGCGCCGAGAAGAAGCGCGGCGCCCTGCTCTACGCCGTGATCGCGCTCGGCGTCGCCGGCGCCGGTGTCGGCGCGTGGCTCGTGTACGAGAAGATGCAGCACCACGAGGACGAGCCGGTCGTCGCGAGCGTGACCGGCATCGACGGCGCGAAGCTCGAGGTCAAGGTCAACCCGCCGAAGGTGCCGCCCGCGAAGCACCGCTCGGGCGGCACGGGCGGCGGAGGTGGACGCAAGAACTGGGGCCCCGGCAACGCGAGCGAGAACCTCGCGCTCGATCTCTCCGACGACAGCGACGAGACCGAGACGCTCGACATGGGCCGGGTGTTCGCGGTCTACCAGACGCACGGCGCGCAGCTCGGCGGCTGCCTGCAGTCGACCGGCTCGAGCTCGGCGCACATCGGCATCATCATCGACGGGCCGAGCGGCCGCATCAACTGGGTCAAGGTCAACGACCAGGCGACGGGCGCGCTGTGGGGCTGCATCAACCGCGTGATGCGCGCGATGCAGTTCCCGACCATCCACGGGCCGCGCACGCGCGCCGAGTTCGACATCAACCTGTGAGCGATCTCGGGTGAGGAACGACGAGATCCCGCGCGCACCGTCGAACGCCGATCCGCGTGAAGGGCCGAAGGCGGAGCTCGCGCGCGTGATCCCGCGCCGGCCGCGCGTGACCTGGCAGCTCGCGGTGTTCTTCGCGTTCGCGTTCGCGGTGCTCGCGACGCCGATCTTCACGGCCGAACGCTTGTTCGTCGCGCTCGGCGCGGGTCACGTCCACGCCGGCTACACGGCGCAGCGCACGGTGCGCATGCCGCCGTACGCGACGGTCAAGACCCGGTGCGGCATGATCGGCGGAGACAGCTCGGCGCACGGTGTCGTGATCGCGCGCGGGGACCTCGCGACGCCATGCGACGAGGAGGCCGTGCTCGAGCTCGCCAGGCGCGAGCCGCACGGGCTCGCGCCGTACGCCGCGTACTTCTTGCTCGCGATCGCGCTCGCCGGGCTGTTCGCACATCACACGCGGCGCTCGACCTACGGGCGGCTCGTGCGCGTGCAGATCGTGAGCCTCGTGCTGTTGCTCGCGACCGCGGTCGCCGTCAAGACGCTGATGCTCGCCACGTCGGTGAGCGTGCTCGTCGTGCCGGTCGCGTTGTTCGCGCTGCTACCGACGCTCGCGCTCGATCGCGTGGTCGGGCTCGCGACCGGAACGCTCGCCGCGCTGGTCGTGGCGCTGCTCGTGCCGTTCGACGTCAACGTCGCGATCGTGCTGCTCGTGCAGGCCGGCACCGCCGGGCTCGTCGTGGCCGAGCGGCCGAAGTCGCCGATGCGCGCCGCGCTCGTCGCCGGCGCGCTGACGACCGCGCTCACCGCGATCACGTACCCGTTGCTCGTCTACCTGACGACCTGGGAGCTGCCGCTGTCCGAGCTGTCGGATCCGCTCAACTCGGCGTGGCTCGCCGCCGCGCTCGGCCCCGCGATCGCGACCGTGCTCGTGATCCCGCTGTTGCCGCTCTACCAGCTGCTCGCCGGCGAGATCACGCACGGCAAGCTCGTCGAGCTCGAGGACCTGTCGCATCCGCTGCTCAAGCAGATCGCCGACAAGGCGCCCGGCACCTGGCAGCACAGCCTGATGATGGCGAACATGGCCGAGCTCGCCGCGAACACGATCGGCGCGAACGGCCGGCTCGTGCGGGTCGGCGCGTACTTCCACGACCTCGGCAAGTCGCTCGCGCCGAAGTACTTCATCGAGAACCTCGAACCGGGCGAGACGTCGCCGCACGACAAGCTGCCGCCCGAGTCGTCGTGCGATGCGATCTTCGCGCACGTCACCGACGGCATCAAGGCCGCGCGCAAGGCCGGCCTGCACGAGCGCATCGTCGACTTCATGCACATGCATCACGGCAACGGCGTGCTCGAGTACTTCTGGTCGAAGCACAAGGACGTCGGCGGTGGCGTGCTGACCGTCGAGTACTTCCGCTATCCGGGGGTGCCGCCGCAGAGCCGCGAGACCGCGATCCTCGCGATCTGCGACGCGGTCGAGGCCGCGTCGCGAACGCTCAAGAAGCCCGATCCGGCCGCGATCGACACGCTCGTGCAACGCATCGTCTACGGCAAGCTGCATCTCGGCCAGCTCGATCAGAGCGGGTTGTCGATGGCGGACCTGCGCCGCGTCGCCGATTCGCTGCGCGACACGATCAAGCATGCGAACCACGGCCGCATCGAGTATCCGTGGCAGAAAGCCCAGCAGGACGCGAGCGCGCCTCCCGCCGACGCGCTGATCGGGACCGGGCCGCGGCTCGACTCGCTCGATCGCCCTGGGCAGCCGGATCTGGTCAAGCCGCCGGCGACGCTCCGCGAGTCGCAAGAAGCGATCGCGGAGACCGCCGCGGCGGCGACGCCGAAGCTGCGCATCGGCAAGGTCGATCCGACGAGCGCGAGCTCGAACGCGCTCGGGGTGCAGAACACCGAGCCGGTGCCGCGCGAGACCATCATCGGCGTCGCGAAGAGCGCGAGTCCGCCCGAGCGCGCGACGCCGCCCGAGCGCGCGACACCGCCCGAGCGCGCGACGCCGCCGCCGCCGCCGAAGCCGGATCTGCCGCCCGAGGTGCGTCAGTTCGCGAAGGAAGCGAAGGCCACGCTCGACGACGTGGCGAAGGAAGCGGCCGCGCCGGTGCCGCCGGACGTCGAGTTCGGT
>Ga0335083_10002877_pt1 | contig 22517 bp, 23 predicted proteins | sample Lox_Sample_42_FD_206716 | JGI IMG/M metagenome (GOLD analysis project Ga0335083, IMG submission 206716) | Soil microbial communities from Loxahatchee National Wildlife Refuge, Florida, United States - Lox_Sample_4.2 | ecosystem: Environmental > Terrestrial > Soil > Wetlands | place: USA...
ATTTGGTGGTGCTCGACCTGATGTTACCCCGGTTCACCGGTGCGGATGTGCTCAAGTTCACCCAATCCAATCCACGACTCAAAGACGTGCCCGTCGTCATTCTTTCCGCCAGTTCCATTTCCGATCCGACGGAGGAATCCATTCTGGAACGCGCGCACAAGCGGCTGCTCAAAGACTCCTGCACCCCGGCCATTCTACTCCGGGCCGTTCGGGAGCTGCTGGGTGATCCTCCGGCGGAAAACAATCTTTCTTCTGCCCCTCCCTCGGACGGCGCCAAACCCGCTAGAGCCCGAACCGTCGTTTATGTAGAGGACAATCCTGTGGTATTGATGGCTTACCGGAACCGTCTGGAACGGGACGGATTTCACGTCGAGCCGGTACCGGATGGGCTTGAGGCGATCAAGCTGCTTACCCGGCAGCAGGCGCCGGACGTGGTGATCTTGGATCTGATGCTGCCCAAATTCAGCGGTGTGGAGGTGCTTAAATTCATACGCTCGCATTCGCACCTCGATTCGGTTTCTGTCATCATCCTCTCCACCAATTCCATTATCGACCCTGCGGACGAACCTGTATTGGAACGCGCCAACAAGCGGCTGCTTAAAGGTTCCTGCACCCCCGCCATCATGGCCCAGGCTATCCATGAATTGCTGGGTGATCCTTCGGGTTCCTCTGTCAATCAACCGGATGGTTCGCAACCGGCCGAATCGAAGAGTGACGGCGTTCTCGCCGGCATAAAAGTTGCCGGTTGAGATACCCGGACCCGCTGACACTGGCAGGTCGCCGAAGGTGCAAGGTTGCACGAGGTGAAAATCGGAAGGTCCAGTCACTGCTGGCGGACGTTTTCCCGAAACTCGTTTTGTACGGATCCAATCACCGCCGGGATATCGGGGATATCGGCGGCAAATCTGCCAGCGTTCCCGCCACGGTGAATTTCGACCGGCGCTTGCAGTCTGGGCTTCGATCAACTCCGGTGCTTCCACCGCGTGGGTTCCTTCCAGGCATTGGTATTGCTGACGTATTTGAGTATGAACCGCTGCAATTCCTTTGTGTCGGCAGTCAGAATAATCCGTCCACCCTGATCGTCTCCCGGTTTTTCGCGCAACACCATGTGCCGAATTGCGTTGGGGTGATTCTCCACCAATTTGGCGAGCCAGTCGTAATTCAGGTTGGCCGTTTCCAACGCCGACCCGATTTGCGTGACTTTGGAGACCTGATGAACCGGCACAAAGTCCAACGAACGGTTGGTGGGGAACGAATCCACAAACAACTGTTCTTTCAATCGGAACAGGAATACGTCGATGCTGTTGGTTTCGTCGGTTCCGAAGAACGTCGCCCGGTAGCCTTTCTCACCGACCGGTTCGAACCGCAGGTATTCGGAGGTTTCATTGGTCTTGCTGGCGTCCACCCATTCACCGACCAGCGCCGGGTCGGAGACCAGATCTTTGTCCGTGTAATACGGGTAGATGGAGGTGACGACGCAGCCGGCGAGGAATAACATGACCGCAGACAACATCGTTACCGTGGTAGTGATGCGGCCTGATGGCCGGGTCATGATTCGTGTTTTCATAATTTATCTTTGTTTGGTTGTTTTCGGGACGTGGGCGACGCCACTGTCTCCGAAAATGATTGAGTGTTTCTACGCCGCGAGCATTTGCTCCCTTCGCACCGCGTGCCGGCCAAAATTCGATGACGTTTTCAACATCCGCTTGAACCGCGCTCGCCGTTCCTGGGTTTCCTCGGCGGAATAAAGTTGTTTCACCAGTTTCAAGAAACCGCTCTGCAATTCGGCAACGCTCATGTGCTTCGGTTGAAAGTTGATGTCAAAGAGCGTGCAAAGCTCCCACGCGTTGTCGCGGAGGATGCGGCCTTCTTTTTTCAGCCGCGAATACAGCGGCGTGCCGGGAAACGCCGTCTGAAACGTCACCTGCACTTCGTAAAGGCCGGCGTCGCGCACGAAATCCAGTACGTCATCGAAGGTTTCCGCCGTGTCGCCGTCGAGGCCGAGGATGAAACAGCCATTGACGGTGATGCCGTAGGACTGGATTTTAGCTATGGCGGCCTGGTAATGGTCCTGTTGGCGGGCCTTCCAGTTATTCTTAAGCTCGATACCGTTGAGGTTGGCGCGACGGGGGCTTTCCAGACCGATGAGCACTTGCTGACAGCCGGAATCGCGCATGAGCCCGAGCAAATCGTCATCTTCAGCCAGGCTTACGTCGGCTTCGGTGAACCAGCGCAGCTTTTCCTTCGCCAGTTCGCGCAGCAATTTCCTGTAATGCTCGTGGTGGACAAAGCTGTTGTCGTCGGCCAACTCGATGAACGGCTTGGGCCAGATTTTTTTAATTTCCCGGATTTCGGCGACGACCTTTTCCACCGGTTTCACCTTGTAACGCGGGGTCAGCAGAATGGAACTCGCGCAAAACTCGCATTTGTGCGGACAACCGCGGCTCGTTTGCACGGTCAGGCGGTTATATTTTTCCGGATCCAGCAAATCGAAACGGGGCATCGGAGCGTCGGCCAGGTCAAATTCCTTCTTCGGCGTGTAAAACGGTTTCAACTCGCCGCGGTCGAAATCCTTCAACACTTCCGGCCAGAGTGGTTCGCCTTCACCGATGACGACGCTGGTGCAGTGCTCCTGCGTCTGGTTGCGTAATGACGAGACCGTGATGCCGCCCATGACGACGGGGATTCCGCGCGCCCGGTAAAAGTCTGCGACGTCGCACGCTTCGTAGAATTGCGCGGTGAAGGTACTGATGGCGACGAGGTCAAAGTCAGTCGGCAACGCCGTCAACTCTTTTAGATCGGCGATTTCGTGGTAGGCGATTCCAAATTTATCCGGCGTCAGCCCGGCGAGCGTCAGCAGGCCGAGGCTGGGCAGCGATGCGATGATTTTGTTCCGGTCCACGAAGCCCGGCAGCGTGAGGCCGAGCCGGGTGAGTTCCTCGTTGTGGGCGCGCACTCCACTCATGGCGATGAAGCCGATGCGTTTCATGGTCGGTTGAGGGTTGGAAGTTGGGGGTTGAGGGCAAAAGGGCTTTTGCTGCTGCATACCAGAATCAGTGTCAGCGCCCCGCCGGCAATCAGGCATAAAACCGGCACGGCGAAAACCAGGTGGGCCTTCGGGTAATGCGCCATGATCACGCAGCAAACCGGCATGGTGACGGCGCCGAGGAGGAACGCCCCGGACGCGATGCCGGCAAGCTGACTGGTCGGTGAAATATTTTGCATCGTCAGCCAGAACAGCAGGTTTACCGCGCCGAGGCCGAACAAGGAAATGTGGCCGAGCCGGTACATCCGGCGTTTGAGGCTGCCGTAACCGCCGAGCCAGTTTTCGTGGTGGAAGAACAAGCCCAGTACCATGCCGGTCACAAACCCGAGCAGGATCCAGAGCCAGGCGAGGAAAAGATTTGGATTAGATTTCATTTGATTTCCTGGAATTGATTGCTACAAGCTTATTTCATGAAGCCCGCCAGAGAAAGGTATTATCGAGGTTTGTTCACCATCGCCGCCTTTTACGACCTTCTGCTTGGCGTCACGTTCACCTTCTTCCCGGTGCGGGCCTTTGCCGCACTGGGCATCAGCGAAAAGCTGCCGGCGTTCGGCGGCTATGTCACGCTGCTTGGCGTCTTCGTGCTGGTAATTGGCATCGCCTACGCATTGATTTCGCGCGGCGACCTGCGGGGCAACGCGGATTTGATCCTCGTCGGCACGCTTTACAAACTGGCCTACGCGGCGACGGCATTTTATTACTGGTCGGCAGGCAATCTGCCGCACGTCGCTTTCGCCGCGCTCTTCGGGGTGGCCGACGCGGTCTTTTTCATTTTGATGGCGGAATGCTATTGGTCTTTGAAGAAAGAGTTCCAGACCTGATGTCGTTTGCCTGCTGTTCTTCGTCCGTGAAGGGTTTTCCGCGAACATGGTTTTCATGGAATTGATAAGTTTCGCCGGGTCAATTGGACACCGCACTGAATTCGCCGTTGTCCCGCATCCATTCAAAGATCCAAGGTACACCGGTGTCGGGGTTAAAAACATGTGCCCCTCCGGAAAGGAAGCCGTGTCTCTTCGGCGTCGCCCAATCCTCGAGTTGCTCATCCAGTGATCGGCTTTGCGAAAGCGAGACAAACCTGACAGCGGCGACCCGGTCGTTCGCATCAAATTTTATAAAGAACGCGTGCCAACTGTTTTCATAGCAACCGCCGCCACCACCCGCGGTGTCGTTACCGACGATAAATATCCACCACACCCACCTGACGGCAGGTTTATCCCACGAGTAAGCCACGACGGGTAGCCGGGGCAAATCGCGAAATTGATCGCCAAGCCCGGCAATCACTTCTGTCCGCGTGGTCTGACCGGGAATGATAAATTTCACCTCTTCCGGCTTGATAACTTTTCCGTACACCGGTTGATTGCGGGGCGGCGGAACCGGCACGACGCCCACACAACCGGCAAGTAATGCCCCGAGTAGCAGAAAAATGGTGGCGGGTACGGTTTTCATTTCGCAGCAATGTTATCCAGGTCTGCCGGGAAGGTGTTAATTGATAAAACTTCACGGGGCATCGGCTGGGTCGATGGGTGCCTTGATGGGGAGTCGTTCCTTTAGCTTGATGGCTAAAATTTACAGGTCAAAACCAACAGAACCGAGTGCGTCTTGGTCCCGTCGGATTTGAATTCGGTCGGGTTCCCGTTGGAGTCGAAGCCCGGTCCGACATCGTGTTGGGTGGTGCCGAGAAATTTGTAGGTCAGGCCCAGATCCCACCGTTCGTTGAACACATATTTGAAACCGGCCAGGCCCTGATAGGCAAACGTTGCATCGCCTTCCGTTGTCCCTCCAAAATCATTGCCATAACTGCTGAAGGCGCCGCCCACGCCGCCACCGACGTAAGCCGAGAAGTTCCGGCCGAGTGGTCGCGTGTAGATCACATTTGCCATTAGGGGCATCTCGACGAAGGTCACTTCCATGAAATCGGTCCCAAGGATGGCCGAATTTCTGACATCGTTGGCGATGAGGCCGATTTCCAGTTCCGTCGCCCAATTCGGGGTGAAGTTGTATCCAAGCTGACAATCCAGCCTGATTCCGGTGCCAAAAGAAACATTCTCGCTGTCACCAATGGTGTCGTAGAGACGGATATCCTGTTGGAACGCAGGGCCGGCATCAAAGCCGGCATAGACTTTACCGGTTGGTGGCGACAGATAAGAGTGGCTGGGCGCACCGTAATTCGGCGTATCATAATGATCGGGTAATAAGGATTGTGCCTGGACGCAGGCTGCCCAGTTGATAGCGGCCAATGCGGCTGTCCCGCGGAGGAGTCTCATTTTGTTGGTTTTCATAGGTTCAGGGGTTTGGGGTTTATTGATGTTCATCATTTTGTCCGACACCTGTATTTTCATCTTATTTTGTAACCCCGCTTGCTTTACCGGTGTTAATTGATAAAACTTGGATAAACATCGGTTGGTTCGATGAACATTCACCACCTCGAATTGTTCTATTACGTCGCGCGGCACGGCGGCATCATGCCGGCGGTACACAACATCCCCTACGGCATTCAACAACCGGCGGTCAGTTCCCAGATTGCCCAACTGGAGGAGTTTCTCGGCGCGACCCTGTTTCACCGCCGGCCATTCGCACTGACCCCGGCAGGCCAGGAGCTGTACGATTATGTCCGACCGTTTTTCGACAATCTGGAAGCCGTGGCCGAAAAAATCCGCGGTGGCATTTCCCAACACCTGCACATCGCCGCCTCCGAAACCGTGTTGCGCGAACATCTACCTGCCATGCTTCAGGAATTGCGGCGGCCGTTTCCCAAATTGAAAGTGACTTTGCGCGAAGGCTACCATCCGGAGATTATCGCCTGGCTGCAGCAACGGGAAATTGACGTGTCCCTCGGACTGATCGGCAACAAACCGCCCCCGGGCGTGAATGCCTTGCCCCTGTTTAAACTGCCGCTGGTGCTGCTCGTTCCGAAAGCGACCAAGTTAAAGTCAGCGTCGGAACTCTGGGAGCGCGATCCCATCGAGGAATCGCTCATCACGGTGCCCAGCAACGAATTCATCACGCGCGCATTTCAGGCGGGATTGGCGAAACTCGGGGTGGATTGGTTCAGCCGGATTGAGGTCAATTCCGTTGAAATTGTGCAGACCTATGTTGCCCATGGTTACGGCATCGGCGTAACTGTGGGCGTACCCAAAATGAAACTCCACCCGCAAGTGCGCGTACTGCCCCTGGACGGATTCGAACCGGTCCGGTTTGGCGCGCTCTGGCAGGGCGGAAAAAATCCCCTGCTCGATGCCTTTCTCAAGATTGTCCAGACCGCGGCCCGCCGGTTGATGGCCGGCGAAAACCTGGACTTGTAATTCTTCGACCCGGGTTATTTTCCGGCATAGGCCGGCCGGGACTTTATGCGAATTGCTTCCGGGACCGGGAAAAATCTTGGAAAACGTCCTTTACCTTGCAGACTACCCGCGTGATTGATTTCCGAACCAGCCGTTGGCGAACCGTGGGTGTCTGTTTGGCGCTGGTCCTCGGAACGGTGGCCATTTACTGGCCGGCGCGTCATTACGGATTTGTTGACTACGACGACAATGATTATGTGTTCAACAACCCCACCGTGAGCGCCGGCTTGAGCAGGTGGGGATTGGTGTGGTCGTTCGTCGACCAACATGCGGGCAACTGGCATCCGTTGACCTGGCTCTCCCACATGCTCGATTGCCAATTGTTCGGGCTGAACGCCGGCGCGCATCATCTGGTAAATGTGCTGCTTCACAGCGCCAATGCGGTGCTGCTGCTCCTGCTGTTGAATTCCATGACGGGCGCATTCTGGCGAAGCGCTTGCGTCGCAGCCTTGTTTGCCTGGCATCCGTTGCGGGTGGAATCCGTCGCGTGGATTTCGGAACGCAAGGATGTGCTGAGCGGGTTTTTCTTCATGCTGACACTTTGGATGTATGCACTTCATGTCAAAAACGAAATTCCACCTGCCGCGGTGAAGGCGGATGAGGTGAATCCGGCGAAATCTTTCGCGTCAGCCCGCCGCCGACGGTTTTTCAAGCTCTCCTTGTTTTTTTTCGTTTTCGGGCTCCTTTCAAAGCCCATGCTGGTCACCGTACCATTGGTTTTGTTGCTGATGGACTTCTGGCCCTTGAACCGTTTCGGGGCGGCCGGCCGGAACTTGTCCCCGATGGAAACGGCAAAGATTTTGCTCAGCGAGAAGCTGCCGTTCTTCTTTCTTTCGGCGGTCTTTGGCGTCATCGCGTTTTTTGCCCAGAAGGCGGGCGGGACGATCGGCGCCGCTCCTCATCTGGATGCGGTTTCCAGGATGGGGGGCGTGATCACTGGATATCTGAACTATCTGGAAAAAATAATCTGGCCTGAGAACCTGACATTTCTTTATCTGCGTTCTGACCGGATCAACTTGGATGTGCTGTTGGCGGCGATACTCGTTGTGGTTGGAATCTCCCTGCTCGCGATGGTCAACCTGCGGCGTCGCCCCTATTTGGTGACGGGCTGGCTCTGGTTTTTGGGAATGTTGCTGCCGGTCAGCGGTTTGATTCCCTTCGGTCTTCAATCCATCGCTGATCGTTACACGTATCTGCCTTCCATCGGATTTTTTATAATGTGCACCTGGGGAGCGGCGGAATTTGCCGATGCCGCATTCCGATCATCGCGGCGCCGGTTTTTATGGGTCGCCGGCGTTACCGCCATTCTGTGCGTGAACGCGGTAGTGTCCCGCCACCAGCTTGCCTATTGGGAAAATACTCAAACCCTCATGGAACACGCCCTGGAGGTTAATCCCAATAATTACATCGCGCACGATGACCTGGGAATTTATTTTTCCAAAATGGGCCGGACTCAGGACGCGCTGCAGCAGTATCAATTGGAACGGGAGCTGGATCCGAACCTGGCACCCCCGCCAGGAGATACCCACCGGACCAATTCAACCCAACCGCCGCACGCGCCCCGATAGGCTGGTGGAACAATAGCCGTCGAAATGCGGTGGAAGGCAGGCAAAGGCCTCGGTTTGCCGGAGTCCGGAAATAGTTTCAAACCCGGACCAATTTCCACCGCGTCTTGCGAATCGCAACCGGCATGAACACGGCCATTTCCGAGACAGCGCGCCTTGGGTCGGGACAAATCAACACCGTTTTAAAGTAATTTCTCCTCGTCTGGGAATCTGGCGCGGCGATTGCTGAATCTGCGAAGAATTCGTTAGTAAGCTGCGAGCCAATGGATAACTGAAGTTAGACGACTAAAAATGCAAATGGGCCTGCCATTTCTAAACGGCGTACCGGGAAAAAAGCGGAACCAGATGATATCTGTCGATTTGGGGAGCCGCACGACCAAGGCTGTGCTTTTGGAGCGGCGCGGGGAGAATTTTGCCTTGAACCGTTATGCGATGCTGGACGCCCCTATTTACGAAAAAACTCTTCCCCCGGAATTGCTGGCGGAACATCTGAAGGCCGTCTGTGACACCTTGCAGGCCAAAACCAAATTTGTCACACTGGCCATCGGGGGGAATGACGCCATCGTGCGGCCGGTGGAGTTGCCGCAAATACCGGTGGACGAGATGCGGCTGGTGTTGAAGAACAACACTCGCGGGTATCTGCAGCAGGATTTGCCGAATCGCGTCTTCGATTGTCATATCATCCTGCCCAAATCGCCGCCCAAACCGGCGGAAGCCGGGAAGTCCACCGGCGTTCCGAAATTGACGGTGTTGGTAGCTGGCGCCAAAAAGGATCTGGTGGACGACTATCAATCGGCGATCCGGGACGCGGGCCTAGTGGCCGACCACATCGTGCCCGGTCTGATCGGCCCGGTGAACGCTTTTGAAATGGTGATGCCCGAAGCGTTTGCGAACGACTCGGTCGCCCTGGTGGACATCGGTTTTAAAAATTCTTCGATTTGCATTCTGCATCAAGGTGAATTGGTGTTGAACCGCATGGTGGCCATCGGCGGCGACAAATTGACCGCCGGTCTGGCGGAGGCGATGAATATCAGTTACGCCGAGGCGGAAGGGATTAAGATCGGCATGGCTCCGGAAATTCAATCCACGCTGGAGGCACAGGTTTTGCCGCTGGGCCGCGAGTTGCGGGCATCGCTTGACTTTTTTGAACATCAACAGGACCGGCCGCTGTCGCATGTTTATGTCAGCGGGGGTTCCGCCCAATCCGAACTGATCCTGCAAATGTTGCACAGCGAGCTGATTGTGGAATGCAAGGCCTGGAACCCGACGTCGTTTTTGCAATTGGCATTGCCGGGACAGCAGGCTGTTGAAATTGAACACATCGCGCCCCAACTGACTGTGGCCATCGGCGCGGCGGTGGCCGCCTTATGAGTTATGCCGATACGCCTTAATCTGCTAGCTGAAGCCCACGCCGCCGAAGATTTACGGCGCCGGGACCCGATCAAACGCATCATCTTCGGGGGAGGGCTGGTTGTGGCATTGATGTTTGCCTGGTGGAGTTGGCTCCAACTCCGGGTCATGGTTGCCAACGCCAACCTGTCCCAGGTCCAGGCGCAAATACAACAACATACCAATGCCTATCAGGTCGTGTTGGTTAGCGAGAAAAAGATCGACGACGCAAAGGCAAATCTGGCGGCGTTGCAAAAACTGGCCAACAGCCGTTTTCTTCAGGGTAACCTGATGAACGCCCTGCAAAATGTCATGGTGCCCGGGGTGCAACTGGTCAGGCTGGCGGTCAGCCAAACCTATGCTGCCGCGCAGGGGGTCAATCCCCAGATCAACGGCCCCGTAACAGAACGAATTGTCGTCTCGATCGATGCGCAGGACTTGAGCACCGACCCCGGTGAGCAGGTTAACAGATTTAAGGACGCTCTCAGCCAGGAATCGTACTTTAAAACCGAACTGGGCAAAACGAACGTTGTACGTTTGATCAACCTGTCCGCGCCGCAGGTGGATCCGAGTGGCAAACCCTCAGTCCTGTTTACCTTGCAGTGCGCCTACCCCGACCGCATCCGATGAAACTGTCCAAAGACAAACAGAATCAATTGATCCTCGTGATAATCTGCGTCCTGGGGGCGGTCGGCGTGATGTGGGTGGAATTAATCCAGCCCCGCTACGTCGCCCTGGCCCGGGCGGTGGCCAGTCAAAAGGATGCCCAGAACAAACTCGAAGGCATTCAAAGTGGGATCAAGCAAGCGGACACGATTGCCGCCAGGTTGAATAGCGTGACGCAGACTCTTTCCGATGCAGAAAGCGACATGGCTTCGGGAGACCTTTACTCCTGGACCTATAATACCATGCGGCTGTTTAAAGCCCAGTATCCGGTGGCCATCCCGGAAATCGGCCATCCGGATGTCTCGGCGGTGGATTTGTTTCCGTCCTTTCCGTTCCGGCAAGTCAGATTTACCGTTACGGGAACGGCCTATTACCACGACCTGGGCAAATTTATTGCCGATTTTGAAAATACCTATCCGCACATTCGAGTGGTCAATTTGGAAATTCAGCCGGGCGATGCCAGTGACGGTGCGGAAAAGCTTTCGTTCAAGATGGACATCGTTGCTCTGGTAAAGCCCACGCCGTAGCCACCAGAACTTCCATGAAACAGCCATGAAGAATTCCCGGACAAAATCAATAGCAATATTTCTCGCGATCGGAACACTGATACCGTTTGCCATCCCGGCCGCGCCGGCACCTCAGGACGATACGACCAACTTGATCCGTTCCGTCTTCGTCATTCCCTCCGATCCCCAGGAAGGCCGCGATCCTTTTTTCCCCAATTCCACCCGGCCCTATAAGGTTGCTGCCGTCGCCACGCCCCGGTTGGAGGATGTATCGTCCCTGGTCATCAAAGGGTTTTCCGGCACGGGGGACCAACGGCTGGTCATTATCAACAATCACACTTTTGCCGCCGGGGATGAGGGTGACGTTGAGACTTCCAGCGGCCGCTTTCATCTAAGCTGCGTTGAAGTGAAGAGCAATTCGGTGGTGATTGAAGTGGGCGGCCAACGCCACGAATTATTTTATTTTGCCAAGCCTTAAGATCGAAATTCTGGAGAGATTAACAGTCAAACAGGCGTTCACTCCGAATTTTTTTTGTTCGGGCGGGGGAGGCTTTTGCTTTGAACCCGGAGCCTTGGAAATGCGTTTTCGATTCGACCGGCCGGCGGGCGGCTTCTCCCCTAAAAACAAAAATTTTCAGCTACTTCAGGGTTGGCTCGGTATCTGCTGGGTATCTCCAACATTGGTCCAAAGACCAATAAAAATAAAAAATATGAAATCGAAACTGCTAATTGCCACGCTGTGTATGGGACTTGTCTCGCAATGGTGGGCCCTGTCTCAAACTGATACCAACAGTGTCGCGACGAATCAACCCGCGATGAGCGAGTCGGCTTCGACCGCCCCTGCCAATGTTGAGACCACGCCTGCGGTTGCCACCAATGCGGCAACGACGCCGGGTGCCGGCGCCGAGGTTTCTTCCACGGCGGCCAGTACCAACGAGACCATGACCGTGACCAACGCGGAATCCTCCACTACGGCGGCGACCAATGAAACCGCCGGAGCCGCCACCGATACCAATGCGGCGGTCGCGAGCGTGTTGCCGATCCAATTCCAGGACGTTCCGATTACCACGGCCATCGAAAATTTAGCCCGCCTGGCCGGTATCAATTACCTGCTCGACCCGAAAATCGGTTACGGTCAGCCCGACCAGAATGGGCAAATCAAACCCGAACCGACGATTTCCGTCCGGTGGGAAAATGTGTCCGCCCGACAGGCGTTGCTGGCGGTATTGGATAATTACAACCTGCAACTCGTGGAGGATTCCAAAACCAGGATCGCCCGCATTACCATCAGAAATCCCAATGCGCCGCCCCCATTGATCACCCGCGTCATCCAACTCAAGTATGCCAGCGTCTCCAACATGGTGGATGCGGTGTCAGGCACGCTGACCGACAAGCGCAGCCGGGTGGTGCAGGATGCGCGCACCAGTCAATTGGTGGTAGTTGCCACTGAAAACGAACAGGACGCGGTGGACACGCTGGTTGAGGAGCTCGACAAACCCACCCGCCAGGTGTTGATTGAAACCCGTTTGATGGAAATTTCCAGCTCGCCCCAGACCACCAAGGGTATTGATTGGTCCGGCACTTTGTCGGCGCAGAACATTTCCTTTGGCAATGCTTCACAATACACCGTTCCGCCGTCGCTCGGCACGAATGGCAATATCATTCCAGGTTTGGTGAACGGAGTGCTCGGCAATCCTGCGATCATCGCGTCCACCGCCGAGAGCGGTTTCTTCGCGTCGCCATATTTTCTCAATGCCGATGGAGTCAAGGCCGTGCTTTCTTTCTTGAATAACGACGCCGATGCGCAAACCATCGCGACTCCCCGTGTCGTGACATTGGATAATGAACCCGCGCATATTGAAGTCACGCGTGCTTCGCCAATCTTTGCCACGACCGCCGGCACCCAGGGTTCACCCGGTGGTTCGCAAGTGACTTATACGAATTTGGGTACCATCCTGGATGTTACGCCCCGTATTTCCGCCAACGATTATATCTGGCTTACCGTCGTGCCGGAGGTTTCCAGCGTGTTCGATACCGTCACCAAGATTGTTGCGGGCGTGGAAAATCAGGCGGACGAATATGATATTCGAAAAGTCCAGACCCAGGTTTTGATTCCCAATGCAAACACGCTCGTCATGGGTGGCTTTATCCAGGACAATACCAAAAGCATTTACACCAAGGTGCCTGTCCTGGGCGACATTCCGGTTTTTGGATATGCTTTCCGGTGGGAAAACAAAGGCCTCCAAAAAGACAACCTGCTGATTTTCCTAACCCCCACTATTGTCCGGGATTCAGACTTCCAACCCACGTCCACAAAATTCCTGCAGTCCAGTCCGTTGTCGCCGAAATCACCCATGAATCCCAAGACTCCATGGAATAGCGCCAAGCCGTATGACTGGAGCAATCCGAAAGACACGGATCCTTATTACGACTCGGCCAACGAGCCTTCAAACTATCAGCATGTGACGCCTGGCACCTCGAATGAGTCTTCGACACCGTCGCAATAGCACGGTTAATTCGAATCCTCAATGCCAAATTAGACATTCCAGGGCGCGCTCATCCGAGCGCGCCTTTTTGTTTTCAATCCGATGGATGGCCGGTGCCCACGCGCTTTAAATAGTTAAAGGAGTATATCCCCGTTGCATGTCCGTCCCCCCAGACCGGTTGTATGGCATAACCGCCCACGGAAGAGAACCGAACCAGTTGGAACGCGGCCGGCGTGAATGCCTGCCGGGGACTTTTATAAACATTTCCCAGAATATCTGCTTCTCCCCGGCAGCCAGCGCAGGGACAATGGCGCCGTAGCCGTTCCAGGGGAATGAAATTCTCGCTGCCGTCCTCCCATTTGATGGCCAGTTCATCCCCAATGTGCTGGATGTCCAGCGGCCGCATCAGCGCCTCGGTAAACGCCGCCTGAAGGCGGCCAGAGTTTCGGGACTGACGTGATGTTCGATGCCTTCGGCGTCGAGTTCCGCGATTCGTTTGGAAATGCCGAGGGATTCCAGGAAGGCCACCACCGTTTCGTGGCGTTGTTTGCTCTCCGTCGCCAGCTTGCGGCCGGCGTCGGTCAGGAAAATGGCACGGTACGGTCTGGCATTCACGTAACCGGCCTGCCGCAGGCGCGCCAGGGTGCGATTGACCGTGACATGGGTGACGCCCAGCCGCCGCGCCAGGTCCGTCACGCGCGCTTCGCCGATGGAGGCCGACAGATCGGCGATGGCCTCGACATAATCCTGCGCGACCTCCGTGGCACGGTCCAGGCGGAAACGGCGCAGCGTCTCGGCTTGTTGTGTTGGCGGACGCGGTCGCGCGGCGCGGGTCGCGCCGGATGATTTGTGGGTGGCACGCGGCATAACCCGAAAAGTAAAACCTGGTTCGCTTTATTAGTCGAGGTTTTATTTTGTAACCCAGGCTACATTTGGGTTGACAAACCGCAGCCTGAATTGTACCTAGGGCTACATATTGTGTTTATGGGTAAAACAATTGCCATCGCGGGAATCGCCGCCGGATTGATTGGCCCGCCGGCAGGAGGCAAGGCGCAGGCTGCACCCTTGCCGGACAAAAGCGGTTACAGTCTTTTCAATCCCGTCCCGGACAATTTGATGCGGGAATTGAGCCCCGACCGGCCGGACGAGACCGAGTCGCCTTACACGGTGGACGCCGGCCACTATCAGTTGGAAATGGATTTCGTCAATTTCACCTACGACAGAGCGGACGGCACAACCACGAAGGCATGGAACGTGGGGGATTTCAACCTCAAAGCCGGATTGCTCAATAACGTGGATGTCCAGTTCGTCTATGACAATTATCTGAATGTGCACACAGAAGACAGTTCGGGCAAATCAACCACGCAGTCGGGCTTCGGTGATTTGACCGCACGGCTGAAAGTCAATTTGTGGGGTGATGACGGTGGGAAGACGGCCTTTGCGCTGCTGCCTTATGTCACCTTTCCGACGGGCACGGATGGTCTTGGGGACAACGCGGTTGAAGGCGGTCTGATTTTGCCGCTGGCAGTGAGCCTGCCTTACGATTTCGACCTGAGCATGGAAACGGCGGCCAGCCTGATGAAAAATGATGACAACGGCGGCCACCATGAAGAATTCATCGCTTCCGCCAGCCTGGATCATCAGATTATCGGAAAGTTGAGTGGGTTTGTGGAATTTTTCAGCAACTTCACCACGGAAAGTCACGCGGGCTGGGTGGGAACGGTGGATACCGGGCTGGAATATCTAGTGACGAAAAACATCCAGCTTGACTGCGATTGCTATTTCGGCGTGACGCCGGCCGCGGCCGATTACAACCCGTTTTGCGGAATCACCGTGAGATTTTGACAATGGAGCGGGACTTTATGAGCAAAGACAACAACATCCCCACGGACTTAATTGAACCTGCGGCGGCCAAAGTCACCGTGGTTTCGCATCCCGGAGCCATGTCGCTGGAAGGAATGCATAGCAGCGTGACAGTGCCTGATAGTAAAGCCAGTTTCTGGCGTCAAATGATTGCCTACTTTGGCCCGGCGATTTTGGTCAGCGTGGCCTACATGGATCCCGGCAACTGGGGAACGGATCTTCAGGCCGGCGCCGAGTTCAAATACGGGCTTCTGTGGACGGTTGGCCTGGCCAGCGTGATGGCGATCTTTCTGCAGATTATCGCCGCGCGGGTCGGCATAGCGACCGGGCGCGACCTGGCCCAATGCTGCTATGATTGGTATCCCAAGTGGACGCGTGTGCCGAACTGGCTCATGGCGGAAATTGCGATCATCGCGTGCGATTTGGCCGAAGTCCTGGGCGGCGCCGTGGCGCTGAACATGTTGTTCCATATTCCCATTTTCTGGGGGGTCATCATCACAGGCGTGGACGTGCTGCTGCTGCTGGCGATGCAGCGGTTCGGAATGCGGACCATCGAAGCCATCGTGCTGCTGCTGGTGGCGACCATCGGTGTTTGCTACTACATCGAGATTTTCGTCCTGCCGCAGACGCAGCCCAGCTTTCTGGAAATGGGCCGGGCGATAATCATGCCTACTTTGAATTCGGCCACCATGGTTTATGTGGCCATCGGGATCATCGGCGCAACGGTCATGCCGCATGTGCTGTATTTGCACCCCGCCTTGGTGCAGAGCCGCAAATTCCAGAAGGACGACGAATCCATCCGAAAGGCAATCCGCTTCAACACCATTGATGTCATCGCCAACCTGTCGGTCGCCTTCCTGATCAATGCTTCCATTCTGGTGCTGGCGGCCATCGTCTTTTTCGGCAAGACCAGCGTTACCGCCGCCGGCGGACAGGTGATCCAGTTCAACGATTCCACGGACTGGATACAGGCGGCCAACCTGACGCTCGCGCCGCTGCTGGGCACGACGGCCGCGAGCGTGCTGTTTGCCGTTGCCCTGCTGGCCAGCGGGCAGAGCGCCACCATCGTCGGCACGTTGGCCGGCCAGGTGGTGATGGAAGGTTTCATGCACTGGAGGATCAGACCCTGGGTGCGACGGCTCATTACCCGCTCCCTGGCCATCATTCCGACGGCTGTCTTTGTTGGCATCCGCGGGGCCAACAACGTCAACGATCTGATCGTCCTGAGCCAGGTGGTGCTGGCGCTGCAACTGCCGTTTGCGATGTTTCCCTTGCTGCACTTTGCGAGTTCCCGCAAGCGGATGGGACAATGGCGACTGGGCTGGCTTCTACTCACAGCCGGCTGGGGCTCCGCAATTTTAATCACCACTTTTGATTTTTATGGCTTGCCCGACGCGGTGAAGCAAGCCTGGCACGTCATTATCGGCCATTGAGGATTGCCAAGGCGGTGAAAAAATCGTAATTCGTCAATCGCAATTCATAAATCAGCCGGCCCATGTATAAAACCATTCTCCTGACGCTGGACGGCACATCGACCGACCGCGCCATTATCGAGCACGTCAAGCCGCTCGCCAAATGGGCGGACAGCCGCGTGGTGCTTTTGCACGTCGCCGATGGCTGGGCGGCACGAACCTTTGGCCCGGATGCGGTCAGCCGGGAAATCACCGAGGACACGGCCTATCTGGAGAAAATCCGCGCCGAATTTCAATCCGCTGGAATTCCGGCCGAGGCTGAGCTGGCTTACGGCGAACCGGGCAAAGAGATCACCAAATGGGTTGAGAAACAGGGCTGCGACCTCGTGGCCATGAGCACGCATGGTCATGGTTTCCTCGCCGATTTGTTTCTCGGCAGCGCGTCCAGACGCGTCCGGCACAGCGTCCGGGTGCCCGTGCTCCTGTTGCGGGCGAAGTAGAAAAAGCAGCGGAGGCGGCTTGCCGGCGAGTTACGGCGGCGTCCTTGCCCCATTTAACAACTTGGAATCCCCTGGTCGCTCGACCAGATGCAGCAAATTGCCTTCAAGGTCTTCAAAAAACAACACTTGCCCGCCACCGGCCGCTGGCCGGATTTCTTCATTGAATGGCACACCGCGTTTTTCCAATTCGGCTTTGGCTGCCTCCATCGAATCCACGCGGAGGGCCACGTGACGGTAACCGGCAAGCTTGTTGTTACCACGTTCAGGCAATTCAGAATCAGCCGCATAAATTTCAAACCAACCGCCGCCGGGCAGGGCTATCAGGCATGTCGGCGGGTTTTGACCATTGTTGAAGATTTCACGTGCGCCCAAAACCCGTTCGTACCAGCCCTTCAAAGCGACCGGGTCGGCGGAGGGAATGGCGATGTGCTCGATGGCGATGTTCATTGACCGCAAGGTAGGTGGCGGATGGCGCCGTGGCAAGACGAAGGCGGAGGAGATGCGAACTCGTTCCGCATCGTCCGAATTTCAGTTCACTTACGCATCGATTGTTGTAGCCTTAAGGGAATTCTATGAACGCCGAACCTTTTCTGAAACAACGGTTGATGTGTATCACCACCATCGACAAGGCCGACGATGCCGTGCCCCTGGCCAAGGCACTCCTGGCCGGCGGCCTGAATGTCATGGAAATTACTTTCCGCACCGCCGCCGCGGCCGAATCCATCCGGCGCATCCGGCAGGAAGTGTCACAGATGGCCATCGGTGCGGGCACACTGCTCTCGACTGACAATGTAAAAGCTGCCGCAGACGCCGGAGCGCAATTTGGCGTTTCGCCGGGTTTGAATGAAACGGTGCTGACGGCGGCGAACAAAATTCAGATGCCGTTTTTCCCGGGTGTCATGACGCCGACGGAAGTGGACCACGCGCTGAATCTTGGTTTCAAACGGCTAAAATTCTTTCCCGCGGAACCAGCCGGTGGCGTGGCGATGCTCAAGGCCTTGGTCGGACCGTTTGCGCACACCGGCGTGAAATTCCTTCCCACCGGCGGCATCCATGCCGCCACCCTGCCGAATTATCTGGCCTTGCCCCAAGTCGCCGCGGTTGGCGGTTCGTGGATGGCTGAGAAGAAGCTGGTCGCCGATAGAGCGTGGGGAAAAATCACGGCGATCACCGTCGAAGCGTTAAGGTTGGTTGCTGCCTCGCCCGCAACAAACTGACGGGGATATTTACGATTTACGATGTTCGCTTTACGCAACATTCGGCGAAGGAGCGCGTCAATCGTAAATCGTATATCGCAAATTATTTTCCCATGGCCACCTGCAACGGCTGATCACGACGCTCGGCAAAGCGGCGGACGTAATCCGTCCACGATCTGGCATCGGGAAAATCGCCGCTCTCGCTCCAGCCGGCGCCGAAATAATAAGTGAATGGCTTGCCGATTTCGGCTGGCGCAACTGCCAGGAAATCGCGGATCGCCGGCTGACCTTCCTTCATCGTATGCGTCGGCGGCTTGAACGCGCTCGCCGGCAGGTTGGGGGCGTCATTGGTGAAGGTTTCCACACTGCCTTTGGGCAAAATGAAGGCGGTGCCAGTCGTGCCCTTTTCAAAATCCCGCGGTTGCCAATAAGTCATCCAGCCTTCCGTTTGATTTTGCACGACCAGTCCGTGGGCCGTGCCGTTTGGCCAGGAATCAATTTCCGGCGAACCGTCCGGCACGATGACATTGTCGCCGGGACGTTCAGCCAATCCAACGCCGATGGTCAACGGTGATTTATCCTCGCTGCGGAACGTGCTTTCCACGCGGTCCAGGTTTGAACCGGCGTCGATGCGGATGCGTTTGGTCTCGGAAACCGTTCGCCCGTTGCCGGCGTCCCAGGCATCGTAGGTCAATTCGAATTCCGATCGGATCGGCCCGGTGGTGATGATTTTATAGGTGCGCCAGTTTTTGGAGACGTACAGTTTGCCATCCTGCCAAATGCCCAGCCCGCCATCGCCGCGCGTCTTGCCGACCTTGAAATCGTCCTGCGACGGGCCGCTGAGATTGAAGAAGTTCATGGTCCGATACATCTCATTGACCACGGGCTGGCGCGTGCGTTTGATCCAGACATCCACTCCACTGCTGGTAAGCGGCTCTTCCTGCCAGGTCTCCAGTGCCTTGCCAAACATACGGTGTGCGATGCGGTCGCTTTCCCAGGCGAAGTCGTCATGCCGCTCCGGCACGTAACGCGCAGACGTTTTCACAATGGGCGGTGGCACGACGGCGAGGGCCGAGGCGTCCAAAATGTAATAAGTCCGAGTTTCGTGCGGGGCGAGGTCAACCTGGAAAAGCAGTTTGTCCGGCAACGAATTTGTTTCTTCCGAATAGGCTTGTGAATCCAAAATGCGCGAAGACAAGCCATCCATGACGGCCCAGGATGGATATTGGGTTGCTGCGGCAATTGGCAAAGAATTTCGCGTCAATTCGACCGTTTCGCAATCGCGTCGAAGACCGGCTGGGTTTGTAACTTTGATTTGAACCTGGCGATTCAAACTGAGACCACCGCCTATTGGTTTGCCATCCAATCCCGGCGGTGCTGGTTGAGGTTCGGGCTGCGCCTTTTCCAACACCGCCATCCGATAGACCTCGCTGCCCGCCAGCAAAAACGCGCCGACGCCGTAAGGTTTGGTTGAATCTGGCGCAAATGTTGCCGGAGCGCCGCCGACCGCCTGGACATGCGTGAGTTTGCCATTGGCTCCCACGCAATCCACCAGCGCCGCCCAGCCCTTGCGGACTGCCGGCTCATAGGTTGCGCGGTCGAGCAGACCTTGATTCACACCCCAGGCGAGTGCGTAGGTGAAAAAGCCGGACCCGCTGGTTTCCTTGGCCGGAAAATCTTCCGGGTCGAGCAGACTTGCCCGCCAAAGGCCGTCCGGCTGCTGGAGTATTACTATTTTTGCGGCCATGTCATCGAACAATTGCTCAAAGTGCGGCCGGTCGGGATGGTTTGTCGGCAGATATTGCAGGACGCGGACGAGACCGGCTATCACCCAGCCGTTGCCGCGGCTCCAGAAGACTTTTTTGCCATTGGCCTCGCGTTTTTGGAAAAACGTGCTGTCGCGGAAAAACAGGTGTTCGTCCTTGTCGTAAAGATAGTCCGTCGTGCGCCACCAGTTGGTCACCGCAAAATCCAGATACCGTTCATCGCCGGTTGCGGTGTAAAGCCGCACCCACGTCGGCGGCCCCATAAACAATGAGTCGCACCAGGACCAGTTTTTCCGGTCCCGGTTTTCCGCCTTCGTAAATTCAAGGCTCGTCACGTCCGGTGGTGTTGCCAGGATGGCGTTGAACCGTTCACGCAATGGCGCGATCATCCGGTTCTCCCGGTAAAGGAAGTAAAGCTCGGTATAGGCCTGGCCGACGCAATAATCATCCGCGTCATAGAATCTTGGCCCCAGTCCCCAATCGTTTGCGTCGCCCGCAGACAACGCCGCCTCACGATATTTCGGGCTGCCGGAAATTCCCGCCAGTGCCATCAGGCCCGCATTTTCGGCGCCCAGTAGCCAGGTTGTGGGCGAGTTATTGGTATCCGGATGCGCGAGCTGCCAGTCCGCCACGCGCTGCATCGCCGACAGGACCGGATAGGGTTTGATTTCCGAAGGGAGACTGGCGGTCAAGGTAGCGGGTGGCGGAAGATGAAACGTTGAAGTTGTTCCACCCGGTTGCGCGTGCAATGGAAGAATGGCGGCAAGAAGAAGGATGCCGGCGAGAACGAAATGCCGAAAGGACGTTTTCATGGTTTTGGCTTATCGACCCAACCAGCCGCCGTCAATGTTGATGATTGCGCCGTTGAGATATTCCGCATCGCGGGAGGCCAGAAACACACAAGCACCCGCAACGTCCTCGGGCTTGCCCCAGCGAGCTTCGGGAATGCGCTCGACAATCGCCTGATTGCGTTTGGCGTCGTCGCGCAAGGCCCGGGTGTTTTCGGTGGCAATGTAACCTGGCGCAATGGCGTTAACGTTGATGCGTTCCTTCGCCCATTCATTGGCCAGCGCCTTCGTGATGCCGGCGATGCCGTGTTTACTCGCGGTGTAGGCTGGAACCAGAATGCCGCCTTGAAACGAAAGCAGCGACGCAATGTTGATGATTTTCAATCGCGCTTCGTCGGGCGATTGCTCACGACCACCCGTCAGCCACCATTTCGCCACGGCCTGGCAGAGGAAAAAAGGGGTGGATAAATTGGTACGCAAAACCTCGTTCCATTCCGCTTCAGGAAAATCCACCGCGGGCGCGCGTCGGATAATGCCCGCATTGTTGACCAGCGCGTCGATCCGCCCGATCTGCTTTAAAGTATTCGCAACCAAATCCGCCGCCTCTTTTTGCGTGCCTTTGCTCAAATCGGCTTGGACAGCCATGAATTCGCCCCCGGCTTCTTTTACTTTCGCCCCCGTTTCCGCCAGATTACTTCGCGCCACACCAGTGACCTTCGCGCCTTCCTGCGCGAACGCTACGGCGATGGCCTGTCCGATTCCCCGGCTCGCGCCGGTGACAACGACCACTTTATTTTCGAACGATAGCATGCAAAAATGGGAGGGTCCGCGCGCCACGCCGACCGGACATCGCAGCGCGATGTCCCTACCTCAAATCGATCGGCTTTACGCCATCCATGTCGTCAAATGTCTGGTTTTCACCGGCCATGCCCCAGATGAACTTGTAACTACCCGTGCCGCAGCCGCAATGGATGGACCAGTTTGGCGACAATACGGCATTTTCATTGTGTAAAAACAGGTGCCGCGTCTGTTGCGGTTCCCCCATGAAATGCGTCACCACGTTGTCGCCGAGGTCGAAATAAAAATAAATCTCCGAGCGCCGCCAATGCGTGTGCGGCGGGAAGGAATTCCAGACATTGCCCTCGGCCAATGCGGTAAAACCCATCACCAGCTGGCAGCTCTGGATGCCGCCGGTGTGGATGTATTTGTAGATCGTCCGCTGGTTGGCTGCCGACTGCGAACCGAGCGGCATGGGCGATGCGTCCTTTGACTTCATGGTTGCGGCGGGATGAGCCGCTTGCGCCGGGCAGCTCAGGAAATAAAATTTCGCCGGATTTTTAACGTCCCGACTTTCGAACCTGACCGATTTCGTTCCCATCGGCAGATAAACGCAATCCAGCCGGTCGAGGAAGAAAGTTTTGCCGTCGGCCTGGACAGCGCCCGGCCCGCCGATGTTGATGGCGCCCAACTCGCGGCGTTCCAGGAAAAAGGAGCGGCCGGTTTCCTTATGATTTGGCAATTCAACCGGTTTCAGCGGCAGGACGCCGCCGACGACGAGACGATCGAGATCGGTGAACAGGCCGCGCAGTTCGTCCGAGACGAAGAGACTGCTGACGGCGAACGTAGCGCGAAGTTGTTGGCTTGTCAGGGATGCCACATCCTGCGGATGCGGCATCCGGCGGATGGTGTTTTCGAACATGACCTCAGCTTTGCAAAAGTAAAACTGTCAGGCAAAACTTTTAACCGTGAATTAAATGCACGACGACCTCAAAATTCTCCCCGTCGGTCAGAGGGCTTCCACCTGCTGGGCCGTGGTACTTTTCGACTCGGCAAAGACCCGCGCTGGCAGGCAGCGCGGTTGTGACTCAATCATTTGTCGGGCTGAGTCCTTTCCACGCGTCGCAGCCCACAAAAGTGCGCTTGAACAAATAGAATAAGGTAATCAGCGGTAACCCGGGAAAATATTACAAAATTACAAATCCAGCTTCAGGCC
>Ga0335083_10002878_pt1 | contig 22516 bp, 25 predicted proteins | sample Lox_Sample_42_FD_206716 | JGI IMG/M metagenome (GOLD analysis project Ga0335083, IMG submission 206716) | Soil microbial communities from Loxahatchee National Wildlife Refuge, Florida, United States - Lox_Sample_4.2 | ecosystem: Environmental > Terrestrial > Soil > Wetlands | place: USA...
GTCCGCGGGCTCTGGGTGCTGACCGCGGCCGACCTGGCGGTCATGGTCTACATGTTCGCGCTGATGTCGCTGCGGTACCTGGTCGTCGTCACGGTCCTGCTGGCCGGGTGGCAGCTGGCCGAGGCGGCGGCCTGGGCGGCCGGCCGCCTGGGCCGCGGCCACGCGGCGGGCCTGCGGGTGAGCCTCGCGCTGATGAGCGCCGGCATGGCCTACATGCTGCTGGCCATGCAGTTCGGCATGGCCAGCGCCGGGCACGGCGGGCCGGGCATGCCGGGTATGCCCGGCATGTGAGAACCCGCCGCCCCCGGAACGACCCCGGTCAGACCGTGGCGATGAGGTCGGAATGGCCGCTGACGACCAGGGCCACGATCGCCGCAATGGCCGCGGCGCTGACCGCCTGCAGACCGTAGCGGGACGCGAGCAGGGCCAGCCGGCGGCGGCCGGAGACCTTGCGGTCCGAGCGCAGCGGGCTGCGCAGCCGGCGAATCAGCAGCGCGAGCAGCGGCACCTGGAGCAGCCAGATGACCGGCCGCAGCCAGGCGTAGTAGCCGACGTCCACGCCCAGGATCAGCGCGTGCCACACCGACAGCCCGTAGAAGACGAGCACGAACCGGTGCACGAACCGCCACCGGCTCAGGCCGACCATGCGCCGCAGGTAGAACGTGGGCGCCACCAGGACCAGGAGGTAGACGGCGATGATGCCCGTGTTGTAGCCCCAGACCGCCTGCGGCCAGCCCTGGCTGGCCCACTGGCCGGGGATCAGGACGGTCTTCCAGCTGTCCCCCATCGCGTCCAGCGCGGTGGCCAGCACGTGCACCGCGACCAGCCCGATGACCAGCAGCGAGGTCTGCCGGTGGATCCGGTCGATCTGCCGGTAACTCAGCGGGAACCAGGACGCGGCCCGGCCCGACTGCTGCAGCCCCAGGATCGCGGTCAGGTAGGCGAACAGCAGCCCGGCCAGCCCGGACGCCTGCAGTACCGGGAACGACCAGTACTTGGTCATGTTGTTCATGTGCATGCTGGCCATGGCCAGCGCGGCCGGGCTGCGGTCCTGCGACTGGAGCCGGGCGATCCACACGTACAGTGCCAGCGTCACCACGACGCCAGCGGCCGTGACGAGCAGCGCCGTGCGGATCGCTTCCCGTCCCTCGTCCTGGCCCGCGGCCGTCTGGCCCGGCGACAGCCCGGTTCCTTCTGCCTCCGTCTGGTTGGTCATGAACCCTCGCTTCCCGCGTCGGCTGGCGAGGGGGCCTGCTGGCCCGCCCAGGTAACAAGTCGGCCTTGACCCGCCGATAGTTCCCCGCGATCTGCTCCCGCACGACCTGCGGCTGGTGCTCTACCGGCGGTTCCGCGACCCGTTTTCCCGCGGGTCAGGCGCTGCTGACGGGCAGTCGGCTACGGGCATGGATCAAGTTGACCCGCAGGAGCAGGTCGCGGTCGGCGAGCACCTGGGCTGGCGGCCCTTCGCCGGCCACGCGGTGATCCTCGCCGAACACGACGCATCGGCTGGCGAGCCGGTCCAGGCTGTCCAGATCGTGGGTAGCGTGCACGATCGTCTTGCCGGCGGCGGCGAGCTCCTCGATCAGGGTGGTGAGCCACTCGGCGGTACGCGGGTCGAGGTTGGCGGTGGGCTCGTCGAAGAGCAGCACCTCGGGGTTCATCGCCAGGACGGTGCCGATCGCGACGCGTTTCTTCTGGCCGCCGGAGAGCTGGAACGGCGCCCGTTCGGCGAGATCGGCGATCTCCAGCAGACGCAGGACGTCCTCGACGCGGGCCGCCGCCTCATCCCGGCTCAGGCCGAGCTGGAGCGGCCCGAAGGCCAGTTCCTCGCGCACGGTGGGCGAGAACACCTGGGCGTCGCTGTTCTGGAACACGAACCCGATCCGGGACCGGAAGCCGGTGTTCATCTGCTCGTCCTCGAGGGCGTCCTCGGTGACCTCGGCGCCGAAGGCCGTATAGCTGCCGCGGTCCGCGAAGATGAGCCCGTCAAGCAGCTTGAGCAGCGTGGACTTCCCGCAGCCGTTGGCACCGAGCAGGGCGAGCTTCTCCCCCCGGCGGACGTCGATGCTCACCCCGTCGAGAGCGAGGAACCGGTCCAGGTACGCGTAGTGCAGGTCCCGGGCGGCCAGCAGCGTCGGGCCGGCGGCCGGGGCACCGGGCTCCGGGCTGGTGTCATCCGGCAACGAGGCCCTCCGCGATGATCAGCGCGACGCCGAACGCCGCCACGGCGAGCAGGAAGACGGCGTCACCGGCCCGCGGGCGGCCCTGGGCCAGCGTGCGGGCATTGCCGCGGTAGCCGCGGGACGTCATAGCCTGGTGGACCTCCTCCGACATCACCAGTGACCTGCCGATCAGGGCGCCGGCCGTGGCGAAGACGAACCGGCGCGCCTCTTTATCATGCCGGTCGGCACCGACGGTGCGCGCACGCCGCGCCTCGTACATGTCGGTGACCGCGCCCAGCAGCAGGAACAGGTAACGGTAGGCCATGCCGATGATCAGCACGAACATGCGCGGCACCCCGAGGGTGCGCAGCGAGGCGAGCAGCCGGTTCCACGCCGTGGTCAGGGTCAGCAAGACGACGAGGCTGATCGACGCGGCGACCCGGCACACCACCAGGGCCGCCGCGAGAAGTCCCTGCTGAGTGAACCCCTCCGGGTGGCCGTGCCAGTGCCACAGGGTGAGAACTACCTCGCCGCTGGTGACCACGCTGAGCGTGGCCGGGATGAGCACGATGCCGGTGAAGATGGGCACGAACAGCCAGACCCGCTTGACGAAGAAGCCGAGCGGCAGGGCGCTGCTCACCGCGAGGGCAAGCGTGGCAGCGTACAGGACGAGCAGCGCGGGGATCGTCTTCAGCAGCGCCGCGACCACCACCAGGCCGAGCAGCCCGACTAGCTTGACCCGCGCGTCGATGCGCTGAAGCAGCCCGTGCCGCGCCGCGGTGTCGTCGCTGAACATGACCTGGCGCAGCAGGTCGGCCCCGCTGTCCAGGGTCTTGCGCACGAACGACTGCTTGCGGCGCTTGCCGACGCAGCCGCACGGGCACAGCGCGGCATCCTTCCTGAGCAGCCAGTCCGGCGTGCCGGCCGGCTGCCCGGTGCCGACGGCGTTAGCCATCCGCGGTGCGGTTCAGCGTGCTTTCCCCGGAACCGGAGCCGGAGGCACGGGCGGCGGACGCGCCGCCGTCGCCGTTCGCGCGGGTACCGCCCGCTCCGGCGCCGGCCACGGCTAGGCCGCCGCGGCGGGCGAGGCTGATACGCCGGGCCAGGAAGGCGACCAGGAACACCGCCACGCCGATCACCGCGATGCCGACGACCGCCGAAAGCAGGTAGCCCAGGGTGGGATGGGCGTCGTTGCTGAAGTCGTAGCCGCCCAGGATGGCGTTGTGCCACAGCCCGTTCCACTTCTCGAGCCCGGTCGGGATCGCGGACAGGTGGTACTTGTGCAGGTCCAGGTCGGACGGGTCGTCCTCGCCGAACGCGCCGCCCGGCGCCAGTAGGCCGATCGGGGTGAGCACCACCATCAGCGCGACCGCACCGAGCGCGACATGCAGCGGTCGCAGGCGCAGCGGGGCACGCACCTTGTCCGGGTCATCGACCGGCACGCCGGGGTGGTTGATGCGCAGCACCGGCACGTTGGCCCGCTGCAGGTAGGCGACGACACCGCCGGTGAGCACCGCCTCGACCACGCCCGCCACGGCCAGATGGGCCAGCAGCATGGCCGGCACCGACTGGGACAGGTGGTAGGGCGAGTACAGCGGCTGGCCGGCCGCGTTGTGGAACAGCGTGGGCTGGATGCCGAGCTCGATGCCGCAGCACAGCGCGGCCGTGTTGATCCCGATGTAGCCGCCGACGGCGGCGGCCAGCGCCCGCCGGGGCGCGGTGAGGGTGCTGCGCCCGGCGAGCAGCTTGTACACGCCGTAGGCCACGAAGGGCAGCACGATCCCCATGTTGAACACGTTCACGCCGTAGGCCAGCACCCCGCCGTCACCGAACAGCAGGGCCTGGAACGCCAGTGCCACGCTCACCGCTATCAGGCCCGCCCAGGGCCCGAGCAAGACGGCGACCAGAGCTCCTCCCACCGCGTGGGCGGTCGTGCCGTCCGGGATCGGCACGTTGAACATCATGATCAGGAAGCACATGGCCGACAGCAGCGCCAGCATCGGCACCTGCCGGGTCTTGACCGTCTTCTTCACCCGCCGCGACGCCACGGCCCACATCGGCACCGCCACCGCGAACCCGACCGCGCAGGTCGCCGGGGACAGATAGCCATCGGGAATGTGCATTTCAGATCACCTAGCCGTCCAATGAGGCGTACCGCGCCGTGAGTGCTACTGCTACATCTTCGCGACAAGGTTACGCCTAGGGCTGGTCACCGCCAAGACCGGGCAAAGCTCGCGACCTCACCGCACCTCGGAGCCGGGGTAGCCGGGCGCCGGGCGACCTCACGCGGGCGGAGCCGCGAGACCCCGTGCCGTTCGTCTGCGCGGGATCGCGACCCTTGTGGTTCCGCCGACTCCCGTTTAAATTGGTGTTTGGCGTCATGGGGAACACCGGTGAAAAACCGGGGCTGTCCCGCAACTGTAACTGGCCCCACGTGTCAAGGCACGGTGGACCAGAAGCCAGATACCCAGTCGCCGTCGGTAACCACGAGGATGGAGACGCTCATGGCCACAACTCAGGCTCCGCTGACAACCGCGGCGGCACCCGACACCGCGGCTTCGGCCCCCATCCGCATCCCCGCCTGGGCATGGGTCGTGGTGGCGCTGGCACTGCTGCAGATCACCTACGCGTTCGTGGGCCAGAACGTGCTCCCGGACGTCTGGAACCACATGCACGAATTCTTCCACGACGGCCGCCACTTCCTCGGCATCGCCTGCCACTGAGGGACTGAGCACATGACCTACGGGGCCATGCTCAGGCGCTATCTGCTCGCCGGTCTCCTGGCCGGCGTCCTCGGCGCGCTGTACCTGTGGATCCTGGGCGAGCCCGTGATCCGGGCCGGGCTGAAGTTCGAGGACGCCTACGACGCCGCGCATGCCGCGGCTATCGGGCCGCAGGGCCCAGAGCTGTTCACCCGGAGCCAGCAGGTGGTTGGCGGGATGCTGGCGCTCGTCTTCGTCGGCCTGATCTTGTCCTTCCTCTTCGGGACGCTGTACGCCTTCCTCCGGCACCGCATCGTCGGTGACCTCGGCGACGTGAAGGCGTCCGCCGGCCTGGCGCTGGTGGCGTTCGGGCTCGCCGTGGTGGTTCCGTGGATTCGCTATCCGTTCCTGCCGCCGGGTATGGGTAACGGTGCCACGGTTCTCAAGCGGGCGTTCTGGGAGCTGTTCCTGATCGTGCTGTGCACGGCCGCGTTCGTGGTCGTCGAGTTGCTGGTCGCGCGGCTCAAGGGGCGTATCTCGGGCGACGTTCGGTGGATACTGGCGATCGTGGCCCCGGTGGTGGTGATCGGCACCATCATGTACGTCTTCCCGAGCGTCGGCGACCCGTACCCGCAAGGGATCTCGGCCCCGATGATCTGGAGCTTCCGGATCCGTTCGCTGGGGGACTACGCGCTCTTCTGGGGAATTGTCGGGATCTTCGGAGGCTGGCTGGTGAGCCGGGTGGCGACGGGCTCGTCGCGTGACCCCCGGCCGCCGGTCCCGGATCAGAGAATCGCGGTCCCGGCGAAGTGAACTGAACCGGGTCAGCCGGCCGGGCCTGGCGTTTCTTTTGCCTGGTTCAGCAGGGCGCGCCACATGTCGAGACGCGCGGCGTCGGACACGAGCACGCAGTCACCGCACGTGCCGCCGCCTGGGATCCGGTAGAACAGACAGCAGTTGTTCCGGACGAAGAACCGCTCCGCGCGGTCATCGAACGGACGTTCATAATGGCCGGTACCGGTCAGCGACGGCCGCGCGAGCAGCGCGTCGACGACCTCGACCGGATCGAGGCCAAGGGCCGCCGGGGCCCGGGTCAGCATGCCGGCCGCGCCGGCCAGCGCCGAGGCGATGTTGCCGCGCAGCACGCGCAGCGACAGCCGGAACTGGCTCGAGTAGGCGGCCAGCACCGGCTCGACGCACGGGACCAGCACCGCGCGCTCCAGAGCGACGGCGGCCTCGGCAGCGGTTCCGGCCGCTACGCCGTCCACGGCTGTGAGCGCGATCGGCACCGGGCCGCCGACGACCGGACGCCAGTGAACGTGCCGCGGATCGAGCCGCGGCACGACTCCCGCCAAGCAGGCAGTCGCCAGCGCGGGCGACACGAGCCGGGCCATGAAGCCCAGCGAGCTGATCGACGCACACGCCCGCAGGTCGACTTCCTGGCCGGCGCGTGACCGCAGGAACTCGCGCGCCGTATCGACGCGTTCTGGCAGACATCCCGGTTGGGTCCACAGGTCGGCAACCGTGCGCCATTGGCCGTGCGCCGCCGGGAGTTCAACCGCGAAATAGGGCCCGATCTCGCTCGCCGCGTCCAGCGCCGCGCGTACCTGCCCGGCATCGGCCGATGCTGCCATACGCTCCGCTGACCTCCTTGCCCCATGATAAAGGCGCGGTCTATGTTACTGCATATAACTTGCAATAAGGTCCGGGCTGGTGACCAGACCGAGACGGCCGTGCGCGGCGGGGAAGGAGCACGGTGACCGCAGACAGCGCGGGGCGGCAGGAAGCTGGCCTCACGCCCGCCAGCGGGACCCGGTACGCCCGGGCCTTCGACCGGCGCCTGCTGGCGCTCGCGGTGCCCGAGCGGCGCACCCTGGCCGGCGCGGTCGGGCTGGGCCTGCTGATCGCGGGATCCCGCGTCGGCCAGGGGGTGGCCATCGCGTTCGGCCTGGGCACGGTGTTCAGCGACCGCGCGTGGACCGCGATCTTGCCGTGGGCCGGGCTGGCCGTGGCCCTGATCCTGGTCCGGGGAGCGGCGACGGCCGCCCAGGGCGGCATGATGGCGGGCGCGTCGGTCCGGATCACCACCGGCCTGCGGCTCCGGCTCGTCACGCAGATCCTTCGGCTGGGCCCCGGCTGGGTGGCCCGGGAGCGGTCCGGGGAGCTCGAGGCGGTCATGGTCGACGGCGTCGAGCAACTCGACGCGTACTTCCGGCTGTTCCTGGCCAAGGTGATCGTGGCCGGGATCACCTCGGCGGCGATCATCGCGACGGTCCTGTGGATCGACCCGGTAGCGGGGGCGCTGATCGCGGTGTTCGCCCTGCTGGTGATCTTCCTGCCGTCGGTGGAGTACCGGGCGCTCGGCCGCGGCATGCGGTTCTGGTCCGGGAACTACCGGCCGCTGACGGCCGAGTTCGTCGACAACCTGCAGGGGATGGCGACGCTCAAGACGTTCGGGGTGGCCGAGCGCCGCGGCCGGGACCTGGAGGAACGGTCGGCCGGGGTGCGGGACGCCGCGATCCGGCTCATCTCGGTCTCCGGGATCTACCGCGGCGTCATGATGCTGGCCGCCGCGGCGGGGGTCGCGGCCGGGCTCGCCGCCGGGGCGTTCCGCCTGGCCGGCGGCCACCTGACCGTCCAGCACCTGCTGCTCATCCTGCTGCTGGCGGTGGAGTGCTTCAGCCCGGCCCGCGAGATCCACGACGCGATGCACAGCGCGGTGTGGGGCATGTCGAAGGTCGAGCGGGCCTTCTCGGTGCTGGCCGCCGCGCCCGGCGTCCCGGCCGTGACGGCCGCGGACCGGTCTCAGGAAAACCCGGGTAACGAACGAGTGGGCTCCGCGCTGCACTTCCACGATGTCACCTTCCGGTACCGGAACGCGGGACCTCCGGCTCTGGCCGATGTCAGCTTCGAGCTGAGGCCGGGCGAGACGGTCGCCATCGTCGGCGCGTCGGGAGCGGGCAAGACCACGCTCGCCTCGCTGGCGCTCCGTTTCTTCGACCCGGAATCGGGCCGGATCGAGATGAACGGCACCGACCTGCGCGACCTGTCCCCCGACGAGGTCCGCCGCCAGGTCGCGCTGGTGCCGCAGGACACCTTCCTGTTCCACGCCTCGGTACGCGACAACCTGCTCCTGGCCGCCCCGGGGGCGGACGACGCCGCCCTCGCCCGGGCCGCCCGCCTGGCCAGCGCCAGCGGGTTCATCGAGAACCTGCCGCAGGGCTACGACACGATCGTGGGCGAGCGGGGACTGCGGTTGTCGGGCGGTCAGCGGCAGCGCATCGCCATCGCCCGTGCCCTGCTGAAAGACGCCCCGCTCCTGATCCTGGACGAGGCCACGTCCAGCGTGGACGTCGCGGCCGAGGCGGAGATCCAGGTGGCGCTGGGGCATGTCCGCCGGGGCCGGACCACCCTGGTGATCGCGCACCGCCTGTCCACGGTCCAGGATGCCGACCGGATCCTGGTCCTCGAGGCAGGCCGTATCACCGAGGCGGGCACGCACTCCGAACTGCTCGGGCACGGCGGCGGCTACGCCCGCCTGGTGAACGCGCAGCGCCTGCCGTGAGGACGGGGATGCCATGAGCACGGTGAACGCCATGGGCACGGCGGAGGCCCCGGCCGCGTCGCCGCTAGCCCGGCTCGGCGCCGTGAGCAGGCTGGTCGCCAGCCTGCGGCCGGTCGCGGCGCTGCTGCGGCCCTACCGGTGGTGGGTACTGGCCTCGGTGGCCGTCAACGTCCTGGTCCACCTGGCCACGATCGCCGCCGCGGCCACCGGGGCCGCCCTGGTCGGGCGGGCCATCTCCGGCGCGGGCAGCCGGGAGCTGTGGCCGCTGGTCTGGATACTGGCCGCCCTGATGATCCCGCTCGGCGTGCTCGGCTGGCTCGACACCGTGGTCACCCACGTGGTGTCGTTCCGGCTGCTGCACGACCTGCGGCTGGTGCTGTACCGGCGGTTCCGCGACCTCGCCCCGGCCTACCTGATCGAACGCCGTTCGGGTGACCTGGCCCGGGCCAGCGTGGCCGACGTCGAGCTGATCGAGATCTTCACCTCGCACATCGCGCCGCCGATCGTGGCCGCGCTCATCGTGCCCACACTGTCCCTGGTCGCGCTGGCGGTCATCCAGCCGGTGCTGGCGCTGGTCGTCCTGCCGTTCGCCCTCGCCGTCGCCTCGGTTCCCTCCTGGCTGCTGGAGCGGGCCCGGGCGCAGGGCGACGCGCTCCGCGAAGACCTCGGCGACCTGGGCGCGAACGTGGTCGACGTCGTCCAGGGCACCCGGGAGGTGCTGGCGGCGGGCGCGTCCGGGGTGATGCTGGGCCGGATCCGCCGACAGCACGGCTCGATCCTGCGGGCGAGCGTCGCGCACGGCCGCCGCAGCGGTCTCGAGCAGGCCTTCACCGAGACGCTCACCGGGCTGGCGGCGGTCGCGATCCTGGTGACCGCGGCCGTCCTGGTCCTGGACGGATCCATCAGCAAGGCCAGCTACCCGGTCGCGATCGTGATCGCGACCGGCGCGTTCGCCCCGCTCATCTCGGTCTCAGGCGCGTTCCGCGAGATCGGCCCGGTGGCGGCTGCGGCCGATCGTATCCAGGTGCTGCTGGCCGCCCAGCCCGCGGTCACCGACCGGGTGACGGCCGCGCCCACGGGCGAACTGGTCCCGCGGGTGGTCTTCGATCAGGTCCGCTTCCGCTACGGCGAGCACCTGCCCGATGTCCTGCCCGGCACCAGTTTCAGCATCGAGCCCGGGGAGATGGTGGCCCTGGTCGGGGCATCGGGAGCGGGTAAGTCCACCTGCGCGAACCTGCTTGCCCGCCTGTGGGACGTCCGGGACGGGTCGATCACCGTCGGCGGGCATGACGTCCGCGCGTTCCCGCAGGCGGATCTCAGGAAGCTGATGGCGGTCGTCCCGCAGGACGTCTACCTGTTCCACACCACCATCAGGGAGAACATACGCCTGGGACGGCCGGACGCCGCCGACCAGGACGTGGAGCTGGCCGCGGAACTGGCACAGGCCGGACCGTTCATCCGGGCGCTGCCCGACGGCTGGGACACGGTGGCGGGAGAGCGGGCCGCCACCCTGTCCGGCGGCCAGCGGCAGCGGATCGCGATCGCCCGGGCGCTGCTGCGGGACGCGCCGATCCTGATCATGGACGAGGCGGTCAGCAACCTGGACGCCGAAGCCGAGCGCGACCTGCACGCCGCCCTGCGGCAGGTCGTGGCCGGCCGGACCACGCTGCTGATCGCGCACCGGCCGTCCACGATCAGCCTGGCCGACCGGGTCGTGGTGCTCGAGGACGGCCGGGTGGCCGAGACCGCGAGCTACGTCCAGCTGCTGGCCGCCGGAGGCACCCTGGCCCGGCTGCTCGACCGGTCCGCGGACGGCATGCTGTGAGGTAGCCGCTATTGGCAGCTGGCGCAGCGGCCGGTCACGGCGAACCGGTGCGGGTTGATGGCGAAGCCGTACGTCGCCTGGGCACTGCGGACCAGGGCCTCGAACATGTCGTCGGGGACCTCGGTCATCGAACCGCACTTCTCGCAGACCAGGTGACCGTGCGCGACCGTCGCCAGATGATAGGTCGCTGGCCCCTCGCCCATCCGGGTGCTGTCGATGACGCCGAGCCGCTCGAGTTCCTCGAGGTTGCGGTAGACCGTGGACAGGTGCACGTCGGGAGCGTGCGAGCGGACCTCGGCCGCCAGCTCCTCGGCGCTGCGGTGCTCCTGGGTGCCGAACAGCGCCTGCAGCAGCAGCCGCCGGGCCGGCGTCGCCCGCCCGCCCTGCTTACGCACCAGCGTCAGCACGTCTTCGATCGCCTCGGCATTGACGCGTTCTGCGGGCCAGGCCGGGCTCTTTCTTGCCACGCGGTAAGCATACCGCAGAATAGGTAGTTGCGATCTGAAAGCAATAGCAAATCGACCCGGCCGGCCGCTGCTGGTAAGGCGGCGCACGTGCGCATATGGCGCTATTGCAACTAAGTTGCAGATCTTCTTAGACTAGCCCTGGCGAGCAGTCCTGCGGCGGAAGGGTGGCTCTGATGGCCAGTATTGGCGTGCGCCTCGTGCGGATCCGTAACATGCTGACCCCGGCGGAGTGGGCGCGGTTCGGCGCCATGGTCGCCGTCATCATCGCCCTGAACGTGGTGGGCTGGCTGATGCTGGCGGCGGCGGTGGGCGGGCACTACCAGCTGAGCAAGACGGCGGTGTTCGGGTTCGGGACCGGGACGCTGGCCTACACCCTGGGGATGCGGCACGCGTTCGATGCCGACCACATCGCCGCGATCGACAACACCACCCGCAAGCTGGTCAACGACGGCAAGCGGCCGCTGTCGGTCGGGTTCTTCTTCTCCCTGGGCCACTCCACCATCGTGTTCGTCATGGCGCTGCTGCTGAACTTCGGCATCCGCGTCCTGGACGAGCAGGTCAAGAACGACAACTCGGGCCTGCACAACGTGACCGGAATCATCGGCACCACGGTGTCCGGCACCTTCCTGTACATCATCGCGATCCTGAACGTCATCATCCTGGTCGGTATCCTGCGAGTGTTCAGGGAGATGCGCTCCGGCCAGTACAGCGACGAGCAACTCGAGGAGCAGCTGAACAAGCGCGGGCTGATGAACCGGTTCTTCGGGCCGATCGCCCGCCGGGCCGACACGCCGTGGAAGATGTACCCGGTCGGGGTGCTGTTCGGGCTGGGGTTCGACACCGCCACCGAGGTCGCGCTGCTGGTCCTGGCCGGCACCGCGGTCGTGTCCGGACTGCCGTTCTACGCCATCTTGTCGCTGCCCATCCTGTTCGCGGCCGGCATGTGCCTGTTCGACACCGCCGACGGGTGCTTCATGAACTTCGCCTACGACTGGGCCTTCGCCAAGCCGGTCCGCAAGGTCTACTACAACATCACCATCACCGGGCTGTCGGTCTTCGTGGCCGTGTTCATCGGCACCATCGAGATCCTCGGCCTGATCGGCAGCGAGTACAGCCTGGCCGGCGGGTTCTGGACCTTCATGAACAACTTCAACATCAACACGGCCGGCTTCGTCATCGTCGGCATGTTCGTCCTGACCTGGATCGTCGCCCTGGCCATCTGGCGCTTCGGCCGCGTCGAGCAGAAGTGGGAGGCCCGGACCGCCGTCCCCGCCGACCGGGGTGAGTAGCGCGGCAGCCGCTAGGAGGACGCGTGCCAGCACCTGCTCCCCGCCCTGACTCATCCTGCCGTTCAATAGCTGTTGCGAACGAGGTGCAATCAGCTGAGCGAGGTGTTGCAGTAGGGTAGTTATTGCAACTGAGTAGCAACAATTCCTGCCTGGCAGGCTAGTGAGGAGACGCTGTGGCCAAGTACGCGCTTCCCGATCTGCCCTACGACTACGCGGCCCTGGAGCCGCACATCTCGGGCACGATCATGGAGCTCCACCATGACAAGCATCACCAGACCTATGTGACGGGCGCCAACACCGCGCTCGACCAGCTCGCCGAGGCCCGGGCCAGCGATCAGCTGGGACCGGTGAACCTGCTGGAGAAGAACCTGGCCTTCAACCTGGCCGGGCACGTCAACCACACGGTGTTCTGGCCCAATATGTCCCCCGACGGGGGTGACAAGCCGGACGGCGAGCTCGCGGCCGCTATCGACGACCAGTTCGGTTCCTTCGACGCCTTCCGCGCTCACTTCACCGCGGCCGCGCTGGGCATCCAGGGATCGGGCTGGGCCATCCTGGCCTGGGACAGCCTGGGCCAGCAGCTGATCATCGAGCAGCTCTACGACCACCAGGGCAACCTCGCGGCCGGGTCGGTCCCGCTGCTGATGCTCGACATGTGGGAGCACGCCTTCTACCTGCAGTACCGCAACGTCAAGGCCGACTACGTGAAGGCCTGGTGGAACGTGGCCAACTGGGCCGACGTCGCCCGCCGGTTCACCGCGGCCCGTACCGCCACCGCCGGGCTGATCGTCCCCTGAGGGGCCGGGCCCGGCCCGGCGGCCGGCGGCCGGCGGCCGGCGGCAGGCAAGCCGCCGGTGCCGGGCCGGGCGCTGACTGGTACCCGGCCCGGCGGTATCGCCACAGGTCAGCAGCTGCGTCGACATCACTATTGCGACTAATTCGCATAAGCTCTAGACTCGCATTGACCATGCTCGCCGCGGGGAGGGCTCGATGGCCGATGTGACATCTGTCCTGACGGCCGAATCTCGGGACCGCGACCCGGTGACGGTCGTAGTGCTGACTGAGCCCCAGGCCCGCGAGGTCGCCCGGGGCCTGGTCGCCGAGCTGACCGAAGTGGCGGTCTCAGCGTTCGGAGAGCCGCCATGGAACGAGTCTGCGGTTCAGGCTGGCCAGCTGACGGGCCGCCTGGTGGCCGACGCCGAGGAGCCCGGGTTCGCGCTGGCGTTCGCGTTCTACGGCGCCGGGTCCGGGGTGGCCGGGTTCGCCTACGGGCTGAACCGGCGGCCCGCGGCCCGCTACGGGATCCCCGGCACCGGTGACGGACCTCCCTTCGAGCTGTGCGAGCTCGCGGTGCGGTCGGCCGCACGCGGCCGGGGCACCGGCCGCCGCCTGCATGACGCGGTGCTTGATGTCTCGGGTCCCCAGCCTCGCTGGCTGGTCACTCATCCCGCCGCGGTCCCGGCTGTCACGCTGTACCGGGCCGCGGGCTGGCGCGCCCGCGGCCTCGTCCCCGGCGCCGCCGACGGCCTTCCCCGGATGGTGATGACCCGGGATCGCTGACGGCGACCCTAACCGGTCGCTCCTACCGTTCCTTGACGTCTTCCGCGCGGACGGCCCACGACATGATCGCGTCCCTGACCGGGCCGGGAAGCGGCAGCACCTGCGGCTGGGCCTCGGTCCAGCCGGGTTCCTTCGTCCGCCGCGACTGGGCTGCGTGGTCGCGGTCGATCGGGATGTCCTCGTCGAGGCCGGTGCCGGAAGCTCCCTTCACGGTGACCCAGAACAGGTAGTCGTCGCCGCCCTCGCGCAGGCGGAACACGATCTCGACGGCCATCCGTTCCCGGTCAAGGGTGGCCACGCATTCGTCGAGGCGCTCGTTGAGCATCGCCATCCACCGGTCGGCCTCCGCTCCGGCTCCCGGCAAGACCTTGGCGCGCAACAGCCTGACCTTGAGACCGTCGGGGATGCTGGCCGGACTCATCTCGGTCATGGCGCGAGCCTTCGCTTTCCCGCGGCCGGAGCCCGGGCGCCTGCCAGCCGCGATCGGACCCACGGGATGCTCCGGTTGACCTGGGTGGCCAGGTCACGCAGCGTCGCTCCCTCCTGATAGCGCGACCGCAGCCAGGCCTGGATATCAGGGGTGCCGACCCGGGCCGCCGCCTGGGCGTCGTTACGGGAGGCCCGCGCCTGCTTGCTGGCGAGCTGATTGGTGCCGGTGGAACGGATCTCGACGCCGGCCGCGATGAGCTCCGCCCGCAACCGCGTGCGGCCCAGACCGGTCAGCCGGGCCAGCTGCTCCAGGCTGGCGCCGCTCGCGTACCGGGCCCGGAGCAACGCGGGCAGATCCGCCGCTCCCGCCGCGGCCACGACGCTGCCCAGCTGTACGTGCCTGCGCGTGGCCATGGTGATCCGGCCCGCGGCCAGGCGCTGCGCGCGGGCGGCCCGGACGGCGCCCGGCGTGCGACCGGACCGGTCCCGGTCCCGGCCAGCGTCCGCCGCCAGGCGGCCAAGCTCGCCGGATCCCGCGAGCTGGTGGCCCGGCTCGAAACGCGCCCGCATCTCGGGGCTGGCATCCCAGGCCCGCTTCTGCCGGGCCATGATCTGAGCTGAAAGGTCAGCGCTGCACAGCGGCACGTGCAGCGGCAGCCCGACGGCATCACGATACTGCGCGGCAGTCCAGCCATGGCGGCGCAGATGGCCGCCCAGATGGGTGAACCAGCGGCCGCATAGATGGCAGGCCAGCCGCCCGTCATCGCTGATGGCCAGCTGGCCCGGCGGGACGTGCGAGGGCGTGCCGTCTCGCAGCGTCCACAGATGCCCGTGTGCAGGCATGCCCCCTCCTCCGCCCGGTATAGTCATTGTTGCATGATGCTTGCAGTTACAAGCTCGACGCAAAGAGGTTCGCCTGATGGACAGGCCGGGTGCGTCGTTCCGGGCGGCCGCCGAGGCGGCGCAGGTCGGCGCGGGGATCATCGCCGCCCGCCACCGCGGGGACCGGGCTGGCGCCAAGAGCCTGACCGAGGGGCTCAGTGTCGCCGGCCAGGCCGCCGGGTTCCTGCTCCTGGCCGATCTGGCGGTCATGCGACTGGCATCCCGCGAGGGATGCTCGGTCGACGACATCACCGAGGACCTGAAACGGCAGATCGCCGCTCAGGTCGCGAGCCTGTGACCGGTTTCAGTCCAGGACAGGTGGTGACATGAGCCAGGAGAGCGTCCCGCTGAGCCGGATCGACCTGCGCGGACGGTGCTTGCCGGTCAGCTAGCTGCGCCGGCTGCTGCCGCGGGCCCAGCTCGACGTCGAGGCGGCCCTGGAGCTGGTCCGGCCGGTCTGCGCGGACGTCCGCGGGCGCGGCGCCCAGGCGGTGCTGGAGGCCACCGCCCGGTTCGACGGGGTGCGGCTGGAGCAACTGCGGGTCCCGGCTGACCGGCTGGCGCAGGCGCTGGTGGGAGCGGACCCACGGCTGCGGGCCGCGCTGGGGGAATCCGCCGCCCGGGCGCGGACGGTGCACCGGGCCCGGGAACATCTACGTGGCCGCGGCCAAGCGGCTGGTCGCCGGGACGGCCGGGATCGACGCCGAGGCCGGCCCGACCGAGATCGGGGTGCTGGCCGACGATTCCGCCGACCCGGCCTGCGTGGCCGCCGACCTGATCTCCCAGGCCGAGCACGACGTGCTGGCCAGCTGCCTGCTGATCACCGACAGCGAGCAGCTGCTGGACAAGGTGCAGGCCGAGTTGGACAGCCAGGTCGCCGCCGCCCGGCACCGGGACCGGATCACCGCCGCCCTGGCCGGCCAGTCCGCCGCCGTGCTGGTCAGCGACATCGACGCCGGGGTGCGGGTCGCGGACGCCTGGGCGGCCGAGCACCTGGAGGTCATCACCCGCGACGCCGACGCGGTGGCGGCCCGGGTCCGCAACGCCGGCGCCGTCTTCGCCGGCCCCTGGTCACCGGTCACCCTGGGGGACTACCTGGCCGGGTCCAATCACGTGCTGCCCACCGGCGGCACCGCCCGGTTCACCGGCGGCCTGTCCGTGCCGGCGTTCCAGAAGATGGTGCACCTCGTCCGCTACGACCGCGAGGCTCTAGCGGCGGCGGCCGGGCCCATCGACGTGCTCGGCGCGGCCGAGGACCTGCCGGCCCACGTCGCTGCCATCCGCGCCCGGATCCCCGGATTCCCCGGTGACCAGCCCGGCCCGGACCAGCCGGGTCCACCGGGCCACAAACGAATCCGACGTCCTGGTCGAGCTGTCCCTCGACGGCACCGGCCAGGCTGACATCGCCACCGGCGTCCCGTTCTACGACCACATGCTGGCCCAGCTCGGCAAGCACTTCGGCTTCGACCTACACATCCGCGCCACCGGCGACATCGACGTCGACGTCCACCACACCGTGGAGGACACCGCCCTGGCGCTCGGCCGCGCCCTGCGCGAGGCCCTCGGCGGCAAGGCCGACATACGCCGCTTCGGCCACGCCCTGGTCCCCCTGGACGAGGCCCTGTGCCAGGCCGCGGTTGACCTGTCCGGACGCCCCTACCTGGTCCACAGCGAGCCGCCCAGCGCCCGCCTGATCGGCACCTACGACACCACCCTGACCCGGCACGCCTGGGAATCCCTCATCGCCGAGGCCCGGATCTGCCTGCACATTCAGGTCCTGGCCGGCCGTAACGCCCACCACATCCACGAATGCCAGTTCAAGGCCGTCGCCCGCGCCCCGCGCGACGCCGTCCGGCTCGACGGGCCGCCCGGCATCCCCAGCACCAAGGGCGTGCTGTAGGCGGCTTACTCATTCGTGGCCCGGGCCACGAGCAGCGCGCGAGACCGATTGCCCGCACCAAATACGATCGATAAGCTTTTGCGTGTAGTTCGCAATAAATGTCTCAGCAAGAGTAACGGGTTCGTCGTTTACCTCGTGGCGTTCGAGTGATCTCGACGGGAGGTCCTGATGGTCGTCGGGGTCATCGACCGCACTGACGCTGACGGTCCCGGCCAGGTAACCGTCGGCACCACCCTGCGCTGGTCGGCCGGGCTGTCGTGCACGCGCGTCGCGGCGGCCCGTCCGGTAGCCGCGCAGGAGCGCCCCGATCAGGTCGCGGTGGTCCCCCTCACCGGCGGCCTTGCCCTCCTGGCCGTCCGCGGGCTGGCCGCCGCCCTGGCGGAGGTCTTCCTGTCGGCGTTCGCGGCGCCGCCTTGGAACCAGACGTCCTGCCAGGCCCGCAGCCTGCCGGACCGGATGCTGGCCGATGCCGGGCAGCCCGGTTTCGTGCTCGCGCTGGCCCGCACCCACGGCGGGGGCCTGGCCGGATTCGGCTACGGCCTGCCCCGGTGCCCCGCGCCCGGCAGCGGCGCCCATCCGCTTCCGTTCGCCGAGCCCCGGCCGTTCGAGCTCTGCGACCTGGCCGTCAGGCCCTCCGCGGGCGGTACCGGAGCCTGGCAGGCTCTGCACGACGGCATACTGGCCGCCTCCGGACCACAGCCGCGCTGGCTGGTCACCCCTCCCGCCGGTCGCCTTTACCAGGCCAGCGGCTGGCAGGTCAGCCGGGTGCTCCCCGGCGACGCCGCCGATGGCGGCGGCCGGATCCTCATGACCCGGCCCTGCTGACGATGGCGGCGGCCTGCGGCCCGGAACTGACGCGGCGGCGATGGAACGCGCCGCACGTCGTCCCGGCGACCAGCAGGCAGCCGGCGGTGACCGCGAAAGCCGGCCGGACGCCGATACCGGACGCCAGGAGGCCGATGGCGGCGGCTCCAGCGGGCTGGCCGCCCCAGGCGATCATGCGCCCGACGACGTTGACGCGTGACAGCAAGAGATCCGGAGTGCTGGTCTGCCGGTAGGTGATGCCGGTCGTGACGACCGTACTGGCGGCAAACCAGAAGACCAGCAGCAGCGCGAGCGCGGCGGGCAGCGGAGCGACCAGGGCCAGACCGCCGACAGTGAGGGCCGCGGCGAGAGTAGCCGCGGTGGTCAGACCGGTCGGAGACCGGCGACGGTAGAGACGGGAGAACGCCAGTGAGGCGAACACGCTGCCCGTCGCGCTGGCCGAGTACAGCCAGCCCAGCCGAGGGCTGTGCGCCGCCAGGTGCAGGGCCTGCACGCCGTAGACGACGGTCAGCGCGCTCACCGAGCCGAAGGCCAGGCTGTTGACGAACCCCACCGACAGCAGGAGCCGCAGGACGGGCTGGCCCCGGATGTACCGCAGCCCCTCGGCGGCATCGCGGACGATACGGCGCTGTCCCTCGCCGGGCTGGCCCGGCCCGAACGGCTTGCGGATGCGGGTCAGCAGGGCCGCCGCGATCAGGTAGCTGGCGGCATCGGTGATCAGCACTCCGGTCGGGCCCCAGCGGGCGACCGCGCCGGCGGCCAGGCTCGGGACGATGACTCCGCTCGCCGCGGCCATGCTGTTGATGGCGCCGCTGGCGGCGGGCAGCCGCTCCCGGCCGATCAGGAGCGGGTAGGCGCCGAACGCCGCCGCGTCGGTGAAGACGAACAGGATCGAGACCGCCAGCGCGCAGCCGAACACCAGCCCGACCGGCACCCGGCCGAGCCAGCCCGCCACCGGCAGGACCACGGCCACCACGGCACTGGCGCCATATCCCCGCAGCATCAGCGCACGTCGCGGTACCCGGTCCGCGACCGGCCCGGCCACCAGGCCGAATACCAGGTACGGCGCCACCTCGACGGCGGCCAGCAGCGAGGTCAGCACCACCGACCTGGTCAGCTGGAAAACCAGGATCGGCAGCACGGTCTGGCTGACGGTGGAGCCGGTGACGTTCACTACCTGCGCCGCGGCCCAGCACCGGAAGACCGGATCGGACCTCAGCCGCGCCGACGACTCGCTCATCCGCCTATTCCGGACCCGCCAGGCGCCGCACCTCGGCGGCTTCGACCCGGTAGAACAGCTTGGATGTCCGCACGGGCACGCCGAGCCGGGCGTAGAGCCGCTGCGCCTCGAGATTGTCCTGGTCCGTCGTCCATTCCACCCGCGTGCACCCGTTCCGCACCGCTACGTCGTGCAGGTGCCTGATCAGGAGCCGCCCGACGCCCTTACCGCGCGCGGCCCCGGCCACGAACAGGTCCTTGAGGTACAGCGAACGCGTCAGCCCGACCGCGGGCCAGTGGAACGAGTAGGCCGCGAATCCGACCAGGCGGCCGTCGTCCCAGGCCAGCAGGCAGTACGCCAGCGGCGGAGCGCCGAACAGGCTCTCGCTGACCTGGCTGATGCGAACGTCGAGCGGAGCCACCTCGCTAGCGCCGTAGAACCGGACCATCTCCCCGGCCAGCTCGGCCAGCGCTTCGGCGTGCACGCGTTCCGCCTGGGCCACCGTCACCATGGTGTCGACGGTAACTCATGGGCTCAATGCGAGATAGTTGCAATTACCATAGAGTCGCAGCGATTGCGGATCGAGTCGGCCGGAGTGTCCTCCGAGGGAGCCTATGGACGTGTCAGCAGGAACCGCGCGGCCCATCGTCCGGTACGGGACAGCGGTCCTGCACCGGCCCTGCGACCCGGTGGAGTCGTTCGACGCGGACCTGGAGGCCCTGGTCGAGGACATGTTCGCCAGCATGTACGCGGCGAACGGGGTCGGGCTGGCGGCGAACCAGATCGGCGTGGGCCTGCGCGTGTTCGTCTACGACTGCCCGGACGCCTCCGAGGAGAACCAGATCGGCCACGTCGTCAACCCGGTGCTGGCGACGCCGTCCGCCCTCGCGCCGTCGGTGACGGATTCCGAAGGATGCCTGTCGGTGCCCGGTGAGCAGGCGGAGGTCAGCCGGGCCGCGGTCGCCACCGTGACCGGCACCGACCTGCATGGCCAGCCGGTCACCGTCACCGGGACCGGCGTGCTGGCCCGCTGCCTGCAGCACGAGACCGACCACCTGCGCGGCCTCGTCTACGTGGACCTGCTGCCGACCGAGGAGCGGGCGGCCATCCTGGCCGCGGCGGGCCTGCCTACCCGCCACCGCCGCGGCCCGGCCGGCCGGTCCCGGCCCAGCCGCCGCGCTGACCGGTCCCGGCAGCCGTCCTGAGCAGCAGCCGTCCGCCACGAGCCTCCGCTGCATCATCCGGCCTGCCTGATCCCCCGCCGGGTCCGTGCCTGTGAGGTAACCGCACGTGAGGTATCCGATGTGGTCTACGCTGGGAACGTGACGCAATCCAGAAGCGGTTGCAAAGAGTACGCAATAACCGATGTCGGCCAGGAACGTGGCGGCTCCGGGATCGCCGCGGTTCCCGCGGCGATCACGCCCGGGCGGCTGGTCGTGGTGGAGGTTTACCTGCTCCGCGGTCACGCCGACGGCCAGCTCTCCTACCGCTGCGTCACCGGGCGCCTGAGTGTCTCGGAAACGCCCGACGAGGCCGCGCTCAGGATCGGCCGGATCGCGCCCGGCACCGCGGTGGCGGTGCACTCGACGAGCTGGCGTCACCTCGGCGACGGATCCATCGTGCTGGCCTACGCCATCGCCCCTGACCCGGTACCCGACGCGACCGCGTTCCCCATCCTCGGCTTCGAGGCCGCGCACGGCCCGGGCACCGACCGGCCGTCGCCCGTGCACGTGGAGCGCGAGCAGGTCGCGGCGCACGCGGCCCGGCACCTCGCCCTGGTCGCCGACACCACGCCCGGCGTGCACCGGGTACTCGCCGCCGACCCGGAGCTGACCCGGGCCCTGGGCGCGCTGAGCCCGGCCCCCGCGGGCCAGCTCGCCACCAGCTGAGGAGGCGCGCCCGCGGTGCTGACCGAGCCCATCAGTCCGGCGCGGCCCTGGTCGTCCAGGTGAAATTGCCAAGCTCCGGGAGTTCCCGCGCCACCGCCAGGGCTGCCTGCCGTCCGAGCACGTCCCCCTGCCGGGCCGTTGTGGCGGGATCGACCCAGGCCTCGACTTCTACCCGCAGCACCCGCCCGGTCCACCGGGCCCGCGCGTGCGCGTGGATTACGCCGGGCACGGATCCGGCGGCGGCCTCGGCCGCGTCGATGACGCCGGGGTCGACGCCGTCGGCGAGGCGGCGGGTCACATCCGCTGATCGTGGCGTCGGGCCGGGGCGCCCGGATGGGCGTGTTCATCAAGGGCTACCAGGCCCTGGAGTCCTCCCGCGCCATCGACACGGTAGTGCTGGACAAGACCGGCACGGTCACCACCGGCCAGATGACCGTCACCACCGTCCAGCTGCTCCCCGGCGTCCGCCGGGAGGACCTGCTCCGCTACGCCGGCTCGGTCGAGCAGGCCTCCGAGCACGCGGTGGCCGCCGCGGTCACCGCCCTGGCCCGGGCGGAAGCGGTGTCCCTGACCCTCGCCGAGGACTTCGCCGCGCTGCCCGGCCTGGGCGCCCGCGGCGTGGTCGACGGACACGAGGTCGTCGTCGGCCGCACCCGGCTGTTCGCCGACCGCGGCATCCCCGTCCCTGACGACCTGACCGCATGGTGCCGCGCTCAGGAGCGGGCGGGCTGCACCACCGTGCTGGCCGCCTGGGACGACAAGGTCCGCGGCGCGTTCGCCGTCACCGACACGGTCAAGCCCTCGGCCGCCGCCGCGGTCGCCGCCCTGCGCCGGCTGGGCCTGCGGCCGATGCTGCTGACCGGCGACAACGCCGCCACCGCCCAGGCCGTCGCGGGGGCCACGGGGATCGACGAGGTCCGCAGCGAGACGCTTCCCGCCACCAAGGCGACGGTGGTGGCGGGACTGCAGGATGCAGGCCGTTCGGTCGCCATGGTCGGGGACGGGGTCAACGACGGCCCGGCCCTCGCGGCCGCCCGCCTGGGACTGGCCCTGGGATCCGGCACCGACGTGGCCATCGCCGCCGCCGACATGATCCTGCTCCGTGATGACCTGATGGCCGTCCCCGAGGCCATCGCCCTGGCCCGGGCCGCGTTCCGGACCATCCGCGCCAACCTGGCCTGGGCCTTCTGCTACAACGTGCTGGCCATCCCGCTGGCCGCCCTCGGCTTTCTCAACCCGCTGGTGGCCGCGGCCACCATGACCCTGTCCTCGGTCTTCGTGGTATGGAACAGCCTGCGGCTGCGGCGGTTCTCCGCCGTCGCTCCGGTCACGCCGCAGCGGCGCTAACCGGACGAGCCGTACTGGATGGGCACCTTGATGGCCTGGGTCCTGGTCCAGGCCGCCGAGTCCGGGCCGAGCTGCCAGGCGGTCAGCGAGTTCCCGACGGCGGCGAGCGCGTCGGTGGTTCCCGCGGCGGGCAGGGCCAGGACGACGGTCCGGCCGGGCGGCAGCGGCGGGAGAGCCCGCCAGGATGCCCCGGGGCCGGCCAGGGTCTCGCCGCGGCCGCCGGACAGGACCACGGCAGTCGCGCCGCCGATCCCGAACGAGGCCGATTCCACGTGCGCGCCGCCGACCCGGTACCCGGGAGACAGCTGCCACTGCTGGCCGCCGTCGCTGGTCCAGGCGGCGAGCAGGCTCGCCGCCGGCCCGGTACCCGCCTCGAGCAGCGCCACGTCGCCGGCCCCGGCCCGGGTCAGCCGCAGGACCCGCACGTGCTGCCCGGCCAGCGCGGCGGGCAGCGG
>Ga0335083_10002879_pt1 | contig 22515 bp, 13 predicted proteins | sample Lox_Sample_42_FD_206716 | JGI IMG/M metagenome (GOLD analysis project Ga0335083, IMG submission 206716) | Soil microbial communities from Loxahatchee National Wildlife Refuge, Florida, United States - Lox_Sample_4.2 | ecosystem: Environmental > Terrestrial > Soil > Wetlands | place: USA...
CCGTGTGGGAAGCCAAATTGAAGGTTGCTCAAGCGAACCTGTCGCGTCGGCAAGCGTTGATGGCCACACCCGGCGCCATTAGCCGCGAGGAGCTGGAAGAATACGCCGCCGTGGCTGCAGAAGCCGAAGCGAGTTTGAATGCGGCCAAAGCTGACGCCAACCGGACGGCAATTGATTTGAAGTACACCGTCGTGCGGGCGCCGATCAGCGGCCGCATTGACCGGGCCATGGTTGCTAAGGGAACGCTTTTGACCGGCGGGACCGGCTCCGGAACATTGCTCACGAAGATTGTCGATGAGCAACCAATGTATGTTTATTTCGATGTCGATGAGCGATCACTGTTGCACTACATGCGGCAGCGCACTGGGTCACGCAATTCCGATCCCGGCAGCCTGCGCGAATTGGGCATCGACTGCTATGTGCAATTGGCGGACGAAAAAGACTTCGCCCATCAAGGAAAACTCGATTTCGCCGAAAGCGAAGTCAACACATCGACTGGGACCGCAAGGTTGCGGGGCGTGTTTGAGAACAAAGATGACGCCCTATCCAGTGGTCTGTTTGTGCGAGTCCGGGTGCCGGCAAGTCAGCCATATCAAGCCCTATTGATTCCTGAACGGGCGTTGGCGACCGACCAGAATGTGAAATATGTCTACGTTGTTGGTGACGATGGCATTGCGAACCGGCGAACCGTTGAACTGGGACCGCAGCGTGGTGAATTACGGATCATTTCCGACGGCTTAAAAGCGGGTGAGCGCGTCATCGTCAAGGGTTTGCAGCGGGTCCGTCCTGGGCAGAAAGTTGAAGCGGAATCGGAAGCAGCAAAAGTCGCAACGATTTCAACGAAACACTCAGTAGCTGAGTAGTGACATAGTTGTCCGGACGGCAAGGTCACGGACAGGAGTGGGCATGCGATGGCAAAATTCTTTATCGAACGGCCCGTTTTTGCTGCGGTCATCTCCGTGATTATCACGCTGGCCGGCGGCATTGCCGTGATGCTCTTGCCGGTGGCGCAGTATCCAGAGATTACGCCCCCCACGGTGCAAGTGAATTGCACTTATCCGGGCGCAAGCGCTAAGGTCGTTGGCGAAACAGTAGCGGCTCCAATCGAGCAGCAAGTGATTGGAGTGGAAAACATGCTCTATATGAGTTCGCAATCGACCAATGACGGCGGCTATAACCTGACGGTCACGTTTGAGGTCGGAACGAATTTGGATATGGCCCAGGTGCTGGTGCAAAACCGCGTCAACTTGGCCCTTCCGACTCTGCCCAGCGAAGTGAAGCAGACCGGCGTCAGCGTCAAGAAAAAATCGCCCAGTATTCTGCTGGTGGTGAATCTGACCTCACCGAAAGGCACCTATGACCAACTTTATTTGAGCAATTACGCCACGATTCGGCTGCGCGACGAATTGGCTCAGGTGAAAGGCGTGGGTGACGTAACGTATCTTGGCCAGCTCGATTACAGCATGCGCGCGTGGCTTGATCCGAATCGCATGGCGGTCAGAGATTTATCGGCCAGCGATGTGGTCAATGCGCTGCGTGAACAAAACGTGCAAGTGGCGGCCGGCTCACTGGGACGCCCGCCCGTGCCGCAGGGGCAGTCGTTTCAGTACACGCTCAGCACGCTGGGCCGGCTAATCGATCCCGATCAGTTTGGCAACATCGTCGTGAAAACGGGCAGCGATGGCCGATTGACTCGGTTACGGGACCTAGTCAGCGATGTGCGAAAGGAAGACGGGGAAACGGTCGGCGGGATCCAACTAGGCGCCAAGAACGAAGATACGGCGTGCAATCTCGATGGTCAGCCTTCCATCGGCCTGGCGATTTTTCAGCAGCCTGGTTCCAACGCGCTCGATACCGCGGCTGGTGTGAGAAAGCGGATGGAAGAACTAAAGAGCAGTTTTCCGCCCGACTTAGAATACTCCATTGTTTATGACACCACACCATTCATTCAGGAATCGATTCACGAGGTTTTCAAAGCCCTGCGCGACGCCATTATTCTAGTGGCCATTGTTGTGCTGGCATTTTTGCAATCATGGCGAGCCACGCTGATTCCGCTCATCGCTGTGCCGGTGGCCATTGTCGGCACGTTTGCCGTGATGTTGGCTATGGGTTTTAGTCTCAACAATCTCTCGCTGTTCGGCTTGGTCTTGGCGATTGGAATTGTGGTGGACGATGCCATCGTTGTGGTCGAAGCAGTCGAGCATCATTTAGAACACGGACTGTCTTCCAAAGAGGCGGCTCACAAGGCGATGAGCGAAGTGTCGGGACCGATCATCGCGATTTCTCTGGTGCTGATGTGCGTGTTCATCCCCTGTGCTTTTATTACCGGAATCACCGGACAGTTTTTCCGGCAATTTGCCCTGACGATCGCGGTATCGACGTTCTTTTCAGCCGTCAACTCGCTCACGCTTAGCCCAGCTCTTTCGGCCTTGTTACTGAAGCCCCGCGAGCAGCAGCGCGACCCACTGACTCGCTTGCTCAATTTGCTGCTCGGCTGGTTTTTCAAACTGTTCAATCTTGGATTTGAAACCAGCGCCAACATTTACGCCCGTGGCGTGGGGATTCTGTTGCGACTGAGCGTCATTGTCGTGGCGGTGTATGTCGGACTGTTATATCTCACCTATTTTGGGATGACACACGTGCCGACCGGGTTTATTCCGCCGCAGGACAAAGGTTACCTGCTCGTGGATGTCCGTCTGCCCGATTCGGCATCGCTGGAACGAACTCGGGAAGTGATGAAGCAAATCGAACAAATTGCCATGGGCGATTCGCAAAACAAAGAGAGTCACGATCACGATGCCGGCGGCCACGAGGTTCAGGACCAAGAGAGCGGGGCACACAATGGAGGCATTCACGGCATCGCGCACACGATTGCCATTTCGGGACAGTCCTTCGTGCAAAATGCCATCGGTTCCAATTACGGTTCGATCTATGTAATTCTGGACGATTTTCATCATCGGCACAGCAGTGAGATGAGTGCCGATGCGATTGCCACTAAACTGCGGGCGGCCTGTTACCGCGAAGTGCAAGAAGCATCCGTGGCGGTTTTCGGCGCGCCCGCTGTTGACGGTTTGGGTAACGCGGGCGGGTTCAAAGTGATGGTCCGCGACGTGGGCGACTTGGGTTTGGATTCTCTGCAAGAGGCGGCCGACGACTTGGCCACGACCGGAAATGAACAGCCGGGGCTGGTCGGTTTGTACAGCGCCTTTCGGTCGCAAACGCCGCAAATGTATGTCGATGTCGATCGGGAGCGCTGCAAAGCGATGTCGGTTCCGCTGAACGAGGTTTTTCTTACGCTTCAGCTTTACTTGGGGGGCTATTACACGAACGACTTCAATCAATTCGGCCGCACATGGCAGGTGAATTTGCAGGGAGACCCCGCGGCGCGTTTGACTCCCGAGCAAGTTCGGCAACTGAAAGTCCGCAACACGCAAGGCGAAATGGTGCCGCTGGGAAGCATAGCGCATATCAGTCCAGTCGGCGGTCCTGCGTTGGTGATTCGTTACAACGGAGTGACCGCTGCGGCAGTGAATGGCGGATCATTACCGGGCGTCAGTTCTGGAACTGTTATCAATACCGTTGATAAAGTCGCACAGCAAGTTTTGCCACTGGGCATGAACACCCAGTGGACTGAATTGACGCTATTGCAAATTCGGGCGGGAAATACCGCAATCATCGTCTTTGCACTGGCCGTGGTGTTGGTGTTCCTGGTGCTGGCTGCACAATACGAAAGTTTAAGTTTGCCGCTGGCGGTAATTTTGGTTGTCCCGATGTGTTTGCTGTGTTCGGTCATCGGCGTGGCACTAGCGGGCATGGACATCAACATCTTTGTGCAAATCGGCTTTATCGTGTTGGTTGGGCTGGCCAGCAAGAATGCAATTCTCATTGTCGAGTTTGCCAAAGAAAAATCGGCGGGTGGTTCGCCGCCGCGCGACGCAGCCATTGAAGCCTGTCGATTGCGGTTGCGGCCCATCATTATGACCTCGGCGGCATTTATTTTGGGCGTGTTGCCTTTAGCACTAGCAGTTGGCGCCGGTGCCGAAATGCGTCGCACGCTAGGCATTGCTGTGTTCTCCGGCATGCTCGGCGTAACATTGTTCGGCATTTTGTTAACGCCCGTGTTTTATTACGTCGTGGTGCGATTGACTGGGCGGCGCACAGTAGCGCAGAAGGTTGGTGGTTCGCCGGCGGAGCAAGTCCATGCAGCATCTAGTAATGGAAATAGGGATGCGGCGGCGCATCCAGCTGCGGTCACTATGAAGACATGATTGAAGGAGATTTTCCCTCGATTGTCGCGCAATGGAGGTCCTTAGCGAACACCGGTGCCAGGGTTAACCGGAGGGATATTTACTGATAGGCCGGCATGGATTTTCTCCTGCAACGAGGCGTTTACCCACATCATCGATTCGATGTTTAATCAGCACGCCAAGTGGCTGAAGGTGTGCCATCACATCCCAGCCAGTGTCGGCGTGCTAGGATATGAGCATAATTCGCGCGATGAACCGATTATCCGAGCGTGGAATTATATCCGGCTGCCGCAGGCTTGAAACGATTGCCATTGAACATGCTGAAGCGAGCTTCCGTTGAGAAAGTAATGCCGGGGCTGGCGGTGCTGTTCCGCTATGACCGTTCGCAATTGCCGAGCGATGGGCTGGCAGCGCTGGTCGTGGCCGTTGTGCTGATTCCGTCTGCAATCGCGTATGCCGATTTAGCCAAGTGCGCGCCGGCGGCTGGATTGTACGCTGCGGTGGCTGGAATGGTGGTGTACGCATTGTTTGCCAGTTCGCGGCATGTGATTGTCGGTCCAGATGCGGCCATCGCGCTCCTGGTGGGCACTGCCATTGGGCCATTGGCGATGGGAGACCCGGGCAAAGCGGTAACCCTGGCGACGGTACTGGCGCTGCTCACTGCCGGTGTACTGCTATTGATGGCCCGACTGCGTTTGGGAATTGCAGCAGATTTTCTCTCCAGCCCTGCTTTGTTGGGCTTCATGAATGGTGCTGCGGTGGTGATCATCGGTAGCCAAATCGGCAAATTGTGCGGCATTTCACTGACGGAAGATAACACGCTGCTTCGTTTTTGGCAGTGGGGTACCCGGCTGGGCAGCATCCACGTTCGAACCATTCTGATTGGGCTAAGCTGTATCGCCGTTCTGGCAGGTTGCCGTTGGAAGTTGCCCAGCGTGCCAGGTGCGGTGGTTGTGTTTGCACTAGCGATGATCGCTGGCCGATTCATTGATTTTTCCGCATACGGGATGCAAGTAATTGGCAAGATAGATTTAAATCTTCCCGACCCGATTCGACCGGGGCTGTCGCTTAACGAAGCCGCGCCGCTGTTCACCGCGGCCCTTGGCATTGCACTGCTGGTGTTTAGCGAAGGGGTTGTGCTGGGGCGCTCGGTGGCGGCAAAGCATGGCTATGCCATCGATCCTGATCGTGAGCTTTTGGCGCTAGGCATGGCCAACGTCGCAGCGGGATGCGTGTGCAGTTTTGCGGTTAGTTCCAGCCAAAGCCGCACGCTGCTCAATGATGCGACCGGCGGTCGCACTCAAATGGTTAGTTTTGTGACCGCCGCATTTGTCGCTGCGTTCGTCATCCTGCTGAATCCACTATTGGCAACGATCCCCTCGGTTGCGATTGCCGCAATTCTTGTCTTTACGGGAATAACGTTAATCGACGCCGGCTTATATCGTCACCTTTGGCAGTTGCATCGTTTTAGCTGCGGCGTTGCGGCAACAACTACAATCGGTGTGATCGCACTGGGGGTGCTTCAGGGGATTTTGCTCGGCGTGGTCTTGTCACTGCTGGGAGTGCTGGCGGAAATCGTTCGCCCTCAAGACGCCTTGCTCGGTTGCATCGCGGGCTCGTCCACATTGCACGATGTCGGTGACGATGAGGCAGCGGTAACCATTCCCGGGCTCGTCGTGTACCGGTTCTATGGACCGTTGATTTTCGCGAATGTGCGATTTTTTATCGAGCGCATCGAAGCGTTCATCGCACAAGAAAAGGAACCTGTACGACAAGTGATTGTAGATGCTCGTGCGATTCCCAACATCGATATTACCGCCACTGAGCAACTCAGCGAGTTCGTCACTCGACTTCATCAACGGGGTATTGATTTTGTCATTGCCAAGGCCCATCTGCCGTTGCGCGAAACCATGGCATCTCTTGGGGGTGCACTGGATGGTTGTTGGCGTTTTGGGCATATCAGCGACGCTATTACGGCCTTCAAAAACGAGCCGCCTCGAACGAATAATTCCGAAAACGCAAGCCCAACGGTTTCTAACCCCTCAGTTCCATCTCCATAACATTCCGAGGACTGTTGTTGTTCGACGGCGAGGTAACAATTAGTTACATTCAGTCGTCAGAATGTCGTCAGAATCCTTTTCAAACCTTGGAAGATTTGGAAGAATTGGAATTGTGTTCACTCGGAAATCGCCGGGAGAACGCTGAGTAAAGACTCGCTCCCACGGTAGGGGTCACTGGTTCGAGTCCAGTGCCGCCCACTGGTAAATTCCCGAGAGTTTTCGCGTTTGTGACAGTTGGGCGAATGTCCTCGTCGTCAGCATGATTCTGACAAACAATCAAAGCTGTCGAATCGGTTGGCGCACGCCGGTGACGCAGATGACCTCAAGATTGCGGATCCGTTGTCTTGCCAAACCTGAGCATAGTAATTCGCGGAAAAGTTGAAGAGGAACTTGGTTCCGCTTCCCTTTGTGAGAACTCCGGTGAAGGTAAGCGTGCTGTCCCCAATTTTCGTGAGCGAGGCGCCGGTCCCGCTGAGCGGTTGGGTGATGTTGGCGTCGAAGTCATTTTCAACGGAATTAAGATTTGATTTCGAAATTGACGTATCATCGTGATTACTTCCCCGAGATCTCTATATCTTTTAACTCTATGGTCTCGACGCTGTCGATCGAGACCACCGTTTGCTGAGCATCAAACTCAGGACGCACATCGTTCTGCAAATAGATCGGAGCGCCTTTTTGCAGGGGCAGAACCTTGAGAATAATCCCGTGCGAATAGATTTCGGGACCGTAACGGGTTAGACCAACTTCAAACGGAGTTCCATTGTAGAAATTATCCGTGAGCAGGGTATCACCGAGGTATGCGCGGGCGACATCGCCCGTGTAGTGAATTCGCAGGAGCAGCTTTCGAGTGGGATCGATGTCCTGCGGCAGTTTGATTTCCCATACCGCGGCTGCTTCGAAATCGGCATCGCTGGGCTCTATGGCTACCTTTGCCTTGCCAATTTCAACCGTGCGGGGCGGTCCGGCTTCCTTTACCAAGCGGACGCTCGCCATCACCGGCTTAGATTCAGGGATAGCCAAGGCATAACGTGTAAAGGCGCCGTCGGCGACACCGTTTAGTGGCTGGTCTTTAACTCGTAACCCAGTTGGGTTCGGGAGAAATGAAAGAGCCAAATCGTGAGCAGGGCCGCTCGTAATTAATCGAAGGACATCATTGTCGAACAATACTTGTGTCGATTTCGGAGCTAGCAGCAAGCGATCGGCGCCGGCAAACGTGGCTTTGTAGCACGATTTCGCTGTTGCTTCGTCGAGCAAGATGATCTTATGGGTGACACCATTTTTAGCGATGAGCGTCACGATTGGCGTCGTGCCGGCGGCAGCGCCTGCCAGCACAAAATGGTCGCTGCCTTTCTTTTCCAAACCGGTATCCGCGCTCGCCTGGCCTGCAAAAGCGAATTCGGCGGAATTACCCGTCTGAGCAAATACCGTATAAATAATCTTATTATCGCGAATCTGACAAACAGGCTGAGCGGTGGCGTACTCCAGGGTGACATCGTCGCCGAGATCGAAATTAAAGGGCCAGAAGAAGGCGCAGTCCGCAGCAACGGTGACAGGCACTTGGGGGAATGTCAATTCGCCATCTTTAAGTATGAGCTTGAGTTGGGTGTAAGGGCGATCGGGCTGATGGAGCAGCCGCTGATAATTATTGACGAACACGAAGCCGCTGTGGCCATCGGTACGCGCGGCCCAGCGAAATGTATGTGTGTCATCCTGCTTTGATACTTCGTCATTTGGCAGCACAACATACATCGGCGCAAGGCGAGAACCAAAATCTCTCAGGAAAAGGTGCACAAGCCGTAGCAAATGGTACTGCTCTCTCTCTTGACCGAACTCACCAAGCGCCGTCTGGAAATCGTACGATTTGACGGGCAAATCGTTGTAATTTGTATAGCGGCTTGCCTGATTCTCCTGAAGCCAAGATTCCCGTCCAGTAGGATTGGTCCCGCCGTGATACATGTAATAGCCGAGCAAATTGCTGCCGCTTCCTAACTTTACGATCGCTAGAGACAGTGCGTCCATCGGAAATTCGGTAATCCGCCGATGGTAACTGGAAGCCATGCCAGCTCCGATTTCGCAAGTGAAATATGGGTAGCGGCCGGTTTCCGCGTCGTCCTGTGCTTCGCGATTGCCGAAATGCTCGCTGGCAATGGCCGTATCGGTGCGTACCCGCTTGAAGACAAATTCTTTCCAATAACGCCCTGGCATCGGTGAAAGATCGCGGTCCCAAAAGCCTTCGGCGTATCCGCCGTACAAAGGCAGCAACTCTCCAAAGGGAATCGGACGTTTTAGAGTTGGCCAGCCAGTGCGCGTGTAGAGGGGAACATCCAGCCCTGATTCGCGCGCCATTTGCTTGAGCTTTAGAAGGTGATCCGGGTCTCCGCGGTACTCATTTTCGATTTGAACGGCGATCACTGGGCCGCCGTCTTTCCAGAACAGGCCGCGAAGCTGTTCGGCGATTGCGCCGTATAGGAGTCTCACTTGGTTGAGATATTCCGGATCATTTGTGCGAAGTTTCAGGTTTTTGTCCAACATCCATTCTGGGAAGCCACCGTTGCGAACTTCACCGTGGTCCCAAGGCCCGCAGCGAATGACACATCGTAGCCCAAGTTCGCCGCAGAGATTCACAAATGCGCGCAAGTCGCGATCGCCGGTCCAGTCCCATGTTCCTTCCTGTTCCTCGTGATGAATCCAAAAGACATAGGTCGTCACCACATCGACTCCGCCCGCTTTCATCTTTAGCAGTTCATCCCGCCACTCGCCGCGCGGATAGCGGGAATAATGAAACTCGCCCATCACGGGAGTCATGCGCTGCCCGTCTTCCAACAGGCTAACACCATCCGCGGCAATCTCGACACCGGCCGGGTTCTGGGAGGCGCCAAAGACGAATTTCGTCAAATTTGCGCTGGGTACATCCGCCGCGAGATTAATCTCATGAGTTTCTGCAAACGACCTGCTGCTTGAAAGAGCAAATCTTAGCGCGACAGCGACGATTGCGATGGTGATAAGGCGAAGATTCATGATGTGAAATAACCACCAACAATTATTTTTCGGTCAGTTCGTTCTCGATTTCTTCTAGTGTTCTTCCTTTGGTTTCCGGCAATGCTCGCAGAATAAATACAAAACCGAATGCGCAAATCACGGCGTATAGCCAGAACGTTCCGGCTGCTCCCAGTCGTGCGTTGATTAGCGGGAAGGTATAGGTTAAAGCGAAACACGCCAGCCAAAGTGCCGCCACCGCCACCGCCATGGCGGCGCCCCTTACTCGGTTGGGAAAAATCTCTGATATTACCACCCAAGTCACCGGGGCCAGCGACATCGCATAGCAGGCGATTGCCGCCAGCACCAATAGCAACATCGGAAGGCCGGTTACCGACAGGGAAAAGCACGCACCCAGGATCGCATAGATGATCGTCAGCCCTGCGGAGCCGATGAGCAGTAGTCGGCGTCGGCCGCCGCGATCAACTGTTGCCAGCGCCACGAACGTGAAAGCCAGGTTCACCGAGCCGGTCCAAGCAATATTTTTCAGAACGGATGAGAGATCGAAACCGGCCGCTTTGAAAATGTCTTCGGCGTAATTGAAGATGACATTGATGCCGCACCATTGCTGAAAAACGGCCAGCACCACGCCCAACATGAGCACTCTTCTAAGGCCGGGAGCGAAAAGTTCTCCGAAGTGAACCTGAGAAACTTCATTTTGCAAGGTGGCCTGCACGTCCGCGAGTTCGGCAGTGGCGTAAGCTTCTCCGCCGACGTTCTGCAAGATTGCCCGTGCGCGAGCGGCTTGTCCTTGTTTTATTAGCCAACGTGGACTTTCCGGCACAAAAAACATGCCGCAGAAAAACAGCGCGGCCGGCACTGCCGTTAACGCAAACATCCAACGCCAACCCTGCTGGCCAAACCACGAGTTTTGGATAAACACGTCGCTTGCCCCGGCGGGCAATCCATGCACCAGCCACCAGTTCGTAAGCTGCGCGCCTAAAACGCCGATGACGATGGTTAACTGGTTGATCGTCACCAATCGGCCGCGCATCTCGGCCGGAGAGATTTCGGCGATGTACATCGGAGAAAGGCTCGATGCCAAACCGATGGCGATGCCTCCGAGAATTCTCCAAAAAATAAAAATAGTGAAAGTCGGCGCCAGCGCGTTCCCCAGCGACGTTACCACGAACAAAAGAGCCGCAAGAATCAAGAGCCGCTTTCGACCAAACCGATCGCTTGCGGCGCCAGCCACGATGGCACCCAGCAGGCAGCCCAAAAGCGCGCAACTGTTTGCCCAGCCCGACAGCGCTGGGTTGTCGCTGATCTGGAAAAATCGCTCGAAGAACGGCTTTGCGCCGCCAATCACGACCCAGTCCCAACCGAAGAGCAAGCCGCCCAAGGCAGCGACAAAAGAAGCCCAACCCAGGTACGCTAGATTGTACTGAGTCCGGCGAACACGATCTTCCATTCCCAGATTCATGCTCGCCTCGCAGCGGCAAATTCGGCCAGTAAATCGGCTGCCAGTGCGTGGTTCGGATCGCGCCGGAGTACGCTCGCCAGCAGCGACTTGGCTTTTTTGAGCTTGCCCAGTCCCAACCGCGCTTGCGCTTCCAGGAAAAGCGCCGTGGTTTTTTGACGAAAATCTAAATCGTCATCGAAGAGCAGCATTGTCGGCAACGAGGTCGCGAAATAATCGATCTTGGCCGACGATTTCGACAAGTCCTGAGCATAGGCGAGTAGTTGTTTGAGGAGTTTTCGGGCGCTTTCTCTCCGTCCTAGCCGATTCATGGACATTGCCGAATAGTAAGTCATTTCGCTGAAGGTGCGCACGCTCATCTCTTGAAAATCACCTTTGAAATCGGCGGCCAGCTTCCAATGTTTTCGTGCAGACCGCCGGTCACCCGTCTTCGCAAGCGCATTCGCCAGCCAGTAATGGGCGTCGCTCCGATTTGCCAGCAGATGTTTAGCTTCCCCCAGATTCCTTGGTGAGCCAAACGCCGCTTGGAAATGCTTGACGGCATTGCCAGTGTCATCAGCCGTCAGCGCAGCACGGCCGAGCGCCAAATGCGCGCGCGCGAGTTGTCCCAGTGGACCGCCTTCTCCTCCCTCCCAGGGTTGGAATTGCCGGCTCTCAAGTATTGCCAGCGCATGGCGCGGCCTTCCTAACTGATTCAATAGCGTGGCATATTCTAAGCTCAAATCATCGCGTTCCTTCACAAGGTCCAAGTTTTTCTCCAGCGCGCGAAACCGTTTGGCTGGTGCAACGCTCAATCGTTTCCAAAGCTGATCGCGTTCGTAGACTAAACGCGCATCGGCGGGAGCGGCGCGACAGGCGTTGTTATAAGCAGCCCGTGCCTTCGCCGGAGACTTGCGGATATTGAAGTATCCGATGCCCAGGTTTCGCCAGACGACTGAAAAGCCAGGATCGAGTTTCGCGCTCTGTTCCCAAAGTCGCATTGCATCCTCGTGACGCCGTCGATCATATAACAAGTTGCCAAGATAATACGGCGCCTTGGCATCGTGTGGATTGGCGTTAATCGCAGTTTGCAAGATGCCGATTTCTTCCAGCCTCGCTGGAAAACAATAATCGGGCGGCAAAGAGGCTGCCTTTTCGAATTCTGCGCCAGCGGAATGAGCGTCACCAACTTTGTGGCGCAGCCATCCGAGCGTGTAGTGGATTAACGGTCCTGTTCCCCAACTTTGGTCGGGCCAGTCACTTGAATTCTCCGAGTGCGATTGCAGAATGCCGATCGCATCGTGAAAGAATCCGGCGCGAGCCAAATCATGCACCAGATCAAGCTTTGCTTGCGCGTCGCACCGCAGTGGTTCGCCGGCCAGCCACCGAGACCACCAGTCGAGAGGGTCTATTCTCCGAGTTTCGTCAAGAATGCTTTGATCCGCCTGATTGAGCTTTCGCAGCACCATCACCTTCAGATTCCGCGTCGATAAGTTGTCGGCGTTGAGCCGGCAGCTGCGATCCAAATGATCCAATGCGACTAACCACTGACTGCGGCGGCAATCGATTTGAGCAAGAGCGTAATATCCAGCCGCTGCACAAGGCTGGGTCCAGGTTGCCTTGTAGAACGCCGCGTAAGCCGCATCCAACAGGACAGGCGGTGACTCCTCCGTCCAATCGTGCTGATGAAGCAAGCAAAGTCCGAGGTTATAAAATGGTTCGCTATCGTATGGGTTCGGGTTACGGCTCGTCAAACGTTTGATCGCTCGCTCAAAATGTTCTTGAGCCGGCACGGATTCACCGCGACGCAGATGCCATAGTCCCATCGCATTATTCGATCGACAATCAAATGGATCGCGCCGTAAAGCTTCTTGCCAATACAGCGTGGGCGAGCGCGTTGCATGGCGATATTGCTGTAAGTGAAGTCCCGTGATGAACAACTCGTCAGCACTGGCGATCATTTCGGGTGGAAGTGGTTCAGTGGCTGGTGGCGCAGCCGGAGAATGTTTGTGCGATTTCGGTTGATACGCAATCAGTTCTCGGTTATCTGGCGTGCTAATGCGAAGCCGCAAATCGCTTTCCTTAATCGACTGCTCCAAGTGGAGCTCCTGCAGCCAGGGTTCGCCAGGCGAGAGATCACGCTTGCATTCCAGCAACAGCTGTTTGTCGCAGGTCAATTCGATCCGTGCGCCAGCGATCCTCTGAGTTACCGCCGCCCCCACGGTCACAGTTGGGCTTGCACGTTGGTTATGCAAACGCAGTACGACGGCAATTTCGCGATTTGCATTTTGCACTGGGCCGAGCTTTTGAATCGGATACCAACACTGACTCCAGGTTTTTGTTTCACCGGGGTAGAGGAAACTGAAGTCAGGCTGATTGTCCGTGTAAACGCCGGCCATGATTTCGATGTACGGACCGTATTCGCCTTTGGAGTCCACATCGGTAAGGTTTCGATCCCACGCATAACCAAAATCATGATTGCCCCACGTCCACTGCTTTTTTCCAGGGGAGATATGATGATTGGCCACATGGACAATGCCTGCCTGGGCGAAATGATCGTAGCCGCCAAAGAAATCGCCACGCGATTCCATGCACATGTAGCTACACGGCGTCGGGATGTTGGCGTAGAATCTCAAGTCATGGGGAGCATAATCCGGTAACCTATCGTTACTTACGCCATTGCCGTTGCGACAATGGTTCGGAACAAATTGTGACGGTCGATCGTTCGCCGGCACCCCCGTGCGAGCGCGCAAACTGTAATCGACGCCATAGTAGCTTCCGTCGGCCAGCGGATAACTGCTTGTCGATCGCCGCGCATGATCGGCGACGTAATACACGTCCGGCGGAAAGAAGCTTTGATAACCTTCGTGGACGCGCGTGGCCACATTGGCCCACCACAGGAATGTTTGTACCCACGGTGTCCGGTTGAAGACACGTACCTTTAGTTCGATCGCTGCCTTCCCTGGATGCAAGCAGACGCCGTGCATTCCTTTCATGCGGCACATCGGATCATGGTCGCTACACCACACGGTTTTGGATCCGTCAGCGTGCTCTTCGATTGAGAAATCAACCGGCAAAAATGTGGCAGGCCGATGATGCTGCGGCCAATTGAACTCAATGCCCCCCGAGATCCACGGTCCCGCAAGGCCTACCAGCGCTGGCTTGATTACGTTCTGTCGATAAATCAGGTCGTAGCCGTTCGTTTTGTCCAGCGCCACGTGAATCCGGCCACCGAGCTCCGGCAAAACCATGACCCGTAGAAATTCGTTTTCGATGTGCAGCGCCTGCCAAGTGCGCTCCGTCTTCTCCGTCGCAATGCGATCGGTGAATGGCAGCGGATAAACCTTTCCATCGCTTCCTTGATAAACGCGCTTCTCCAGGAACATCGGATTCTTGTCCGGATGCGCTGGCAGATAGGTTGGAATGACGACGGACTGCGACCAGGCCTTGACTTCGGAGGTCAAATTCGAGGGAGGCGGCGGGAGCTCAAAGGCGTTCATGCAGTTAGTCTAGTTCGCTATTGCTCAGCCTCGCTATAGACTGCCGTACGATCCGCAAGGATAATTCTCGAATCGGCAAACCCATGGGAGGGGGCGGGGTAGTTCCAGGCAGGAAATCGCCCACCCATACGAGACGGTTCGACGAAGAAAAACTCGCCCACATCACCGATTCGTCCACCCCCAGATTTTTCTTAGTTGTGTTCCCGCACTGGGAGCGCTTATCAAGAATTCCATGTATTCCATCATCGAGGCATTGGGGTGTCGCCGGTCGGCTCGATTACATCGCCCGGATTTGCTCCAGGAATTGTTGAAACGACCGGCATCGGCGGCGCCTTATAGGCTGGCGGACGTGTGGCGGGCCAGAGTGCGTCAGCTTGCTCGGCTGAGAGCGTAATCTTGGGCGCAAAACTGTCGCCGTTGACGTAGTCCAAGAGCGACTGCCGTAACTGCCGCGCCGCCGAACTCTTTAAATTACCCTGCAAATCGATCGCGCTCACTAACAGCCTTCCTTGGCCGACATTGCATTCAAACACCACGCCGAGTTTGAAGCCACGATTCCAGTCATCAATGGCTTGCACAATAGGCGTGAGCTGGTAGGGCACACTCTCCAAATTAATTCCGCGCACAGCGTTGACGATGTCCGTCCACTGCCAGTCACAGTAATCTTCCGATGGGAATTCCGAAAGTGCGGGATGCTTGGAATCCACAAGCAGCCCCAGGAAACCCACGGCGGCAAGCCCCTTTGAAGTCGTGTTGTTCATCACACGATTCCAGAAAATCGGACGGGAGGCCAGCGGAGGGCAGGAATCATCCAGCATGTTGGCCGGTGGTGTGAACAAGACCTTGCCTCCCTGTGCCAGACGCGCTTGAGCCGCATTCCAATCGCTGGTGATCAGTACACCATTCGTGTTGGGTTCAGCAAGCTGCGTCGGATAGAGCCAGAATTTCCAATCGTTTTCCGTCTTGGCGCCAGTCAAACCGACGACCAGCTTGTACTCATTGGGGGCTGGTAACTTGGAAAGATCAGTTGTGACGTTACCTAATTGCAAGTTTTTGCCGATGGGTAGATCGCGAGATGGCAGTGTGCCCTGTAAGTAGACCTTGCCCGTGAGATCCACAATTTTCCAATCGGGGGAAGCGTTGGAGACCGGGCTTTGGGAAAAGTTGGCAATTTCCACGGGAATGTCGAATGTGTCGTCCGAACGGTAAATGTAGTTGCGCATCCGCGCCAGAGGCACGATGGGGGCGCAAAAGCGATTAAATTCATCGGCGGTGATGAAGTTTTTGGATCCCCAGAATGCATCAAGCATGCCGATCAGAGCCCCGCCCTGGCCGAGATAATCGTGCAAATCAAGGAGCTGAAATCCTGAGAGCCCGGGCGTGCGCAGGTTTGCTTCGATTTCCTGCTTGTAGCATTCGGCGGAAAACTTGCCGGAGGCCCAAGCGAGCCGTTTGTTTTGGATCAGCACGCCATGCTGGGCGGCAAAGTCTCGCCAAATTTCATAATTGCCTGGCTGTAAGTAACCGGTGAATTTCTTGATGACGTCAAAGTCGGGGTAAACGCACCATTGGCCGACTTCATGTGCCACGATGGGAATGTCGCTGGTTTGTCTCATGGTGCTGTAGTCTTTCCCGAACCAACCGCTAGGACCGCGCAGGGCATTAATCACGAAGTCATATTCGGCACTTCGTCCAGATCGGCCGGTGCCGCCGCAGTACAGGCGGCGAGGATCTTCCTTGTTCCATCGTGCGGCCCACGCCGGGAGCAACGCAGCGTAGCTTCCGGCGGGTTCATTACTGGGAGAGAACAAAATGAATGAGGGATGATTCCCGTAGTTTCGCTTGATGTGCTCGGTTTCGGCATTAAGAACGTTAATCATGGCCGGATTGAAGCTGTTCCACATGCCGGCTTCGACTTGGAAATAGAAGCCGAGTTCGTCGGCGGCGTCGAAAGCCGCTTCGGGCGGGCACCAGGAATGAAAGCGGATACCATTCAGGCCGAAATCCTTACAGATTTGGATGATTTTTTTCCAGCTCGGGACATCGGTGGCAGGATAGCCGGTGAGCGGGAAATCGCCGCCGAAGTGAGTCATCCGGAGGTTGATTTCTTTGCCATTTAACAACAACTTATTTCCGTTGTGGGAAATTTGACTCAAGCCGAAGGAAACCGTGCGTTCTTCGGAGCCGTCGCTGCTGTTGAGGACGATACTGATGTGTTGCAACACAGGATGAAATTCATCCCACGGTTGTGCATCCGGCGGTAAATCAACTTCGGTTTGAAAATCTCCCCCTTTTTCATCCCACGAGACGTCCTGTGCTTTTGTGGCGGACAGAGCGGCGTGGGATTCGCGCGCCAGAATCGTGCCCTTACCGGCGACGCCCGTGTCGTTTCCGATGTGAATTTTGAGGTTGGCTTTTTTGGACTGAACATCGGGAAAAACTTGCACATCGTCGATGAACACGGGCGTGGTAGCCTGAAGTTCAATCCTGCCGACCATGCCATTCCATGTGGCGCCTAGAGAATCGGAAACGCTATGGCCGTCGGGGCGGTATCCCGGAACGATGGTCATGCGGTTGTCGAGGCGGACTGTAAGACGGTGCTTGCCTGGGTCGACGATGCCAAGGTCAAATTCGTGAGGAGCGACCAGCGAATTACTGCTGCCAACCTGTTGATCGTCGAGCCAGACCGTTGAACCCCAGCGGGGACGTTCCACGAATAAGTGCTCGCGTTTGCCTTTGCTGGAGCTAGGAATGTCGACGTCGCGCTGGTACCAGGCAACACCAAGGTAATGCTTCGGCGGCTGGGAAAGGTATGGCATTTTCACATTGCCGGGCTTGGTGTAAGGAGCATACTGCGGAAGTGCGTACCAACGCATGTCGCGTGGAAGTGCTGCCACCCACGGAGTTTCGACGGAAATGTCATCACCAAAGCCTTGACCTTGCAGAATGCCGGGAATGTTGATGGTATCTGCGCCGGCGAGCGGTTCGGCGAACCAGCGAGCCTGCACTCCGGCATCACTCCGATCCAAGGCGAAACGCCATCTCCCCGAAAGATCGATCGTGTTGAGAGCAACCGTCTGACCAAAGCTCGCAGATGCAACTGCGACCACGAGCAGTATGATAAGCAAGCGATTCCACATCATAGTTACTTGATTCCAGCGAAGTGTCGTTGACCCAAGATGCAGATCTTACCGCACGTATCGGAAGGCTCGCAAGAATCTCTATTATACGAAGGGAAAGCTTATCAAAAAATTGCCCAGGTCAAGGCCGTTTGCGCAGGTGCAGGTAGAAAAGCTATTTGCAAGAGCCTGCTGCAGGCCAATTGGCCTTGAACGCTCGTTCCCACCGCGTTCTGCAAAGACTGGCTTTTAATCGCCCGATTTGTGGTCAATCTCTGTTCGAGGCTTTGCGGACAAACCCCAAACAATCAGGAGAAAGCCGACCAGTCCGACGAACAGTCCCACAGGCAGGAGCACCAGGCTGACACCCATCGCCAGGGCAGCCAACAGCAAAAGCAAGCCAGCGATCACTGAGGCGCTATGCCCCAGGAATCGGCCCGCCCCTTTCACTTCTTCAGTAAGCATTTCTTTGTCGGTCATCGTCACACCTCGTTGCAAATACGAGTTTTCAACAATTCACAGGCTTGAGCACGCACAGCAGTGTGCATTTTGGCGCGCCGGTGCGCGCCGTGCGAATCGGCGCGCCTCCAAACACGAGAAAAATGCGGCCTGACGTGCCAGGTGCCGAGCTGCTTAACTCAGTGCAATCCGTGGGCCATTTTACGGCACTAACACGGCAGCGCCTTGCAATCGTCCGCTGCGCAACGAATCGAGCGCCTGATTTGCTTGTCCTAGGGAAAATGAAGTTGTTTCCGTCTGCACCGGCACTTTCGGCGCGAGTGCCAAAAACTCCTCCGCATCGTGCCGCGTGAGGTTGGCGACCGAACGAATTACTCGCTCCTCCCACAATAAATCGTAGGAAAAACGGGGGATGTCGGACATGTGAATGCCGCCGCAAACCACGATACCGCCGCGTCCCACGGCACGCAGCGCAGTCGGCACCAAGGCGCCAACGGGTGCAAAGATGATTGCGGCATCGAGTTCTGTCGGAGGTTGAGTATCGGAATCGGCGGCCCAAATGGCTCCGCATCTTTTTGCCAGGCTCATTGCCTGCGTGTCGCCCGGCCGGGTGAAAGCATACACTTCGCGGCCTTGGAACTTGGCCACCTGAGCGATGATGTGCGCGGCGGCCCCAAAGCCGTAAATGCCGATGCGCTTCGCATCGCCTGTCATTCGCAGCGAGCGGTAACCAATCAGCCCAGCGCACAAAAGCGGAGCGGCGGCTACGTCGCTGTAGCCATCGGGGATGGCAAAACAATAATTTTCGCAGGCACATGCAAACTCCGCATAGCCGCCGTCCAGCGTGTAGCCGGTAAATTGCGGGTTCAAACAGAGATTTTCGTGACCCGCTTGGCAGTATTTGCAAACGCCACACGTGTGCCCGATCCAGGGAACTCCCACCCGATCGCCGGGCTGAAACCTTTTCACTTCGGGTCCAACTTCCACCACTCGGCCCACGATTTCGTGCCCGGGGATGAGGGGCAGTTTAGGATGAGTCAGTTCTCCATCGACGACGTGCAAATCGGTGCGGCACACACCGCAAGCGGCAACCTTCATCAACACCTCGTTCGCGTGCGGTGTTGGCATTTCGACGTCGGAGTATTTCAATTGCCGCAGGCCAGCGTTTAGCACCATTGCTTTCATCGGTTTCTTCACCCAGCCGGACAGGCATTCATTTCGACGAAAGACCCAACGGTGGTTTTTGTTCGGCGCCCCCCCCGCTGTCTAACTCCAGCATTCGGCCAACTCATTGAATTCAGTGCCAAATCTCGTTCGAGCCGAACCCATCAACCGTGCGAAGGAGATTTTTCCGCGTTCTGGCTGTGGCATGTTCGTCCCAGTACTAGCCAAGCCAAAGGAATAGTGCTCAGCGCTCCGACGAGCAACAGCGTCCACCCCACCGCTTTGCGCGGCTTCTCGGACATGTGATCGGCCAGCAATAAACCAATGCCGGCCCCCAACAATCCACGGGTGCTGGCAATCAAACCAAGTTCCGGCAAAGCAATTTCTGTCCGCTTCATGATGTGCTCCTTGTCGGTGAGAAAATCATTAGTGAGTCATTGATTTAATTATAGCGTGGCCCATTCTTAGAAAATTGCCATGAATTCCAGTCCGGTGCCGCCGCTTTCCAAAACTCCAAAAAGCGTTGAATCGTCGCGATTGCAGCCAAGCCCACTACTATATGGGCTGAAATGCTGGCGAAAATTGCCCTATCTATTTCAATTGAAAGTGCTATATTCATCGTAGTTGCTTTGACGACGCAATTCGTGGCGTTGGCTTCTGTACTTGGCCCGCTGCTCTTTCTTCGCCTTTGCTACTTGGCGGGCCGCCAATTTGGCCCCCTTTTTTCGACCCGGAAGGCATTTGTTGAATTGGGTCCAGTCACGTATTTAAGGAGCGTGGTCGTGGGTAAACGGTTGTATGTCGGTAATTTGAGTTACAGTGTCACTAACGAAAGTTTAGAAGAACTGTTTGCTCAGTTCGGAGCTGTTCAAAGCGCCCAGGTGGTCATGGATCGTGACACCGGCCGCAGCAAGGGATTTGGTTTTGTCGAAATGGGGGATGATAACGCCGCACAGGAAGCGATTCGCGGCCTGAACGATCAGCAACACGACGGTCGTCCGCTGACGGTGAATGAGGCCCGGCCGCGCGAAGAGCGCAGCGGTGGCGGCGGTGGCCGCGGCGGCTATGGCGGCGGCGGTGGCCGCGGCGGCTACGGTCGTCGTTAATCGGATGGGTTAGCCAAGGATTGCGGTGCTTGGTCCGAATGCTTACGGTTCAAGCTGTGTGATGGTCCGCGCTGTTTCACTCAATTCGAACCCCGGGAGCATCCAAGTAATGGCCCAAAAACATCGATTTAGTCGCAATAAAAATAAACCGCAATCATCCCGACCCAGGGCCAGTGAGCCTGCGCCTGCGCCGCGGATTGTGTACGAACCCAAGCCCCCCACGCAATATGGCAAGCCGTTTGTCCTGCTGGAAGACGGCGATAAAAACACCTTCGAATATGCCGCCGGCGCATGGATTCCGTACGGGCTAACCATCGCTCAATGCCGTCGAGAAGATTGTTTGGTCAAAGAATTGCCGCAAAAGGTGAACGGAAAAAGCCGGTACGAAGTGCGTTGTCCCCTGCCGACGTAACCCTTAGCGATTCTTATGAAAATTCGCAGCCGCTGGCTGAATTGGCTGTTGGCGGCCAGCGTCGTGCTCGTGTGTCGAGCGCTATTTCGCACCCTGCGCATTCACTATCTGGCGGCTACTGGCAACACTAATCCGTACACCAACGATGGTTCGGAAGGGTTCATTTATTGCGTCTGGCACGACGCCATCGCATTTCCCATGTTTGCGGGGCGGCATGTACGCACCGTGGCGCTGGTGAGTCAAAATATTGACGGCTCGCATCTGGCGTTTGGATTGAAAATGCTCAACATCGGGTTGGTGCGCGGCTCCAGCAGTCGCGGAGGAGCAAACGCAATGCGCGAGCTGCTAAAGCTGCCCGTCACTACTCACGTCGTGGTCACTCCCGACGGCCCACGTGGCCCCAGCCGGCAAATCAAGCAGGGGGTGGTTTTTTTGGCCTCGCACTCCGGCCGCGCGATTGTGCCCACGGCATTTTCCGCCGTGCGTTTTTGGAAAATTCCAGGCCGTTGGACTGAGTTAATGATTCCCAAACCATTCACCACGGTTTACGCGCTAAGCGGTCCGCCCATTCATATCGTGGCCGAAGCCGATTCTCAACAGATGGACATAGTGCAGCTTCGCGTGCAATCGGAAATGGAGCGTTTATCCGTCGCGGCTAACCGGCTGGCCTGTCGAGCATGAGTGGCAACGCCGTTGCTTATACCGCGACGCCCACGCTATCGAGCGGAACTCCATATCCACCGGAACTGCGTTGCCTCACTGCTAACGCCACCTTATTGCGGCGCAAGCCCCTTCAAGTACGTGCCGTAGCCGATGATCACGGTGGACAGAATCAAAGTGGTAATGCCAATGGCGATTAGAGTGTGGGCCTTCACGCTGGCGCCTTTCCATTCGTGCAGAATCCAACCCCACATGGTGCTGAAAATAATGATACTGGCCATGTGCAACGTCCAGGAGGCAAAGCTGTAGCGGCCCATTTGCGTTTCGCCCATGGTGTAAAAGAAGAACTGGAAGTACCAGGTGGTGCCGGCAATCGCGGAGAACAAATAATTGCTCAGCAAGGGAATTTTGGGATTGTATTTGGCCGCGGATTGCTGCTCGTGCCCCTGAGGATCGTTAGCGAACAAATGGGTGTGGTGGTCGCGAACGCTGTCGCCCAGGTACTGGTACACCGAGCGATTTTTGATGTTCAAAATGGCGCACCAGACGAAGTTGGTGGTGAAGCCGCCCCACAGCAGAACCACCAACTTGGGCAATCCGGTCCAAAGTTTCGAAGTGCCGGCTTCGGCCGAGGCTTCGCTGATCGGTTTGGCAGCGGTCAGGGCGAAGGAAAAGCAGGCGCTCATGATGCCTGAAAACGTCGCCACCACAATTCCTTTTTTGAAATTGAACTCAGTAATGACCGCCGTTTTTGCATCCTCGGGCATTTCCCGTTCCTTGGTCAGACCGGCGTAAGCGGCAATCAAAATGCCCATCAGGCAAACAAAAACGCCAAACAGCGTAATTTGCCCGGGCGTGGTCGCGGCAATTTGCTGGATGGTTTCGTCCACCGGCACGGCTGGCACAAAAGCTTTGAAGATCGGCGGCAGCAAGGTGCCAAAGGCGGCGCAGTACCCCAGCGCGACGCCCATGCCAAGCGACATGCCCAAATACCGCATGGTGAGTCCGAACGTCAGCCCGCCAAAGCCCCACAGCACTCCAAAAAAATAGGTCCAGAAAAGTGTTTGGGCCGATTGCTGCCTAATGACGCTGAAAGTGCCGTTGGTCAGGCAGACCGCAAAAATCATCGGACAGATGATCCACGAGAAGAAACCTCCCACCAGCCAGTAGGTTTCCCACGACCAATTTTTTACGGCGCGAAAAGGAACGTAAAAGCTGCCCGAGGCAAGGCCGCCGAGCCAGTGGAAGAAAACGCCAAGAAATGGATTCATGCGTTAGATGACAGCCAGTGGTGAAAGGTGATGTTGGTGAGCTGATGAGGACTTGATCGTACGACCCGCAGTGGCCAACCGG
>Ga0335083_10002881_pt1 | contig 22510 bp, 16 predicted proteins | sample Lox_Sample_42_FD_206716 | JGI IMG/M metagenome (GOLD analysis project Ga0335083, IMG submission 206716) | Soil microbial communities from Loxahatchee National Wildlife Refuge, Florida, United States - Lox_Sample_4.2 | ecosystem: Environmental > Terrestrial > Soil > Wetlands | place: USA...
CATGATCGTGAACAGTTTTGGACAATATTTGTCCCGAACTGTTCACGATCATGAACAGCAGGGCATGAGGGAGTCTCGCTTAAGTTCCTGGCATTGCCTACTTGGGTACCCGGGGGCCCACGCAGTCCAGCGCTCGACCCTGCCGGGTGCCTCACTGATCCCGTCAGCCACATCCGTATCGCAGCTGCCCTTGCGGACTGGAGTCGGTGTGCCATTGGTAGTGAAAGAGGCTGCCCGATGTGCCATCGACTCATAAGGCGAGAGCGCGGACGGGGCGAAAGGTTCTAGCGGGGACGGAGTGGCGGGAGGCGGGGGTCGGCTGGAGCGGGGCCGGCTGGAGGCGGTCAGGCAAGTGTCGGACCTCTATAGAATTTGAGTTCGATAGTGATATGGTGGGTGGATGGGGACGTATGTACCGCCGGAGTGGCCGGCCGGGGTCCATCCGCCTGGCAGCGAGGACTTCGAGTCCACCGCCGTCGGCTGGCTGCTCGACGTGGTGCCGCCCGACTACCGGCTGCACGGGGTCCTGCGCCGGTACCCGATCGCGCTGGCCACCATGGCCAGGTACCACGCGAAGGCGTGCGTAGAGGGAGCGCGCCAGGGGTACCGCACGGCCAGGACCGAGCTGGGGAGCGCGCTGCCGCCGCACGCGGTCGATACCGTCCTGGCCGCCTACCGCAAGGAGGGCGCCAGGCTCGCCGCCATCGCCAGCGCGGTCGACCTGGTCGAGCGCGCGCTGCGCGGCGAGGTCTTCACGCCGGAGATGGGCTTCGCGGAGTCAGGCTTCACCGGGCCGGAGGCCAGCGAGCAGCGCGCCCCCTCCCGGGACGGAGCGGCCGGGGCGCGGGGAGCGGCAGCGGGACAGGAGACGGAGACGGCGGAGGGCCGCGGGGCGGCGCGGCGGCAGGCGGGACGGCCGCGCGAGAACAGCTGAGGACGGGTGGGAATCGCGCAAGAAACCGCTGAGGGTCGACGACGCACCGCTAGCTGGGGCCGGCGGCGCGGTTAGCTGAGGGGCGGCTGAAAAGTTGCCGGAGCAAGGAGGAACGACCTGGCCGGGACGTGAGACGATGGCATCAAGCCAACCGGGGGGTGGGCTGCTAGGCCTGCGGACAGCACAGTGCGGGCAGCACGAGGTGGTGAGCCAGTGTCGCGGCAAGCCAGGATCCTTCTGGTCGACGACCGAGAGGAGAACTTGTTCGCGCTGGACGCCATTCTGTCCTCGCTGAATCAGATCCTGGTGCCGGTCCAGTCCGGCGAGCAGGCGCTGCGGGCGCTCACCGACCAGGAGTTCGCGGTCGTGCTGCTCGACATCATGATGCCGGGCATGGACGGGTTCGAGACCGCCGTCCGGATCAAGCAGGACGCCAGCATCCCGGACGTGCCGATCATCTTCCTCACGGCCGCGGTCGCCCAGCCGGAGCAGGCCTTCCGCGGCTACGCCGCCGGGGCGGTCGACTACCTGGCCAAGCCGTTCGACCCGGGAGTGCTCAAGGCCAAGGTGTCGGTCTTCGTCGACCTGTACCTGAAGGCCAGCCAGCTCCGCGAGCAGGCCGAACTGCTCGGCGGGCGTCCTTTGACCGCCCAGTTGTCCGACCGGCTCGAGGCGGTCGAGGAGTCGCTGGCCGCGCTGCGCGCGTTGCCCGCGGTGAGCGGGGACGCCGATACGGCGGAGACAGCCGCCCGGCTAGCCGGGCGGGTCGGCCGCCTGCGCGACGCCCTCGATGCGCTCGACGGGGATCGCGCTTGAGCCGGTAGGCACGGACTCGGGAAGCACGGGCGCGGGAAGCACGGGCGCGGGAAGCACAGACTCCGGGAGAACTGACTCTGGGAGTACGGGCGCGGGCGGCCGGGAGGGCGGAGACCAGCCGTCGCCGGGGACGTAGGAACGGACGACGCGGGCCGGGACGCCGGCGACCACGCACCGGTCGGGGACCGTGCCGCGGACGACCGAGCCGGCCGCGATCACGACGTTGCGACCGATGCACGCGCCGGGCAGGATGACCGCGCCGGCCCCGAGCCAGCTGCCCGAGCCGATGCGGACGGCGGCGTTGTGCGGCATCTGCCTGCCGATGGGCATGTCCGGGTCGGCGTAGCCGTGGTTCTGGTCGGTGATGTAGACGTACGGTCCAGTGAACACGTCGTCCCCGATGACCAGCGAATGATGCGCCACGATGTGGCTGCCGCGGCCGATCACGCAGCGGTCCCCGATGTGCAGCACCGGCACCGGGCCGAGGTCCTGGCCGGGCACCATGCCGGCCGACAGCGTGACCTCGGCGCCGATGAGGGTGTCCTCGCCGACGACGATCCAGCGCTCGCCGAACACCGAGCCGGGCGGGAAGGCCGCCGACGAGCCGCGGCCGAACGCGGCGAACCGCCGCCCGGCGGGGGTATCTGCGGTCACCATGCCATTGCGCCTGGCCGCCTCCCAGGCCCAGTACACCGCCCGCCAGCGCAGCTGGCGAAGCCAGGCTCCGGTCAGGAGCCAGCCTTTGGTCACGGGGGCGACACTATCGCCCGCCGAGGGCTCCCGTCACCGGGCCGAGGCGGCCAGTTGGCCGCAGGCGCCGTCGATCTCGCGGCCGCGGGTGTCCCGCACCGTGACCGGGACGCCGTGCGCCTCCAGGCGGCGGACGAACTCGCGCTGGTCCGCCGGGCGGGACGCGGTCCACTGGGAGCCTGGCGTCGGGTTGAGCGGGATCAGGTTGACGTGGACGAGGTTCCCGGCCAGCAGCGAGCCGAGCAGGTCGGCCCGCCAGGCCTGGTCGTTGATGTCCTTGATCAGGGCGTACTCGATCGAGATGCGCCGCCCGGTCGTGCCGGCGTAGGACCAGGCGGCGTCCAGGACCTCGGATACCTGCCAGCGCCGGTTGACCGGGACCAGGGTGTCGCGCAGCTCGTCGTCCGGGGCGTGCAGGGAGACGGCCAGGGTGACGGAGAGATGTTCGGCGGCCAGGCGGGCGATGGCCGGGACCAAGCCGACGGTGGACACGGTGACCGAGCGCTGGGAGATGCCCATCCCGTCGGGCACCGGGTCGGTCAGCCGCCGGACCGCACCCAGGACGTTCGCGTAATTGGCCAAGGGCTCCCCCATGCCCATGAACACGATGTTGGACACGCGGCCAGGGCTCTGCTGGCTCCGGGGGGGACGACCCCCCCGAGCCCCCCCGGAGGGGTCAGGCACCTCGCTGTCGGCGAGCAGGCGTGCGCCCGCGACCACTTGGGCGACGATCTCGGCGGTGGACAGGTTTCGGGTCAGGCCCGCCTGCCCGGTGGCGCAGAACGGGCAGGCCATCCCGCAGCCGGCCTGGGACGACACGCACATCGTGACCCGGTCCGGGTAGCGCATCAGCACCGACTCGACCAGCGCCCCGTCGAGGGTGCGCCACAGCGTCTTGCGGGTGGTGCCGCCGTCGCAGGCCAGCTCGCGCTCGGCGGTCAGCAGCCGGGGCAGCAGGGCCCGCGCCAGCGGGTCGCGGGCGTCCCGCGGCAGGTCGCTCATCTCGTCGGCCTGGTCGGTGTACCGGCCGAAGAAGTGCCGGGACAGCTGGCTGGCGCGGAAGGCCGGCTGGCCGAGCTCGGCGACCGCGGCGCGGCGCCCGGCCATCGGCAGGTCGGCGAGGTGGCGGGGTGGCTTGGCGACGGGACGGCGGGCGCGGCCAGTAACTCCCGGGATCAGGATCTCCCCGGCCGGGGCCCCGTCAGCCTCGGGAGCGCTGGCCAGGGTCAGCGGCAGCGGGCCGGGTCCCTGGGCGCCGGGGGCGCGATCCGGTGCGGGGGAAGGTTGGGCGGGCACGCCACTCCGTTCGTTATAAAAGATCTGCTGGGCTGTGAGACCAGGATAGGCGGCGCCATTCGCGGGCACGCTGCCGTTCAGGGGCCATGAGTTTGTAGCACGCAATTTCGTCAGTAAATTTCGTGTCATGAGCACGCCGCCGGTGACGCTGCTGGAGAGCCTGAGCCCGTACGGGAGCCGCAAGGTGACCGTCGAGTACGACGGGCTGACCACGGCCGCGTACCTGCACGACGACACCACGGTGCTGTCGGCCACCTGGATCGCCAACCACCAGCCCGCCCCTGAGACGACGGACCAGGCCCGGCTGGACGCCGGGCGCGCGCCGCTGATGCCGGCCGCGCGGACCAAGCACCCGGACGGGCGGCCGCCGCTTGAGGCCGGCGCGCTAGAAGCGCTGTGGTTCGAGGAGGGCGACGGGGTCGCGATCCTGGAGCAGGGGCAGCCGCTGGCGGTCATGGACGGCTGGTCCGACACTGGCCGCGGCATATCGGGATACAGCCGGGATGTGATCGGGGAGACCCCGTTCGGCCTGTCGCTAGACGACGCCATGGAGAGCCTGGCCCCCCGGCTCGAGCAGGCCCGGGCCTACTGGCGGTGGCGGGAGTCTCCCACCGGGTGGGAGCAGTTCCAGCAGGCCCTGCTCGGGCACCTGAAGCCGCGCCTCGGCCCCGGCGGACACTACTGGGATGCCTCGGCGGGGCATCAGCCGCAAACCGGAGTGACCGAACGGCCCCCGAGCCCGGACCGCCCTTACACGATCTTGTCCACGGTGGGCATGAGCTGCCAGCGGATGCCGGTGGTCGAGCAGGTACTCAAGGACCCGAGCGGGTACGCGAGGATCGAGCTCGCGCTGGCCACGACGCTGCCGGCCGCGCGGGCGGCCCGGGTGTTCCTGTGGCTCGCCACGTACCCGTGGCGGGCGGTGACCTGGTTCGGCCCGGGCCATAGCGTGCGCTGGTACGGCGAGCCCGCGACGTTCCCGCTGGGCGCGGCCGGAGGGTACGGCTCGGTGCTGCTGCTCGACACGCCCGGCGCGCTGGCTGGTCCCGAGCCGCCGGACCTGTCCGGGTTCACCTTCAACGGGGACCCGGTGCGCTGGCTGTGGGTGGTGCCGATCTCCGAGGCCGACCGGCAGCTGGCCAAGGAGCACGGCTCGGCCAGCCTGGTCGGACGGCTCGCGGAGCAGCAGCGGAGCTGGATCGTCGGGCCGCCGGCTGAGGCGTAGCGGTCCCGAAGCGTGATGCCCTGGGTCAGGCCTAGTGCACCGGGATGAACAGGTACAGAAGCAGCCATATCACCGGGCACACGACCAGGAGCGAGTCGAGGCGTTCCAGGATGCCGCCGTGGCCGGGCAGCAGCGTGCCCATGTCCTTGATGTCGAGGTCGCGCTTGATCATGGACTCGGTCAGGTCGCCGAGGGTCGCCGCGAGCACCGCCGCGGCCCCGGTGAGCAGCCCCTGCCAGACGTGGCCGTGCAGCATCAGCGTCACGCACAGCACCCCCGCCACCAGGCAGGCGACGACCGAGCCGGTGAAGCCCTCCCAGGTCTTCTTGGGGCTGATGAGGGGGGCCATCGGGTGGCGGCCGCCGCGGCCGAGCGTGATGCCGGCGAAGTAGCCGCCGATGTCGCTGCACACGGTCAGGATGATGAACGTGAGCACCCGGCGCGGGCCGTCGGCCGGGGCCAGCATGGCGAAGACGAACGAGGCCAGGAACGGCAGGTAGAGCAGGGCGAAGACGCCGGCCGTCACGTCCTTGACGTAGCCCGCGGGACCGGCGGGCATCCGCCAGGCGAAGATGGCCACCACGGTGAGCGCGAGCGCGGCCAGCGCGGGCCGCGCGCCCAGCCAGTACGTGCAGGTCATCACGGCCGCGCCGCCCGCCGCCACCGGGATCACCGGGATAGTGATGCCGCGCTTGGCGAAGGCGCTGGAGAGTTCGGTCAGGGCGATGACGATGGCCACCCCGACATAGATGAGGAAGGTGACCTTGACGGTGAGCAAGGTGAGGATCACCAGGCCGCCGAGGCTCGCGCCCACCCCGATCGCCACCGGGAGATTACGCCCGGTGCGCGAGGTCTTGGCCGGGGGAGCGGGCTGGTCCGCGGCCGTTCCGTTGGCTCCGGACTTGTCCGTGGCCGTGGGCTTGTCCGTGGCCGGGGCCGTGGGCTCGCCGGGGGTTTCCGGGTCGGGCGCGGGCTCGCGGGCCGTGGGCTCGCGGGTCGCGGGCTCGTGAGTTACGGGCTCGTGGACCGTGGGCTCGGCGCGGGCGGCGGGGGCCGGTTCGGCTGGATCGATGTCCAACTAGACCTCGAGGAGCTCGGCTTCCTTGTGCTTGAGCAGCTCGTCCACCTGGCCCTCGTAGGTGTGGGTGAGATCGTCGAGCTCGCGCTCGGCGCGGCGCACGTCGTCCTCGGGGGCGTCCCCGGCCTTGATCATCTTGCTCAGGGTGTCCTTGGCGTGCCGCCGGATGTTCCTGATCGCGACGCGGCCGTCCTCGGCCTTGGTCCTGGCCGTCTTGATGTACTCGCGGCGGCGTTCCTCGGTCAGCTCGGGCAGCACGATGCGGATGATCGTGCCGTCGTTGACCGGGTTCACGCTCAGGTCGCTGTTCCTGATCGCGCGCTCGATGGCGTTCAGCGAACCCTTGTCGTACGGCTGGACGACCACCATCCGCGGCTCGGGCAGGTGGAAGGAGGCCAGCTGGTTCACCGGCGTCATCGTGCCGTAGTACTCCACCGTGATCTTGTTGAACATGGCAGGGTTGGCGCGGCCGGTGCGGATGACGCTGAAGTCTTCCTTGGCGACCGAGACCGCCTTTTCCATTTTCTCCTCGGCTTCGAGGAGGGTGTCATCGATCATTGTTCGGCTCCGTAGTCCTCGCCATGCCTAGCGAGCTTAGCTGTCCGCTCGCCTAAACCGACATCGCCCTCGGCATCTTCGGCGAGTTTGTGGTCTTCGTCGTCTCCGGGCTGGCGGCAGATCAGCGTGCCGACCTCCTCGCCGCGGATGGCCCGGACCACGTTTCCCTCGTCCATCAACGCGAACACCACGACCGGCAGCCCATTGTCCATGCACAGGCTGACCGCCGTGGTGTCCATGACCTTGAGCCCGCGGCTGAGGTACTCGCCGTAGTCCAGCCGCTGGAAGCGGATCGCGGCCGGCGTGGTCTGCGGATCCGCGTCGTAGACGCCGTCGACCTTGGTGCCCTTGAGGACCGCGTCGGCGCCGATCTCGAGCGCCCGCTGGGCGGCGGCGGTGTCTGTCGAGAAGAACGGGGCGCCGAGGCCGGCTCCGAAGATCACGACCCGGCCCTTCTCCAGGTGCCTGACGGCCCGGCGCGGGATGTAGGGCTCGGCGACCTGGCCCATCGTGATGGCCGTCTGCACCCGGGTGTCCACGCCGTGCTTCTCCAGCACGTCCTGAAGGGCCAGGCAGTTGATGACGGTGCTGAGCATGCCCATATAGTCGGCCCGGGCCCGGTCGATGCCCCGTTCGGCCAGGGCCGCGCCGCGGAACATGTTGCCGCCGCCGACCACGGCGGCGACCTGGACGCCGTCCTTCACCGCGGCGATGATCTCCGCCGCTAGGTGGGCGACCACGTCCGGCGAGATGCCCAGGGGCTCGGCGCCCGCGAACAGGCCACCGGACAGCTTCAGTACCACCCGGCGCCAGCTCGGATGAAGCACCCCCGCAGGTCCGGACTCCGGCATCAGGCCCTTTCTCGCTTTGTGGCCGGTTGTGGCCGGTGTGGCCGCGTCTTGCCTCGTGTGGCCGGGTGTGGCCTCGTGTGGCCGGGCCCTCAGGCCCGGCCACGTGAAGCCGGGCTCAGGCCTGGCCGACCTGGAACCGGGCGAAGCCGGTGACGGCTACGCCGTTCTGCGCCAGGACCTGCTTGATTGTTGTCTTCTGCTCCTTCACGAACGCCTGCTCGGTGAGCACGACGTCCTTGAAGTAGGCGCCAAGCCGGCCCTCGACGATCTTCGGGATGGCCTGCTCGGGCTTGCCCTCGTCGCGGGTGATCTGCTCCGCGATCCGGCGCTCCTTCTCCACCACGTCGGCGGGGACGTCCTCGCGCGTGGTGTAGAGCGGCCGCATCGCGGCGACCTGCTGGGCCAGGTCCTTGGCCACCTCGGCGTTGTCCTGGTCGAGCTGGACCAGGACACCGAGGGTCGGCGGCAGGGCCGCGTCGCTGCGGTGCAGGTAGCTGGTTACGTAGCCGCCCTCGAAGCGGGCGTACCGGCCGAGCTCGAGCTTCTCCTTCAGGTTGGCGCCGGCCTCCTCGATCAGCTGCTCGACGGTGGTCCCCGGGCGGGCCTGCGTGGCTAGCAGCGTCAGCCGGTCGGCAACCTTGCCATCGGATGCGGCCTTGGCGATCTCGGCTGCGACCTGCTGGAACAGGTCGGTCTTGGCGACGAAGTCGGTCTCGCAGTTCAGCTCGACCAGCACGCCGGCCGAGGTGCCGTCGAGCTCGGCCGCGACCAGGCCGTTGGCCGCGGTGCGGGTGGCGCGCTTACCAGCGTCCTTGGCGCCCTTGAGCCGGAGCAGCTCGATCGCGGCCTCGAGGTCGCCGTCAGCCTCGTTGAGCGCGTTCTTGCAGTCCATCATGCCGGCGCCGGTCTGGTCGCGGAGCCGCTTCACGTCCGCGGCGGTGAAATTCGCCATGTCCTTCTCTCACTCAGTCTCGTTGACTGCCTCGTTAGCTCAGCTCGTCAGCTCGTCAGCTCGGCCTCGTTCGGCCGCGGCTTCGCTTACTCGACGGCTACTCAGCGGCTACTCGGCGGCGCTGGCCTCGTCGGTCGCCTCGGCGATGCCTGCCTGGTCGTCGGCCTGGTCGGCCGCGGCGGCCTCGTTGCTGGTAATCGCCGACTCCGCGTTGATCTCGGCGTCGGCGGAACCCTCGGCGGCGGCCGCTTCCACGGACGGCGAGTCGGGCGGGGTCACCGTGGCCGCGGCGCTCTCGGTGGCCGCGGCGCTGGCGGCCGTCTCCGTAGCGGCGGCGCTCGGAGCGCTCGCGTTCTGGGAGCCTTCGAGCAGCTCGCGCTCCCACTCGGCCAGCGGCTCCTCGGTGCCGATCTGGGCGCCCGCGGGCTTGTCGTCACCGGAGGCCGCGCCCGCGCGGGCGATCAGACCCTCGGCGACCGCGTCGGCCACCACCCTGGTCAGCAGCGCGACGCTGCGGATGGCGTCGTCGTTGCCCGGGATCGGGTAGTTGACCTCGTCCGGGTCGCAGTTGGTGTCGAGGATGGCCACCACCGGGATGCCCAGCTTGCGGGCCTCGTTGACGGCGATGTGCTCCTTCTTGGTGTCCACCACCCAGATCGCGCTCGGCACCCGGGCCATGTCCCTGATCCCGCCCAGCGTCCGGTCGAGCTTGTCGTGCTCGCGACGCAGCTGGAGGAGCTCCTTCTTGGTCATGCCGGAGGCGGCCACGTCGTTGAAGTCGATCTCCTCGAGCTCCTTGAGCCGCTGGAGCCGCTTGTAGACGGTGGAGAAGTTGGTGAGCATACCGCCCAGCCAGCGCTGGTTCACGAACGGCATGCCGACCCGGCGGGCCTGTTCGGCGATCGCCTCCTGGGCCTGCTTCTTCGTGCCGACGTAGAGGATGGTGCCGCCGTGGGCGACGGTCTCCTTGATGAACTCGAACGCGCGATCGATGTAGTCCAGCGACTGCTGGAGGTCGATGATGTAGATGCCGTTACGCTCGGTGAAGATGTAGCGCTTCATCTTCGGGTTCCAGCGCCTGGTCTGGTGGCCGAAGTGGACGCCGCTCTCCAGCAGCTGCTTCATCGTGACGACCTGAGCCATGGGGCACGGTCCCTTTCCTTCGTGCGCCGCATGCTTTGGGGTTTCGCGGCGCTGCTCGGTTGCTTCCTGGTGCCCGTGGACTGACGCGCCTGCGGCCGGCCTGACGGCCAGCGGACCGAGCGGCGCGTCCCGCTGGGATGCTTGACTTTTGGGTCATTCACCCCAGAGCAAGCGGGCACGCGATTTTGGCCGCCGGGGCACGCGCCATCCTGGCGCGGCTTAGCGACCGGTACCAAGGATACTTGACGCTCCCGGGCCTTCGTGCATTCCCTGGGTCTATGGTCCCAGCGTTCTTATTGGTTCTGGTTGGTTCTGGCGTGTAGTCCTGGCGCTCAGGCGGCGTCCTGGCGCGCGGGGCCGGCGAAGGAGCAGGGACGGGTGCGGTGATCTAGGCTCGGGGGTGGGCCTGGCGGTAGCTGGACTTGAGGCGCTCGATGGAGACGTGCGTGTAGATCTGAGTGGTCGCGGGCGAGGAGTGGCCGAGGATCTCCTGCACGCTGCGCAGGTCGGCGCCGCCTTCGAGCAGGTGGGTGGCCGCGCTGTGGCGCAGGCCGTGCGGCCCGGTGTCCCGGCTGGCTCCCGCCTCGCGCAGGCGGTCGTGCACGATCCGGCGGGCCGTGCGCGGGTCAAGGCGGCCGCCGCGGACGCCGAGGAACAGGGCAGGGCCGCTCGCCTCGGTGGCGAGCACCGGGCGGCCCGTGTCCAGCCAGCGAGTCACCGCGCGGAGGGCGGGCACGCCGACCGGGACGGTGCGCTCCTTGTCGCCCTTGCCCCTGACCCGGACCGTGCGGCGGCCGTGGTCAAGGTGGCCGGGCTCCAGCCCGCACAGCTCGCTGACCCTGATCCCGGTGGCGTAGAGCAACTCGAGCACGGCGGAGTCGCGCAGGGCCACGGCGGCTTCGGTCGCAGCCGCGGGCCCGGCATCGACAGCGGCTTTAGGCACGGGCCCGGCACCGATAGCGGACGTGGCTGCGGCCGCCGGCTTGGCTGGGCGGGTGGCCTTGTCCAGGCCGGTCAGCATGGCGGCCATCTCGTCCTGGCGCAGCACGTGCGGCAGAACGCGGCGGGTCTTCAGGGTGCCGAGCCGAGGGCCAGGGTCGGCCTCTAGCCAGCCGTTTCGGTGGGCGAACGCGGTGAACGCCCGGGCCGCGGCACCCCGCCGGGCGAGCGTTGTGCGGGCCGCGCCCGATTCGTGCTGCAGGGCCAGCCAGCCGCGCAGTTCGTTCAGGCCGAGATCCCGGGGGGCGCCGACGCCCTGGCGGCTGGCGTACTCGAGCAGCGACCCGATGTCACCCAGGTAGGCGCGGACGGTATGCGCCGACAAGGAGCGCTCCCATCTGAGGTGACGCTCGAAGGCGGCCAGCGCATTGGCGAGCTCCGGCGGCAGTGCCTCCTTCATGTGCTGCGCGTCCTTCATGTGCTGCGCGTCCTTCATGTGCCCAGTGTGCACCCACGCTGGCCGACGGAGCAGGAAAGGCCATGCGACACGGCCATCGCGAGTAGTTTCGCATAGCGACACGCCGATCGAACTGAGGTTTGACACGAGAGCCTAGTTGCGGCAGGGTAATTCATGCGTTCATCGCACGGGTTTTCGGCACCGAGATGACGGAGTCGCCAGCCTATCGAACGCGCTCGCACCAGCGCTTTAGAGAGGGATCGAGCATGGGTCAGAAGACTGTCCGGTTCAGCGACCTGAGCGGCCAGCTCATCATGCATGACGACGCACTCGCACGCATCGTGGTGCACGAGCACCCCGAGCTCGGCGACGGGCCGGTCGAGATCGAGGCACTCACCGAGGAAGCCGAGATCATCGAGGACGGCGCGCTGCGGGTCGCGGTCGTCGACCTGTACCTGCCCGACGACATCGAGCCGCGCCGCATTGTCATGGAGGCCGACGCCTTCGACAAGCTGGCCACGCAGAGCTCGATGGCCGAGTTGCTCACCGCGGCTCGCCCGGTCAGGCGCAGCACCCGGGCCGCGGCGAGTGGCGGCTCCCGCAGTGACCGCTTGGACTACACGACCCGCGAGCACGCGGGCAAGCCGCACAAGGGCAAGATCACCGACACCGAGAAGCAGCTCGTCCACGACCACCTGGACGAGATCAACGACCGGCTAGCCGGGCAGGGGCTGCGGACCATCAGCCTCGCCGACGCCGACCACGTCGAGCGCTACGGCCTGCAGGAACTGGCCCGGGAGCGCAATATGGAACTGGACTTCGGTCTCGACGACGCGAGTGAGATCGACGACGACATCCAGGCCAAGGTGGCGTGACGCCCGGGGTTCTCCCGTTCCTGCCCGTGACGGGGCTCCGCTGTCCCGGGCCCGCAGGTTACGCTGGACGGGGTGGTCCGAACTGGACCACCCGGGCTGCGGTGTAGGGCCAGGACTTCACCATGTCCGCGATGGTGACCGGCGGCACCGACGCCGCCGTGCTGGTCGTGGGCAGCGCCAACGGCAGGTCGTCGGCGCCGGAGCCGACGTAGGCAACGAGGATCGCGTTGTTCATGAGGACCCCGCCGACCGACAGATCGACGTCGATGGAGGCGGCGCGCGGCATCCGGGCATCCACTGTCGCGCGGACGGGGGACCTTGCCCCGACGGCACCCGGCCCGGTGGCAAGGTTCCATCCAGGCGGCACCGCGGGGTTGGCACCGCCGGCGACACCCTGGAAGTACGTCACCAGCGGCGCGCACGGGAGCCCCATCAACAGCGCCGCACCGGCACCGAAACACCAGAGCAGCACGGCATAGGCCTGATTCGCCGGCACAGCCCGGGAGTCACGGTGATGCACCAGGACGTCAACAGTGGTCGGCTCCTTGAAGACCTCCCACACGCCTCCGACCACCCGTGACGGCAGCACCGCTTCGGCCAGGTCGATCTCGCGGGCCGGCAAGCTCGGCAGCGTCGTGGTGTGCCACGGCGGGCGGTAGACAGCGAGCGGGTCGCCGACGGTCCGGGTAACCGCGCCTGCCGCCGTAACCCGCACCCCGCCGGCCGGCAACGGGAAACCCGGGGTCCCGACGATGTCACTCCACACCGCGGCGTCGATCACCGACGTCGCGGGCAGCGTCAGGGTCGTGCGATGCAGCGCCACCAGGTTGGCCAGCCCCTCGGACCACTGGCCATCAGCCACCACGCTCGGGTACAGCCAGCGGAACGCCGTCTGGAAGGTCCACAGCTGGTAAGGGTCGGGGCCGACGGACGTCAGTGCCCCGAGGAACTTCGGCGGAGTCACGACCGGCCATTGCGGCCGCACCACGATGTCAGGACTGGCGTCGAGCCGGTCAGCCGCGGGCGGATTCGTCATCACATCGGCCCCGGCCAGCTGTGGGATGCGGCGGTTGTCGTGAGCGCTCGCCCGGATCCACGTCACCCGTTTGGCGTCCGCCGCAAGATCGACTTCCCAGACGCCTCGCGCCTGCACCCCGGCGCGCAGCAGCCGGGCCGTGGCGGCCACGGGCGCCGCGACCGCCGGATCGACCCAGATATCGAGGTCCTGCACCTCGGCCTCGGGCAACCCGTCGACCATGGCCGCCCAGGTGTGGCCGCCGGTCAGGTTGGTGCGAGATCCGTGCCATACACCGGTGGCGGTCCCGACGTACACCTCGGTGGTCTTGCCCGGGTCGACCACGACGCTGTAGGCCGGGTCGCGCGGTCCCAGCGTGGCCGGCCCGGGCGGATGCGGGACGTCGAGCTGGTGGCGCAGGTTGGTGGGGTGGAACTGACCGTCGGCGGCGTTGAAGAACCACAGCGTCTCGGCGCTGCCGCCGATCACTCCGGTCGAGGCGACATAGAAGTTCTGGGTCGTCGGGACCGCGGCGATGTCCGTGAGCGTCGTCGTGCGGGGAATGGCGACCGACTTGTCGGTGATCCGCCACGCCGTCACCGTCCACGTGCCGACCGGGCCCTCCGTGTAACGCACCACGCCCTGCTGGTACACGACGAGCAGCTGGGTCGGCGAGGCCCAGTTCATCGTGATGACCGGGCCCATGGCGGGAGCAGGCACGCCAATGACGGCCTGGGCAGGGGTCGGGGTTCCGGCCGGCGGCCCGGCGCGGCCGTCGGACGCAGGCCCGCCCGCCGCCGCCGGCAGGGTCCGCCAGGTATTGGGGGCGACGCCGGTCAGGTCGTCGGTAATCCAGACCCGGTGAGTTCCGAGGGCAAGGCGCGGATGAGCGGGATTCGGCGCGACGGCGGGGACGAACGTGGTCGCAGCGCCCGAGTAGAACAAGGCCGGCGCGTTGTCGGCATCGCCGAGCGCGAACGGGGACGGTCCGCCGAGTGTTCGGGTCAGCGGGTCACGGAAGCTCCCCGAAGGGCCGTTCCAGGTCCCCCGGTTGTACTGGCGTACCAGCACATGCGACGCACCGGCGACGAACGCGAGCCCGCCGCCGTCGCCGAGGTAGACCTCGGTCCAGACCGAGTCACCCGATCGCTGCACGGTGCCGTTGTCCTGCAGGCCGGCCGCCACGAAGTGACCCGACGACGGATGCCCGCGGACGAATGACGGCTGCAGTGTCGCCAGTCCGACGTTGGCCGAGGCGAAGGTGTTGACCCGCCCGGCCGAACGGGACACGAACACCCCGCCGTCATTGCCCACCCAGACCTGCCTGCTGGCAGCCGGCCCGGCCAGGGCGATGGCATGGACGTCGGCGTGGACGTTGTTGCCGATCAGGCCGGCCTGGTTGGCCCCGGCGCCCGTGGACGCGGCGATCGGGGACGACGGCAGGTTGGTCGTCGAGATCCGCGGGGCCGCCTGCAGCCCGAACGGCGCCGGCCCGATGACGTCGAAGCAGTACAGCGAGGCACCCCACTGCGCGCCGACGTGGGCCTTCACCGTCGACCCGCCCAGATAGACCCGGTCCGCCCCCGCCGGTCCGGCCCCGGCATCGACGGCGATGGCCTGGTCGTAGTCGCGCTGGGTGCCCCACAGGGTCGCCGGAACGCCAGCCACCAGCGTCGCCGCGGCCGGGACGGCCGGCCCGGCGGCTGCCGGGATCTGCCACAGGCCGGGTACCCCGCCGCCGTCCCCCAGGAAATAGAGGGTGCTGGCCGCGCCCACCGCGAGGCTGGCCGCGCCCGCTACGGCGAGGGCGGGCGCCTGCAGGCTGGGGACGTTCTTGATGGTGACGCCCAGATCGTCGGTGTACACGAGGCCGACCCCGAAGACGGTCAGGTACAGACGCCCGCCCGCGAGCCAGGCCGCGTCGTGGATCGTCGCGTTCGGGTAGGCGGCGGCCAGCCCGGCCATCTGAGTCCACACGAAGCCGTCGCGGGCCGGCAGTCCGCCGCCAGCGGCCAGGGGCTGCCGGACGCCGACATAGGCCCCCTGCGTCGTACACGCCACGACGACGTCGCGGTCGGCGACCGCCGCGGCACCGGACTTGCCGGCCACCGAGGCCTGGCTCCGCACCAGCTTCAGCACCGACGTGGTCTCGAGCTGGGTGAGACCGCTGTCGGCCTCCCACGGTTCGTTGGCGCCGAGTGCGACCGGGCGAGAGCCCACCAGGACCCCGACGCCGCGCACGGTGGGAACCACCGCCGATACGGGCGGCGGCAGGACCGGGAAGTCCCCGGTCCCCACCATGACGACGTCCTGCGCCTGGGTCGCGCCGAAGCTCACGAGCAGCGACCCGACGGCCTGGGCGCTGACAATGCCGCCTTGCCGGCGGCTGCGCTGCGACCAGCCGCCGAAGGGCGACCAGGTCAGCCCGCCGTCGTCGGTGTACCACACCCCCCCGGTCGCGGCACCGGCATAGGCGCGCAGGCCGACCACGGGTTCGACCGCCAGGGCCCGGATGCGCCCCGAGACGCGCGGGCGGTCGATCGCCTGGCCGCTACGGACGACCGACGGGCCGATCGGCACCCAGCGGCGGACCGGCTGGCCGGCGGCCTCGCCGGTGCCGGGTGCGGCCCGAGGGCTGACACGCCGTGCGCGCGTCCTGGCGGCCGGGGGCGCCGCGGCCGGGGCTGTCGCCGCCGCTGCGGCCGCCGCGTTCTGCGCCGCGAGCACGCGAGCCATGGCTCCGGATAGCGCGCGGCGGTCGACGCCCTCGGTCAGCCCCGCGTTGTAGGCCGCGCGTTCGGCTGCCCGGCCGCGCTTCGAGGCCCGCCGGGCAGCGCGCGCACGGTTGTCCACCGCGGTCGCCGCGCGCTGGGCCGCCGCCTCTCCGGCGGACGCGGCTTCCTGGGCGGTCGTAGTCTCCTTGGCGGACGCGGCCTTCTTGGCGGTCATGACGGCCCACCCGGATTGGTGTCGGGGGCGACCCGGATCCAGCCTTCCTGCACCTCGTGGGGCATTTTGGGCAGGTAGGCGTTCGTGGTCGAGGCCAGGATCGGGTCATCGCGCCAGGTGATCATGCCGGTGCGCCGGGTGAAGACCTGGTTCTTGCCGAGGCTGGCCACGTTGGGGAGCCGGATCTCGGCCGGGTCGACCAGCAACGGACCGGCCCGCATCGACGGCACCACACGCGACAGCCCGGGGGTGACCCAGTCGTCGGCCAGCTCGAGCGACTTGCGCGGCAGGATGCCCGAGGTCAGGTGCATCTTGCCCGCGGGCAGCATCAGCACGGTCAGCCGCACCGGGCGCCCTGGCCGCAGCAGCAAGGTGTCCTCGAGCACGAGGTACGGGTGGTTGATGGGGTCCGGTTCCGGCGTCTCCCCCAGCAGCCCCAGGTAACCGGTATGCGGTCCGCTCGCCAGCGCGCCGGACGCCACGACCTGATCGACGACATGGAATGCGGTGTAGTCGTCTTCGACGAAGAATCCGAGGACGCCGTCGTCGCTGCGCCCCAGCTCCCCGACCCGCAGCGGGAACAACTGCCCGTCCAGCTCAGCGAACGCGGCGCGCCGGGCATCCGGGCCGCCAGCCGCGGTGACCGTGACCTCGTCGAGGTCGTCCGGCGCCTCGAGGGTCACGACGAGCCTGACCACCGCGATGGGCCGTCCCACGAGGCCGGCGATGGTCGGGGACCCGATGGCGGCATAGGTGTCCACGGCCCACAGCGTCGAGTCGATGGCGCGCAGCAAGGCGGACAGCGAACTGGCCGTCGGTGGCGCATCACCGTGCCGCGCGCTCACGTCCGCCTCGATCAGCCCGGCCGCGAGCAGCGCCGCATGCTGAGCATGGGCCGGGATATCGGCCAGCGGCCCGGCGTCAGGCGGCAATGGCCGCCCGGGCGCGGTCTCCCAGGTCACGGCCGTGGTCACGGAGTCGTGCTGCACCTGGCCGAGCGGGTTGCCGTCCCGGTCGAAGATCTCCAGCGCCTCGTCGATGTGGTCCGGCAGCAGGAAGCCCGAGATCGGCGTCACCGCCAGGGGCGCATGGAGCTGGTCGACGTAGGCCTCCGGCGCCGCCGCGGGGTCGTCGGCCAGGGCGTATCCCGGATCCACCAGGCGGCTCAGCCAGCGTGCCGAGTGCTGGATCCTCGGCCGCAGCCGGACGGTGGACGGCTGGTCGGTCACTTCGAGAGTGGTCGTGGTCGCCAGGGCGCCGGCCGGCAGGTCGAGCACCCGTCCGAAAGCGTCGACGGCGCGCAGCTTCTCGACCGTGAGGGTGCCGCCGAACAGCGGCGCCGGCCGGTCCGTGGCCGCCGGACGGGCGACGCCCTGGTCGTCGCGCTCCCTTAGCAGCACGCCGACGTACGGAATTCCCAGCAACTGCTCGCGCACCCCGTCGAGCGAGATCGACACGACGTCCAAGGGGCGCAGGAAGTCCGCGAGCCTGCCCAGGGCCTGCTCGTCGGTGTCGTCGAGCTGCGACTGCGACGGCACCGTGGCGTCGCGCTGCTGCTCCGCAGCCAGCCAGGCATCGATGGCCGAGGTGAGCGAGGACCCGACGCCGGCCGTGATGGAACTGCGACCGGTGAAGGTTCTCGTGAGGGTGGCCGGGACCGGCTCGCCGGGTTCCAGGTCGCCACCCTGCAGCGCCCAGCCGTCGAGCGCGCCGGAACCGTCGAGCCGCACCTGCCACTCGACCCAGAGCGGCACCCACGGCTGCCGCCAGGTCGTGATGGCCACCGGGCTCGGCGGGGTTCCGTCGACGATCGAGAACTTGCCCAACTCGCTGGCCACCTGGGTGCTCAGGTGCTCAGTCGGAGCCGTGTAGGACGACCAGGCGCGGGCCGCGGCGGCCCTCGGCTGAGCCGCCTGGGCGACCTCGGCCACGAAGTTCGCCCCGCTGCCGTCATAGGTCGCGGTCGTCCCGTACAGCCGCGTCATCTCACCGACGATGCGCACCGCATACGGGCCGGAGTCCGCTCCGGGCGGCGTCGCGGCATCGGCCAGCCAGCGCCAGGAGTACCCGTCGTAGACGATGGCCTCGCGCACCACGAGGACCACCTCGGCCGGGATGGCGCCGTTGCCCAGTGTCGGCAAGATCGTGGCGCCCGACAGCATGCCCTGGAACGAGGCCCTGGCTTCGCCTGGATACCGGCAGCGCAGCCCTTGCGCGTCGAAGAGGCCGTCGCCATGGTGTCGCGTACTCGGATGGATGCCGCGCAGCCCCACCATGGCCGGCGCCGGGCGGTAGGACCGCGGGGCGGCGCGCGTCACCGACCGGCTGGCGGGAGCGTCGGCGCCGCCGACCTTGGGCGGCAACTGCTCGGCGGCGCGCGCCCTGGCCAGGCTGCTGTCGTCCTTGGCGATGCCTGCGGCCGTCATGGGCAGCACGCCCGTACGCCACGCCACCTGCGTCGTCAGTGCGCCGAAGCCCGCCGCGTACTGGTCCGCCCGGCCCTTGCGACCGACCTTGGTCGGGCCCATGGGCGTCGTGTCCTCGGCTCGCAGCCGGTCCGGCTTGGCGCCAGGTACCGGCTTGCCCGGCAAGCCCCAGAACCCGTCGGAGTGCTCCCGCTCCTCGAGGTCGGACAGGCCGTCGGGGGTCCCGATCCGGCTGAGCAGGTCGCCGGTGAAGGCCGCCGCCAGTTGCTCGGCCGTATGCCGACTGGCCGGGTCGAGCCCCAGGCCCGGCGCCGCCAGGGCGGCCGCGACGTCGTCCAGGCCGAGTCCCATGGAGCCCCTGATCGGGCCGGCCTCCGGCCGATCGTCGTGGCCGGCGGCGGTGCCGTCGATGGGCACCCCCATCACGCTGCCGTGCACGAGCGAGTGGTATGCCGTCTGGGCCCGTCCCACGACGACGGAGTCGACCAACTCGACCGGCACCGCCGCCTTGGGGGCGACCGAGCTGAACGCGACCGGGTTGTCCGAGTATTCGGTCACGACCGACGCGGTGGTCTGGCTGGCCGGCGACTTCAGGCCGGAGTAGCGCATGAGATGGGCAAGCTTGGGATCGAACTCCACGTCGAGCCCGGCGTCGCCGTCGCCGGTGATGTACCAGCCGAGGGCGGCGAGCACCCGGTCGAGCGTGGTCGCATCGGTGGCGGCCGCCACCGGGTCCGCGGTCGGGTCGGTCCACCACCCGGCGACGGTGTAGGACGCGATGTCGCGGTGGAACCCTTGCGGGGCAATGTCTTTCAGGCCGGCGAGATCGGTCAGCGGGTCGTGCAGGGTGAAGCGATTGCGCGCCCCCTCGTAGGTCGCGCTCCAGGTCAGCGTGCCCCGTGCGGCTCCGTCGAGCGGGTCAAGTACCGGCGCGGTCGATGCCGCGACGGCTGCTGGGTCGATCGTGCCGGCATAGGTCGCCAACGGCACCACGACCGCGTGCACCGCGTCGACGATCCACCCGCTGGCATAGGCCGCGCGAGACCCGTTGGGCAGCAGGGTCCGCACCACGACCCAGCGATCCGGCAGTCGCGGCATGACGAGGGCGTTGCTGGTCGTGTCGTGGGTGCCGTGGAGCAGGGCATCGGGCAGCGCCCAGTGCAGGTGGACGCCCGCGGGGCGCGGAGCCCCGGGATCGAACGGCGCCGGGTCGTCAGGCAGCGACGCCACTGCGACGGCGGGCTCCGGCTGCGCGGTGGGGACGACGTAGGCCTGCACGTCCATCGGGACGAGGATCCGCTGGTTGCGGGGCAACGTGGGGTCCCAGGTCTGCCAGGTGGCCAGGTCGACGCCCGCGCGGGCGAGCGCGGCGAACCGCGGGCTGGCCATCGCCGCCCGGATGTCCGTGGCCGAGAACGGCATATCGGTCATGCCGGGCCTCGCTCGACGAAGGCGGTCCGGACGTAGTCGGCATAGCCGATGGTCGGGCTGAAGACCGCCGGGATGGTGGGGTTCCTCGTGGCTCCGAACACCTGCCGGTACGGGAATCGGATCAGCTGCAGCGCGTACTCCGCCGCGTCGAGGCCGTCGCCGGCACCGGTCTGCGGGTAGTTCGCGGCCAGATCGGCTGCGAGTTGCTGGATGTCGATGACGCCGGCGGCTCCGGGGGTGGCGCGGAACGGCACCGTCAGCGGCTGGCCGGGCAGGTCCTTGAACGTCGTCTTGTCACGCGCCGTCAAGGTGGCGGTGCTGGTGGCGCCGTCCTGCACCATGTCGAACCCGAACTGCACGCCCTGGCGCGGTTCCTCCACGTGGACCACCGCCGGTATGCCGTCGAACATGCAGAACAGCACGGCCGGCGCCAGCCGCTCCAGGCGCAGCAACCGCATCCGCCGGGGATCATCCTCAGGGAAGAAGGCGGTGTCGGCCTCGGCCGGGTCGACGGTGAAGGCGCGGACATGCAGGCCCGGCCACCCCGACACGGCCTTGGACCGCAGGATGAAGCCGCCGACCGCCTGGACCGTGCCGCCGAACCGCGGCGATCCCGGCAGCCGGCGGTAGTTGCGCTCTTCCTGGTCAAGCTCGTCACGGACCGCGGGGTACTGCGCCGCCAGGTGGGTCCGGTCGTCGCTGTTGACCGTTCCGACCGACAGCGCGCCTTGTACGAGGGCGTCGGTCCAGCGGCGGTCGAGGTAGAACCAGCGAATCGACTCCGGCGGCAGCAACTCGGTGTCGGCGACGAGGTTGGCGAACGGCACCCCTTCGAGGAGCCGCAGCCGCACGAGCCACGACCGCAACTCCTGCGGCACGGTCGAATCCATGTCGTCATCGGTGATCACGACCGGGGTCGCGACCTCCGATGCCAGCTTCAGCGGCAGGTTGGTGAACAGGGCAGTGGTGTCGACGTTCATGGCGTCTCCTCCGGGTCGCGCCCGCGCAGCGCCTCGTCGAGAGCGTCAGGGCCATCGGCGGGCGGGCGGCCGACCGGTATGCCGCCGAACACCCCGCTCGGGGCGCCCGCACCGGGCCGGGCTGCCCCGAGGCCACCGCCGGCCCTGGTCATGCCCTGCTCCGACAGCGCGCCCGCCGTGTACTGGATGAGCGGCACTTCGGCGTCCCGGCCCAGGGCATCGGCCACGGCCGCGGCGCCCGCCGCCGTGCCGAAGTCGGGCAGCGGCATCCGAGGCACGCTCGTGTCCCGCAGCGTGCGCAGGAGCCCGGTCAGCGACTGGCTGCCGTCCAGCTGCAAGCCGAAGCCGACGGCAACCAGGGCGAGCGCGGCGCCGTCGAACCTCATCGGCGTGCCGCTGGTGAGGATCGGCAGCGGATCGCCGAGGACGTCGCCGGGCCGGGCGGCCATGGCGCGAGCGATGCCGCGGGCGAAGGCCACCCCGAGCAGCCGGTCCGGTGCCAGCGGCACGCCTTCCAGCTCGAGGTCACCCAGCGGGCCGCCCCACAACGCGCCGAGGCGCGCCGCCTGGTACCCGCCTTGCCGCCACCGCATCAACGACGCCACCATCGACGGCTGGCTGAGGGCGAGCAGCCGGCCGATCTCGAACGCCGCCGCCAGGGACAGGTCCTCCCTGCCGTCGGGGCGATGTCTCGTCGGGCGGGTGCGGTAGCAGAGGTCCGCGGTACCACGCCCGCACCAGGTCGCCGCGCAGGGTCCGGTGGTCAAGGCCCACGTGCCCGGTCTCCACCACCTCAAGCGGCGGCCGTCCCTGCGGCACGACCGGATTCGTGCCGCGCGTGCCGAGCAGGCCGGAGTCGGCGCTGCGCATGAGCTCTTCGAATGTTTCACTGCCCACCGTCGTGAACGTCCAGTGCAGCAGCACGGGGAATCGCACCAGCGGGTCGAAGGCCCGCAGCGCCGCTCCGCTCACATAAGCCTGGTAGCCGGCCTCCGCCGCCTGGTGCAACGATCCGGCGTAGGCCGCACCGGTCCAGGTCGACGTGCCCTCGTTCGCCGGCGGGGTGGCTTGCCTGGTGAAGGTCGTCAGGTAGGCCGACGGCTCGAGACGGCCGGCTGCCGCCGCGCGGGGAGTGCCCCCGGTCCCGGGAGGGCTCCCGCCCGCGCCGGGGAAGGTCGTGCCGGCGTACGTGCTCTCCATGACGTGGTGGTCGTACTCGGCAGCGGTGTACTCGACGGCAGAGGTGTCGAAGACCGCGTGGACGGTCGAGACGGCGTGCGGCGGGGCCTTCTCGAGCAACCGCCCGAACTGGCCCTTGCCTTCGAGGCTGACCAGCACCGCGTGGTACTTCACCGGTGTCTCGTTGCCGTCGGTGTCCAGCGCCGCCAGCGGCAGGCGGTTGGCGATGACGACGGCCAGGAACCCGTCGTCGTCTCCCATCATCAGCTCGGTGTCGTTGATGTTGACCTCGCGCGCATGGGCCAGCAGCGGGACGTCCATCCGGGTCGGCATGATCTGAGCTATCCGCGAGCTGCGGATCTCCAGGCAGGCACCCTTTTCGACGTCAGGCACCCCGTCGAGGACGACCCCGGGGGTTACGCACTCGGCCACCGGGACGTTGGGCAGCACGCTCGCCTCACCCTCCGCGAAGACCACCAGCGCCAGCCACGGGGTGCCGGCGTCGCCGCCGTCGACGGCTCGCTCCCACGGCAAGGTACGGCGCTTGATGACGACCTGCGGAAGCCGGGCGCCGTAGGCGCCCTCGGTCCCGGCCGGCGGGTAGGTCGACAGTACCTGGTCCGGGGGCAGCAGATAGCGGGGGGCATCGACGTGGA
>Ga0335083_10002882_pt1 | contig 22510 bp, 23 predicted proteins | sample Lox_Sample_42_FD_206716 | JGI IMG/M metagenome (GOLD analysis project Ga0335083, IMG submission 206716) | Soil microbial communities from Loxahatchee National Wildlife Refuge, Florida, United States - Lox_Sample_4.2 | ecosystem: Environmental > Terrestrial > Soil > Wetlands | place: USA...
TCACGTCCGGGATACCCGAAGGCCGCGTTCCGTCCACCAGGGGTACGTCGAGGAGGTCCTGGAGCCTGTCGAGCTGGGTGCCGAACAGCTCGCGGACCACGACGCCGCGGCTGTCGATCAGGAACATCGCAAGGTCGGTGTAGATGCGGCTCACGCACCCCACGCCGGTCAGGGGATAGGTGCACTCGGGCACGATCTTGGCGCTGCCGTCGCGCGCGAGAAGGCGCATCATCACGAAAGTCTGCTTGGCGCCGAGGGCGAGGTCCATCGCGCCGCCCACGGCGGGGATGTCGTCAGGCAGGCCGGTGTGCCAGTTGGCGAGGTCGCCGCACGCTGACACCTGGTACGCGCCGAGCACGCAGATGTCCAGGTGGCCGCCACGCATCATGGCGAAGGAGTCGGCGTGGTGGAAGTACGACGCGCCGGGCAGTTCGGTCACCGGGATCTTGCCGGCGTTGACCAGATCGGGGTCGGCGTCGCCGCCGTGCGCTCGGGACCCAGGCAGCCGGCTTCCGGCGATCGCGTCGGCATCCGCCTGCGCGCGAGCCGGTGCCGCGAGGTCATCCTCCGCACGGTCTGGTCCACGGTGATGCCGGCGGTGTGGCTCTCTTTCAATGCGTATCCGGCGTTGTCCGCGCCGACGGCGATGGTCAGTGGTTTGCGGCTCATGTGGTCGGGGCCTCCTGCTTGCGGGCCGCTCGGACGAATCGCGAGGACGCCGGGGGCCGGGCGGCGGCTAGAACGGATAAGGCGCGATGTCCGGGCGGACGGTGAGCCATTGCGTCTCGGTGAAGGCCTCGATGTTCGCTTGTGCCCCGCCGAAGCGTGACCCGGTGCCGGAGGCGGCGACGCCGCCGAAGGGTACGTTGACTTCGTCGCTCACGGTTTGCTCGTTGATGTGGACGATGCCGCTGGGGATGGCGTCGGCGATCTGCATCGCCTGCCCGATGTCGCCGAGGATGCCGAGTGACAGGCCGTATTCGGCGTCGCGAGCGATCTTGATCGCTTCGTCGATGCTGCCGAAGGGCAGCACGGGCGCGACCGGGCCGAAGATCTCCGCCTGCCATGCGGTCATGTCCCGGCTGACCTCGGCCAGTACCGTTGGCCGGTAGAAGAGCCCCTCGTAGGTGCCGCCTGCGGCCAGCCGGGCCCCGCTGGCCACCGTCTTCTGCACGATGCCGTCGACCTTGTCCAGCTGGGCCTTGTCGATGATGGGGCCCAGCGCCACCTGCCCGCTGGCCGGGTCGCCGACCGGAAGATGGTCGGCGGTGGCCGATAGCGCGTCGACGTAGGCGTCGTGCAGGCTATCGTGCACCAGCTGGCGGCCGGTGGTCATGCAGATCTGGCCCTGGTGCATGAACGATCCGAATGCGCCAGCGGACACCGCCTTCTTAAGGTCCGCACCGGGCAGCACGATCAGGGCGCTGTTGCCGCCCAGTTCGAGGTGGGTCCGCTTGAGGTGCGTCGCGCCGAGCGCGCCCACAGCCCGGCCCGCGCTAGTCGAGCCGGTGAACGACACCACTCGCACCTCGGGCGCGGTGATCGCGGCCTCGCCGATCTCGCGTCCGCCCGGTAGCAGCTGCAGCAGTCCGTCCGGCAGGCCCGCGGCCCGGAAGATCTGGATCAGGGCGACGCCCCCGCAGACCGTTGTGCGCGGGTCGGGCTTGAGCAGCACGGAATTGCCCAGAGCCAGCGCAGGAGCGACCGACCGGATCGACAGGATGAGCGGGGCGTTGAACGGTGAGATGACGGTGACCACTCCGGCCGGGCGGCGGCGGGCCAGGCTCCATCGCGGCTCGTTGCTGGGCAGCACCTCGCCGGACGGGTGGCTGGGCAGCGCCGCGGCCTCGAAGCATTCCTGGACGGCGATGGTGGTCTCCCACCCGGCTTTCGCGGGTATCGAACCGCTCTCGCGAATGATCCAGCTCTGCAGCTCGTCGGCGTGCTCTTCCCACAGCGAGCCGGCCTTGCGCATGATCGCCGCTCGCTCTGAGGGAGGCGCTGCCCACCACTTCTGCTGCGCCGCCGCAGCGAGCACGGCGGCGTCGGTAACGTCGTCCGGGCTCGCGCAACCGACGGCGGCGAGCTGCTCGCCGGTCGCGGGTGCGATCACCGGGATCGGCTCTGCGCCACCATCGACCCAGCCGCCGACGAAGATCTTCCCGTCCCAGTCGCTGGTCAGGAAACTCATAGCATTCGCTCCAGATAGTGGTTTTACGGGAAGCAGCCAGGGCGGATGTTCACCGGCCGCCCCAGCGCGGTGCTCCCTTTTCGGCGAAGGCACGTACGCCCTCGCCCCGGTCCTCGCTGAGGTAGCGGTTGGGCCCGACGCTGAGCCGCAGCGCACTCCGGACTGGCAGCTCCCAGCCCTGGGTCGCCATTTCCTTGCAGTCGCGCAGCGTCAGGGGCGCGTTCACCCGGCGCCGGATGAGGGTCACGGCGCTGGTGACGTGCGGGCCGCATCCGATGCTGACGGGTGAATCAGCTTCAGGACCTCGGCGCGCAGCTCTGCGAACAATGTCTTCGACTTCGTCTGGATCTGGTCGCGGTGTTCGCCCAGGTCGACATCGATGATCTCTTCGACTGTGGCTGGTTTCCCGGACAGCACGACGACACGGTCGCCGAGATAGACCGCCTCGTCAATGTCGTGGGTGACCAGCAGGACAGTGACTCCGAGGCGCGCGCGGAGGTCGATGACCATGTCCTCGAGGTCGGCCCGGGTCTGCGCGTCCACGGAGGCAAACGGTTCGTCCATCAGCACGATTGCCGGACGTCCTACCAGCGCGCGGGCGATGGCCACTCGCTGCTGCATGCCGCCGGAGAGCTGCCAGGGGTAGCTTGAGCCGACGCCCTCCAGGCCGACGGTGGCCAGCACCTCGGCGGCCATCTCCTTCTTGCGCGCCCGGCCGATCTTCTCGTTCGACAGGGCGAGCGTGATATTGGCGGTTACCCTCAGCCAGGGCATCAGCGAGCGGCTGTAGTCCTGGAAGACGACCGCCATTTCTTTCGGCGGTGATTCCACCGGATGCCCGGCGCAGGTGACGGTGCCCGACGTCGGCCGTTGCAACCCGGCCAGGCAGCGCAGCATTGTCGTCTTGCCGACGCCTGACGGCCCGACGACGCAGACGATCTCGCCCTTGCAGACGGTGAAGTCGATGTGGCCGAGCGCGACGTTGTCGCCATAGCGGTGTCCGAGCGCCTCGGCGCGCAAGACCACGCGGTCGTCTCGGGACGAGCTGATCTGCGTCACGCCGTTGCCTTTCTGCCCTGCGCGCTGCGCGCGCGATGCCACGGGATGGTCAGCGCCTCGACAGCCCGGAACGCGGAGTTGAGGATGTAGCCGAGCAGGCCCAGCAGAATGATCGTGCCCCACATGGACGCGATGTCGAAGTCTTGCTCCGCTTTGAGCAGGAAATACCCGATTCCGCCGGTGGCGCCGACAGACTCGGTCACCACCATGACTACGACGGCGATCGACAGTGAGGTGCGCGCGCCCGCGAAGATCTGCGGTGCCGCGGCGGGAAGGACTACGCGTCGCAGTCGCTTCCCGCGGCTCAGGCGCAGGCTGCGCGCAACGTCCTGGACCACCAGGTCCACGCTGCGGACGCCGTCGATGGTGTTGAGCAGAGTCGGCCAGACCGCGGCGATAACGATCGTGCCCACGCGCATTGAGTCGCCCAGACCCAGAGCCACGACCATGAGCGGCAGCAGGGTGATGCCCGGTACCGACCGCAGGAACTCCACTATCGGCCGCACGACCTCCTCGAAACTCGGCAGCAGCCCGAGAGCCGTTCCCGCCGAGATTCCGATCAGCAACGTCAGCAGGTAGCCCACCGCAAGGTTCTTCAGGCTGGGCACCAGGTCGGATCTGAAGTGGGCGAAAAACCAGTCGCGGTGCAGAGCCTCGATCGACGCATGCAGCGGTGGAAAGTACAGCGATGTGCTCGACGCACTCGCGAACCACCAGAGCAGGACGAGTAGCACCGGGAGCCACAGTTCGGTCAGGACTGCACGCGACCACCGGGGCATCATGACGCCGCCGTCCGGACCGAAGGATGCCAGTGCAGGACACGGCGCTGCTGGGCCAGCATCACGGTGTTGATCAACAGGCCGAAGAAGCCGGCGGCCAGGACGATCCCGCCGATCTCGCCTACAGCGTTCGCCGACTCTGCATTCGCGAGCAACGTACCCAGACCGGGCGCGCCGCCGAGCAACTCGACAGTGATCGTCACGAACAGGCACAGCTGAGCGGCGACCCGGACGCCGGTCGAGAGGAACGGCGTCGCGCTCGGCAGGTACACGCTGCGGACCCGCTCGAACCGCCCGAGGCGCAGCGAGCGCGCGACGTCGACCAGCGGACGATCGATTTGCTGCGCGGCGTCGACGGACTGCTGCACCATCGGCCAGATCCCGGCGAAGACAGACAGGACGAATGCGGACCTCGCCGTGGCACCGAGCTCCAGCAATACAAGTGGCAGCAGCGCCACCGGCGGGATGGTTCGCATGAAGTCGAACAGGACGCGGGTGCTCCTGGTCAGGAAGCGGCTGCCGCCGACTGCGAGCCCGACTGCCGCACCCGCCACCACCGCGACGACGAGCGACAGAATCCAGGACTGGGCAGTGTCCGCGACGGCCGTCCAGAAGGCACTGGTGCCCGCCATCGTCCACAGCGCGCTGATGCTGGCTGACGCCGTCGGGAACGCGCCCGTCGCAAAACCGGCGGCCCACTGCCAGCACAGCAGGGCGACGAGGATCGCCGCCACCCGCAGCGCCAGCAGCGAGCGAGAGTGGGCAGCCGTGGCCGGCCGAACGCGGGAGGTGCGGGTCCGTGCACGGGCCTCCGTAGCGGGCGCGAGCGTTGCTCGGTTCATCTGCCGTGATCCTCGCATCCTGGACGGGTGCACTTAGCATCGTAAATCGGTGGTACCTGCGCTTGCGGGTGATCGTTTCACCAGCGTGATGTCAGCCGTCACCGGCTGTGCTTATGGTCGGTGACGCCGTTCTCGCACGCAATGCCTGCGGTCCACCCAATGGACTGCGCAAATCGCGGTCCACTGAGCGACACGCGGGTCTTGCCGCTCCCTGCCCGGGCCGTAAGGCTGTGTCGAGAGCGTCGCCGGGCGGACCGACGGGTCATGCCGGGATCTGCCGCGACGCGGCCACGGCTACGGCTACGAGACAGGAGGCAAGCCCATGCGCGCGATTCTGGACGGAATTGTCGTCGCCGACTTCTCCCGCGTGCTCGCCGGGCCGCTGGCCACTGCCGCGCTGGGTGATCTCGGCGCGACCGTCATCAAGGTCGAGAGCCCCGCGGGGGATGACACGAGAGCCTGGGGCCCCCCGTTCGTCGACGGCGAGAGTTCCTACTTCATGTCGGTGAATCGAAACAAGCGCAGTATCGCGCTCGACCTGAAGGACCCTGCCGATCGAGCGCTGGCGCGCACGCTGGCCGTCAAGGCGGACGTGCTTGTCGAGAACTTCCGTCCCGGCGTCGCGGAACGACTGGGTCTCGGCTACGACGAGCTCAGCGCGCTTAATCCGCGCTTGGTCTATGGCTCGATCACCGGATTCGGCCCGAACGGGCCAGGTCGCGACAAGCCCGGTTACGATTTCATGGTCCAGGCGCTGAGCGGCCTGATGAGCATCACGGGCGAGGCGAAGGGACAGCCGATGAAGGTCGGCGTCGCTATCATCGACGTCCTTACCGGGCTCAACCTGCAGGCCGGTGTGCTCGCGGCGCTGTACGACCGCGAGCACAGCGGGCAGGGACAGCGCGTCGATGTGACGTTGATGGGATCCGCGCTGGCCGGACTGGTCAATCAGGCGTCGTCGTGGCTTACCGCGGGCGTTGAACCGCGACGGGACGCAAACGTCCATCCCAGCATCGCACCGTATGAGTCCCTGCAGGCTGCGGACGGCGTGATCGTGCTCGCTGTCGGGAACGACGTGCAGTTCGCCCGGTGTGTTGCGGCACTCGGATGTCCTGAGCTGGGAGACGATCCGCGCTTCGCCAGCAACTCACAGCGGGTAGCCCACCGCCGTGAGTTGCGCGCCGCGATGGAGGTCGCCCTGATGACGGGTCCGGTGACCGACTGGGTCGCCACGCTCACCGCGGCAGGCGTCCCGTGCGCCCGCGTCAACACGATTCCCGAAGCCTTCGAGTTCTCCGACCAGGTCGGCATGCCGGCCGCCATCGGCATCACCGGTCCGGACGGGACGACGGTTGCGCAGGTGGCGAGTCCGGTCACCTACAGTTCGACGCCCGTGTGCTACCGGCTCCCGCCTCCTCGGCTGGCCGAGCACGATCGAGAGGTCAGGCAATGGCTGCACGGCGAGCAGCAGCTCCCGCTCAGCGCAGAGACTCCGGAAGGACGAATGACGGCATGAAACTTGACCAGCTCGCTTATGTGGCGGTCGGCTCGTCGAAGATCGACGAATGGCGCGACTTCGGTCGCAACGTACTGGGCACGATGAGCGAAGCCGGACCCGGCGGTGCGCTGTACCTCAAGTATGACGAGTGGCGCTACCGGCTGCTGATCCTCCCGTCCGACAAGGAGCAGCTGATCGCGGCGGGCTGGAGTGTGCGCTCCCGCGCCGCATATTCCGAAGCGCTCGCATCCGCGAAAGAGGCTGGGCTGGACATCGAAGAAGGCGACGAGGACGCGTGCTCGGTACGTGAGGTGCAGGAGTTCTTCCGCTTCATCGATCCGAACGGCTCGCCGCACGAGGTCTGCTGGGGCCGGACCATGTCCGCGGTGCCGTTCGTGTCTCCTGTCGGAGTCAGCAGCTTCGTGACCGGCGACCTGGGCATGGGCCATATCGTGCTGCCCGCACAGGGGGACTTCAACGAGTGCGTACGGTTCTACGAGCAGGTCATGGGATTGAGCTACTCCGACTTCTTCGGCCGCAAGGCCGGGCCGGGCGGGAAGCCGTTCCGCGGGTATTTCTTCCACTGCCAGAACGCCAGACAGCACAGCCTGGCACTCATCGAAGCTCCCGATCCGACCGGCATCCTGCACTTCCTCGTCGAGGTCGCGACGCTTGACGACGTCGGCCGGGCGCTCGAGCGCACACGCAACGGCGGCGCACCGCTCGTCCGCGACCTGGGGCGCCACGTCAACGACTCGATCGTGTCGTTCTATCTCGAATCTCCCAGTGGTTTCCACATCGAGTACGGCTTCGGCGGCGAGGTCATGAACTGGACCGATCACGAGGTCCGCAACGTTTCATACGGCACCTACTGGGGCCATCAGTGGCAGCCCGGCTACGAGCCCGGTGTGCCGAGCGGCAAGCCCGCCGAGAATTCATGACCGTTAGCAAAGGAGAACAAGGCACATGCTGACCACGGAAACGGTCGACGCTTTGGCTGACCGGCTGGAGGCCGCCGAGGCCGGACGCACGCCGATGCGTCACTTCACCATCGATCATCCCGACATGACCGTGCAGGACGGGTACGCCGTCCAGGCCCGGTGGATGGAGAAGAAGAGGGAACAGGGGGCCGTGGTCCGAGGTCACAAGATCGGCCTCACGTCCAAGGTCATGCAGGAGGGCGCGGGCATCCCCGAACCGGACTACGGCGTCCTGCTGGACTACATGTTCTACGACGCCGGCTCGGTGATCCCGATGGACAAGTACATCGCTCCCCGCGTCGAAGTCGAACTCTGCTTTCAGATGGGCAAGGCGCTCAGCGGGCCGAACTGCACGATCTTCGACGTGCTGAACGCCACGGAGTACGTCATCCCCGCACTGGAGATCATCGACACCCGCTTCCACCGCTTCGACCCGGACACCAATGCGCCTCGCAAGATCATGGACACCGTTGCCGACAACGCGGCCAACGGAGCAGTCGTCGTCGGCGGCCGTCCGATCCGCCCGATGGACCTGGATCTGAGGTGGGTCAGTGCCCTGCTGCTGTGCAACGAGACGGTCATCGAATCCGGGGTGGCGGCCGCGGTCCTGAACCATCCCGCCAATGGCATCGCCTGGCTGGCCAACAAGCTCTGGCAGCACGGAGAGAACCTGGAGGCCGGCGAGATCCTGCTGGCCGGTTCGTTCACCCGGTCCGTCCCGGTGTCGGCGGGCGAGGTCTACCACTGCGACTACGGGCCGCTGGGGAGCATCTCGTGCCGCTTCGCCTGAGCAGTCATCGAATCGGAGTGCGTGGCTGATGCCGACCGAGATCGTCAACCAGTTCAAGGCAGCAATCCTGGGAGACCGGCCGAGCCAAATCGGTCTGTGGTCCTGCCTCGCCGACCCGGCCGCCGCGGAAATGCTGTCGACGACGGGGTTCGACTGGATGCTGCTCGACGCCGAGCACGCACCGAACGACGTGCGCCGCCTGATGAGCCAGCTGCAGGCGACGTCAGCCGGCCGCACGCAGATCCTGGTCCGTCCACCCGAGGGCAGCACCGTCTGGATCAAGCAGGTCCTGGATATCGGCGCCCTGAACCTGCTGATCCCCATGGTCGACACTCCCGCGCAGGCCGCGGAGATCGCCCGCGCGGTCCAGTTTCCGCCTATCGGGATCCGGGGCGTCGCTTCTCAGACGCGCGCCGGACGGTGGGGCGACGTCCCGGAGTACCTGCACCGGGCGCGAAGCGAGATCTGCCTGATCACCCAGATCGAGTCCCGCACCGCGGTGGAGAACGTCGACGCGATCGCAGCTGTCGACGGAGTCGACGCCCTGTTCGTGGGTCCTATGGATCTCGCCGCGTCCCTGGGCCATCTCGGTGCGCCCGGTGCCCACGAGGTCGTCGACGCGGTCGAGCACGTCGCCAACCGGGTCCACGCGGCCGGCAAGCCGATCGGTATCCTCACGGTGGACGAGGCCCAAGCGGCTCGCTACGTCGAGTTCGGGTTCGACTTCGTCGCGGTCGGCATGGACACCATGCTGTTGCGCCGGGAGGCGGCGGCGCTGCGTCGTCGCTTCGCCCGGGAAGTCGCATGGACATGAGCGCCGGGCAACCCCTTCAAGTGGAGCGAACCGACGACGGCGTCGCCTTGCTGACCTTGTCATTGCCGGACCGCCGCAACGCGATGACCACGGCTTTGACCGGCGCGTGGCGGCGCACGATGGCCGAGCTGCGGATCGACCGCGACCTGCGTTGCGTCGTCGTGACCGGTGCCGGTTCCGCGTTCTGCGCGGGCGGCGATCTGGCCTGGCTGGGCGATTCGCGTAACGCGCCGATCGACTTCTTCCGCAGCAAGATGACGGCCTTCTACCGTGACTGGCTGGCGATCCGCGACCTCGAGGTGCCCACGATCGCCGCCATCAACGGCGCTGCGGTCGGCGCCGGCCTGGCGGTGGCCCTGGCCTGCGACCTGCGCTACGCAACGCCGGAAGCACGGATGTCCGTGCCGTTCACCGCGCTCGGGCTCCATCCAGGGATGGCCACGACCTGGCTGCTCCCGGAGGTCACGACCATGGCCGCCGCACGCGACCTGCTGCTCACCGGTCGCTCTGTCCGGGGTCCGGAAGCGGTGAGCCTGGGCCTGGTGAGTGCGCTGGCGGACGACGTTGCCGGCCATGCGCTCTCCGTCGCCCGCACCATCGCAGCGCGCGCACCGCTGGCGACGAGGCTGACCAAGGCCGCGCTGGCACGAGGAGGCCACCGCTCCATCGAGGACGCCCTGGAATGGGAAGCGCTGGCGCAGCCGATCACCATGGCCACCGCGGACCTGCGCGAAGGTCTGGCCGCCCAAACCGAACGACGCCGCCCCGTCTTCACCGGCGATTAAGGAGCAGATCGACATGACAACGCTCGACATCGACAATCCCGCCAACTTCCGTGCGGAGACCACGCTGGATGTGTTCGGCCTGGAATCGCGCTGGGTATCGGTCGGCGCCGAACGGATCCACTACCACGAGGCGGGCGCGGGCATGCCCGTCATCCTCCTGCACGGCTCTGCCATAGGCGCGTCCGCAGCGGCGAACTGGTGGCGGGCCATTCCGGCACTCGCGGGCCAGGCCCGGGTCCTGGCGCCCGACCTAGCCGGCTATGGCTGGACCGAGGTCCCCAGTGAGGAGTACTACGGCTTGCCCGCCTGGTCGGCACAGGTCGGCCGGTTCATGGACGCGATGGGCATCGAATCCGCGATCCTAGTCGGCAACTCACTCGGCGGCCGGATCGCGCTGCAGGTTGCCCTTGACCAGCCGGCCCGGGTCCTGGGGCTGGTCACGATGGGCAGCCCCGGTCTGCACCATCACCGGACCGAGATGGTCAACCGGCACGTGGCGCCAGTGATCAGCCGGGGCGGCATAGCCAGGGTGATGGCCGACCTGGCCGCCGACGGATACCGGATCCCTGATGGCCTGGTGGACTTCCGTTACCTCATGGCGACACGTCCGGGCGCTCCGGAACGGTGGAAGAAGGTTGTCACGGCCCGAGACGAGACGGTAGCCTCCGCCGATCTCACGGCCGAGCAGGTCGGCTCGATCACGGTGCCGGCGTTGATCCTGCATGGCATGCAGGACAAGGTAGTTACCGTCGCCGACAGCCTGAACACGGCGCAGGCGCTGCCCAACGGGGACCTGATGGTGTTCAGCAACTGCGGCCACTGGGTGCAGCTCGAGCGCGAGGACGACTTCCTCCTGGTCGTGTCGCACCTGGTGCAACGCGTCGCCGACCTGGCCGCCGCAGCAGCATGACGTCGGGAAAGTTCGACAGCACGTCGCCACAGCGACCGGACACGATCATCGGGTCGTTCGTCGCGGCGTCGCCGGACGAAGTCCGGGCCGCCAGGGACCGTGCGCGCGGTGCGCAACGAGAATGGTGGAACTGCGCACCGGTCGCGAGAGCCACCGCGCTGTCGGCCTGCGCGCAGGCGATCACCGCGCACCGCGGCGAACTCGCCGACCTGGTGATAGCCGAGGTCGGAAAGCCCCGGATGGAGGCAACAGGCGAGGTGGATCGCGCCGCGGCCATCATGCGGTACTTCGCGCAGCTCGCTCTCGCCCCAGTCGGCGATCACCTTCCGGCTCCGGGTCCGGTGGGATCGGTCCTGCTGGATACGCGCCGGCCACGCGGCGTCGCCGGCCTGATCACCCCGTGGAACTTCCCGCTCGCCATTCCGCTGTGGAAAGCCGCTCCCGCGCTCGCCGCCGGAAACGCGATCCTGCTCAAGCCCGCGCCGGAGGCCACCGCGACCGCGGCCCGCCTGGCCGCGCTGCTCGCCGCTCACCTGCCGGACGGGCTGGTGAGCGTCCTGCCCGGAGACGCCCAGACCGGGGCGGCTGTCGTGACCGCGTCCGACGTCCTGTCATTTACCGGCTCGACGGAGGTCGGCAGGCGGATAGCGTCGGCCGCCGTCGCAGCAGGCGTCGCGGTGCAGACGGAGATGGGCGGCCTGAACGCCAGCGTGGTGCTCGCCGATGCTGACGTCACCCGCGCGGCGGCCACGATCGCATCGGCCGCGATGGGATACGCCGGCCAGAAGTGCACGGCCACCAGCCGAGTGATCATCGTGGGTGAAAACAAGGACTTCACCGACGCGCTCGTCGCAGCAGTCGAGGCGCTGGGCACCGGTGATCCCGACGTGAGCACGACGGTCGTCGGTCCGGTCATCAGCGCGCAGGCCAGGACGGCTGTCATCGACGCCGCCGCATCCGCGCACCTGGACGGCGCCCGCGTACTGACCGGCGGCACGGCAGGAGACCCCGGCTGGTTCGTTTCGCCGACCCTGGTCGACGGGCTGGGCGAGCAGGCCGCACTTCATCACGACGAGGTGTTCGGGCCGATCGCGTCCCTGCAGTACGCGGCCAGCACCGAGGACGCCGTGCGGCTGGTCAACAGCACCCGCTACGGTCTCGTCACCGGCCTGTTCACCCGCGACCTGGATCAGGCGCTCGAACTCGTCCCACGGTTCGAAACCGGCATGGTGAAGGTGAACGGCCCGACCACCGGCGCCGACTTTCACGCGTCGTTCGGCGGTGAGAAGGACTCGGGCTACGGACCTGCAGAACAGGGCCGCCACATCCTGGACTTCTACTCGCGCCACCACACCGTCTCGTTGTCGCCCTCGTCAGCCTGACCGCGCGCGGACCTCACAGCACGCGGTAGACGTCCAGCCGCGCCGTGCGGGCGGGTTGATCGATACCGCCCTGACCACCTACGCCGATGAATACGTTATGGCTGAGCCATTCATAGCGCGAGCACTCTGGCGCCTGGATGAACACGTGAACGCGATGCGGATTGGGAGCCGGTTGCACCGATTCAGCATCAAGCAGGCTGCCGGTCATCCGGGCGATGTCGTATCGGAACCCGCGTATCGTCACGAACAGATGCGCCCCGTCGTCGGTGACGTAGACGTATTCGACATCGGTGAGCCGGACACCATTGCCGAAGTAGACCGGCCAGTCCTTCGTCGACGGCAGGATCCTGCCCCGCAGCCCGGGGCCTTCGAACTCGCCGCCGAGCATCTCCAACATCCCGCGTTCGTGCCCGTCGGCGTATGCGCCCACCATAGCCAGACTGCCGAGCCGCACGCGGGCCTCGAATAGCAGTTCCATCCGGGGCTGCCTGGGCGGGATGACCGCCGTCATGCCCGTGTCCCCTCGCTGGTGGCCAGCTTCGGCGTCCAGAACCTGTCCCTCATGGCGGCCTTCCTCTCCTACCTCTGCCTAATGCGATGCGGTAGAACCACACGTCCACGGCACCCGGCGTCCGCACCTGGCCGGCTCCCCTTGCGGAAGCTGCTCAGCACGGCACCGTCAGTGCAGCATGAAGTAGCGGATGAAGAGAACCTTCGGGTGCCGCTCGGCGATTCCGATGAAGACATGACGAGACATCCACTCGTACTTACCGTCTGGCGCCTCGAACCGCGACCACTGGCGAAGGTAGTAGTCGCCCGCGTCGACGACCTCCGACCTGGCGTCCAGCCTGGCCAGCACCTCCGACGTGGCGTGCCGGTAGCCGGTGTTCGTGATGTTGATGAGCACACCGTCGTCCGTCTCGTAGGTGTACCGGGCTTCGGTGAGCCCGACACCGTCGGGCCTGATCAGGGGCCAGTCGCCGCCGCCGGGGAGGATCCTCCCACGCAGCCGGGGACCTTCGAAGTCTCCGCCGAGGATGGGCATCATCCGGCGCTGCCCCATGCCCCCGCCAACCGTTCCCATCGTCAGCGCCGGGCCGGCGAGCACGCGGCTCTGCAGGACGAACTCGAGCCGGGGTTCGACGGAGCTCAGGTGGAGCGGCTGGACGGAGTCGTCGAGGACGACGGGCTCGTCGGATGTCATGTCTCTCCTTGGTCGGGGCCGGGGCCGGGGCCGGGGCCTTGGTCGGGGCTGGGGTCAGGCTGAGCCGAGGAAGACGACGGACGCCTGCGGGGTGGCCGACTTGCTTAGGCCGCCGTAGGCCTGGAGCAGGCTGATCCAGGTGTTGATGTCGGCATCATCGAGAGGTTGCCTGCCCCAGTTGAACGGGTGGGCGCGCGCCAGTAGCGATTCGGGCTCAGGCGGCGTCAGGTAGGTGTTGGCGATGGAGTCCACCAGCGCCTGGGATGCCGTCGCAGCGGTGTTGGCCTTCAGGATGGCCTGCTCGAATTCCCTGATGACGGCTGGGTGAGCGGCCGCGTAGGACTTGGACGTAACCCAGACGTAGGCAGGCACGTTCGGGATGGTCGTCTCCTCGGGGTTGGCCACCGCGTGCAGTCCTGCACTCAGGGCCTGGGTCAGGACCGGTTCCGGCAGCAGGGCCGCGGCGACGCGCCCGGAGTTGAGTGCGGCGATGGTAGCCGTGGGCGACCCAGTCTCGACGAACTTGACCGAGGACGGGTTGATGCCGGCATTGTGCATCGACGCCTCAACCAGGATCTGCTGTGTGCCCTGCAGGACGTTGACGGCGACGGTCTTGCCGGCCAGCGACGCCCAGCTGGTGATCGACGGGTCCTTGGCGACCACGGCAATGCCGCCCCGCGCCGTGCCCTCACCGTCCTCGTTCGGTGCGATCGCCACGATGGGAATGTTCTTCCCGATGGCAGTGATCGTCGTCGGGGTGTCGAGGGTGGCGATCGTCGCCTGGCCGTTGAGCAGCAACGGCACGAGATTCTGGCCCGTCTGACTGGTCACGATCTTAACGTCAAGGCCCGCGGCCTTGAAGTAGCCCTTCTCGGCGGCGATGTGGAGCGGCGCGCTGGTGAGGCTGCCTGAGCCGTAAACGGTGATCGTCGTAGCTGCGGCACCTGGGCTCGTGCTGGCGGCGGTCGTGCCGGAGCTGCCGCACGCCGTCAGCGCCAGCAGGGCAGCGAGCGTGGCCGCCGCCCCGAGGGCGGCCGGCCGCATCCGGCGTCTGGCGGGGATCGTTGTTTTCATTGTGTGCCTCCGAGAGGTGGCGGGTTGATCGTCTGCGTGCCAGCATCACCACCGCTTCGGCATATGGCAATAATTGTTTCTCATTCAGCGGACCGCGCATCGTGCCCGGGGGTCCCGGTCAGCGGGCTTGGAAGATCGTTCCCACTAGCTTGCCGATCTCGTCGGCGGCGTCGCGTACCGAGGGAGCGGCCTGCTCGGCCTTGAAAGTTGCGATGGGCCCCGATACCGAGAGGCCGGCGATCGGCCTGGTGCCGGCCTGCCCGATCGGTGCCGCTGCGCAGCACACACCGGGCACCCACTCCTCGTGTTCGACAGCGAAACCGCACGCTCTCACCCGAGCCAGTTGCCGGGTGAGAGTAGCGTGGTCGGTCACGGTGTACCGGGTGTACCTCTTGAGCTCGCCCTGACAATGTTGTGCAAGCTCATCGGCAGGAAGGAACGCGAGGATCGCCTTGCCCAGGGCGGTCGCATGGGCGGGCCGACGGGATCCGAGCGAGGCAAGCGCGCCATGATGCCGTCTCGGCAGGACCTTCTCGATCTGCAGCACGGCGCCTGCGTCGAGCACGCCCAGGTGCACCACCTGACGAAGTGACTGGGACAGCTCGGCCATCAGGGGCAGAGCCGCTTCGCGTAGCCGGCGTTGGGTGGCCACCGTCGCCCCCAGCGTGAACAGATGGTGACCGAGCAAGTACCATTCGCCTCGCCGTTCGATAGCTCCCAGCGAAGTCAGCTGCTTCAGCAGTCGGTAGGTCGTAGCTTTCGGCATGTCTGCCCGGAGCGAGATTTCGGACAGGCCAAGGGGCGTGTTCGACGTGCCCAGGATGTCCAGGAGACGGAAGGCCCTATCGAGGACCGCCTCGCCGGTCTGTTGCGTAGACCTCACGCGTCCTAGTATGCATCCGTTTCTGTCCTGGCGATCTGCCAGCTCTGCCACCGAAGTCCGCCGGGGTGCCTGCCGCGAACGGTATGCCCGTGGGCCCGGCCAGACCTCCTGCGCTCAGCGCTGCGCATCCTGCATCGACAGTCGTGTGACCAGGGCGCTCAATGCTGCCCGGAATTCGTCGAGTTGCACCGGACTGAGTGCACTGAGCAACTGCTGCTCGATGGCGTCGACGTCTGCGTCGCACGCTTCGAGAAGCTTCCGGCCGCGGGTGCTCAGCCTCGTGTGCAGCACCTTGGCGTGAGACGGCGAAGGCGTACGCTCCACGAGTCCCGCCGCCGCCAGTTCGGCGACGATCGAGTGCATCGCCTGCGGCGTGACGAAAGCCCGGCGCGCCAATTGCGCCGACGACAGGCCCGCCCGCCGGGCAATGACGCTCATCGCCGTGTACTGGGGTGTGCTCAGCCCGTGGCGGCGGACCGTCTCGTCGATGAGAAGGCGGGTGCCCCGGTCGAGGCGTGCGATCTGATAGGTCACCCGCGGCGGGCCGAACTCCTGTTTCACAGCTCTTGACTCTACAGCGAAAGACCTGCAAGATGCGGAGTATCAACTTACTTGATATAGGGAGCCGCTGTGAGCACTGATGACTACAGCTACCACAACGTGGCCGTCGAGGTCGCCGACGGCATCGCGTGGGTCAGCCTCGACCGTCCGGACAAGCGAAACGCCATGAGCCCGGCCCTGAACGAGGAGATGACCGACGTACTTGTCCGCCTGGAAGCCGACGACCGCGCACAGGTCATCGTCCTCACCGGGTCCGGCGAGGCATTCTCCGCCGGAATGGATCTGAAGGAATACTTCCGCGAAGTCGACGACGCCCACCCTTCGGTTCAGATCCGGGTTCGCCGGGTCAACGCCGAATGGCAGTGGAGGCACCTGATGAACTACAGCAAACCCACGATCGCAATGGTCAACGGCTGGTGCTTCGGCGGGGCGTTCACCCCGCTGGTCGCCTGCGACCTCGCTATCGCCGCTGACGAGGCAACCTTCGGGCTGTCGGAAGTCAACTGGGGAATCCCCCCGGGCAGTGTGGTCAGCCGTGCGCTCGCAGAGACCATCGGCAGCCGGGACGCGCTGTACTACATCATGACCGGATCGACCTTCGATGGTAAGCGCGCCGCCGAGATGGGCCTGGTCAACTCCTCGGTCCCGCTCGCCGATCTGCGCGCGGCGGTGACCGAGCTCGCGGACAACCTCAAGGCGAAGAATCCCGTCGTCCTGCGCGCCGCGAAACAGGGCTTCCGTGTTTCTCGGCTCATGCCCTGGGACCAGGCCGAGGACTACCTGTACGCCAAGCTGGAGCAGTCGCAGTTCCTGGATCGTGAACGCGGCCGCCAGGAAGGCTTGCAGCAGTTCCTCGACGACAAGAGTTTCCGCCCCGGCCTCGGCTCCTACGAGCGGCCAGCGGAAGCACCTGCGGCCCCCACGCCGTGAGCGGCCAGCTAGCTGCCCCCGCCGTCAGTACCGGGGCGATGCGGGCGCTGATGCGGCCACGTTCGGTCGCGCTGATCGGCGCCTCCGACGACCCCACCGCGATCGGCGGCGCGCCGATTGCCAACCTGCGGACGTTCTCGATGCAGCGCCCGCTCTGCCTGGTCAGCCGGAGCAGGCCCGAGATCGACGGCGTCAAGACCCTGCCGTCGATTTCGGCGTTGCCCGACGGGATCGACTGCGCGATACTCGTGGTCCCGAGCCGCAGTGCCGCGCAGGCCCTGGAAGAATGCGGGGAACGCGGAGTACGAGCAGCGATCGTATTCGCCTCGGGCTTCGCCGAGACCGGCCCGGACGGCGCTGCAGCGCAGACGGAGCTGGCTGACATCGCCCGCCGCTACGGAATGGCCGTCGCGGGGCCCAATTGCCTGGGCCTGATCAACTTCGTCGACGGCCTGCCGCTGACGTTCGGCGCCATCACGCCGTTCCCCGTTCCGCCGCGGGGCGGACTCGGGCTGATCGCGCAGAGCGGCGCCATGACGATGGCCTTGACCTACGCGGCTCATGCCGAGCGCGTTCCCGTCACCTACGCGGCGTCGACGGGCAACGAGGCCGTGGTGACGCTGGAGGACTACCTGCGGTTCCTGCTCGACGACGACTCCACCCGGGTCGTTGCCATCCTGGCCGAACAGGTTCGCCGGCCCAGAGAGTTCCGGCGGCTGGCGGCCAGAGCACGGCAGATCGGCAAGCCCGTGGTAGTCCTGCGCGCCGGGCGCGCCGGGGCCGCGGCTGCCGCCGCCCAATCTCACACCGGTGCGCTGGCCACGGACTACGCAGTGATCGAGGCCGTGCTGCGGTCCGAAGGGGTGACCCTCGTCGACACGCTCGACGAGCTGGTCGATGTCGCCGGCCTGCTGCTGCGCTATCCGCCGCCGGCTGCACCCGGAATCGGGCTGGTCACAGACTCGGGCTCGGTCAAGACCCTCAGCCTGGACCTGGCCGAGACCATGAATGCGAGCATCGCGCAGCTGAGCCAGGCAACGGTCGCCCAGCTCACCGAGGAACTCCCGGAGTTCGCGAGCTCAGGCAACCCCGTGGATATCACCGCCCAGGCGCTCAACAAGCCACTGCTGTATGCCCGAGCGGCCAGTCGGCTGCTGCAGGACGACGCGGTCGGAGCACTCGTCATCGCAGCTATGCCTGGCTCCGACCGTCAGACCGCTGAGCAGGTCGATGCCCTACTGCCGGTCCTGGCAGGCGCAGCGAAGCCCGTCATGTACGTCTTCATGGGGGGCGGCCATCTCATCCCCGGCGGACACGATGACCGGGTGCGCGCAGCGGGCATTCCCGTGCTCCGCTCGGTGGAGCGCGCGCTGCGTTGTGTCGCCCAGGCCACCCGCGCCGTAGGCGCGCGCCCCCGGGACGTACCCACAGCCGAAACCAGCGTGACGCCACCGTGTCCTGAGGGTCCAGACGGCGGTACAGCGATCATGACCGAACAGGCCAGCAAGCAACTGCTGAGGTCCTACGGGCTGCCGATTCCAGAGGCGGTCTTCGCACGATCCGTCGCCGAGTTGCCGGCCTTGGCCGGCCAGCTCCGATATCCGCTGGTCCTGAAAGGGCAAGCGCCCTCGCTGGTGCACAAGACCGAAGCCGGCGCTGTCGTCATCGGCATCCAGGACGAAACCGAGCTGTGCGACGCTGCAGCCCAGATGCACTCGCGCCTGGCCGGCGCCGACCACATCGAGGGATACCTCCTCGAGCAGATGGCCGGACCCGGCATCGAGCTGATCCTCGGCGCCCGCCGAGACCCAGACTGGGACACGGTCCTGCTGATCGGCTTCGGCGGTGTCCTCACCGAAGTACTCGACGACGTGGCGCTGCTTCCAGGAACGGCCGGCGAGGAGGCGGTACGCGCGGGTTTGGACCGTCTACGCGGGCGGGCCCTGCTCGACGACTTCCGCGGGTCGGGTCCGGCAGACGTCGACGCGGTTGTCCAGTCGGTGCTGGCGCTGGCTACCTTCATGCGCGAGCAGCCACAAGTCACGGAGGTGGACGTCAACCCGTTGCGGGTCTTCCCCCAGGGCCATGGCGCGATGCTGCTCGACGCCACCGTCATCACCTGCAATGGCGCGCCGGCCCGGCCCGCTGAGCCGGGAGGCCGAAACAATGCCGGTCAACCTTGACACGACCAGCGCACGGTCGAAGGCAGCAGGCCGAGGCCGGACCCGATTCGGGCCCGGCCCACTCAACGGACGGGCGTTGGTGCGGTGCACCGCGCCGATCCAGCAGGCTCGCCGTGACCCCTGAGCCGAGGAGGGATCCGCGAGATGTCCGCAGAACCGTTCGAGCTTGACGATGTGACCTCAAACCGTGATTGTGACCTGATCCCGCCGTCCGATCCAGCGGGACCTGGCCTCGATACCGGGTCCGCTGATTGGAACCGATTCATTGATGCGCCCGTCCTGCCAGGGCAGACTTGGCTTCCACCCTAGGATCGGGGCGCACCCGGGGCCGGAACTTCGATGAAGAGGATGCGGGTGCCGACATGCAGCTGACTGCGCAGGCACGGCCGCGGGCCAGGCTGCTGCGGCCAATCGGGCCCGAGCCAGATTCATGTCAGGGGCCGCGCAAACCGGCGGCCGTGCTGAGGTGTCGCCGACCGCGAGGAGCTGGTGTGCCGATGACTCATCGGCCGGGCCATCGTCCGCCCGGCAGGACGGACAGGCTGTGACCGGCGCCGCGCCCCGCGAGCCGGTCAGCTTCCTTGTCTTCTCCGCTTCGCTGCGCAGTGGCTCGCTGAACACCAGGCTTGCCCTGCTGGCAGCCGCGGTCATCGGGGCGCACGGCGGCGAGGCCGACGTGGCGTCCATGCGCGACTTCGATGCGCCGTCCTATGACGCCGATGTACAAGACAGCGAGGGATTCCCGGCCGGGGCCGACCGGTTCCGGACGCGCCTTGCGGCCTGCGACGGCTTCGTCGTCTGCGCGCCGGAGTACAATGCCTCGTTGCCGGGGGCGCTGAAGAACGCGATCGACTGGGTGTCGCGCTATCACCCGCAGCCGTTCAACGAGCGGCACGGGCTGCTCATGTCGGCATCACCGTCGATGTCGGGCGGCAACCGCGGCCTGTGGTCGCTGCGCGTCCCCTTCGAGCACCTCGGGGCCCGGCTGTACCCGGACATGTTCTCCCTTGCTCGGGCCCACCTCGCCTTCGATGGCCAGGGCCAGATCGCCGACCCACAGCTTCGCGACAGGTTCGAGGCCAATATCGCCAACTTCATGGATCTTGTCGAGGCCTCCAAGCATTACCCGTCCGTCAAGCGGGCATGGTTCGAGTACCTGGGCGAACATCCCGAGCCTGAGCTCGACCGGGTCGAGTGACCTGTGCTCAGGCAGCCCCGGATGGTCTTGCGCCGCCGCTCACCTGGGTCAGCGGCCCAGCGCCACCAGCGACATCGAGCTCACCCGAGTCGAGGGCGTGCACGGTCCCCGGACCCTGGACATCGTCCTTACGGGCTGACCGGCTGGCCGGCCAGCCAGGCGGCACCGCGCTCGTACAGGCGCTCCAACCCCTTGGCCTCCGGGCCGCGCAGGCCCGGCATGTCCTGCTTCACCGGGTAGCCGGCCCGAACCTGCAGGTAAGCCAGGTACCGGTAGCCCTCGGGGTAGCGGGCCAGCAGTTCGGGATCCAGGACAAGCGAGGCGGCCGGGTCGACCGGGTCCAGCCGGTCCTTCTCGTAGATGGGCTGGCGCAGCACGATCCCCCACCGCCCGTCGCGTTGCTCGAGGAAGTCATAGAACCGGCCGGTGCAGGCGACGTCGCATAGCACGCCGTCCACCTGGCCGCGCTGCATGATCGTCATCCGGGTCTGCGCGATGGCCCGCGGCGGTGTTATCGTGGCCGGGGCCAGCGTGATCCGGCAGCCGCCGGTGAAGTGCAGGATGTTCACGCCCCGGGCCGCGCCCTCCTGGCTGACCCGGATGAAGTCTTCCTTCGGGCCCTGGAACCAGGTGGCCACCATGTAGCCGTCGTCGTGCCAGCAGGCCCGGAAGGCCTCCCAGTCCCCGGAGTCCCTGGCGCTGGCCCAGGTCTCGACGACATCCCTGATGGCGAGGCGATCAGCAAGCGAGGCGTCCACCCAGCGCAGGCTATGGCATAAGCGGTGCCACGCACCACTGCCCGTTCGGCAGAAATGTCCCTCCGCCCCGGCATCATGGGAGCATGCCCGTCAGCGAGGAGTTCGACGCCTGCCCGGTACGGCCTTCCTATCCCGCCCGGACCGGCAGGTCGGCAAGTCGACCAGGTTGCCCGCCATAGCTGAGTTATGTACCATTTTTCCTATTTCGCCACGTATGCGGCTGTTTTCCGGGATGCTGTGACGTAATCATCTTTGTCCGCGCCGCCCGCAGGCCGCCGCCCTGGTCACCGCGCTGGCTGACCCGGATCGCGGCTGGGACGCCATCGTGATCGGCGAGTACGAGCGGGCCTTCTACGGCAGCCAGTACGCCTCGATGGCGCCGCTGTTCGAGCACTACGGCATCCAGCTGTGGACCCCGGAAGTCGGCGGCCGGATCGACTTTCACGCCGAAGACCACGAGGAGACGATGCTCGCACTGGGGTTGCAGTCCAAGCGGGAGATCGCCCGGACCAGGATCCGGGTCCGCACGGCGATGGCGACCCAGACCCGCGAGCAGGGCCGCTACCTGGGGGGCCGCCCGCCTTACGGATACCGACTCGCGGATGCCGGCCCGCATCCGAACAAGGCGCACGCCGCGTGGGGCCGCCGGGCGCACCGGCTGGAGCCGGACCCGGCCACCGCGCCGGTCGTCCGCTGGATGTTCGCCCAGCGGCTGGCCGGGCACAGCGCCACCCGGATCACCCGCGCCCTGAACGATGCCGGGATCCCGTGCCCGTCGGCCGCTGACCCGAAGCGGAATCCGCACCGCACTGGTGCCGCGTGGACGCTCCGCACGGTCGCGGCGATCCTGGCTAACCCGCGGTACACGGGACGGCAGGTGTGGAACCGGCAGCGCACCGACTTCGACCTGGTCGACCCGGCCAACACCGGGCTCGGGCACAAGCAGGTCCAGCGGTGGAACCTGCCCGCCGGATGGGTGATCTCCGCCCGCCCCGCCCACCCGGCGATCATCAGCGAGGCCGACTACATCGCCGCCCAGGACGCCAGTACCCCGCGCGGCCCAGCCGGACCAGCCACCCGGCGGTACCTGCTGGCCGGGCTGCTGGCCTGCGGAAGGTGCGGGCGCCGCCTTGAGTCGGCCTGGTCCAACGGCAAGCCCGCCTACCGGTGCCGCCACGGCTACACCAGCGCCACCGGCTCCAGCCCAGACCGCCCGGCGAACCTGTACATCCGCGAGGACCAGATCCTGCCCCGGCTGGCCGCCCTGGCCATCTTGCAGTCCGAAGGCAGCCATTCCCCTCGCGGCAGGAAACCGGCCAGCGCCCAGGTCACGGCGCCTGCTCAGGCCGCGGGGCTGATCGACCGCCTGTGGGCCGCCGACGTCACGCTCATCTACGACCCGGCCACGCGGGCCCTGCGCACGGACACCAAGAATTCCCTAGCCGTCACTGTCGGCTAGGGAATCTAACAACCGGCCGGCATCAGGAAGCCAGGAAGGAGGACAATCCTTCGGACAGCGCCCGCCACGGCGGAGGCCGGGCCCGGGTGACCATTCCGCATGCCCGGAAACGGGCTGCTATGGGGTTTTAACGGGTTCTGCCGCGAGTTTTGTGACAGCTGACAGTGGGTGATTTTCGCTGGTCACCAGTGACGCTGCCGCGGCTGGGGTTCTTGGCGGGCCGGTGCTGC
>Ga0335083_10002884_pt1 | contig 22502 bp, 20 predicted proteins | sample Lox_Sample_42_FD_206716 | JGI IMG/M metagenome (GOLD analysis project Ga0335083, IMG submission 206716) | Soil microbial communities from Loxahatchee National Wildlife Refuge, Florida, United States - Lox_Sample_4.2 | ecosystem: Environmental > Terrestrial > Soil > Wetlands | place: USA...
CCCCAGCGCGCGGTCCGCTTCGATAAACGAATCTACCGAACAAGCCTCGCCGCCTGTTTGGCCCGCTACGAAGCTGGCGGACTTCATGCTCGCCGGGGCATCGAACCCGCACCCGCGCATGGCGCTCTCAACGCGCTTGAAATCAGCCGGACTCATAGCCGCCGCGACATACTTCCCAATGTTGCCGTCCTGCGCCCAGGAGTTCTGGTTGTCGTAAAGAGCCGCCTCTGTATCCGCGAATTTTCCGACACGGGCTGAGGCGTTGAGCCACCGCGAGGCCTCGTATCCGTACTTGTGCATGGGTAGCGGAAAATCCCGATGAATCAGGCGTACCTTGCCCGCAGCAACGTAATCATTGATCAGCTGCTTCAGCGTGTTTTCGTAGAGGTTCCGGCACGAGGGGCATTCGTAGTCGGTGAAGACTTCCATGGTGATCGGGGCGCTGCTGGACCCGTAGGACTTCACTGGCGCTCCCAGCGGCGCAGTCGACTTGGCGGCCGTTTTCGCCGCGGTGGCCGGCTTCGAGTGCGCAGTGGCGGCCTTGGTCGTGCTCGATCCGGTCGACGCAGTCTGCGCAAGAGATCCGCCCGCGGCGAAGGCAACCAGCGCCACCGCCAGACCCGTCAGTTGAATGCAACTCCGAAGGCCAAATGAATCCCTGCCTAAACCACCGTTTCGGTAACCCAATTTCTTTCCTCCCCACTCCCGAATCCGAAAAGACGCCCTATTGTAGCGCGAATTCCCGCGCGGGTTCTTTCCGTTCCAGCCGAGCACCCCGTGCGACGAATCCTACGATGCAGGCGCCTGGCGCGGGGTTCGCCTGGTGGTGCCAGAAAAGAGCGGCCCGGAGGTAGGGGTGCAGCGGGCCGGGAAGGCTGGCCAGACCCGGAGGAAATCCAAACCGCCTATTTCTAATGACTTATGAGTGTATATACAAGCCGCACATGAAACTTGACAATGTTACACTCAATGTGTATCATGGCTTCGTTTCGTCCGGCTCCCAGCCGGGCGGACGCACACAGGAGCGTACCCAATGAGCAAGATTATCGGCATCGACCTGGGCACGACCAACTCGGTCGTCGCCGTCATGCAGGGCGGCGAGCCCGTCGTTATCCCCAACCAGGAAGGAGCGCGCACGACTCCTTCGGTTGTGGCTATCACCAAAGCCGGCGAACGCCTCGTCGGGCAAGTTGCCAAGCGCCAGGCCATCACGAATCCCGAGAACACGGTTTACTCCATCAAGCGCTTCATGGGCCGGCGTTATGACGAAGTCGGCGACGAAGCCAAGCGCGTGCCCTACAAAGTGGTGAAAGGGCCGCACGATGACGCGCGCGTCGAGATCTCCGGCAAGACCTACAGCCCGCCGGAAGTCTCCGCGATGATTCTGCAGAAACTGAAGGCCGCCGCCGAAGACTTCCTCGGCGAAAAGGTGACCAAGGCGGTCATCACCGTCCCGGCCTATTTCAACGACAGCCAGCGGCAAGCGACCAAACAGGCGGGCGAAATCGCAGGTCTGGAAGTGCTGCGCATCATCAACGAGCCCACGGCTGCGGCTCTGGCCTACGGCCTCGACAAGAAGAAGGAAGAGACGATTGCTGTGTACGACCTCGGCGGCGGAACCTTCGATATTTCCGACCTCGAGGTAGGGGAAGGCGTCGTGGAAGTGAAGTCCACCAACGGCGACACGCACCTGGGCGGCGACGACATCGACCAGCGCGTCGTCGACTGGATGATTTCGGAGTTTAAGCGCGATCAGGGCATCGACGTCAGCAAGGACCGCATGGCCATCCAGCGCCTGAAGGAAGCCGCGGAAAAGGCCAAGATCGAGCTTTCGCAGCTGCAGGAGACGGAGATCAACCTCCCCTTCCTGACCGCGGATGCCTCCGGCCCGAAGCACATGCAGACCAAGCTGACCCGCGCGAAGCTCGAGCAGTTGATGGAAGACCTGCTCCAGCGAACCGTTCCGCCGGTGAAGCAGGCGATGAAGGACGCGAACCTCACGCCGGACAAGATCGACGAAGTGGTTCTGGTCGGCGGATCGACCCGCATTCCTCGCGTGGTCGATATCGTGAAGGGCCTCTTCAACGGGAAAGAACCCCACAAGGGCGTGAACCCGGACGAAGTGGTCGCGGTCGGAGCGGCGATTCAGGGCGGCGTGCTGGGCGGCGAGGTGAAAGATATCCTGCTGCTCGACGTGACTCCGCTTTCGCTGGGGGTTGAGACGCTCGGCGAAGTGATGACCGTGCTGATCCCGCGCAACACTACGATCCCGACCCGCAAGTCGGAGGTCTTCTCGACGGCGACGGACAATCAGCCGGAAGTCGCGATCCACGTGCTGCAGGGCGAGCGCCCGGTGGCGAGCGGCAACCGGTCGCTTGGCAAATTCAACCTGGTGGGAATCGCTCCGGCTCCGCGCGGCGTGCCGCAGGTCGAGGTCACCTTCGACATCGACGCGAACGGCATCCTGAACGTCACCGCCAAGGACATGGCGACGAAGAAGGAGCAGAAGATCACCATCACCGCTTCGACCGGCCTGAGCAAGGACGAAGCGGAACGCATGAAGAAGGAAGCCGACGAGCATGCGGCGGAGGACAAGTCGCGGCTCTCGGAAGTCGAAGCGCGCAACAAGCTCGATAGCCTGATCTATCAAGGCGAGAAGCTGATCCGCGAGAATCGCGACAAGATCTCCGACAGCGACGTGAAGGACGCGGAAGCCGTGATCGAGCAGGCCAAGTCGAGCCTCAAGGAAGGCGGGACGGACAAGCTGAACTCGGCCTCCGATGCCTTGACCAAGGCGCTGAGCCGCATCGGCGAAGCGATGTACAAGGCGCAGCAGGCGGCCGGAGCCAGCGGCGCTGGCCAGCCTGGACCATCGGGCGGCGCTTCGCCGGACGGAGGGCAGACTCCTCCGCAAGGCGGAGACGTGGTGGACGCCGAGTTCGTCGACGTAGACGAATCGAAGCGGCCGAACTGAGCCCCGCCGCACGCAGATCGCGAGGGGCGGGCGAAGAGCCCGCCCTTGTTCGCGTCTGAGCAAGCTTGCTCGTGCGCGCCCCGTGAAAGGCGGCGCATCAGGCAATGGCGACTACAACGAAGACCGACTATTACGAGCTGCTGGGAGTCCCGCGCAAAGCGAGCGTCAAGGACATTCGTGCGGCCTACCGGAAGCTCGCCCGCAAATATCATCCCGACCTGAATCCGGGCGACAAGTCCGCTGAAGAAAAATTCAAGCAGATTCAGGAAGCCTACGAAGTCCTTTCGGACACGAAGAAGCGCCAGATGTACGACCAGTTCGGGTTCAACGTCCCGGGCCAGGGGGGCATGCCGGGGCCGGGCGCGGCCTACGGCGGCGTTTCGCCGGAGGACATTCACTTCGACTTCGGCGGCTTCGATTTCGGCGGTGGACAGGGCGCCGGGGGCGGAAGCTTCCGCGACGTCTTCAGCCAATACTTCCGTGGCGCCACGGCGGCTTCGGCGGGACGCGAGCGCGAGACGGGCACCGACCTCGAGTATCAGATCGACATCACCTTCGCTGAAGCGATGCGCGGCGCGGAAAAGCAGCTTAGCTTCACGCGGCTCGATGTCTGCAACGTCTGCCACGGCGAGGGCGTTGCTCCGGGTGACGAGAAAGTTTGCCCGACGTGCAACGGCTCGGGACAGACCACGCAGGTGAGCGGCAAGATGCGCTTTCAGGTAACCTGCGCGCGCTGCGGCGGCACGGGCCGCCTTCACACGGTGTGCCGCAATTGCGGCGGCGAGGGGCGCGTGCAGCGCGTCGAGACGCTGAAGGTACGGATTCCGCCCGGCGCGCAGACCGGGTCGCGCGTGCGGGTGGCCGGCCGAGGCAACGCCGGGATCCACGGCGGACCTCCGGGCGACCTCTACATCATCACGAAAGTCGAGCCGCATCCGTTTTTCGACCGGCGCGGCGACGATCTCTACACCGTGGTGCCCATCACCGTGAGCGAAGCGTCGCTCGGCGCAAAGGTGGAAGTGCCCACCATCGACGGCCGCGCGCAGGTGCGCATTCCTCCGGCCACCAACAGCGGCAAGCGACTGCGCCTGCGTGAAAAGGGCGCGCCGTCCACGCGGCATCCCGGCAAACGCGGCGACCAGATCGTGGAAGTGCAGATCGTGGTGCCCAAGCCCGAGGACGAGCGCGTTCGCAACCTGATGAAGGAACTCGACAAGCTCGACGAGGAGGATCCCCGCGCGGAGCTCTTCTCGCGCGCGACCGTGTAAGCGGCGAAGGGAGGCGGCGATGGCCACGCGACCACGAAAGAAAGCAAAAGCCGGCTACATGATCAGCGCGGTTTCCGAGCTCTATAACCTGCATCCGCAGACGCTGCGACTGTACGAGCGTGTCGGCCTGCTGAAGCCTTCGCGTTCGCAAGGCAATACGCGCCTCTACACCGACGCCGATCTAGAGCGCCTGGAGGTGATCCTCAACCTGACGCGCGAGCTCGGCGTGAACCTGGCCGGCATCGAAATCATCCTGAACATGCGCGACAAGATGGGCCAGATGCAGGCGCAGATGGAAGAATTCATCCGCTACGTCCGCAACGAAGTGGCACGCGATTTCATCGCGCAGAATGAACGGCCGGTGCGGCATGCCATCGTCCGCGCTGCGCCGCGCCACGCGATCCGCGTCGAGAAGTAGCGCACACGCTCACCATGAAAGACCGTGTCATCTTCCAACGTACGCTGTTTCCACAGCCGGCGAATTTTGCACAGCACGAGTATGCTTGCGTCGTGGTTGCCCGCCGCATATTCTCTTTTCATGGCTCGACCGGATTGTCCCCTCTGCCAGGGTAGCGGCTGGAAAGTTGTGGAGCGCGAGACGCAAGGCGCGCAGGCGCTTGCGGCCGATCGCCCCGGCCCGTCCAGCGGCGCGCCGAAAACCATGTTCGCGGTTCCCTGCGACTGCACGATCGACGACCGCGTGGATCGCATCCTGGCGCGCGCGCGGGTCCCCGAGCGATACCGGCACTGCGACTTCGAGAATTACGAGACGGATAACGAAATCGAGAACATTTCGCGCGACCAGCTCGCCGCGTGGAATCGCAGCCTCACCCAGGCGAAGCTGGTAGTCCAGAAGTTCGCCGCGGAGTTTCCGCTCGGCAGCGAGCACGGCCTGCTGCTGATGGGACCCTGCGGCGTCGGCAAGACGCACCTAGCGGTCGCGGCGCTGAAGGAAATCGTGCTGCGCGGGCACAGCGGGCTTTTCTACGACTACCGCGAGCTGCTCAAGCAGATACAGGACAGCTACAACCCCGAGAATCAGGCCACGGAGATGAGCGTGCTCGAGCCGGTGCTGCAGGCCGAAGTGCTGGTGCTCGATGACGTCGGATCGAGCAAGCCGTCGCTCTGGGCGCTCGAAACGGTCGGGCACATCCTGAACACGCGCTACAACGAAAAGCGCGTCACGCTGCTGACCACGAATTACCTGGACACGGATGCGGACGTAAGTTCGGCGCCGGCGTCGACGTCGCGGGTCATCGGCATGCGCGCGCCAGCCATTGAAGATTCGCTTACCGAACGCGTAGGGAAGCGCATCCGCTCCCGCCTCTATGAGATGTGCCGGACCGTCGACATTTCCGCCCCCGATTACCGCAAGGAAATCCGCAACATGAGCCGCGGCCGCGCCTGAGTCGTCCAGATTCGCCCGTATTTGCGCGTATCTGACGATATAAATCGCACAAATCAATGGCCTCTATGCGATTTGATTCCCCCTGATGCCTTGGCTATGATCTGCGTGCAAGTTCTCCGACCTCGACGGCCTAACGGAGAGACATCCGATGGCCTCGAGGCGACGCTCTCGAAGCTTGAGGGCTGAGGGTCCGGGCGGAAACGCCCCGGCCTCCCGTGTTTGGAAAGGGGAATGTCTGGCGCAAGTCGATTGCGCCGCACCGTCGCCCAAGTCCAAACCGGATTTGGGCTTTTTCGTTTTCGACGATGCCGCTCAACGACAAATTCGGACGCCAGATCACCGACCTGCGGATTTCCGTTACCGACCGCTGCAATTTCCGCTGCGTCTACTGCCGCTCCGCCAATCCGGAATCGCATATGCCGTCCGCCAACCTGCTCACCTGGGACGAATACGAGCGGCTGGCGCGGATTTTGGCGGGCATGGGCATCCGCAAGATTCGCGTCACAGGCGGCGAGCCGCTGGTTCGCGCGGGCGTCGAGGATTTTGTCGCGCGCCTGAAGGCGCTCGGGGTGCCGGACGTTTCGATCACCACCAACGCCCATTTGCTGGCCGAGCGCTGCGACCGGCTCGTCGCGGCTGGGCTCGACCGCATCAACATCAGCCTCGATTCGCTGAATCGCGAAAAGTTCGAGCGTGTCACCCGCACCAAGTCGTTCGATCAGGTGATTGCGGGCATCGACGCCGCGCAAACCTCGCGGCTGCGCCCCGTGAAGGTCAATGCGGTACTCGTCCGCGGCCTAAATGATGATGAGGTTGAAGCCTTCGCCGAATTCGCGCGCGACCGCAACCTGATCATGCGCTTCATTGAATTCATGCCGCTTGATGCGGACCGCTCCTGGACACGCGACATGGTTGTGCCGGGTTCGGAGGTTCATGCGCGGATCGCGGCGCGCTGGCCGCTCGTGCCGGTAGTCCACGAGCGCAGCGAAACGGCGCGCAAGTTCCGTTTCGCGGATGGACGCGGCGAAATCGGATTGATTAATCCCGTTACGCAGCCCTTCTGCGGGCACTGTTCGCGCCTGCGCCTCACGGCCGACGGCAAGCTGCGCACCTGCCTTTTCAGCAAGGAAGACCACGATCTGCGCTTCATGCTGCGCGGCGGCGCCACCGACCGCGAGATCGGCGACGAAATCCTGGCCGTCGTCGCGCAAAAGGAGAAGGGCCACCGCATCAACGAGGCCGGCTTCGTTCCTCCGTCCCGGACCATGGTTTCCATCGGCGGGTGACATTCCCGTTCGGATTTGACAGAATCCGAAAATGGCCGACGAAGAAGGCAAAATCTTCTCGCTTCGTGACGCCGAGCGGCTGCGCGTCGAGCTGGAGCCCGTCCTGATTGGCGCGATCGAAGCACGCCGCCAGCTGAATGAAATCGACGAGCAACTCGGCAAGCTCGCCGACCGCGTACAGCTCTCAGGCGGCCTGATGATCGAGCACGACAAAGCTGCCAAGCAGCGGCTGGAGCACAACCGGCTGGTCGGCGCGATTCAAACGGCGATCGACAAGATTCACTCTACCGGCTGCGTGGTGAAGGACCTCGAAATCGGTTTGCTGGACTTTCCTTCACGAATCAACGGCGAGGCCGTGTATCTCTGCTGGAAGCTGGGCGAAGATCGCATCCGTTTCTACCACCGTCAGGACGAAGGATTTGCCGGCCGCAAACCCATCGATCCCCGCGACGCGGACTACCGCAATCCCATTCAGTAACTCGGCTCGCCTAAGAGACTCGCGAAGGGGCTGCCGGCTGAGGCGGACCAAGCTTCTCGCGCAGCAGGTCTTCGATGTCGCCGAGGCGGTCGCCCAGTAGGTTCAGCTTGCTGGATAAGCCTTGTATTTCCGATTCGGCGCGGCGATTCACGTCGAAATCCAGTTCGCCGCGAATGCGGTCCTTCGCGTCTTGGCGGTTCTGGCTCATCATGATGACTGGAGCCTGGATCGCGGCCAGCATCGAGAGAAACAGGTTGAGCAGAATGAAAGGGTAGGGATCCCACGCCGCTTTCTTCAGAAAGATATTGGTGCTCGCATAGGCGATCAGCACGACGAGAAACGAGATGATGAACGTCCACGAGCCTCCGAAAGCCGCCACGGAGTCCGCGATTCGCTGACCGAACGTCATCTCCTCCTCGATCATTTCGTTCGGATTGCGGTTCGCTCGCACGCGTACGAGCTGCTGCGCCGCGTGAAATTGCTTGCCCAACACCGTGAGCATGTCCATTCCGGCATGCGGCTTCCGTTCGAGCAGAGTGAATATGTCGCTACGGTCCACCTCGATGCAAACGGTCTCCTCTATAGCGACAGCGGTGGTCTGGTGCGACGTCTGCTCGAGCATCGAGGCAAAGCCGAAGAACTCGCCCCGGGCCGGCTGATCCACGACCACCTCCTGCTGATCCTCATCAATCATGGCGACTTGGACGGCGCCCGAAACGACCACATAGGCGTGCGTGCCCGGATCGCCGATCTTGTAGATGCGCTGGCGCCGCGCGAACGTGCGCACTTCCACTTGCGCGGCCAGCACGGCCGTTTCGTCGTCGTCCAAGAGCGCAAACAGCGGAACTTCTTTTAGAATTTCAGGGTTGCAGGGCATGCTTCACCTCGACGGTGCGGTAATTTGTCCGGCCTTTCCCGCGTATTCTATATGGGTCCGCCGCCTTTGCGGGAACGCGCGCGAGCGGCTACAATGCCAATGAGCGCATCTAATTGTCGGGAATGACTTCCAGCAACCTCACACCCAACACAAATGGACGTTGAACGAGTTATAGACAATGTCGTAGCGCGCTTCATCGGGACGAAGCACGAGCGCGACATCAAGCGAGTGCAGCCTCTGGTCGAGCAGGTCAACGCGCTCGAGCCCGAAATGAAAGGGCTGCGCGACGAGCAGCTCGCGCAGCGCACCGCTGCGCTAAAGGCTGAAGTTCAGGCACGCCTCGAAGGCCTCGAACGAGACGACCCGGACTACAAGCAACGGCTGCAAGACGCGCTCGAGCCCGCGATCGTACCGGCGTTTGCGCTCGTGCGCGAAGCCGGCCGGCGCACGCTCGGCATGCGACATTTCGATGTGCAACTGATCGGCGGCGTCGTGTTGCATCAAGGCAAGATCGCCGAAATGAAGACGGGCGAAGGAAAGACGCTCGTTGCGACGCTCCCTGCCTACTTGAATTCGCTCGCCGGCAAGGGCGTGCACATCGTCACCGTGAACGACTATCTGGCTCGCCGCGACGCCGAATGGATGGGCCCGATCTATAAGATTCTCGGTCTGAGCGTCGGCGTGATCGTCCACGACCTGGACGACGCGCAGCGCCGCGCCGCTTACGCCGCGGACATCACCTTCGGCACGAATAACGAGTTCGGCTTCGACTATCTCCGCGACAACATGAAGTACGACCTGAAAGACTGCGTGCAGCGCGGCCACCAGTTCGCCATCGTCGACGAAGTTGACTCCATCCTTATCGACGAAGCCCGCACCCCCCTGATCATTTCCGGCCCCGCCGAGGAGTCGACGGACAAGTACTACCGCATCGACAAGATCATCCCGAAGCTGATCCGCGACATTGACTACACGCTGGACGAAAAGCTGCGCACTGCGACGCTGACCGAAGAAGGAGTGGCGAAGTGCGAGCGCCTGTTGGGTCTGGGCAACCTCTTCGATCCGTCGAACATGGACATCATCCACCATGTCTACCAGGCGCTGCGCGCGCACACGCTGTACGAAAAAGACGTCGATTACGTGGTGAAAGACGGCGAGGTCGTCATCGTCGACGAATTCACCGGCCGCCAGATGCCCGGCCGCCGCTGGTCCGATGGCCTTCATCAAGCCGTCGAAGCGAAGGAAGGCGTGAAGATCGAGCGCGAAAACCAGACCCTCGCCACAATCACCTTCCAAAACTACTTCCGCATGTACAAGAAGCTTTCGGGCATGACCGGCACCGCCGAAACTGAAGCGCCCGAATTCGACAAGATCTACAAGCTTGAAGTCGTCGCCATCCCTACGAACAGAACCTTGATTCGCATCGAGAATCCCGACGTCGTCTACCGCACCGAGCGCGAGAAGTTTGAAGCGGCCGTCAACGGAATCATTCAGGAAGACGGGACAAAGGCCGAAGGGATTCGCCAGTACTACGAAAAAGGGCAGCCGGTCCTCGTTGGCAGCATTTCCATCGAGAAATCGGAAAAGATCGCGGAGCACCTGAAGCGCGCCGGAATTCCGCATCAGGTTCTCAACGCCAAGAATCACGAGCGCGAAGCGAAAATCATCGCGCAGGCGGGACGAAAAGGCGCGGTGACGGTTTCGACGAACATGGCTGGCCGCGGGACCGACATCCTGTTGGGCGGCAATCCCGAGGCCATGACTCGCGAGCATTGCCTGCGAGAGAAGATCGCCATGCCGTACCTTCCGGCCAGCTCGGTCATCGGCGGCGGCCCGGGCACCGAAACACCGGAGCAGGCCGATGCACCGCCCGCGGGCACTTCAGGCAACGGCTCGGGCGCTGGCGCGGGACCCGCCAACTCCGCAATGGTCCTGTTTCAGCAGGAAGGCAAGATCTACCAGGTCCCGCTCGAGCAGTGGAAGCCTCTCTACGACCAGTTCGCGGCGCAATGCAAGGCTGAGCACGACGATGTTGTCGCCATGGGCGGACTGCACATTCTGGGCACCGAGCGCCATGAGGCCCGCCGCATCGACAACCAGCTTCGTGGCCGCGCCGGACGCCAGGGCGACCCCGGCTCTTCGCGATTTTTCCTCTCGCTCGAAGACGACCTGCTCCGCATTTTCGGTGGCGAAAAGATGCAAGCGATCATGTACCGCCTGGGCATGACGGAGGGTGTGCCCATCGAATCGCGGCTCATCAGCAAGCGCATCGAAGGCGCCCAAAAGCAGGTCGAGGCGCAGAACTTCGAGGCCCGCAAACACCTGCTTGAATACGACGACGTGATGAACAAGCAGCGGGAAACGATCTACTCGCTGCGCCGGTCGTTCCTCGAGGGCCGCGACCAGAAGGAATTTGTCCTGGAACGCGCCGAAGCCATCCTGAACGAGCTGGTCGAGACCTACTGCCCCCGCGACCAACACCCCGACCAATGGAACGTCACCCAGTTCTCCAACGAAATCCTCAACCAGTACGGCCTGGACCTGAAAACCGCCTCTGTGGACCCCGCCGAGCTATCGCATGACGCCCTGGCTGAGGCGCTCCTCGAAAAGGTCAACCTGCGCTACGAGGATAAGGAGAAACTCTTCAGCGCACCCACCCTTCGGTGGCTTGAGCGCCACATCCTGCTCGATATCGTCGACGCCCAGTGGAAGGATCACCTCCTGACCCTTGACCACCTGAAGGAGGGCATCGGTCTCCGCGGATATGGCCAGAAAGACCCCTTGGTCGAGTTCAAGAAGGAAGCTTTCACGCTCTTCGACGACCTGATGAACCGTATCGACACCGAAGCGGTCCGGTTCCTCTTCCTGAAGCAACCGGCTCGCCCCCAGGAAGAGCAAAAGCAGATCGAAGAGCGGCAGCGCCGCCAGCAGAAGAATCTTCAGTTTCAAGCCGGGCCAGCGCAGGCGGAGGCTCCGAAACCCGTCCGCTCGGGCGCCAAAGTTGGGCGCAACGACCCCTGCCCCTGTGGGTCGGGCAAGAAATACAAGAAGTGCCACGGCGCGGCGGCTTAACCCAGCCTTCGCGAAGTCTTCGCGCATCCTCAAATGACTCTCAAACCCTGTCCATATTTTATTGTGCGTATTTTCAATGCTTTACATGGGTTGCGTACCGAGCACAATCGAAGTACGAAGGGCTTCCCTGTAGGCCTGCGGAATGGTACAAATATGCGTGCGGGGAACAGCCTGGGTGGGCTGGTTCCTCCAAACAGGTGGCGTTCGCCACATCACCAGCGCCGAAGTTGCGGCGCCTACTTCATGACAAACAGGAGAGAGAAACAAATGAAAAGGTTGGCACTGTTGTGCGGGGCCATGTTGCTGTTCGCGGGTTTGGCGTCGGCCCAGGATGAAACGCCGAAGGTCGAAGCGTTCGGCGGATATTCGTATTTGCGTGTGAACCCAGGGTTCGGTGCGCCAGGCCTGAATTTCAACGGCGGTAGCGGCTCGCTGGCCTACAACTTCAACTCCTGGCTCGGCGCTGTCGCAGACTTCGGCGGTTATCACTGGAGCGGTTTTGGTACGGACGCAACGGCTGTTACCTACCTTTTCGGGCCCAAAATCGCGTATCGCCACGGGCCGGTGACGCCCTTTGCGCAGGTCTTGTTTGGCGGTGCGCATCTTTCGGGTTCTGGCTGCGTGGACGACGTCGTGCTCGGTGCCAGAATTCGTCCGCAGGGCGGCATCTTTGGGTGCGGCTCTGGCTCGGACAACGCCTTCGCCATGACGATCGGTGGCGGCGTCGACTGGAACGCGACGGAGCACATCGGCATTCGCTTGATCCAGGGCGAATACCTGATGACCCGCTTCTTCTCGGAGACCCAGAACAACGCCCGCATTTCCGCCGGCGTTGTATTTCGTTGGTAATTCGCTAGCGCTTAGCCTTACCGGGCCGGCGGGCAACCGCCGGCCCGTTTTGTTTTCTGCGATCTTTGTAGTGGTCAATGGTAGTTCGGCAGGCTCTGTGATGCTACTCACAGCCAACCTTGTTCAGCCGGTGGGAGTCTCAAGACATGCTTGGGTGAGCCAAGTCGCACAGGCCGCACAGGCCCAGCAAAGGAGACTTGTTATGAAGATCAGTAAGTGGGTGTTGGCATGCAGCGCGGTGCTGCTGTTGGCCGGAGCAGCGGCCGCACAGGATGAAGCGCCGAAGGTGGAGGCATTCGGCGGCTACTCCTATTTGCGAGTCAATCCGGGATTCGGCGCGCCGGGTCTCAACTTCAACGGTGGCAGCGGCTCCATCGCGTACAACTTCACACCGTGGCTTGGTGGCGTCGCTGATTTCGGCGGGTATCACTGGAGCAACTTCGGCGAAGACGCGACTGCCGTTTCGTACCTCTTCGGACCCAAAGTAGCTTTCCGCACCGGACCGGTCACACCGTTCGCGCAGGTGCTGTTCGGTGGAGCGCGCCTTTCCGGTTCTGGCGGTGCTTGCGGCACAGGCGTAGCCGGTAGAGTCCGATCCCAGCAGATTGTTACCTGCGGTTCTGGCTCGGACAACGCATTCGCCATGACGGTTGGCGGCGGCCTCGATTGGAATGCAACCGCGCACATCGGCATCCGACTCATCCAAGGCGAGTACCTGATGACTCGTTTCCTTTCGGAGACGCAGAACAACGCGCGCATTTCTACAGGTGTCGTTTTCCGCTGGTGAGAGCGGACTTCCCGCAGTATTGGAGGCCGGTAGAACCATTACCGGCCTTCTTCCCTTTGCATGCATCTCTTCGTTCCCGATGAGGCGACTCGGTTCGGTTTAGGCTGTCTGGCCCTCTCGAGGGCTGTGACTCGGCTCACAGCCAATTGGGCCGGGATTGTGCCAGCCTGATCGCGTTCTTAGGGGGACGATTTCCTGAAATCCAGGAAAGGAGATTTGTCATGAAGATCAGCAGGTGGGTACTGGCGTGCGGTATAGCCTTGTTCTTTGCCGGAATGGCAGTAGCGCAGGACGAAGCACCCAAGGCAGAGGTTTTCGCCGGATATTCCTACGTACGCGTGAATCCCGGCTTCGGCGCACCAGGAATCAACTTCAACGGCGGAAGCGCGTCGGTTTCGTATAACCCCAACTCCTGGTTGGGACTGGTCGCCGATTTCGGCGGTTACCATGGGAGCGAGTTCGGGGTAAGCGCGGATGTTTACTCGTATCTCTTTGGGCCGAAGCTGGCGCTTCGGAAAGGCGCTTTCACTCCCTACGCACAGACGTTGTTTGGCGGCGCTCACGGGAGCGCGGGCGCCGGATGCCCAGTGTTCGCCGCACGGCTGCACAGGGAAGGCGGAATTATCTGTGGATCCGGTTCCGACAACGCGTTCGCGATGACCATTGGGGGCGGGTTGGACTGGAACGCAACCGAGCACATCGGTATCCGCTTAGTCCAGGCCGAGTACTTCATGACCCGGTTCCTGTCGGAGACGCAGAATAATGCTCGCATTTCGACTGGCGTGGTCTTCCGCTGGTAGAGCCGAATTCCCCAGGTATGGTCAAAGGCCGGCGGTTAACCGCCGGCCTTTGCTTTTGGGGGACCTTGGAACTAGTTGCCAACTACAAATAAATGGCCGTCGTTCTGTGTATAGAGTTTCCCGTCGGGCCCGATCGATAGCGGCGTGTAGGCGGCGCCTTCGGCCTGATTCAAGAAAAGGTTCGCGGCGGGTGCCGTGAAGACCGCTCCTCCAGTATGCCCTTGCGGCAGGACGTAGAGATTCCCGTCCTCGCTGGTCACGTAGACATTCCCGTTGGAATCAACCGCCGGCATGTTGATGCACCATTCGAATCCATTCGGATTCGTGCTGGTGCAAGTGGGCGGGCCGCTTGAGTTGCGTGTGCAGCTCATGGTGTTCGTGCTCTGGAACTTCCACTCGACGTTGAGACTCGGATCGAGCTGTGTGATGTAGTAGGGGCCTTGAGGCAAGGGCGCACAGATCGAACTGCCTCCGTTGCAATACATTCCCGTATCGTAGTGATTGTCTTTCACCACGATCGAGTAGGTGCCCCCGTGCGTGTAGACGGCCGGCGTGGAATCCCAGCCAAAATCGTACGCACCCTGGAAATTCCCCGCCGAATTGAATTTGAACATGTGGCCGCGGAAACCGTTGTAGTTCGTCAGAGCGCCGAAGATCACCGAGCCATCCGGCAGGACCGTGGGAGACGAAGAGGCTTCGTCGATGATGACGCCCGATCCCGGCGCGTTCGTTGTGGGATCGACGCCCACTGTGGCGCCAACACGGCACGCGTTGGGCGTGCTGTTGTTCGGCCCGATCGGAACGATCACGCCGCAGCCGTCATGCAGCAGGTCTTGCAGTGACGCCGCCCACTTCGGCCCCGAAAAATCCGGCTTCACCGCGATCAAATAGGCCTGCATGCCGTCGAACTGCGCCCGGCTTGCCGTGTAGACCGTTCCGTCGGATGCCACCGCCGGCGCGATATTCAAGCCCGGGCGCTGAGAGCCGCACGACACTGTCTGGGGCACCGCAGCATTCGATGGGGGCCACGGCAAACTGTCACCACTGCCGAACTGCCCCGGGCAAGTAGTCGCGGTTCCGGCAGGCGCGCCGGGCACGAGGGTCGCAAACGTCAGCACCTTCGAGGAATCATCGGGGGCGATCCTCACCAGCCACGCGCCTTGCACATCGCTCTGCCACGGGTCACCGCTGCCGCCCGCCAGCTCAATCACGTTGTAGTAGATGTTCCCGGCTGAATCGGCCGTCAGCGGCCCTGCCACAAACGTATTCACCGCTGTAATGTTCATTCCCGAGAAAGGATTGATGTGCGAAGCCGCAGTGCCGTAAAGCTGCGTGACCTTCCAAACCGTCCCTCCCGCGCCCGGCACGTAGATGAATCCATTCGCGTCCACGGGATGAAACACCGGCTCCCAACCCTGGAGCGCCATTCCATTCGGCTCCGGCTTCCAATCGCTGGCAAACATCCAAACCTGAGTGAGCGTGCCGTTCGTCCAGGTGTAGCGCGCCTCGTTCCATTGTTGCTTCGACCAGTTGCTCGAGCTGTAGGTTCCGGTCTTGGTCATGAAGTAGACGTCGTTGCCGTCCGTGATGGGCGCTTGGTAGTGGACCGTCAATTCGCCGCCGTTGGCCGACTGCTCTTGCGAAACAAAGGGGTCGTAGACGATGTCGGCAAGCTGTTCTGCTGCGTTCTGCCCTGCGGAGCTCACCATTCCGCCGTGCTGTGGATTGGCGCCCCACTGCGCCCAAAAAGGCGTGTTCGCCGGGCTGGGGGCTACAACGAACGTTACCGTAATCGTTGCAGGGGAGTTCTGCGCGCTGGATGAAGTCACGGTCACGTGCCCGGTGTACGTGCCGACTCCAAGAGTGCCCCGCGCCGCGGTCACTTCGAGCGTCTGCGGCGCTGTGCCGCCCGTCGGCGAAACGGTCAGCCACGATGAATCGCTGGCCGCCGTAAATGACAGAGCGCCTGTCCCGGAGTTGGCGAGGTTGACGTTGAGGGTCGTCGGATCGGAGGGCAGACCGAAGTTTGCGCCGAAGAACAGCGCCGTCTGCGACAGATTGATGTCGCCGAACCCTCCCTGAACGACGCTATTCCCGCCGCAACCGACAATGCACACGCACGCCGCCACAATTAACACTGCTCCAGCAATTCGATTCATGGTCCCTTCGCCCATCCCGCTCCAGTTTCGCGCCCGAGAAGAACCGCGTCAGAATTGTAACCAAATGTGTTTCCTCTCGCAGCAACCATGCTTGGATACTTCCTTGTGCTCCGGGGACTTGTGATAGTCTCTCCCGCACGGTCCGCGCCAAACGCCGGATCAGGGTGCTTGGGGCGTTGTCATGAATTCGTCGGCTTCCGCAAATTGCCGCAGAACGGGCTGCGCGAGGTTGGTCCCCACCGCGCTGGCGACCGAACAAATCTGCCTCGATCATTTCCTCGACGACGCTTTCGTCCGCACCGATCAGACGCTGGACCGCTGCCGGGACGGCCGCGCCATGAATTCCGCCGATGTGGAATGGCTGCTCTCGGATGCTCTGGCGATCGTCAAGAACCTGGAAGAAAAGGCTGATAACCCGCAGCCCGAACAGCGCGACCGCATGCTCGAGCTCCTCCTGATGCTTGCGAACCTCCACGAGTACGTCGCGCACCATTCGATCCGCCTCGACAGGCCTGCATAGGCTGTCCCAACGCTTCGGCTTCAGATCCCTCTTGCGCCAGTGGCAACATCCCTTTCGCCTCGTCTTGCTTTTCCGCCGCTGCCGCTTCAATCTGAAGTTCGACCTGCCGGACACCCAGCATGCCGGATGAGAAGAAACTCGACCCGTTCAAGCCGCAACAGCCGGTAATTCCTGGCGTCGGAGCGCGTACGGACTCCGCGAAGCCTGCATCACCGGAGCCGCAACCCGCCGCTCCACCGGCCGCGCAGGCTTCTCAGCCACAAATCAAAATCATCGCCGTGGCTGCAGCCGCTGTTCTTATTCTGCTGGTCGGTCTCATCTATTGGGGCCGCAGCTCATCTCACAAGCCCGCTCCCGTTTCCGCGGACAACAATGTCGCGCCCGTCGCGCCGGCTGCTCCCGCGAAAGCGGCGCCGACTGAGCCAATGGGGCCCGGCGTCATCGGCACCGTCGACGAGTTTTCGAAGCCCTGGTCCACGAAGCATTTCCAATATCGCAGCTTCGTCAGCGGCCAGCTCGAGCCCGCCATGGTCGTGCGCCTGCCGCACGGCGAATATTGGGCCTTCTCGCTGATCGAGCCGTTCGGGAATTGCCAGCTCGAATTCATCACGGACCTGAGCAAACTGAACTCCGAATACGGTTATCGAGCCGACCACCCCATGGTCGGCGACCCGTGCAACCACACCGTCTACGATCTACTGCGCTATGGCGGCGGTGCCTCGACGGAAGACCTCGTCCGCGGCGTCATCGTAAAAGGCAACGGCATTCGCCCGCCGATGGCCATCGAGATCAAGGTGCAGGGCAACAACATCGTTGCCGGCCGTTCCGAATAGTTCCCACGACCTATCGTGTCATTGCGAAGCCTGACGTGTTTCAGTCAGACGAAGAATCTCTCGTGTGACGCGTTGCGCCCAATGAATGAATCGAAGAGGGAGTCACACGAACGCCGCCTGAATAACCAGGGAGCGGCGTTCGCATCGGCTGTCTGCTGGTTGCGGATTAATTGCCGCTCGTCGGCTCCTGCACCACGCGTGCCACGAACACCGGCGAGCCGCTGACCGGATCGACCAGCACAAACCCGATCACACGCAGCGGGAGCGCCTGCGTGCCGGTCAGATCCGATAGCCCGTTGAGCCCGACGAAGTTGGTCGCGTTCGTCGTCAGCACGGTCAACGGCTGCGGCAGCAGCACTCCGGCCGTCCAGTTGTCGCTCAGCTCGAAGCTGCCCAGGTTGCCGTTCTGAATCACGGTCTGCCCGGGCACCAGCGTTCCGGCCTGGCCTTGCCGCCGCAGCACCACGCGATGCACGGTCAGCGTCGTTGCGCCGTTGGTCGTGGTGGTCTTGCCGCCAATTGCGACCGACTGCCCCGGCGCCAGCGCCGAATTGTTGAAGAGCAGCGTGGTAATCGGGTTCTTGATGTTCGCGATGCGGTACTGCTCGCTGCCGTTCAGCGCGAGCGTGGTGATCTGCCCGTCCTGAATGCCGTTGATCGCCGGCAATTCCGCGCGCACGAAAAGATCAGCGGCGGTCGCCGGGCCGGGCGACGGGCGGATGCTGGTGAAGAGTCCCGCGAGGTAGAAGCCGTCGTTCGATACGACCTCCACTTCCGTCGCGTCAATATCCTTACTCACCGGATCGAGCGTTCCTGAAACCGCTACGATCGTGCTCGTGGTGAACGAGCTGATCGGAACGTTCGGGTCGTCGAGAAGGGTGCTCGCGTTCGTCTGCACGGTCCACTGCCGGCCTTTCGGCCCTTGCACCACGAAGGTCGAATCGCCGGTCACGCCGACCACTCCGGCGAGGAAGTCGTCGATCGAAACGTCCGAGTCGGTCGAAGCCAGCAGCTGCATGTTCATCACTGGATTCACTGCGCCGGTAATCTGCCCGTTCCCGTCAACGGCTAGCGACTTGCGAATGTCGAATTCCATCCGCAGGCCGACCAGATCGTTGTCGTTCATCACGAATGGGTTCGCGAAGTTCACCGTCACCGTGGACGTGGAAAGCGTTCCGTTCAGGGTGGTGATCGCCGGCGGGTTCTTGGTCGTGTCGATGAACCCGATCACCGGGCTCGCCAGCGTCACCGTCGCCGACGTGTACGTTCCCGTGGGCACCGAATTCAGATCGATCAGCTGGTGCAACCCGCTCAACTGCGCGAAGTCCACGACCTGAGGATTCGTCAACACCGAAATGTTGTTCGTTCCATTGTTGATGGTCACGCCCGAGATCATCACCTGGCAGGACACGACGCTGGGCAGCGGCGCGTCTGTGCCGACTGTGAACACCGAAGCCGTTCCCTGATTCCCCGGCCCGCCCGAACCGGCCGATGAACCGCCGCCGCAACTGCAGAGTCCTAAAACCGACAGAACCGCGAGGAGCACACCCGTAGCTCTAAGATTCCCCATGATGATTTCTCCTTCACCCGATCGATGAATTCAGCCGAGTACTCCCATTTCGGCCGCTGGACATCAAACCCGCAGCCTCAAGAAAAGTTGTACGAATTCTGTCGCGAAGGATGCGTTCGTTACAGGTTGGCCGTCATTCTGAGCGGAGTCCGCTGTGGCGGACGGAGTCGAAGAATCTCTCCCAAACTCTTTGCCCTCTCATCTCCGCCGCAAGAATGATATTTTAGCCGTGCAAGAATGCGCACGCGGGCGCACCGCGCGCGCCGGGGGCGTTCTTGAAGCTTCTCGGTTTTCTCCTTTCGCTCGCTGGATGGGGACTCGTTCTTGCTGCCGTGGCGTTGCTCGGCGCCGCAGGGCCGCGCGCCGCTTTCGTCCTAGCGGGCATCGGCGTCGAAATCGTCGGCTTCGTGCTGGTCGTTCGCGCTCACCTGCATCCGCGAGGTGCGCACGACTGATGCCCTCGCCCGTGAATCTCTACGCGACCATGTTCCTCACGTGTTTCGCAGCCATCCTGCTCGTCCCTTGCGCCGCGATGGGCTTGGCTCTCATCAACACGGGCCTCGGCCGCTCGCGCAGCGCCGCGCATTCGATGATGTCTTCGCTCTGCGTCCTGGCCGTCGCCGCGCTCGCATATTTCGTCTGCGGCTTCGCCTGGCAAGGATTTCTCGGCTCACCCGCGCACGTGGCGACCGTGGGCGGGAAACCGTGGAGCTGGCTGGGCGCGGAGCCGCTGCTTTTCCGGCACCAGCCACTGGACGGTTCGATGGCCTCGCTCGCGGCTCTGCTCGGCTTGTTGAGCGTGGGAATCGCCGGGATGATCCCGCTGGGCAGCGGCGCTGACCGGTGGCGTCTGGGCGCCTGCTGCATATCCACCGCGGTTCTCGGAGGCTGGACGTTTCCTCTTTTCGCGCATTGGGTGTGGGGCGGCGGTTTCCTCGCGCAACTCGGCGTGAACTACGGCCTCGGCCGCGGATTTATCGACACCGGCGGCGCCGGGACGATCCAGGCCGTCGGCGGGCTCACGGCGCTTTCGGTCGCGTGGCTCCTGGGCCCTCGCCACGGAAAATACACGCGCGATGGCCTGCCCACCGCCATTCCCGGCCACAACGGCGTGCTCGTGATGCTCGGCTGCCTGCTCGCGCTGGCCGGCTGGCTCGGCTTGAATTGCGCCGGGGCGGTTCTCTACAACGCGGTCGCGCCAGGCAACGCCGTGCAGGTCGCGGTGAACACCTTGCTGTGCGCCGCGAGCGCGGCGGCGGCCACCGCCGTCATCACCAACGTCCGCTTCGGTAAGCCCGACGCTTCGCTGACCGCCAACGGATGGATCGGCGGGCTTGCGGCGAGCAGCGGGGCATGCGCTTTCGTCATTCCCGCGGAAGCCGTGGTGATCGGCGCGATTGCTGGGGTGCTGGTGACGCTGTCGGTGGAATGGTTCGAGCTGCACATGTCGGTCGACGATCCGGGCGGCTCGGTTTCGGCTCACGCCATGGGCGGATTGTGGGGTGTGCTCGCGGTAGGGATTTTCGCCAGCCAGCCAGCGGGCTTGAGCGATATACCCACCGATGGCCAGTGGCTGGCGCAGCTGGTCGGCATCGCGACGCTGATTGGTTTCGTCCTACCGCTCACCTACGGATTGAACTGGCTGATCGGCCGTGTTTCCCCGCATCGCGTCGCCGCCGAGGGCGAGCGCCAGGGCATGGACCTCCACGAACTCGGCGCCGGCGCGTATCCTGAATTCGTCGTCCACAGCGACGAGTTCATAGAACGCTGAAATTCTCAGGTGCCGCTCCGCAAACCAGCTGTGAGCAACCAGCGAACTCATGTGGAGTGCGGGAGCTTGCTCCCGCTGCATTCGGGCGAGGCTCGCCGCGCCCGATCCGAGGCGTGAACTAACTGCGGGGAGCACGTCCCGGCAAGCCGGGCCGGCAGACGGCGGCGGCGAGCCGCCGCACTCCATACGCACCCCTTCTATCTTCCCGAGCCTTCCGTCCACCCGTTCCCCAATCCGTATGGGATCGTCACGAACGGAAACACTTCCACCTCGTGAATCAGGCCGCCTCGAATTCCAAACGTCTCCATGGTCACCAGGTTCTGCAGCATCCCCGGAGGCGCATCCGGCGCCGCGCCTCGCCTCGTCCCATCGTGTACGAACAGCGGAAACGTCGCGACCAAGCCCTTCTGCTCGTCCACGACCAGCGCCCGCCGTGGGCGAATGTGCTTCATGTAGGCGAAGGTCTTGCTGTCGATCTGCTGCTTGCAGGTCATCATGCTGAATTTCAGCTGCTGTTTGCCCTGCTCGGTGTTCGGATCAGGAACCATCGGCGCGGGCATCATGCGCCCGCCCGGCGGAGGATTGTTCACCGTCTGGTAGCCGTTCTCATGGCGCACGCAATCGTCCGCAAACGCGGCGATCGAACCGTCGTCGCCCTCGAGCGCGTCGAAATAGGAATTCGCCGCGCGGATCAGGACGTCGCGCGAGGTGCGCTCGTTCGCCGGCACGTCGTTCACCAGCGTGGGGCGCGGAGTGGTGAGCAGGGGAATCGCGGCGTCGTTGATATTGCGGTCCCAGAGCTGCTCGATCTCCGAGATCCTGCCGCGGTCGAGCTTGAGCCGGACGGCCACCAGCGCGTTGCGTCCGTCGATTAACAGCCGCGCCTGCTCCGCAACCTGCTGGTTCACCGGGTCGGCTATGTAAATCTTGAAGCTCGTCGGTTCGACCTTCGAGCGCCACAGCATCCCTTCGCCCACGTCCATGCGCCCGGTGTTTTCCGTCATGCGCACGTCGAGCGCCAGCGGCGGCACCTTGGTGGGATCGTGCGCGAAGATCGCGTTCATGTAGCCGTCCATGATCCCAATCAGGCACGCACGGTCGCAATCCTTGAACGTGCTCGGATTCCATGCGGGCGCAGGCGCGTGTTCCTGCTGCGGCGCCGCAGCCGCGATTCGAACTGCAAAACTAGTGAAGGCCAAAAGCAGAAAAGCCGCGGACGAGAAGATTCGTTTCATCAGCGCACCCCCCTGCGCGTGAAAATTCCTATGAGGCAAATGCGAAGGCCCGCACAATATCGCGTCACGCCGGTCGCGTCAACCTTGCGGGCCCGCGCCGTTTGCGAGACTATAAGCGCGGGAATGTAACCGGCGCTGCCGCAGGGACGTCCGAACAGCATCGACTCAAAGGCCGGTGGGGGCCAATCCATGAAAAGACGCAAGCTGCTGTCGCTGCTCGGAATGTCTCCGGTGGTTCTGGCCGGAGAAGCCGCACTCGCGCAAACGAAGACCGCCGAAAAGACGCCGGCGAAGCACAGCGCCGCCGCGCCTGCCGCAGGTCCCGAGAAAATCACCGCGGTAAACCCCAAGGGTACGCCTCCCGCGATTCAGCTGATTCCGATGGCGCCGCGCCTCGGCACGCTCGAAGGCAAGATCGTCTACCTGGTCGACACCGGCTTTCACGGCTCGGAAGCGCTGCTGCTGCAAATTCAGGTGTGGTTCAAGGCGAACATGCCGAGCGTCACGACCGTCTTCAAACGCAAGGCCGGGCCGTACGCGCAGGACGATCCCGATCTGTGGAAGGAAATCAAAGCCAAGGGGAACGCGGTCATCATGGCCGTGGGCCATTGAAGC
>Ga0335083_10002887_pt1 | contig 22485 bp, 25 predicted proteins | sample Lox_Sample_42_FD_206716 | JGI IMG/M metagenome (GOLD analysis project Ga0335083, IMG submission 206716) | Soil microbial communities from Loxahatchee National Wildlife Refuge, Florida, United States - Lox_Sample_4.2 | ecosystem: Environmental > Terrestrial > Soil > Wetlands | place: USA...
GGCTGCGGCGATCACGACGCCGAGCGCGACCGACGCCGGCGCGTGCCTCCCTTGGCGCGCATCCATGACACTCCCCTTCGGCCGCCCGGACGCGCCCCTACGCTCGTGTCGCGCGGCTGATTCAGGGTAGACGCTAGCGGCTGCCGCCGCCACGCGCTATTGCGTAGTTCTCACTGGCGCCGTCTTGCCGCGGCAACCGGACGTCGGGCAATCCCGACGCCGCGCCGGCTAGGCGGCCTTGATGCGCCGCACTTCCGTGCTCGCCAGCTTGCCGGACTGGTAGTCGAGGACCGCCTGCTCGATCTCCTCGCGCGTATTCATGACGAACGGGCCGTACTGTACGACGGGCTCGCCGAGCGGGCGGCCCGCGAGCACCAGCACGCGCGCGCCCGCCGCCCCCGCCTCGACCCGCACCGAGGCGCCCGCGGAAAGCAGGCCGGCGGCGCGGTGGGCGAGCGGCTTCTTCTCCTCGCCGATGCGCGCCTCGCCTTCGTAGGCATACACGAAGGCGTTGTGGCCGGCGGGGAGCGGTACCTCGAGCGCCGCGCCCGGCTCGAGCACGAGGTCGAAATAGTGCGGGTCGGTGCTGCCGCCGCACACCGGCCCGGCCGTGCCGCGGAACTCGCCGGCGATCACCTTCACCTCGCCGCCCTCCACCGCGACGCGCGGGATCTCGCGCGCGGCAATGTCGCGGTAGGCCGCCGGCTTCATCTTCTCCTTCGCCGGCAGGTTGAGCCAGAGCTGGAAGCCGCGCATGCGGCCCTCGGTCTGCTGCGGCATCTCGGAATGCACGATGCCGCGCGCCGCGGTCATCCACTGCACGTCGCCTGGCCCCAGGTCTCCGGTGTTGCCGCCCGAGTCCTTGTGCTGCATGTGGCCGTCGAGCATGTAGGTGACGGTCTCGAAGCCGCGGTGCGGGTGCGGCGGGAAGCCGGCGAGGTAGTCGTCCGGGTCGTCAGAGTAGAACTCGTCCAGCATCAGGAACGGGTCGTGGCGCGCCAGCTGGCTGGAGCCGAGGCTGCGGCGCAGCTTGACGCCGGCGCCGTCCGAGGCGGCGACCGACGCGATCACGGTTCCGAGGGAGCGTGAGGTCATGGCATCTCCTTTCGCTAGGCCGCGAGCGCCTGCGGCCCGAACAGGCGTCCGATGTTACTGCGCGCCGCCGCGAGCGACTGCTCGCGCGAGGCTTCGCTGATGGCGAGCCCCTCGGCATACACCACCTCGAGGTCGCTGATGCCGATCAGCGCCAGCGCCTGGCGGATGTGCGGCGTCTGGTTGTCTGCGGAGGTGCCGGCGTAGGAGCCGCCGCGCGTCGCCACGATGTACGCCTTCTTGCCCGCGAGCAGGCCGACCGGCCCGTTCGCGGTATAGCGGAAGGTGACCCCGGCGCGCAGCACGTGGTCGATCCAGGCCTTTAGCTGCGAGGGTACGCCGAAGTTGTACATCGGCATGCCGAGCACGATCGCGTCTGCGGCCTTCAGCTCCTCGATCAGCGCGTCGGACTCGGCGACGAGCGCCTGCTGCGCGACGGTGCGCTTCTCGGCGGGCGTCGCGAAGGCACCGAAGCGCTCGGCGTCGAGGTGCGGCACCGGCCGGCGTGCGAGGTCGCGCACTACCAGGCGCGCGCCGGGATGGCGCGCGCGCAGGCTCGCGGCGAGCTCGCCGGCGAGCCGGCTCGAGTACCCGTCTGCGGACTGGATGCTGCTGTTGATCTGGAGAATGGATTTCATGGCCGTCACCTTCTTGGAGTGGGTAGATGGCACCATTTGAATATTGATCACTTCGATCATCTATCTGAAAATATCGCTAATATGGTTCTACTAAATGAATGCTTCCTCTGATCCAAGGATTACGCTCGAGCAATGGGCAACTCTTGTTTCAGTAGTTGAATCAGGAGGTTATTCGAAGGCCGGGGAACGCCTCCACAAAAGTCAGTCGACGCTTACCTACGCCATCAAGAAGCTGGAGCGCCTGCTTGGGGTGAGGGCCTTCGAGCTGCGAGGCCGCAAGGCGGTGCTCACGGCCACCGGCGAGCTGCTCTACCGCCGCGGCAAGGTCCTGGTCGAGGAGGCGGCGCGCCTGGAGCACACCGCGCGCGACCTCGCCAAGGGTTGGGAAGCCGAGATCCGGCTCGCCGCGGAGATCCTGTTTCCGACCTGGCTGCTGCTGCGGTGCATGGGCGAGTTCGGCGCCGAGCGTCCCGAAACGCACGTCGAGCTCTACGAGACTGTGCTCGGCGGGACCGAGGAAGCGCTCGCCGCCCGCCAGGTCGATTTCGCGATCGCCTCGAGCGTGCCGCCCGGCTTCGTCGGCGACGTGCTGATGCCGGTGCGCGCCATCTGCGTCGCGGCGCCGTCGCACCCGCTGCACGCGCTCGGCCGGCAGCTGACGCTGGAGGACCTGCGCCGGCACCGCCACATCGTGATCCGCGACTCGGGCGCCCGGCGCACGCGCCCGGCCGGCTGGCTGAACGAAACGCGCTGGACCGTGACCAACAAGGCGACCTCGATACATGCGGTGTCGCGCGGCTTCGGCTACGCCTGGCTTGCCGAGGATACGATCATGGGCGAGCTGCAGCGCGGCGCGCTCAAGGCGCTGCCGCTGCGCGAGGGCGCGGTGAAGCTCGCCACGCTCTACCTCGTGTTCGCCGACCGCGACGCCGCCGGGCCGGGCGCGCTGCGCCTCTCCGGGATCCTGCGCGAAGGCGTGAAGCGCGAGTGCGACGCGGCCCGCAACGCCGAATCCAAGGAGGCTGCGCCATGAAACTGGGACTCGAAGGCCGCAAGGCACTCATCACCGGCTCCACCGGCGGCATCGGCTACGCGATCGCGCGCGGCCTCGCCGCCGAAGGCGCGGCGGTGGTCGTCACCGGGCGGACGCAGGCGTCGGTCGACCGCGCGCTCGGCCGGCTGCGAAGGGACGCGCCCGGCGCCGCGGCCGAGGGCATCGCCGCGGACTGCGCCACCGCCGCCGGAGCCGACGCCGTGTTCGCGCGCGTCGCCGACTGCGACATCCTCGTCAACAACCTCGGCATCTACGAGCGCAAGCCCTTCTTCGAGATCCCCGACGCCGACTGGCAGCGCCTCTACGAGGTCAACGTGCTCTCGGGCGTGCGCTTCGCGCGCCGCTATGCGCCCGCGATGGCGCAGCGCGGCTGGGGCAGGATCCTGTTCGTGTCGAGCGAGTCGGCCCTCAACATTCCGCGCGAGATGATCCACTACGGCATGACCAAGGCCGCGCAGCTCGCGATCTCGCACGGCCTGGCGATGGAGCTCGCCGGCACCGGCGTCACCGTCAACGCGCTGCTGCCGGGCCCCACGCGCACCGAGAACACCGACCGGCTGCGCGCCGAGCGCGCCAGGGCGGCCGGCAAGACGGTCGAGCAGATCGAGAAGGAGTTCTTCGAGATCTTCCGGCCGACCTCGCTCATCCGGCGCTTCGCCTCGGCCGACGAGGTCGCCTCGCTCGCCGTCTACGCCTGCAGCGCGCTCGCCACCGCCACCTCCGGCGCCGCGCTGCGCGTCGACGGCGGCGTGGTGAACCAGATCATGTAAGCTGCCGCCGTCCCTGGGAGGGTTCATGCGATACGAGAAGCGCTGCGCGCTGCTGGTTTTGCTGCTGTCCGGTTTCGCGCTGGCGGCATCGGCCGCCGATTACCCCGAGCCGAAGCAGGGCGACTGGGTGGCGCCCGAGTTCCGCTTCCACACCGGCGAGGTGCTGAAGGACGTGCGCCTGCACTACCGCACGATCGGCGCGCCGACCGGGGAGCCGGTGCTGATCCTGCACGGCACCGCGGGCTCGGGCGCGAGCCTGCTCACCAAGGACTTCGCCGGCGAGCTGTTCGGCCCCGGCCAGCCGCTCGACGCCCGCCGCTACTTCCTGATCCTGCCGGATGCGCTCGGCACGGGCCAGTCGACGCGACCGTCCGACGGGCTGCGCGCGAAGTTCCCGCAATACAACTACGACGACATGGTGCTGGCGCAGTACCGGCTGATGACCGAGGGCCTGGGGATCAGGCACGTGCGCCTGATCATCGGCAACTCGATGGGCGGCATGCAGGCATGGATCTGGGCGACGCGCTACCCGGACTACATGGATGCGGCGGTGCCGATGGCCTGCCTGCCGGTCGCCATGTCGGGCCGCAACTGGATGCTGCGCCGCATGCTCACCCGCTCGATCCGCAACGACCCGGACTGGAACGGCGGCAACTACGCCTCGCAGCCGAAGAACATGCCCGAGCACCTGCTGTATTTCGGGCTCGCGACGATCGGCGGCAACCAGTCGCTGTTCCGGCAGGCGCCCACCGCCGCAAAGGGCGACGAGCTGATCGCGAAGCGCCTCGCGACGCCGTTCCGCGGCGACGCCAACGACGTGCTCTACCAGTGGGAATCGTCCTTCGACTACGATCCCTCGCCGAACCTGGAGAAGGTCCGGGCGGCGGTGCTCGCGATCAACTCCTCCGACGACGAGCGCAACCCGCCCGAGCTCGGCGTGATGGAGCGCGAGCTCAAGCGCGTGCCGGGGGCGCGCTACTACCTCATCCGCGGCGGCCCCGAGACGCGCGGCCACGGCACCACCGGGATGGCGAAGCTCTACGCGCAGCCCCTGCGCGAGCTGCTCGAGCAGGCGCCGCGGCGCTAGGCCGGAGCGCGGCTAGCCGGAGACTTCGATGCGCCGCGGCCGGGCGCGCTCGGCCTTCTGGATGCGCAGCTTCAGCACGCCCTGCTTCATCTCGGCCTGCAGGCGTCCCGGGTCGAGCTCCTTGGAGAGCGTGAATACGCGCCGGTAGCGCGGCAAGCCCACCTCGACGTGGGTGGCCTCCATGTCCTTCGGCATCTCGAGGCCCATCTCGCCCTCGATCACCAGCACCTCGCCGTCGATGTGCACGTCGAGCCCGTCTCTCGGCACGCCCGGCAGGTCGGCGTACAGCGTGATGCCGCTCTCGTCCTCGATCACGTCTACAGGCGGCACCAGCGCCGGCTGCTCGGCGGCCTGCGGCTCGCGCACAATGTTTGCGGATTGCTCCATGGCGTCCTCCTCAGTTGACCTGGATGCGCCGCGGCTGGGCGGCCTGCTGGCGCTGGATGCTGACGTGCAACACCCCGTCGCGATAGCTCGCCCGCACCTGCTCGGCGTCGAGGTCGTCCGACAGCGTGATGACGCGGTGGAAGCGCCCCGTGAAGCGCTCGGCGACGTGCACGCTCGCGGTGCTCTCGCCCGCGGGCAGGTCGCTCCCGCGCTCGCCGGAAATGCTCAGCACGCCGCGCTCCAGCTGGACGTGGATCTGCGCCGGGTCGAGGCCGGGCGCGAAGGCGTAGATCTCGGCCGACTGCGGCGTGCTCGCCACATTGAGCGCCGGATAGCCGCCGCGCGCGAACCCCCGGATGCTGGGGGAGAACTCGAACGCCTGCTGCATCTGGCGCTGCAGCCGGTCCAACTCCGCGAACAGGTCGCGGGGGAACAGCGAAAAGTCCATGGCAATCTCCTCCGCTAAGGGTTGGGTGCGGCGGAAATAGGCGCCGCGGCGCGATTTTCAAGGGGTTGAATTCCGCGCCCCGAGCCCGGATATTTACAGGTTCCCGGGGAAGGCGAGGCCGGCTTGGAATTCAAGGACTACTACCAGACGCTGGGCGTGGCGCGCGAGGCGCCGGCGGACGAGATCCGCAAGGCCTACCGCAAGCTCGCGCGCAAGTACCACCCCGACGTCTCGAAGGAGAAGGACGCCGAGGCGCGCATGAAGGAGGTCAACGAGGCCTACGCGGTCCTCTCCGACCCCGAGAAGCGCGCCGCCTACGACCAGGTCGGCAAGGGCTTCGCACCCGGGCAGGACTTCCGCCCGCCGCCCGACTGGGACGCCGGCTTCGAGTTCTCCGGCGACGGCTTCGCGCCGGGCGAGGCCGCGGGCTTCAGCGACTTCTTCTCCGAGCTGTTCGGCCGCATGGGCGGCGCGCGCCAGGGCCGCGGCGGCGTGCACGCGCGCGGCGGCGACCACCATGCGCGCATCCTGCTCGACCTGGAGGACGCGTTCCAGGGCGCGACGCGCCAGGTCTCGCTGCGCGCGCCGCGGCTGGACGCCGAGGGCCGCGTGACGCTCGACGAGCGCACGCTCAACGTGCGCATCCCGAAGGGCGTGCACGAGGGCCAGCTGATCCGCCTCTCCGGCCAGGGCGCGCCGGGATTCGGCGAGGGCAAGCCCGGCGACCTGCTGCTCGAGGTGCGCTTCAAGCCGCACGCGCGCTTCCGGCCCGACGGCAGCGACCTGCACATGACGCTGCCGGTGGCGCCGTGGGAGGCCGCGCTCGGCGCGGTGGTGCCGGTCGAGCTGCCCGACGGCCGCATCCAGATGCGCATCCCGGCGGGAGCGCAGAGCGGCAAGCAGCTGCGCGTGCGCGGCAAGGGCCTGCCGTCGCAGCCGCCGGGCGACCTCTATTTCGACCTGCAGATCGTGGCGCCGCCGGCCGAGTCGCCGAAGGCGAAGGAGCTGTACGAGGCGATGGCGCGCGAAATGGCGTTCGATCCGCGCAAGGACTGGGGGACGGAGCGATGAGCGACGAGGAAATCCTGGAAGGCGCCTGCCTGACGCTCGAGCAGCTGTGCGCGGCCTGCGCGATCGAGCGCGAGTGGGTGGTGGCGCGCGTCGAGGAGGGCCTGTTTCCGGCCGCCGGCGCGTCGGCCGGGGACTGGCGCTTCACCGCCGCGGCGCTGACGCGCGCGCGGCGCATGCGCGAGATCGAGGCCGGGTTCGAGGCGGTGCCGGAGCTCGCCGCGCTGGTCGCCGACCTGCTGGAGGAGATGGACGCGCTGCGCGCGCGCCTGCGCCGCGCTACTTGAAGAGCTTCTTCACGCCCTCGGCCGCGCCCTTGGCGCCCTCCTTCACCGCCGAGCCGAGCCGCGACGCGATCCCGGTGGCGCTGCGCAGCATCGCGCCCCATACCTGCTGCACCACCTCGCCGGCGGTGGCGCCGTTCGAGCTCTTGCCGATGTTGCGCAGGTGCAGGTCGGGCAGCGGCGCGGACAGCGTAGCGCCGAAGTGCGCCTTGCCGTCGCGCACGTAGGCGTTCTCGATCACCAGCTTCTTGCCGGGCCCGCTGTCGGCGCCGCTGTGCTGCGCCACCCAGACGTCGACGTGGCGCTGGATGACGTCGAGGTTGTTGCCGCCCGGGCCGCGCTCGTAGACCACGTCGGGCGCGACCAGCACCAGCTCCTTCACCACGATCACGTCCTTCGCCAGCGACGCCGGGTCGAGCGTCAGGCGCATCTCGCCGAGCGTCAGCGCGTGCGGCGCCTCGAAGCCCTTCGGATTGCCGACGAACAGCCCGCGGATCGTGCCGCGGCCCTGCGCCGGCTCGATCTTCACGCCCTGCACCTTCACCGCGACGCCGGTGATCTCGGGGCCCCAGCGCTCGATCGCCCGCTTCACCAGCCCGTCGAGCGAGGCGTAGAGCCAGTACGCCGCGCCCGCCGCGAGGAGCACGACGGCGCCCGCCGCGGCGAGCGCGTTGCGTGTTCCCTTCCTCACCGGCTCAGGCCTTCATCTGCGCGCTCGGCGTCGAGCGCGAGATCGCCAGCTCTTCCTCGGTCATGTCGGCCGGGACGTCGGCGAAGAGCGGCGTGCTCAGGTAGCGCTCGCCGGTGTCGGGCAGCATGCAAAGGATGTTGGCGCCCTTCGCCGCCTGCGCCGCGACCCTGAGCGCGCCGGCGAAGGTCGCGCCCGAGGTGATGCCGACGAAGATGCCCTCCTGCGTGGCGAGCTCCTTGCTGCGCTTGATGCCCTCCGGGCCCGGGATGTGCAGCAGCTGGTCGAACAGCTTCTGCGCGACCGCGTCCCCGGTCAGCTTCGGGATGAAGTCCGGCGTCCAGCCCTGCATCGGGTGCGGCTTGAAGCTCGGGTGCGGCTCGGCCGGCGTGCCGTCGGGCTTGCGCTTCTGCTCGACCTTGCTGCCGAGCAGCGGCGCCTCCTCCGGCTCGCAGACGACGATCCGGGTGGCCGGGCTTTCCTTCCGCAGCACGCGCGCCACGCCCTTCAGCGTGCCGCCGGTGCCGTAGCCGGTGACCCAGTAGTCGAGCTTCGCGCCGGCGAAGTCGTCGAGGATCTCGCGCGCCGTGGTGCGCGAGTGATAGTCGGGGTTGGCCTCGTTCTCGAACTGGCGCGGCATGAACCAGCCGTTCTTCGCCGCGAGCTCCTCCATCTTCACGATCATGGCCGCGGCGCGCCCGGCCGCCGGCGTGAGGACCACCTTGGCGCCGAGGAAGCGCATCAGCTTGCGCCGCTCGACGCTGAACTGCTCGGCCATGACCAGCACCACCGGGTAGCCCTTGGCGGCGCACACCATGGCGAGGCCGATGCCGGTGTTGCCGCTGGTCGCCTCGATCACGGTCTGGCCCGGCTTCAGCGCGCCGGACTTCTCCGCCGCCTCGATCACCCCGATCGCGAGGCGGTCCTTGACCGAGCCGAGCGGGTTGAAGGCCTCGACCTTGACGAACACGTTGACGCCCGCCGGCGCCAGCCGGTTGATGCGCACCACCGGCGTGCGGCCGATCGTCTCGAGGATATTCGAATAGCGTTTGCCCATGGCTGCCCCGCGAGGTTGGAAAGCGCGAAGGCGCAATGTTACGCCCGCGCCGCGGCGGGCTGTAAAGCTGCCGCAAGCTTGCGGCAACATCCGGTAACCATTTCGTCGCCGCGCCGACGCGGGCGCGGCGTAGCATTGTCCGCCATGGATGCCTACGAATTGATCCGCAACGCGGACAGCGCCGCCGACGTCCTGTCCGCCCTCTCCGTCTACGTGCAGTCGCTCGGCGACGTCACGGTTATTCCGGACTGGTGCCGGCAGCTGCCGCTCGACGGCGCGGCGGACGTCTACCAGCGCATGCTCGCGCTGGTCGCCGTGGTCAACCTCGCCTCGCAGAACCTGCGCGACCGGGAGTGCAACCTCGCCAAGCAGGCGCTGCGCGTGTTCGCGGCGGCCTACTGGCGGCTGCGGCCGCCCAGCGACAAGCGCGGCTAGCTGAAAACAGGGTCAGACCGCCTCTTCCGGCCCGCGGGGCGGAAGCTAGCGGTGATGCCCCCAGCGCTCGCGCTCCCAGCGGTGATGCCCGCCGGAATAGAAGCTGAAGCCAACATACGGCTGGACGAGGACAGGGGCCGGCGCGGCATAGACCGGCGGGCCGTAGGCGACGGGCCCGGGGTCGACCGGGACCGCCACGCAGCCCGCGAGTCCGAGCACGGCAAGCAGCAGAAGCAGGACCGCTCTTCTCATGGGGTTCTCCTTCGTTGCCTATTGGAACCTTCGCCGCGGCTTGCTGCTGTGCCAAGTTGTAACCAGACGTACGCCGCGTCGCTGTCGCCCGACGTCCGCGCAAAAACGTGGTCTGACCCCGTTTTTGATTCCTGTCGCGCTAGCCCCAGCGCAGCACCTGCGCCACGCGCGGCGCACCGCCCTTGGGCTTCAGGCCGAAGAGCGGGCGCAGCCAGTCGATGCGCCGCACCGCGCCGTCGGTGAGCAGCCAGCATCCGAGCACGGTGCCGCCGAGGACGAGCGCGGGCTCCGCGACGGGCCCGAGCGCGAGCGGCGCGAGCGAGAAGCCGAGCGCGACGATGAAGGTCTGGTGCAGCACGTACCACGGGTAGATCGACTCGTTCGCCCACGCCAGCCAGCGGGACGGCCGATCGAGGTGCGCCCGCGCGTAGCCGAGCACCGCGAGGACCATGCTCCAGAGGTAGAGGTTGCGCGTGAAGACGAAGTCGCGGTCGAACGCCAGCAGCGCAAACGACCCCAGCGCCGCCGCGAGCGCGACGTGCCGCAGCCGCCTCGCTTCCGCCCAGATGCCGGCGTCCTGCCCCATCCACCAGCCGAAGGCGAAGAGCGTGAAGTACGCCGCGTGCAGGTGCCAGTCGTGCACCAGGTCGTGCGTCGGCGGGAACCGCCTCAAGGCAAGCGCGTAGAGCACGAACGGAAGCGCTGGCAGGAAGAGCAGCGCCGCGCCCCGCAGCCGCAGGAATCCCGCCCCGAGGGGCGCGAGCAGCCTGCGCGCGGCGAGCAGCACGGCGGTGTAGGCCCAGAGGTACGGCAGGTACCAGAGATGGTTCCAGGTCATGCCGAACTCCGATCCGGCGAAGGCGTGGCGCGGCCAGGGGCCGCCGGCGTAGTAGTGCAGCAGGAAGCGGCCGAACCCGGGGTCGACGAGACCGCGCGAGACGCCTTCGGCGTAGGCCTGGAACGGCACCACCGCCGCCATGCCGAAGGCGAGCGGCAGGAGCAGGCGCAGGCTGCGCAGCCGGAGCAGCTCGCCCGTGGTGCGTCCCCGCGCGAGGAACGAAAGCGCCACGCCGGAGACGACGAACAGCAGGTCCATGCGCCAGAGATTGAGGAAGCGCATCGGCCAGTGCAGCCATTCGGCGGTCCAGGCGCTCTTCACGTGCCAGGGCCAGCCGGCGACGTAGAACATGCCGACGTGATAGAGGATCAGCAGGGCGAAGGCGAGCGCGCGCAGCGCGTCGATGTCGTGGCGTCGTTCCATGGACGGTTCTCCGTTGCGGTTGATGACGCCGCCATCGTCGCCGCCGCGCGCAGCGCGGAGGGGCCGAAAGTGACGTCTATACCGGGACTTGTGACGAATCGCGGCCGGCGGGGACGAGCCGCGCCGCGGCGCCGCGGCCCGCCCGCGCCCGGCCCGTAGAATCCGCGCATGCCCACCGATTTCCTCGCGCCCTACCAGCGCTGGCGGCGCGCCGCGGAGACCGGCTTCTGGGTCGCCGTGTTCCTCGTGCAGGCGGTGCTCAACAGCGCCACCATGCTCGCCGACCTGCGCCGCGCGGGGCTCCCGAACGCGGCCTGGGAGCCGGCGGTGTGGGAGTTCTCGAGCAACCTCGTGCTGCTCGCGCTGGTGCCGGCGGTGATCGCCTTCGAGCGCCGCTTCCCGCTGCGCTGGGAGACGCTGGGGAGGAACCTGGCGGCGCATCTCGCCGCCAGCGTCGGCTACTCCGCGGTCCACGTCGGCGCGATGGTGCTGCTGCGCAAGCTCGCCTACGCCGCGATGGGGCGGGGCTACGCTTTCGGCGACTGGCTGGCCCAGGGCTTCTACGAATACCTGAAGGACGTGCGCACCTACGCGCTGATGCTCGTCGCCGTCCTCAGCTACCGCTTCGTCATGCTGCGGCTGCAGGGCGAGGCGAGCCTGCTCGCCGCGCCCGACGAAGGGCCGCCGCTCGAGCCGGTGGAGCGGCCGCAGCGCTTCCTGGTGCGCAAGCTGCGCCGGGAGTTCCTCGTCGCCGCGGCCGACATCGAGTGGCTGCAGGCGCAGGGCAACTATGTCGCGCTACGCGTGCGCGGGCACGACTACCTGCTGCGCTCGACCATGGCCGAGATCGAGTCGCGCCTCGACCCGCAGCGCTTCCGGCGCGTGCACCGCAGCTGGATCGCGAACCTCGACCGCGTCGCCGAGATCGAGCCGCTGGACGACGGCGACGCGCGCCTGAAGATGCAGGACGGCTCGCTGGTGCCGTGCAGCCGCCGCTACCGTGCGGGGCTCGGGGTAGGCCCGTCGCAGCCGGCCGCGGTTCGTCGCTGAAGGGCGGCGTTTCGTCGCAACGCCGCTGACGGCCCCCGGGCCGGGGCGGAGCATGCGGCCATGCGAACCCTGCTCCTTGCCCTCTGCTTCACCGCCCTCCCCGCCGCCGCGGGGCCCGCAACCATCGCGTTCCCGGAGGCCGCGGCCTCGTTCCAGCGCGCCCTCGCGGGCGACAAGGACGAGGTCGGGCGCGCCATCGCGGCGTTCGAGTCGCTCGCGCGCGCCGACGCCGCGCAGCCGCTCTACGAGGCCTACCTCGGCGCGGCGCAGACGCTGCGCGCGCGCGACGCCTGGATGCCGTGGAACAAGGTGAGGTACGCCGAGGAGGGGCTCGACCACATTGACCACGCGCTGAAGAGCCTCAGCCCCGAGAACGGCCGGCAACTGCTGCGCGGCGTGCCCGCCGGCCTCGAGACGCGGCTCACGGCGGCCAGCACCTTCCTCAAGCTGCCCGACGGCATCTTCCACCGCCGCGCGCAGGGCAAGTCGCTCGTCGCGGCGCTCGCCGCGGACCCGGCGCTCGCCGCGGCGCCGGAGGGATTCCGCAAGGCCGTCGCCGACGCCGCGCGCGAGGCGGCGAAGCCGTGAGCGCCGCGGCCGTCGTCCGCGTCGAGGACGTGACGAAGCGCTACGGCAGCGGCGCGGCGGCGGTCGAAGCGCTGCGGGGCGTGACCTTCGAGGCCGCGCCGGGCGAGCTGATCGCCCTCACCGGCCCCTCCGGCAGCGGCAAGAGCACGCTGCTCAACCTCTGCGGCCTGATCGACGCGCCCGACCGCGGCCGCCGCCTGGTCGAGGGCGCGCCCGTCAACGGCTGCGGCGAGGCGGAGCTGACGCGCCTGCGGCGCGAGCGCATCGGCTTCGTCTTCCAGGGCTTCAACCTCGTCCCGGTGATGACCGCGCGCGACAACGTCGAATACCCGCTGCTGCTGCTCGGCGTGCCGCAGCCCGAGCGCGGCCGGCGCGTCGCCGAGGCGCTGGCGCGCGTGGGGCTGGAGGGCTTCGGCGAGCGCCTGCCCGACGCGCTCTCCGGCGGGCAGCGCCAGCGCGTCGCGATCGCGCGCGCGCTCGTCAAGTCGCCGCGCCTGATCATCGCCGACGAGCCCACCGGCAACCTCGACTCGGCCACCGCGGCGCAGATCGTCGACCTGCTGCGCGACCTCACCCACGAGCACGGCGCCGCCGCAGTGGTGGCGACGCACGACGACCGTATGACCGGGCACTGCGACCGCGTGGTGCGCCTCGTGGACGGGCGGCTGCAATGAAGTGGCTGCTCTACGCCTGCAAGAACCTGCTGCGCAACCGCCGCCGCACGCTGATGGCGCTCGTCATTACCGGCGTCGGCAGCGCCGCGGCGGTGGTCGGCGGCGGCTTCGCGCTCTTCACCTACCAGTCGCTGCGCGAGGTCTCGGCGCGCGACACCGGCCACGTCGTGGTCGCCGCGCGCGGCGGGTTCGACGGCGACGAGGACGTGCCGATGCAGCACGGCCTCGCTGGCGCGCCCGCGCTCGCCAAGGAGCTTGAGGCGCTGCCCGGCGTGCGCGCGGTGCTGCCGCGCATCCAGTTCTCCGGGCTGATCTCCAACGGCGACAAGTCGGCGGTATTCATCGGCACCGGCATCGAGCCGGAGGAGGACTTCCGGCTGCGAGGCGTGCAGCTGAAGTTCGTCGACGGCGAGCCGTTCGACGCCGGCCGGTCGGTGCCCGAGATCGCGATCGGCCGCGAGCTCGCGCGCACCATGAAGGCGAAGGTCGGCAGCGGCCTGACGCTGCTCGCGACCACCACCGAGGGCAACCTCAACGCGGTGGACGTCGTCGTGCGCGGCATCGTCGGCACGGGCGTCCCGGACATCGACAAGCGCATCGTGATGGCCGACGTCGGCGCGGTGCAGAAGCTGCTGCTCACCGACAAGGTGAGCACGCTCTCGGTATACCTGAAGGACATCGACGCCACCGGCGGCGCCGCGGCGGCGGTCGCCGCCGCGCATCCGGCGCTCGAGGTGCGCACCTGGCTCGACCTGGCGGTGTTCTACCAGTCGGTGAAGGCGCTCTACAACCGCATCTTCGGCATGCTCGGCGTGATCATGCTGGTGATCGTGCTGTTCGCCGTGAGCAACACCATCGGCATGGCGGTCGCCGAGCGCACGCGCGAGATCGGCACGCTGCGCGCGATCGGCGCGCTGCCCGGCGAGATCGTGCGCAACTTCGTGCTCGAGGGCGCGGCGATCGGCGCCGGCGGCGCGCTGACGGGCATCGCCGCGGCGGGCGCGGTCACGCTGGCGCTGATCTTCGCCGGCCTGCAGATGCCGCCGCCGCCCGGGCGCTCGAACGGCTACCCGCTGCTGATCGTGTTCTCGCCCGGGCTCTGCGCCGCCACCGCCGCGGCGGTCGCCGCCGTCTCGGCGCTCGCCGCCTGGGCGGCGAGCCGCAGGGCCGCGCGCAAGCCCATCCCGGAGGCCCTCGCCCATGTCTAGGTTCCTCGCGCTGCTGCTCGCCCTCGCCTGCGCCCCTGCCTTCGGGCAGGACGTGCAGGCGCTCCTCAAGCAGGCCGACGCCTACCGCCTCACCGCGCAGGCCGAGCGCGTGGAGACCGAGGTGCGCGTGCTCAAGTCCGGCAGCCTCGACAAGACGCGCCTCTACAACGTCTACGTCAAGCCCGGGCGGCGCTCGCTCGTCGTGTTCCGCTCGCCCTCGGAGCGCGGGCAGAAGCTGCTCATGCTGGGCGACGACTTCTGGCTGGTGCTGCCGACGAGCCAGCGGCCGCTGCGCATCACGCCGCTGCAGAAGCTCCTCGGCGACGCCTCCACCGGCGACGTCGCGAGCCTGACGTGGGCCGAGGACTACGACGGCCGCGTCGTGGGCGAAACCGAGAAGCAGGGCGTGCTCTGCCTCAAGCTCGATATCGCCGGGCAGAGAAAGGGTGTCTCGTACCCGCGCATCGTGCTCTACCTCGCCAAGAGCGACCACCATCCCGTCTACGCCGAGCTCTACGTCGCCTCCGACAAGCTGGCGAAGGAAGCGGTTTACGAGATGGGGCGCGTCGGCGGCAAGCCGCAGGTCGTGGCGATGATCCTCACCGACCGCATCCAGCGCGACCGCGTGACCGAGGTGCATTACCTCTCGCGCGCGGCGAAGGAGCTGCCCGACGGGTACTACAACCCGGCGTTCCTGGTGCGCTCGGACATCGAGAATTGAGTGCGCCGGACCTGCCTCTTCGCCTGCGCGCTCGGGCTGGCGCCGCCCGCCCTCGCCGACGGCGGCGCGGACGTCGCCTGGACCACGCGCTACATCGGCGAGCTGCACGCCGGCCGCGGCGACAGCCCGTTTGCGCTCGGGCTGCCGCTGACGAGCTTCGGGCGGGACAGCCAGCGCCTGGAGCAGGAAGCGCGCGGCAAGCTGGGGCCGGTGTCGCTCCTGCTCACCGGCACGCTGTCCGGCCAGGAGGGCGCGGAGCCGAAGTCGCACCTCCTCGCCAACGAGGCCTACGCCGACTTCGGCTCGGGCGCGGACCGCTTCAGCATCGGCAAGAAGATCCTCTCGGCGGGCGTCGGCTACGGCTTCCGCCCCCTCGACGTGTTGCAGCGCGAGCGCCGGCTGCGCATGCTGCCGCCGCAGCTCGACGGCGTGCCGCAGCTCTCCTGGCAGCGCTTTACCGCCGACGACGCCTGGTCGGTAATCCTCGCCAACCCCGGGCACGGCGAGCGCGGCGACCCGAAGACCGACGGCTCGCTCGCGCTGCGCTGGTACGGCAGGCGCGACGGCGTCGACCTGCACGGAGTGGCGCGCGCCTCGCAGCGCTTCGGACTGGAAGCGGGCGGCGGCTTCTCCGCGGTGCCCTCGCCCGCGCTCGAGCTGCACGGCGAATTCCTCGCCGCGAGCCGCGGCGAGCGCATGGCGCCGCAGGACGGTGCGCTCGCCGGCCCTGCGCTGCTCGCGCCGACCGGAAACCTGCAGACCGAGGTCGTGCACGCGCCGGTGAAGGCGCTCGGCGGCTTCACCTGGACCACCGAGACCGGCTGGTCGTTCGTGGGCGAGGCCTGGTGGGACGGCACGGCGCCTTCGGCCGCGGACTGGCAGCGCCTCGCCGCGCAAGCCGCGGCGCGCAACGCGCTCGCCGGCCTGCCGGGCGTGCCCGCCGCTGCGGTCGCGGGCTCCCAGGCGGCGGCGACGCGCATGTTCCAGGACCCGGGCTTCGGCCGCCGCGCGGCGCTCGCGCACCTCGCCTGGAGCGACCCGGCGGGCGGCAATTGGTCGGGCTACGCCGACTTGCTCGCCACGCTCGAGGACCGCGGCTGGACTGCGACCGCGGCGCTCGCCTGGCAGGGAGACCGTACTCGCATGGATGTCGGCGTGCGGCGCTACGGCGGCGCGCCCGCCTCGGCCTATCGACTGCTTCCGGAGCGCGGCATCGCGTTCATCGGTGTTAGCCTCTCCTATTGATGTCCTCGGCCCCGCCACCGCGCCAGCCATGGTTTCCGCGCTGACGCGCCAGCGGCTCGCGCTCTACCTGCGCATCGTCGCCATGAGCGCGGCGATCGGCGCGATCTACGGCCTGCGCGTGGCCGGCATGCACTCGCCGCTGCTGAGCACTGCGATCGGCATCGCCAACAGCGTGCTGATCGCGGGCTCGATCGCGGCGATCGAGATGTTCGGCTTGCGCAGCGGCCCGGCGCGGCGGCTGACGCAACTGCCGTTTGCGCTGCTGCTGCTGCTGAAGACGCTGGCGTACGGCGGCGTCGCGGCGGCGGTGCTCGCGCTCGGGCCGGGCGAGCGGCTCTTCGGCACGGTGCCCGGCTATACGCTGCCGGAGTTCCTGCGCACCGTGGGGTTCTCGCTGTCGATGACGTTCCTCTTCGTCGTCGTGTTCCAGGTCGCCGGGCTGGTGGGCTACCGCACCTTCCTCGACCTGCTGCGCGGCCGCTACCGCCGCCCGCGCGCCGAGCGGCGCTTCTTCCTGTTCGTGGACGTGGTCGGCTCGACCGCGCTCGCCGAGCGCCTCGGCCCGCTCGAGGCGCACCGCTTCCTCGCCACCGTATTCTCGGCGCTCGCCGAGCCGGTCGCGGCCTGCGCCGGCGAGATCTACCAGTACGTCGGCGACGAGATCGTCGTCACCTGGACCGCCGAGGACGGCGCGCGCGGGGCGCGGCCGCTGCGCTGCTACTTCGCCATGCTCGAGGCGCTCGCCGCACGCGGCACCGAGTTCCGCGCCCGGTTCGGCGTCGAGCCCGGGCTGCGCGCCGCGCTGCACCTCGGCGAGGTGATCGCCGGCGAGGTCGGCGTGACGCGGCGCTCGATCGTGTTCCACGGCGACGTCATGAACACCGCGGCGCGCCTCGAGCAGGCGACGCGCGAGGTCGGCTGCCGCTTCATCGCCTCCGAGGCCGCGCTCGCGGCGCTCGGGCCGGTGCCCGGCGCGCAGCTGCGTGATTTGGGCGCGCTCGCGCTGCGCGGCCGCAGCGAGCCGGTGCACGCCTTCGGCGTCGAGCGCCTCGCGGGCGACCCGGCATGATCCACGCGCCCCGCGCGCCGTTCCTGCGCAACGCCGCGTACATCGTCGTCTTCAACACGCTGGTCGCCGCGGTGCTCTACGCCATCCGCTACGGCGGCACGTTCCTGCAGGATTTCGTGCACAGCCAGTGCATCGGGCTGATCGCCTGGAGCCTGTGCGACGGCGGCCGCCGCCTGCTGTGGCCGGCGCGGCCGGCGCCGACCGGACCGCTGCTCGCGCTGCTCGCCGCCGGCACGCTGGCGGGCTGGCTCGGCGGCAGCCGGCTCGCCGCCGCGATCCTGCAGATCCCCTGGTCGCTGCGCGACTACGCCTCGTCGCTGGTCGTCGCCGCGGTGGCGATGTTCATCGCGGTGCGCTACTTCTGGGAGCGCGAGCGCGTGGCGCGCATCGAGCGGCAGGTAGCCGAGTCGCAGCTGCGCCTGCTGCAGGCGCAGATCGAGCCGCATTTCCTGTTCAACACGCTCGCCAACCTGCGCACGCTGATCGCCGCCGACCCGCCGCGCGCGCAGCGCATGCTCGACCACCTCGACGGCTTCCTGCGGCGCGCGCTCGCCGCCGTGCGCAGCGAGCGCAACACGCTCGCCGAGGAGTTCGGCCTGCTGCGCGACTACCTCGAGATCCTCGCCATCCGCATGGGACCGCGGCTGCGCTTCCGGCTCGAACTGCCCGCGCCACTCGCCGGCGTCGCGCTGCCGCCGATGCTGGTGCAGCCGCTGGTGGAGAACGCGGTGCGCCACGGCGTCGAGCCGGCGCTCGAGGGCGGCGAGATTGCGGTGACGGCCTCGGCGGCCGGCGGGCGCCTCGCGATCGAGGTGAGCGACAGCGGCCGCGGGCTGGACGCGCCCTCGGCGGGCGGCACCGGCACGGGCCTCGCGCAGATCCGCGAGCGCCTGCGCGCGCTCTACGGCGGCGAGGCCGCGCTCGAGCTGGGCGCGCGGCCCGGCGGCGGCGCGCTGGCGCGGCTCGAGATCCCGCTGGCGGCGCCGTGATCCAGATCCTGCGCCACACGCCGCCGTGGGTGTTCGCGCTGTTCGCGGCGCTCCTCTGGCTCGGCTACGTGCAGACGCGCACCCGCAGCGTGCCCTTCGCGCGCCTCGCGATCCTGCCGCTGGTGCTGGTGTCGCTCTCGGCGTGGGGCATCTTCGCCGCCTTCGGCGCGAGTCCCGCGGCCTACGGTGCGTGGGCGCTCGGCGCGGCGCTGGTGGCGGCCTCGAACTCGGCGCTCAGGCTGCCGCGGGGCGCGCGCTACGATCCGGCGACGCACCGCTTCACCGTGCCCGGCAGCTGGTGGCCGCTCGGCGTCATCCTGGCGATCTTCTTCACGCGCTACGCCGTCACCGTGACGCTGATCATGACGCCGGCGCTGCGCGGCGCGGCGGCCTTCGCCGGCGCGGCCGGCTTTGCCTACGGCCTGTCGAGCGGCTTCTTCCTCGCGCGCGCGCTCGCGGTGCGCGGCGCCGCGCGCGCCTCTCCCGCATGAACCGCCCGCGCGCGCTGATCGCCGAGGACGAGCCGCTGCTCGCCGAGAGCTTGCGCGAGCAGCTCGCGCGGGCCTGGCCCGAGCTCGAGATCGTCCGCGTCGCGGGCAACGGCGTCGACGCGCTCGAGGCGCTCGCCGCGGAGAAGCCCGAGGTCGCGTTCCTCGACATCCGCATGCCGGGGCTCACCGGGCTGGAGGTCGCCGCCGAGCTGGCCGACCGCCTCGCGCCCGGCGACCGCGCCCCCGCGATCGTCTTCGTCACCGCGTACGACGAGTACGCGCTGAAGGCGTTCGACCTCGCGGCGTTCGACTACCTGCTGAAGCCCGTGAACCCGGAGCGCATCACGCGCACGGTGGCGAGGCTGAAGGAGCGCGCGGCGGCCTCGGGCAGCGTGGAGGCGCTGGTAGAGCAGCTGCGCCGGCTCGCCGTGCCCGCGCCGCGCGAAGGGGCGCTGCGCACCATCCGCGCGGGCAGCGGCAACGCCGTGAAGCTGATCCCGGTGGAAGACGTCTGCTACTTCCAGGCCGCGGACAAGTACACGCGGGTCGTGACCGCCGCGGACGAAGCACTCATCCGCACGCCGCTGAAGGATTTGCTGGCGCAGCTGCCGCCGGAGCGCTTCCAGCAGATCCACCGCCACACGCTGGTCAACCTCGACCACGTGGCGCAGGCGCTGCGCGACGACGCCGGCCGGGTCTCGCTGAAGCTGCGCCGCCGCCCGGAGCTCCTCCCCGTCAGCCGCATCTACGCCGACCGCTTCAAGCAGATGTAGGCAAGCGGCGCCGGAAGAACGTGGTCTGACCCCGTTGTCGCCCTCCGTGCTGAACCAGCGCCTCGCCGAGCTCGCCGCGCACCGCCTTGGCGCGCTGGGCCGAGGGCTGGGCGAGGGGCCTGCGCGCGAGGCGCTAGCGCTCGCCGCCGCGGCCGCAGTTCGGGTACGCTAGTCGCCCTCGGCGGTGGCGGGGATGCCGGTGGCGGACGAGCAGGACATCGAAGGACATTTCAGCGCACAGTACACGGTGCCGGAGCCGGCGGCCGCGGCCGAGGCGCTGCGCGACATCGACCGCCTCGGCGAGATCGGGATCGCCTCGCTCAAGGAGCGCGGCTACTTCACGCGCGTCGTGGTGCCCGGCGAAGGGCCGGCGCGCCGGCTGCTCGACCCGAGCCGCGTGCGGGTGCTGGTGGTCGAGGACGACGACGGCACCGCGGCGCTGATCGAGAAGACGCTGCACTCCGGGCGCTTGCGCACCCTGCGCGCGCGCAACCGCCTGGAGATCGGGCGCGCGCTGGCGGCCAAGCCGCTGCCGCACCTGGTGCTGCTCGACGTCATGCTCACGGACGCGAACGGCTTCGACGTCCTGAACCGCATCCGGCAGCACCCGGCGCTCGCCGCGCTGCCGGTGCTGATGCTCACCTCGCTCGGCGAGCGCAAGGACGTCGCGCGCGGCCTGCAGCTCGGCGCCAGCGGCTACCTCACCAAGCCGGTGCTGCCGAGCACGCTGTTGCAGGCGGTAGAGACGCTGATCGGCGGCTAGCCCGCGCCCGTGCCGCACGCCCCCGCCGCCGCAAGGCTGGTCGCGCTCGCCGCGGCGCTCGCGCTCGGCGCCCCCGCGCCGGCGCACGCCGCCTCCGCGCCGGAGGCGAAGGGCGGCGTGCTCGACCTGCGCGGCTGGGACCCGGGCCGCGACGGCGTCGTCGACCTCGACGGCGAGTGGCGCTTCGCCGGCGGGCGCCTCGAGGACCCGGCGCGCGCCGCCGCCCCCGGGACGACGGTGCGCGTGCCCGCCTCGTGGAACGGCGTCGACGTCCCCGGCAAGCCGGCGGGCGCCGACGGCTTCGGCACCTACCGCCTGCGCGTCGAGTGCGGCGAGCGCGCGCCGCTCGCCCTGTTGCTGCCGATCGAGCACAGCGCGCTGCGCCTGTTCGCCAACGGCCGGCTGGTCGCCGAGCAGGGCGCGCCCGCGGCCTCGGCGGCGCTCGCGCGCCCGGCCTTCGTGCAGCAGGTGGTGCAGCTCGGCGCCGCGGCCTGCCCGCTCGAGCTCGTGGCGCAGGTCTCGAACTACGACATGAGGAACGGCGGCCTGCTGCGCTCGATCGAGCTCGGCACCGCGGCGCAGCTCGCGGCGCGGCGCGAGTACGGCATGGCGCGCGACCTGTTCGCGCTCGGCGCCCTGGCGGTGCTGAGCCTGCTGCCGGTGCTGGTCTTCTTCTGGCGGCGGGAGGAGCGCGCGGCGCTGTGGCTCGGCTGCTACGGCCTGTCCTCGGCCGCGTTCATCGGCCTGGGCGGCGAGCGCCTGTTCCAGCCGCTGATCGCGCCGCTCGGCTGGCAGGCGGCGTGGAAGATCGTGTTCCTGCTGCTGCTGGCCGGCGCCGCCGCTTTTCCCGCGTTCCTGCGCGAGCTCTATCCCGCGCTCTACCCGAGGCGCCTGTTCCGCGGCCAGCTCTGGCTCGCCGGTGGCCTCGCGCTGCTGGTGCTCGCGACGCCGACGCGCGTCTTCACGCTGGCGACGCCCCTGCTGTACGCCGCCGGCGCCGCGATGTGGGTGATGGCGGTGGTGGTGCCGGCGCGCGCCGCGCTGCGCGGCCAGCGCAGCGCCTGGCTGCTGCTCGCCGGCTCGGTGGTGCTCACCGCGACCGCGGCGCACGACTCGCTCGACCTCGCGCACCAGATCTCGGACAAGCTGACGCCGTACGGCATGCTGCTGTTCGCCCTCGCGCCGGTGCTGCTGCTGGCGCGGCGCTTCGCCCGCGCCCTCACCGCCGAGGAGCTGCGCACCGTCGAGCAGCAGCAGCGCGCCGACCTGCTGCTGCACGCGACGCAGGCGGGCGTGCTCGACTGGGACGCGCTCTCGCGCCGCTACCGCTACACCGAGCGCTTCGCCGAGATGCTCGGCCACCCGCCCGGCACCGACACCTCGGGCTGGCCGCCGCTGTTCGACTTCATCCATCCGGAGGACCGCGAGCGCATCCGCGCCTCGTTCCTCGAGCAGCTGCGCGACACTAGCGTCAAGAGCGGCGTGCGGGTGTGGCCGGACTCGCCCGACTTCCGCCTGCGCAAGGCCGACGGCGGCTGGCTCTGGATCCACGCCTCCGCCCTGTCGCTCACCGGCGCCGACGGCCGCACCCTGCGGCAGGTCTGCGCCTTTATCGACATCTCGCAGCGCAAGCGCCAGGAGGAGGCGCTGCGCGCGAGCGAGGCGCGCTACGACGCCGCGATGCGCGCCGTGAACGAGGGCGTGTACGACTGGAACCTGCTCGCCGGGACCATCTTCTACTCCGACAGCGTGTACCGCGCGCTCGGCATGCCGGCGACGCTGCGCACGCCGAAGGACTGGCGCGAGCGCATCCATCCCGACGACCTGCCGGCGTACGACGCGGCGCTGGTCGCGCACTTCAAGGGCCGCAGCGAGCGCTTCGCCTGCGAGTACCGCTACCGCGGGCCCGACGGCGGCTGGCGCTGGGCGCGGCAGCACGGCATCGCGGTGCGCGACGCCACCGGCCGCGCGGTGCGCCTGGTCGGCGCCACCGGCGACGTCACCGAGCTCAAGCTCGCCGAGCTGGCGCTCGCCGACCGCACGCGCTTCGTCACCGAGCTGGTGGACGCTCTGCCGATCTCGGTGGCGCTGCGCGACGCCGAGGGGCGCTACGTGCTGGTCAACCGCACCTGGGAGCGCTACTTCGGCGTGCGCCGCGAGGACGCGCTGGGCCGGCGGCGGCGCGAGTTCCCGGGCTGGGACGGCTCGAAGCCGGAGCGCGCCGCGGACGCCGAGGCGGTCGAGCGGCTCGACCGCGAGATGCTCGCCCTCGGCCCCGACCACATCAGCGAGCCGCAGGAGACCCTGCGCCTCGGGCGCTGGTACCTGATCACGCGGCGCGTGCTCGCCGGCGCCGACGGCAGGCCGATGGGTGTGCTCTCGGCGGGCCTCGA
>Ga0335083_10002888_pt1 | contig 22481 bp, 23 predicted proteins | sample Lox_Sample_42_FD_206716 | JGI IMG/M metagenome (GOLD analysis project Ga0335083, IMG submission 206716) | Soil microbial communities from Loxahatchee National Wildlife Refuge, Florida, United States - Lox_Sample_4.2 | ecosystem: Environmental > Terrestrial > Soil > Wetlands | place: USA...
GTGAGCGTTGCAGTCACGATCAGTCGAGGTCCTACAGCCTGCTCTGCCCACCACTGTAACATTGCCCGCTTGCGACGGTGCCAGCCACGCTGAGGCGGGCCGTCCGTTGAGTTTCCAGAGTACACTCGCGCGCCACCATGAAAGTCTTTCACTGTGATCATTGCCAGCAGCTGGTTTTTTTCGAGAACGTCCAGTGCACCAGCTGCCTGCGCCGGCTGGCCTACCTGCCCGATCTGGACGGCGTGGCGTCACTTGACGACGCGGGTGACGGCAGCTGGACGTCGCCCTGGTCGCGCGCGACGGGTCGCCGCTATCGGCTGTGCCAGAACTACAGCGAGCTCGGCATCTGCAACTGGGCGGTGTCGGCCGATGATCCGAATCCGCTGTGCAAGTCCTGCCGGCTCACCGAAATCATCCCGAACCTGGCCCGTCCCGGATTCGAGCAGGGTTGGCGCAAGCTCGAGTCGGCCAAGCGTCGGCTGATCTGCGGTCTTTCGACCCTGGGCCTGCCGGCGCCCTGCAAGCTCGAGGACCCGGACAATGGCGTGACGTTCCAGTTCGTGTCCGATGTCGACAGTGAACCCGGCCGTCCCGTGCTCACAGGCCACGACAACGGCATCATCGTGGTCAACATCGCCGAGGCCGACGACGCCGAACGCGAACGCCGTCGGCTGCAGTTGCACGAGCCCTACCGCACCCTGCTCGGCCATTTCCGCCATGAAATCGGTCACTACTACTGGGACCGCCTGGTCCGCGACAGCCCGCGGCTGGAGGATTTCCGGCGCCTGTTCGGCGATGAACGCGCCGACTACGCGCAGGCCCTGCAGAGCTACTACGACCAGGGAGGCCCGCCGCCCGACTGGCAACGCAACTACATCAGCGCTTACGCGACCTGCCATCCCTGGGAGGACTGGGCGGAAAGCTGGGCGCACTACCTGCACATGACTGACACGCTGGAAACCGCGATCGAGTGCGGCGTCTCGATCACGCCGCCGAACCCGAGCGATCCCGCACTGGCGCACGATTCAACCCAGGTGCTCGAGAGCGCCGTATCATTCAACCGGATGATCGAGGAGTGGTTCCCCGTGACCTACGTACTCAACAATCTCAATCGCGGCATGGGCCTGCCCGACGCCTATCCGTTCGTGCTGCAGCCGTCGGCCATCGACAAGCTGCGTTTCATCCATGACGTCATCCACTCGCCGCGACCGGCTCCGATCCAGGAGCCCGTGCCGGTGCACGAACCGGCGCCCGACAACCAGGTGCCGCCGGACGAGCTGCCGGCTCCTGGCCAGCAAACGGCGCCGCCTCCGCCCCCGGGCTGACCGCCCCTCGCCTCAGTGCGCACCCCCCGCACGCGCCTGGTAGACGTAGGGCCCGAGCAGCGCCGTGCACAGGACGCCGATGCCCACGAAGGCGCCGAATATCCAGCGCATCGGCGCGTAGCTGCCGGTGAGATCGTGCGCCAGGCCCATCAGCACCAGCCCCACCGCGGCGCCCAGGCAGGCCGCTGCGAACGCCCAGCTGAAAATGCTGCCGTAGGCGCGTAGCCCGAAGTAGCGCGACGTGAGATAGGCGGCCAGCGCGTTCTCCGCGCCCAGCGCCGTGCCGAGCAGCAGCGCGCCAGCCAACAGCGTCGCGCTGTGCGTGGTGGAATGCACGATCAGGACCCCGATCAGCGCCACCACGAAGAACGGCAGGGCGGCGCGCGGTGACGGCCACGCGTCCAGCAACAGGCCGGAGCTGAGTTGTCCGGCGACACTGCCGAGAAAAACGCACGACACGGCCGTGGTCGCGATGGCCGCGCTGAAGCCGCGTTCGGTGAGCATCGGGAACGCGTGCAGCACCGTGCCGAGCAGTGCGGTCATCGTGAACAGGATGGCGCTGAAGACCAGCCAGAACGTCGGTCCGTGCAGCGCTTCGCGCAGCGTTGCGCCCACCAGAGGCGCCGCGGCGGCTGCCTGCGATGTCTGGGCAGACTTCGCGGGTTCGCGCAGCGCCAGCAGCATCACCGGCAATCCCAGCACCAGCACGATGGCGCCCAATGCCACATAGGCGATGCGCCAGTCATAATCCTTGATCAGCACCCGCATCAATTGCGGATACAATGCGGACCCGAGCCCCGAGCCGAGCGCGACGGTCAGGCCGAGCACCGTGCCACGCCTGCGATCGAACCACTGCGCGATGAGCTTGGCGTAGCCCACCGAGCTGTGCATGGCCGCCGTGACGCTGATCAGGGCGCTGAGCGCCACCAGCTGCCAGACGGTGCGCGTGGCCGCCAGCAGCATGCTCAGACCGCCGAACAGCAGCAGCCCGGGAATGATCACGCGTCGCAGCCCGAAGCGATCCATGGCGCGGCCCGCCGCCGGCAGGCACAGGGTGACGCCCAAGGGCGAGATCAGCAGCACGACCGAAATCAGCGTCCGGTTCAGTTCGAAACTGGTGGCCATGGGCACCATGAACAAGCCCTGCGTCGAAGAAAGGATGGCGTTCGGCCCGACGAAGAATCCCATCCAGGCCACGAATGCGGCCCGCGCCGAGTCTCGAGTGAACTCCGGATCCGACACGTGCCTTCCCCTCTTCCCTGGTTGCCGGCGGCGACTGGGCCTGTAGTGTGCCAGCGGCCACAGCGTTCGAACAATGCTAGCATCGCGCAACGACAGGGCCGCCGGGGTTTCGATGCCATCCATTCTGCGCGAGTGTTTCGCCGTCAGACCGGTCACGGAGGCCGACAAGCACGGCGGGGGGCGCCTCAAGCGCGTCCTGTCGGTGTGGTCGCTCACGGCGATCGGCCTGGGCGCCACCATCGGCACGGGCGTGTTCGTGCTCACCGGACAGGTCGCGGCCAACCAGGCGGGCCCCGCGGTGACGCTGTCGCTGCTGATCGCGGCCTTCGGCAGCGCGCTGGCGGCACTGTGCTATGCCGAACTCGCGGCCTTCCTGCCGGTGCCCGGCAGCGCGTACAGCTACACCTACGCGACACTTGGCGAAGCCATGGCGTGGTTCATCGGCTGGAACCTGCTGCTCGAATACGGCATGTCCGCATCCGCCGTCGCCGTGAGCTGGTCGGCCTACACCGTCAACATCCTGGCCAGCGCCGGCATCCACCTCCCGGCGGCACTCACCAGTGCGCCGCTGGCGGCGCTCAACGATCACGTCGTCATGACCGGTGCGGTATTCAACCTGCCGGCCGCGTTCATCGTCGCCGCGATGAGCGTCATCTGCTATGTCGGCATGCGCGAAACGGCGGGCGTCAACACGTTCATGGTGGGCCTCAAGGTGAGCATCATCGTGCTGTTCGTGCTGGCCGGCATCGCGTTCGTCGACACCTCGAACTGGCACCCCTACATCCCGGCGCGCGACGCCACGCACGAACACTTCGGCTGGGCCGGCGTGATGCAGGGCGCGGCCATCATCTTTTTCTCGTACGTGGGGTTCGATACGGCTTCGACGACCGCGCTGGAAGCGCGCAACCCGCAGCGCGACCTGCCGCTGGGCATCATCGCGGCGCTGCTGATTTCAACGCTGCTCTACGTCGCCACGGCGGCGGTGATGACCGGCATGGTGCCGTTCACCAGGCTGGGGGTGGACGCGCCGGTGGCGATCGCGCTCGATGCGCATCCGGCACTCGCCTGGCTCGGCGTGTTCGTCAAGATCGGCGCCATCGTCGGCATGACGTCGGTGGTGCTCGGATCGCTTCTCGGGCAGCCGCGCATCCTGCTGGCGATGGCCGACGACGGACTGCTGCCGCCTGCCATCGCACGCTGCCATCCGCGCTTTCGCACGCCACACGTGGCCACCGTGGTGTCGGGCGTGGTGTTCGCGTTGATCGCGGGCCTGTTCCCGCTCGACATCCTGGCCGATCTGATTTCGATCGGCATCCTGCTGGCCTTTGCCGTGGTCTGCATCGGCGTGCTGATCCTGCGCCGGACGCGGCCCGAAGTGCCGCGGCCGTTCCGCGTTCCCTGGGCGCCCTTCACCTGCGTGTTCGGCGCGCTGTTCTGCGCCTTCATGACCGTGTTCCTGTCCAAAGGCACGTGGATCCGGCTGGTGGTCTGGACCGCGCTCGGTTTCGCCATCTACGCCGTGTACGGCTTCAGGCACAGCCGCCTGCGCCGGCGCTGAGCCTACCTGGGCGGCGGCGTGAGATCGACGCTCGAGCCCGTGTTGCGGTTCTTGCTCGCCACGCACAGGTTCTCGGTCACCGGGGTCTTGCGGTCGCGCTTGTAGAGCTGGGTGCGCTTGAACGGCGCCTTCAGCATCGGCAGGCCCGAGATCTCGATCTCATCGCTCAGGGTGTCGGGCTTGACGAGACGGATGCGCTCCACCACGTGCATGGTGTCCGCGCCGGCTTCGAGGCCGATCACGATGTCGTTGTCGTCGCGCAGGCCAATGGTGTCGACCACCAGCGTATCACCCTCCCACTTGCCCACGGAATCGCCGAAGTAGGCCGGATCCGGATCGTCGGCGTGCTTGCGTCCATCGGTGTAGATGCGACGCACCTGGTCGTCGGCCATGATCAGCGTGACGCGACCCGGTGTGAACAGGAATTCGAACGGCAGCGGTTCCTCCGTCATCATCGCGGGGAACGCCGGCGGATCGCAGAACGACCACGGCACGCGGAACGAGGCGTCCTTGATCTCCTTGCCAAAGCGCGCGGCCTCCTCGTCCTTCAGGTACGGCAGCACCTTGGTGGGATCGGGATGTTCGAGGCCTTCCACGCGGCTCCACGCGCCCGACCAGTCGGGCAACTTGGCCGAAGAACTGGCCGCCAGCGCGGCGCATGGCAGCGCCGCACCCAACAGCAGACCCAACGCGATGTGCTTCTTCATGTTCCCCCCTGGTTGGTCGCGGCAATGCGCAGCAGCTGTTCTCCGCCCTGCCCCGCCACCGCATCAAGTTCGCCGTACAGGTCGCCAGCGGTCGCGGTGGGCTGGCCGGAGGCCGAAATGCGGGCCACCACGTGCACCTTCTGGCCGGGCTTGAGGCGGTTGCTCTCGATCATGGAGTCCGCGGCCGACAGCACCAGCTGCCGGGGCAGGCTCGCGTCCAGCCGTTTCACGGCCAGCGGCGCACCGCCGCCCGGCGCCTGCACGAACACGAACAGGCTGGCGCCGGCTGGCACCTGGTTCGCAAGCGCGGGCGCGAGTTCGATCTGCAGCCGGATCGCCGTGGGCTGGTCCACCGACTTGGAGAGTTGCGCATCGAGATTCGAGATCTCCTTGGTCAGCGAATCGCGGATGTTGTCGGGCACGTCCAACGTCAGCATGGTGGCGAAGCGGGTTCGCGCCAGCTGCAGATCGCCGGACTGCGCGGCGTACACCGCGGTGTAGAACAGCGCCCTGGCGTTCTTCGGATCGACATCAAGCGCCTGATCGAGCAGCGCCACGGCCTGGCTGATGCGCGAGGTGTCCCCGCTTCGGAGCAGGACTTCGCCCATGCCCGACAGCGCCTGCGCACTGCGGCCGCCTGCCAGGCTGTTGGCGCGCTGATAGGCGTTCAGCGCCGCGGGAAACTGCTCCGCAGTGGCGTAGGCCTGCGCCAGCCGCAGCCAACCGTCGATCTCATTCGGGTTGCGTTGCGCGGCCTGCAGCAGCCCGGTGAGCCTGGCGGTGTCGCGCGCGTCCGCACCGCGCTGCCAATCGTGGTTGCCAAGCCGCCAATACAGCGCGCCGGCACCGACCAGCAGCACCACGGCGAGTGCGATTGCCGCGCCCCTCTCACGCTGTCGCCACAACGGCCAGCTCACGAAGGCCAGCGCGCCGACGCCCAGCAGCGCGGTGAGCGACCAGAACAGCTCAGTCACGCGGGTCATCCTCGATGGGAAGCTGCGAGCGGCGCCTGAGCACACTCACCGCCACGAACGCACCTCCCAGCAGCAGCAGGCCGGGCGCGGCCCACAACCACGCCGTGCGTGCGGTCATGCGCGGTCGCAGCAGGATGAAATCGCCGTAGCGCGCCACCATGTAGTCGCGGATCTCGTCGTCACTCTTGCCGGCCAGGATCAGGTCGTGGACCCTTAGCCGCAGGTCGGCGGCCAGGTTCACGGTCGAATCGGCGATGGCCTCGTTCTGGCATTGGACGCAGCGCAGTTCGTGGATCAGCCCTTCGTAGCGCTGCTGCAGGCGGGCATCCGGCAGATCGGGCGTGTTGTCGACCGCCCATGCATTCGCGAAGCCGAGCAGCAACGTGCACAGCGCGCCCGCGACGACCGCCGTCTTCATGAACCCGCACCAGTCGGCGTGGCAGCGGTTTTCGGCAACAGCGGCACGAATTCCTGCTGCCACACATCCAGTGACATGGCTCCCACGTGCTTGTGCAGCACGATGCCCGCATCATTCACCAGGAAAGTCTCCGGCGCCCCGTAGACCCCCCAGTCGATGGCCGCCAGGCCGTCGCGGTCGGTCGCGACGCGATCATAGGGATTGCCGAGCTCGGACAGCCACGCCAGCGCCGCCGAGTCCTCGTCCTTCCAGTCCATGCCGATGATGGGCACCTGGTGCAGCGCCTTGATGGCCAGCAGCGCGCTGTGTTCCTCACGGCAGGCGGCGCACCACGTGCCCCAGACATTGAATACGTACCACTGGTGCTGCAGCGACTGGCTGCTGACGCTCTGCTTGCCATCCATGAGGTCTGGCAGCGTGAAGCCGGGCGCAGCCTTGCCCAGCAGCGGCGACACGATGATGCCCTTCTCGGGGGCGTGGCGCAGTCCCACCACCAGCACGACGACCAGCAATGCAAACCCGACCAGGGGCAGCAGGAAACGCTTCATGGCGACTGCAGTTCCGCACCGCGACGGTAGCGGCGGTCGAACAGCGTCACGACGCCACCGATGGCCATGAACAGCGCGCCGAACCAGATGAAGCGGATCAGCGGCCGGTATTGCAGGCGCAGGCTCCACGCTCCCGCTCCCACGTCCTCACCCAGCGCCGCGAACAGATCGTGGTTCCAGCGTGGCTGGATCGCCGCCTCGGTCATGACGGCGCCCTGCACCCAGTAACGCCGCTTTTCGGGCGTGAGCGTCGCCACCCGTTGCCCACCCCGCGACACCACCACGGTGCCCCGAAATCCGTCGTAGTTGGGACCCCGGATGTTCATGCCGCCCAGGTATTCGAAGCGATACGCACCCAGTTCGACGCTCTTGCCGCGCGCCAGCGCGACGTCGCGCTCGATGGTGTTGGATTGCACCAGCGTCACGCCCAGCACGAACAGGCCGAGGCCGGCGTGCGCGACGCTCATGCCCACGATCGAGGCCGGCAGGCTGAGCCCGTGGCGCAGGCGATTGACGGGATCGGTCAGCGCGGAACCCAGCACCCAGAAGCCCAGCACGGCGCCCACCACGGCCAGCGCGGTGCGATTGGCGTACAGGCCGAAAATCACCGCCAGGCCGAGTGCGAGCGCCACGCACAGCGCGCCGAGGATGCGCGCCTTCGAATCGCCGAGGCCGCCCCGCTTCCAGCGGGCGTGCATGCCGATGGCGAGCAGCGCGAGCATGGGCAGCATCGGCACCATGAAACTCGGGTTGAAGTACGGCGTCCCCACCGACAGCGAGCCCAGGCCCAGGGTGTCCGCGATCAACGGGGCGAGCGTGCCGCCGAACACCACGGCTGCGGCCACCACCAGCAGGATGTTGTTGAACAGCAGGAAGGATTCGCGCGAAACGATCTCGAAGCCGGCCGCGGAGCGCATCTGCGGCGCGCGCCAGGCGTACAGCGCGAGCGCCCCGCCGATCATGATGATCAGGAACACCAGGATGAAAATGCCGCGCGTGGGGTCGGCCGCGAACGAATGCACCGACACCAGCACGCCCGAGCGAACCAGGAACGTGCCAAGCAGGCTGAGCGAGAACGCACCGACCGCCAGCAGCAAGGTCCAGCTCTTGAACAGGCCGCGTTTGTCGGTCACGGCCAGCGAATGGATCAGCGCCGTGCCCACCAGCCACGGCATGAACGAGGCATTCTCGACCGGATCCCAGAACCACCAGCCGCCCCACCCGAGTTCGTAGTATGCCCACCAGCTTCCCAGCGCAATCCCGCAGCTCAAGAACGACCACGCCATGATCGTCCAGGGACGCGTCCAGCGCGCCCAGGGCTGATCCGGCTTGCCTTCGATCATGGCGGCGCAGGCGAAGGCGAAACCGACGCTGAAGCCGACGTAGCCGGCGTACAGGATCGGCGGATGCACGGCGAGCGCGAAATCCTGCAGCAGCGGGTTGAGGTCCGCGCCGTCCACTGCGGCCGGGAACGTGCGCAGGAACGGATTGGACGTGAGCAGCACGAACAGCATGAAGCCGAAGCTGATCAGGCCCAGCACCCCCAGCACGCGAGCCCGGAACGTGTCCGGCAGCCGCTTGCCGCCGAGCTTCACCGCCAGGGTCCACATCGCGAGGATGATGATCCACAGCAGCAGCGAACCTTCGTGGGCGCCCCACAGCGCGGCGACCTGGTAGAACAGCGGCAGTGCGGAGTTGGAGTTCTCGCGGACGTAGTCGACCGAGAAATCGTTGGTGACGAAGGCGTGCACCATGGTGCCGACCGCGAACGCCACGAACAGGAACTGACCCACCACGGCGCTGCCCGCCGCCTGCATCCAGGGCCTGCGGTTCAGACCGGCGCCCGCGAGGCCGAAGCAAGCCTGGCTGGCGGCCAGCAGCATCGCCAGGATCAAGGCGAGATGACCGAGCTCTATCCACATGGTATCTAGGGGGTCCCGCCGATGGCAGGTGCGGCGTTGGCCTTGCCGGCCGCGGCTGCGGCCGCGGCCGCGCCGAGCTTCAGGGACTTGGCCACATCGGGCGGCATGTATTTCTCGTCGTGCTTGGCCAGCACTTCATCGGCCACGAAGGTGCCGCTGGCGTCCAGCCGTCCGTGCGCGACCACGCCCGCGCCCTCGCGGAACAGGTCGGGCAGCACGTTGTCGTAACGCACCGGCACGCTGTTCTTGAAATCGGTGACCACGAAATTCACCTCCAGCGATCCCGGCGTGCGCTTCACGCTGCCGGTCTGGACCATGCCGCCGAGCCGGAAGCGCTGGCCCTGTTTCACGTCACCGGCGGCGATCCGGGTCGGGTCGAAGTAGAACATCACGTTTTCGCGGAAGGCGCGCAGCGCCAGCGTGCCGGCCAGCGACACGCCGACCACGATGCCGAGCACCAGCGACAGACGACGTTGCCGCGGCGTCATGTCGTGCTCCGGCTTGCCGCGTTGGCGATGCGCCGCCGCGCCAGGGCGCGCGCTTCCCGCGCCGAACGCCGCGCCCACCAGATGTTGAGCGCCACCACCAGGAACGTGATGCCGTACGATGGCCACAGGAACCGCGCGTAGCCACCCATCTGCAGCCAGTGACTCATGCCAGCACCTCCGCGATCCAGCGCGCATTGCGCTCGCGCCGCAGGACTTCGCCGCGCGCCCGCACCAGCAGCAGCGCGCCGAAGCACAGCGTGAAGCCCAGCAGCATCAGCAACAACGGCACCAGCATCGACGCCGGCATGGAGGCACGGCCGAATTTCATGACACTGGGCGCCTGGTGGAGCGAATTCCACCAGATCACCGAGTAGTGGATGATGGGCACGTTCACCACGCCCACGATGGCCAGCACGGCGCAAGCGCGATCGGCGCGCGCGGTGTCGTCGATGGCGTTGCGCAGGCCCAGGTATCCGAGATAGAGGAACAGCAGCAGCAGTTCCGAGGTCAGGCGTGGATCCCATTCCCAGTACGTACCCCACATCGGCCGGCCCCACAGCATGCCCGTCAGCAGCGCGACGGCGGTGAACGAGGCGCCAATGGGCGCGCAGCTCGCCGACACCGCGTGCGCCACGCCCATGCGCCAGATCAGCCCCACCGCGGCGCTCACCGCCATCACGGTGTACACCATGGTCGACAACCACGCGGCCGGTGCGTGCACGTAGATGATGCGGAATCCGTCGCCCTGCTGGTAATCGGGTGGCGCGAGGCCCAGGCCGCCGATCAGCCCGGCGGCGATCGCGAGCGCGGCGCCCCAGCTCAGCCACGGCAGCCAGCGACCGGCGAGCCGGTAGAAATGCGGTGGCGATCCGTACTTGTGGAACCAGGTCCATGCCATGGCTATTCCAGGCTCACGCGCACGGCGGCCGCGGCGGCCAGCGGCGCCAGCGTGGCCGCCAGCACCGCCATGGCGCCCAGCAGGTACAGCGGCGCCGTCGCCACCTCGCCCTTGATGGCAAGTTCCGTGGCTCGGGCGCCGAAGATCAGCACCGGCACCGCCAGCGGCAGCACGATCATGGCCAGCAACGCGCCGCCGCGGCGCAGACCGAACGTCAGGCCCGCCCCCACCGCGCCGATCAGGCTCAGGCTCACGCTGCCGAGCGCCAGCGCCACCAGCACGCCTGGCAGCGATGCGTACGGCGCGCCCAGCGCGATGGCGGCGAGCGGGGCCACCAGCACCAGCGGCAGACCCGTCAGCAGCCAGTGCACCGCCGCCTTGGCTGACAGCAGCCAGGCAAACGGCTGACCGCAGATCGCGAGTTGTTCCAAGCTTCCATCCTGACTGTCGTCGCGGAACAGCAGTTCCAGCGCCAGCAGGGAGGATAGCAATGCGGCTACCCACAATGCACCGGCGGCAACGTCTCTGAGCCGCGACAGCTCCGGATTCAGTGACAGGGGAAACAGAGTGGTCACCACCAGGAAGAATCCCAGCGGCAACAGCCACTCGCCCGGGCGGCGCAAAGCGAGATGCAGGTCACGCGCGGCCAGCACCCTTGCGGCCCGCCACGGCGTGCTGCGGACGTCAGGGCGCACGTTCAATCGAGCTCCAGCGTTTGCAGGCGGCTGGCTTCGACGCCCAGCGCCTGATGCGTCGCAACCACTGCCAGTCCGCCTGCCGCAAGGTGCTCGCCGAGCAGCGCGGCGACCAGTGCGTGGCCATCGGCGTCGAGGTTGGAGGTGGGTTCATCCATCAGCCACAACGGCACGTCCAGCAACAGCACGCGCGCCAGCGCGACGCGGCGTCGCTGGCCGGCCGACAACTGACGCACGGGAATGTCGGTCGCCGCCAGCGCGACGCGCTGCAACGCCGCCGCGATTTCGGCGGCGCTCACCTCACGCCTCAGTCCCACGCCGTAGCGCAGGTTTTCGCTGGCGCTAAGATCGCCCTTGAGCGCCACTTCGTGTCCCTGGTACGCCAGCTCGGAGTGGAACGCGGAGCGGTCGGCTGCCACGCGCTGGCCGCGCCAGCGGATCTGGCCTTCCTCCAGCAGCGTAAGCCCGCACAGCGCACGCAACAGGCTGGTCTTGCCCACGCCGTTGCGGCCGCGCACCTGCAGGCAGCACCCGGCATCCACGGCAAAGCCCAGGTTCTTCAGCAGGTGCGCTTCACCGCGCCAGAGTTGCAGGTTCTCGACGGTGAGCTGGCTCATATGGTGCGGACGGCGGGACTCGAACCCACACTCCCTTTTGAGGAAGCAGATTTTCGTACCACTTCGGTTTGCACCGCCGCGCGCGGGATGCGCACGTTCGTGGTCTGGACTATCCCTTCGCCCTGGCCTGCCTGGCAGGCTGTAGGCGCCGCCCGTCTAGTCTCTACACCTTCCCTGCCGGGTCGGACCTGGCCGGGCTTGGCTCGGGATTGGCACAGGGTGTTCATGCGAGCGCCCCGGCTTTCCCCGAATTTGAGCGGTTCTGCACTGCGGGTTTCCCCACAGGCACTCCAAATTCCAACGTCAAAGTCTGCTGCGTCTACCGATTTCGCCACGTCCGCTAGCTTAGGTACAGAACTGGAGGCTAGGGCCGGAATCGAACCGACGTAGACGGCTTTGCAGGCCGCTGCATGACCACTCTGCCACCTAGCCCCGTGATGAAGTGGGAACCAGTTCTCATCCGCGCCGTCCCGAGAATATCAGTTCAGGGCGACCGGTTTGGGGATGATTGGAGCGGGAAACGAGGCTCGAACTCGCGACCTCAACCTTGGCAAGGTTGCGCTCTACCAACTGAGCTATTCCCGCACGCTAAGAGAGCTCGGCATTGTAAAGTTCCGCCCCGGCATGTCAAGGCTGGCCCTGCCATAACCCAAGCTTTTTTCAGGCTTTGTGCGGTTGTGCCGCGTAGTGCTGCCGCAGCAGGTCCAGGCCGTAGTCGTTGCCGTTCGGGGTCCGCACCACGGTGTGGATGTGGAACGGTTCGGGATTGTTGTTGGCCAGGAACACGCCCGAGTGGTGATCGAATTCGATCAGCACCACCGGACTGTGGATGCGGTAGTAGAACGGCAGCCGGTCGGGATCGCCGATCCAGGCGAAGTGCGTTTCATCCAGGTGCCGGCGCACCTCCTGCATGCGCGCCTGCGCGAACGGATCCGCCGCACGACCCACGTAGAGCTCGATGAGCCGCAGCAGTTGCTCGCGCTGGCCTTTGGAGAGCGCACCCGCCGGAACGCCCTCGAAGGGAATGATGCGATTGTCCTGGCCGGCCGCCGCCAGGTGCCGGCCGTCGAGGCCGCCCAGCGCGGGCGGCAGGTCTTTCGACAGCATGGACGGATATAGCACTGCCTGCGCGCGCTGCGCGGGGTTCAGCGACGACGCGAGCTCCAGGCCGCCCTGCTGTTCCTCCTGCAGCAGCTTGAGACCCGCGTACGGACCCTCGTCGATGATGGACATCTCCGCGCCCACGAACGAGGGCGTGAGCACCATCTGGTCGCCCACCACCGTGCAGTAGATCACCAGGTGGTAGCCCATGAGGCGCCAGCCCCACGGCTCGGTGGGCGACGGATTGCCGAAAATCGTGAAGAAATAGCCCAGCTCGCAGATCGTATCGCCGGAATGATTGATGAACTCGCCCAGCACCTGGTTCACCTTCATGGCCTTGCGCGTCTCGTCGAAGCCGCGCGCGCTGAGGCTCGCTTCCATCACCTTGAACGCGGCTTCGCGCTCCGTGGCGTCGAGGTCGGCGAGCCAGACACCTTCGGGCATCCAGTCCGGAAACGCGTTGATCCAGCGACGCCGGTCGGGACTGTCCAGCGGCTGCCGCGCGAAACGCTGGAAGTCGTTGCGCTTGAGCGAAGCGAGGAAATTCTTGGCGGCCGCCACCATCGCGGCAGTCGACACGCCGGTGCTCTGCAAAGGGAACAGGCCTGCGCGCGGTTTGCCATCGCTGGTGATGCCCACGAACGGCTGCGCAAATGCCTCGCGCAGCGCCTGCATCATCGGCCGCCCGCGTTCCGGGATGTCGACGCCGATGCCGTGGTGCACCCGGCCGACGTTCATGACGCGCGCCGGATAGCCGCGGTACAGCGGCACGGAATCGTGGCTGTGCGTGGCGCCGTCCGCGTGCGTGTGGGTGCCCGAGGGCGCGGGGCCGCTCACAGATACAGGCGCGCGGCGCCGACCTTGCCGTGGGCGCCGCGCTCGTACACGGCCACCGCGGGACGACCCGCAGGCATGTACACCTCGAGCGCGGTGCGTGGGCCGCTGTCGACCTTGTTGCAGTAGCGCAGCTTGATGCCGCCGGTGGCGTAGAACTTGGTGAAGTCCACGCGCAGCCGCTCACGCCCCTGGTAAGTCTCGCCGTTGGAATGCTGCAGATAGCCATCCACTTCCCACAGATCGAGCGTGGGCTCCATCTGCGCGGAATGCAGCGTGGTGAAATAGCGCGCCATGATGTCATCGCCGCCGCGATGCGCGACGAAATCCTCGACCACCTCGAGGATGGGGCCGCGCTGCGGCACCAGTTGATGCGCGGAGTAGACGCGCGCCACCGAGCTGCCATCGCCCTGCTGTTCGAACACGATGGCCACGGGCAGCCACTCGCCGTGGATGCTGCCGGGCGGAAGATCGTTGCCGCCAGCCACCGGCGTGAAGCGGAATTCCTCGACGCGGCGCTGGCCCTGTTCCGTGACGGCTACGCGCTCGATCTTCTGCCAGCGGCGCGCCGTGGGCCACAGCGGGCTCTTCGACTCCATGTCCGCGGGTGGCGCGTTGCCGGTCACGGGATCATCGATGGTTCGCTGCGCGCGCAGACGCGCGGCCAGTTGCTGGCGGTCGACGGATTCAAGCTGCATGGAAACTTCCGCTCTGGAGTGGATTCTTGTTGGCGCCTTTATATCACCAGATCCGGCAGCACGGCGAGCCGCTCGTACAGCGGTCCGAAGTCCTGGCCCGCGGTCGCGTCCAGCAATTGCTGCAGCGATTCGATTTTGAAATAGCGATCCTGCAGATCGTCAATACGATACGGCGTGCGCATGACGCGCTCGAGGTCGAAGTCGATGCGCGTCGGACGCGGATCCTCGAGGCAGTACACGGATTCGGAACTCGACGAGAGGATGCCGGCGCCATAGATGCGCAGACCCTGGGCCGTTTGCAGCAGACCGAATTCCACCGTGTACCAGTACAACCGCGCGAGGTTGTGCAGCCGGCCCAGCCCGAGCGCGCGCAGGCCGCCACGCCCGTAGGCCTGCATGTAGTCCGCGAACACGGGATCGGTGAGCATCGGCACGTGGCCGAACACGTCGTGGAACACGTCGGGTTCCTGCAGATAGTCCAGCTGGTCGGGACGACGGATGAAATTGCCGGAAGGGAAGCGCCGGTTGGCGAGGTGTTCGAAAAACACCTCGTCGGGCACCAGGCCCGGCACCGCCACCACTTTCCATCCGGTGAGCGCGCCCAGCCGCTCGTTGAGGTCGTCGAAGCGCGGGATGCCCGCGCCTTTCAGGTCCAGCTGGTCGAGTCCGTCGAGGAACGGCTGGCACGCGCGGCCCGGCAGCAACGCGGCCTGGCGCTCGTACAAGGTGGTCCAGGTCTGGTGTTCCCCGGGCGTGAAATGCCCGTGGTCCTGAGGAATGGTCCAGTCGGGGGAATGGCCGGCGCCCATGGTGCTCCGGATTATAGGACTCCCTCAGGAACCCTGCTGTTCCAGCGCTTCGGAAGCCCGCAGCCACGCCTCCTCGGCCCGTGCGGTGAGCTTGGCCAGTTCCGCGAGCTTCTGGCTGATGCCGGCCGAATACTGCTCCGGATGCAGCAGCTGCGCGTGCACGGCGGCGGTCTCGCTTGCCAGCCGCTCGAGTTCCGCCTCGCACTTCGTGACCGCGGCGCGCAGCGGCTCCAGTTTCTGCCGGGCCTGTGCGCCCTGCTTCCTGCTCTTCGCGGGGTTGCGCTGCGGCGCCGCGCCTGCGTTGGCCGCGGCAGCGGACCCGTCAGCCGTCTTCGCGGGCGCGGCCGGGCCGGCCTTGTTCAGCCAGCGCGCGTAATCGTCCAGGTCGCCGTCGAAGACTTCCGCCCGGCCACCGTGCACGACGTGCAGCTCATCCGCCACGGTCTGCAGCAGGTGGCGATCATGCGAGACCATGACCACCGCGCCCGCATACTCCTGCAGCGCCACGGCCAGCGCGCGGCGCATTTCGAGGTCGAGGTGGTTGGTGGGTTCGTCCAGCAGCAGCAGATTCGGCTTCTGCCAGGCAATCAGCGCCAGCACCAGGCGCGCCTTCTCGCCGCCGGACAGCGGCTCGATCGGCTCGAACACGCGATCGCCACGAAATCCGAAACCGGCGAGGAAATCGCGCAGGTCCTGTTCGGCCGAGCGCGGCAGGCCGAGACCCTTCTCGATCTGCCGCAGGTTGTCGAGCGCGGAATCCTTGAGCGAGAGCTGCTCGAGCTGATGCTGGGCGAAGTAACCGATCTTGAGGTCGCGCGCCTCGGTGCGCGTGCCGCCCAGCGCCGGCAACTCGCCGGCCAGCAGTTTCATGAACGTGGACTTGCCCGCGCCGTTGCGCCCGAGCAGCGCGATGCGATCCCCGGGTGAGATGCTGATCCGGATGTGCTCGAGCAACGGCACCCCGCCGTATCCCACCGACTGGTCTTCCAGCGCCAGCAACGGCCGCGGCAGTTTCGCAGGCTCCGCGAACGAGAATTCGAAGCTGCTGTCCACGTGCGCCGGTGCGATGCGCTGCATGCGCTCCAGCGCCTTGATGCGGCTCTGCGCCTGGCGGGCCTTGCTGGCCGAGGCGCGGAAACGCGCCACGAACGATTCCATGTGCCTGATCTCGCGCTGCTGGCGCACCAGCAGCGCCGATTGCTCGGACAGTTCGGCGGCGCGCTGGGTTTCGAAGTCGGAATAGTTGCCGCGATAGGCGTGCGCCTTGCCGTGCTCCAGGTTCACCACCCGATTGACCACCCGGTCGAGGAATTCACGGTCGTGCGCGATCAGCAGCAACGTGCCGGGATACTCGCGCAGCCAGTTTTCCAGCCACAGGATGGCGTCGAGATCCAGATGATTGGTGGGTTCGTCCAGCAGCAGCAGGTCGGAGCGGCACATCAGCGCCTGCGCGACGTTGATGCGCACCCGCCAGCCGCCCGAAAAGGCGCGGATCGGACGCGCTTCGTCGGCCGACGAGAAGCCGAGGCCGTGCATCAACTTGCCGGCGCGGCTGCGCGCGTCGTAGCCGCCGATCTCGCCATAGCGGCCGTACAGATCGGCGAGTTTGTGGCCGTCCTCGCTGGCCGACTCGGTCTCGATGCTGCGCTCGAGGTCTCGCAACTCGGGGTCGCCGTCCAGCACGAACTCGATGGCCGGCTGGTCGGTGGCCTCCAGGTCCTGCGACACATGGGCCAGTTCGAGGTTGCCGGGCATCTCGAAAGTCCCCGCGTCGGTATGGATCACTCCCCGCACCAGGGCCAGCAAGGATGATTTGCCAGTGCCATTCTCGCCCGTGATCCCGACCTTTTCGCCGCGGAACAGGCTGAACGTGGCGCCGGAGAACAGCACCCGGGGTCCGCGGCGGATGGTGACGTCGTTGAAGTTGAGCATGGGGGTGCGCACCTTAAGGATGCGCACCGCGGGATTCAATCCCGGCGAATTTGTTCAAATACATGAACTGCTTCCATAAATAGAAGTAGTTCGCTACGCTGCGGATATCAGGATCGGGGGATCGAGGATGCGACCACTCATTGCAGTTGCCGGCCGGTGCGCCCTGCTCGCCGGCCAGGCCTGGCTGCTTGCCGCTTGCGGCACGCCAGCGGCGCAAAACCCGGCCGCGAGCGTGGCCTCCCCGCAGGGCGACAGCTGGGCGTCGATCAAGCAGCTGCCCGACTGGTCCGGCACCTGGACCTATTCCATGACCGACACGCTTGCGCTCAAGGTGCCGGAGGGCGTGCTGCTGGATGAAAAGAACGTGCCCATGCAGCCTGACTACGCCGAGCGGCGCGCCAAGGCTGTCGCGGCGCACGCCCAGAACAGTCTGTCGACCTGCCTGCCCGCGGGAATCCCGGGCGTGATGTTGCATGGAACGCTGGACGAATTCCTGTTCACGCCCGGGCGCGTGACCATGCTGGTGGAAGACGGCGAAGTCCGCCGCATCTACACCGACGGACGCCCGCATGTGAAGCTCAGCGACCTGCGCGAGAGCTACATGGGTGACTCCATCGGCCACTGGGAGGGCCAGACGCTGGTGGTGGACACCATCGGATTTCCCAAGGGCACCCTGTTCCAGAATGCCGGTGGCGAAGTCACGATCAATACGCACCTGGTCGAGCGCTTCACCAAGGTCGACGCGGATCACATCCGGGTCGACAGCACGATGACCGACCCGGCGATTTTCACCAAGCCCTACGTTTTCACGCGGCTGTACAAGCGCGCGCCGGCAGGACTTGCGATTGGCGAGCCGGTCTGCCAGCAGAACAACCGCGACACCGGCACCACCATGGATCTGACGCCCCCACCCGAGGATTGACCGCCATGCCCGTCTCCAAACGTTTCGTTCTGGTGCTGCTGGCCGCGACTGCGACCGCAAGCGACAGCGCTTTCGCGCATCATTCCCAGGCCATGTTCGACATGAGCCAGTGCCTGAGCATCGAGGGCACGGTGCGCACGTTCCAGTTCGGATTCCCGCATTCGTGGCTGTGGATCGTGGTGCCGGGCAAGCAGGGTGGCGAGCCGGAAATCTGGGGCTTCGAGAGCGCGGCGCCGGTGCAGATGATGGAAGTCAATCCGCGCTGGAAGCGCGATGTCGTGGCCAAAGGGGACAGGGTCACGATCCGCTACAGCCCGATGAAGGACGGCCGTCACGCCGGCGCGCTCGGCACGCTGGCGCTGCCGGATGGTTCGGTGCTGCGCGCCGCGACGCCGGCCTGCCAGAAGGAACTGGGGACGCCCGTCCCCGCCACGCCCGCGAAGTGACCGGGCGTCGCCCTACTCCGGGACGTCGGCGCCGGCCTGCGTGACCTGTTCGACGAGCTCGCGCGCGCCGCGCTGCAGGACCTGACCCGATCGTTCCAGCAGTTCCGGCGTCGAGCGCACCGCCGGCACGGCGATGTTCAGCGAGCCGATGGGATGGCCGGTGCGCGGCAAGAGCACGGTGCCCACGCCGACGATGCCGGGCGTGAATTCCTCGAACGAGTAAGCCAGGCCAGTGCGGCGGATGGTTTCCAGTTCCCGCCGCAACGTCGCCACGGACTTGAGGGTCTTGGTGGTGATCTTCTCGAAGCGCACCGTGCCGAGGTATTCCTTGATCATGTCTTCGGGCAGATGCGCCAGCAGGGCCTTGCCGCCGGAAGTCGCGTACAGCGGCGCGAGGTCGCCCAGTCGCATGTGCGAGAGCAGGCGGTGCGGGCTCAGGACCGTCGCCACCACTTCGGCCATGTGGCCTTTCATGCGGTTGAGCGCCGAGGATTCGCCCACCGCCTGCGTGATCCGCGCCAGGATGGGCTGGGCGCAGGCCACCAGATCGAACTGCCGGTCGGACTGGCGCGCCAGGCGCGAGAACGCTTCGCCGAGGCGATAACCCTTGGTGACCGAGGAAAAATCGACATAACCCCGGCCCACCACGTTCCGCAGCAGCAGCGTCAGGCTGCTCTTCGGGATGCCCAGCGCGGCCGCGATCTCGGTGTGGGACATCTCGCGGTCCCAGCGCCCCAGCAGTTCGAACAGATCGAGCACCCGATCAGCCGATTTGACGGTGGCCGCAGCTCCCGCGGTTTCATCCATCTGCAACATGCTGCTCTCCAACGGGCTGGAATTCCGTTCATTCTAATGAATTGTGTTCAAGAATAGAACAGGCCGGCGCACGATTGCTATATAGTGCCGGACGGCTGGACTCGCAAGAATCAAGAGAACAACGGGATGAATCAGACGATCCTGGATCGAATCGCGATCCGTGAACTCATCGAGAATTGGGCGCTCTGGCGCGACGCGGGCGACTGGGAGCGGTTTCGCACGGTCTGGCACGACGACGGCCGCATGATGGCCACCTGGTTCCAGGGCAGCCCGGATGAATTCATCCGCGTCACGATCGAAGGCTGGAATCGTGGCGTGAGCATCCTGCACTTCCTGGGCGGCACCGCCATCGACCTGGCGGGCGATCGCGCCATCGCCCAGACCAAGATGACCATCTCGCAGCGCGCGCTGGTGCACGAGGTCAGTTGCGACGTGGTGTGCACGGGCCGTTTCTATGATTTCATCGAACGGCGCGGCGGCCGCTGGGGCCTGCTGCTGCGCCAGCCCATCTACGAAAAGGATCGCATCGACGTGCTCGATCCCGCAGCGAACTTGAAACTCGATCCCGGGCTGCTGGCCCGGTTTCCGGAAGGCTACCGGCACCTCGCCTACCTGCAATCGAACATCGGCTACGCGGTGAAAGCGGACATGCCGGGCCTCAAGGGTCCGGAAGTCGAGGCGCTGTACGCGCGCGGCAAGCGTTGGCTGGAAGGCGGGACCCTGTCATGAAGATCGTGGTGTGCGGAGCGAACGGCTACATCGGCGAAGCGCTGGTGGCACGCCTGCTGTCCGACCATGGTCTCGGCGCAGGTTTCGCGCCGCTGGAACGCCTTACGCTGGTGGACGTGGCGTTGCCGGAGGGACTGGCCGATCCGAGGATCGTTGCGGTGCGCGGTTCGATCGCGGAAGCTTCGGTCCGCGCCCAGGCGCTGGAGGGCAATCCCGACGTGTTCTTCCAGATGGCGGCGTTGCCGGGTGGCGTTGCGGAACGTGACTACGCGGCGGGTCGCGCGGTGAACGTCGACGCGACATTCGCGCTGCTCCACGAGCTGGCCAAGATCGCCCCGGCGCCGCGCCTGGTTTTCACCAGCAGCATCGCGGTGTTCGGCGTGCCGCTGCCGGCCTTGGTCGACGACGATACCCTGCCCGTTCCGGGCCTGAGTTACGGCGCGCAGAAACTCATGGCGGAGATCCTGCTCAACGATCTCACGCGTCGCGGCTGGGTGGATGCGCGCATCGTGCGCCTGTCCGGGATCCTGGCGCGTCCGAACCAGCCCAGCGGGCTGATCTCGGCTTACCTGAGCCAGTTCATCCACGCGCTGCGCGCCGGCCAGAACTTCACGGTGCCGGTGTCGCCCGGCGCGCCCACCTGGGTGATGTCGAAGACGCGCTGCGTCGACAACTTGCTGCACGCGGCGCGACTTGCGCCGGAGAAACTGCCGTCGCGTCGCACCTGGACGCTGCCCGCGCTGCGCCTGACCATGGAGCAGCTCGTGGACGGACTGGCGCAGGTGGCGGGCCCGCAGGTGAAACAGCTCATCAGGTACGAACCGGTCGAGGCCATCGAAGCGCAGTTCGGCCGCTATCCGCCGCTGCACACGCGGCTCGCGGATTCGCTCGGATTCCAGCACGACGGCGACGCCGTGCAGTTCATGCAACGCGTGATCGCCGCGATCGACGCGTAAGGGGTTCATCCATGGCAAGACAGGACAATCCATTGCGTGGCTGGCAGGTCGATCGGGCGCAGATCCGCACCATCGGCAGGGATCTGCAGCGTCCGGAATGCATTCTCGCGGAGCGCGACGGCACGCTGTGGTCGGCCGATGCGCGCGGCGGCGTGATGCGCATCGATCCGGACGGCCGGCAGACGCTGATCGCGCAGACCGTGGACACCCGCTTCGCCGAATCCGACTCCCCCGAGCGCTACATGCTCAAGGGCACGCTGCCGAACGGGCTGGCGTTCGATGTCGACGGCAACATCCTGATCGCGAATTTCGGCACCGATCACATCGAGCTCATGACGCGCGACGGCCATTCGAAGGACCTGTACACGGAAGTGGACGGCCAGCCCCTGGGCAAGACCAATTTCATCCTGCGGGATTCGAAGAACCGCGTGTGGTTCACCGTCACGACCCGGTCGGTGCCCTGGACCCGGTCGATCAACGAGAAGCTCCCCGATGGCTACGTGGCCATGATCGACGCCAGCGGCATCCACATCATGGCGGACGGGTTCGTCGGCACCAACGAGATCCGCTTCGATGCGAAGGAAGAGTGGCTGTACGTGGTGGAGACCAATGCGCGCCGCGTCTCGCGGCTGCGCGTGCATGCCGACGGCAAGCTCACCGACCGCGAGGTGTATGGACCGAAGGACCTCGGCGGCATCCCCGACGGTTTCGCGTTCGATTCGTATGGCAACCTCTGGACCACGCTGGTGCACTACGACCGTCTGATCGCCATCACGCCGGAAGGCGACGTGCTCACACTGCTCGACGACGGCGACCCGGCGAAAGTCGCGGTGTTCGAACAGGCATTTTTCGCGGGCACCATGACGCCCGCCATCATGGGCGCGACCGCTGGCACGATCGCGCCGCTCATGGCCAGCGTGACGTTCGGCGGCCCCGATCTCCGGACCGCGTACCTTGGCAGCCTGCGCGGCACGACCATTCCCTATTTCCAGTCGCCCGTCGCCGGACTTCCCATGGTGCACTGGCGCTGACACGGCAGGGCCCGATGCAGCCGTTCATCTACACCGCGCTGCCCGCGCGCGTGATCTTCGGATTCGGAACCATCGAGCAGCTGCCGGCCGAAGTGCGCGCGCTCGGCGCGGCGCGCGCCTTCGTGGTATTCACGGCACAGCAGTCCGCCACTGGCGAGGAGCTGGCGCGCCGCCTCGGGCCGCTGGCCGCCGGCACGTTCGCGGGGGCCGCCATGCACACGCCGGTCGAAGTCACCGGGCGCGCATTGCAGCAGCTGCGCGCCTGTGAGGCCGACTGCATCGTGGCGCTGGGCGGCGGATCGTCCACCGGCCTCGGCAAGGCGCTGGCGCTGCGCACCGATCTGCCCCAGATCGTGATTCCAACCACCTATGCGGGTTCCGAAGCCACGCCAATCCTTGGCGAAACGCAGGGTGGACTGAAGACCACGCAACGCAGCCTTGCGGTCTTGCCCGAAGTCATCCTCTACGACGTCGATCTCAGCCTGACCCTGCCGCCCGGCATCTCCGCCGCTTCCGGCCTGAACGCCATGGCGCACGCCATCGAAGCGCTGTACGCCAGGGACACCAATCCGCTCATCTCGGCGCTGGCCGTGCAGGCCGTGGCGGCGCTCGGCAAGGCGCTGCCCATCCTGGTGGACAGTCCGCGCGACCGTGAAGCACGCTCGGACGCCCTGTACGGCGCGTGGCTGGGCGGCGTGTGTCTTGGCAGTGTCGGCATGGCCCTGCACCACAAGCTCTGCCACACGCTCGGCGGCAGCTTCGATCTGCCGCACGCCGAGACGCACGCGGTGTTGCTGCCCTATACGGTCGCCTAC
>Ga0335083_10002889_pt1 | contig 22480 bp, 31 predicted proteins | sample Lox_Sample_42_FD_206716 | JGI IMG/M metagenome (GOLD analysis project Ga0335083, IMG submission 206716) | Soil microbial communities from Loxahatchee National Wildlife Refuge, Florida, United States - Lox_Sample_4.2 | ecosystem: Environmental > Terrestrial > Soil > Wetlands | place: USA...
GCTATCGAAGACGCTCACCGCGGACATGGTCGTATGCGGGTAATCTCCGTCTTCCCAATCCTCGGGCGCTTGCGCCACGCCGCCGATTCCGTACGTAATCGTGGCGGAGGCTCGCACCGGCGCGGTCTGGCCGTAGACATTTGGCTCTATTTTTCCGGGGTGACGCGCGCGGCATGCGCGTTTCAAAATCCGGGCGTAGCCCGACTTCCCCGCCCCGTTGTCACCGTAAATGATCGTGATACCGTTTTGCTCAAAGCTGAGCGTCTGCCCCGCAGCAAGCTGGTTGACGCCTTCCACATCCGCGATTGAGAGCAAGGAGACCGCTGCCCCCTGCCCAGGATTTGCTGGCAAATGGCTTTTCGCGAGCGGGGACGCCTTTAGCTTGATGCCGGCCGCGCCCTTACCCTGTTTGCACAGGTCGAGCAGCTCCTTCAGGTCGTTACTGTCCAGCTTTCCGTTTACAACAATGCGGCGCAGCGCATCGCGCTGCCATTCGGGCCGGTCCAGTGACCAGTCCAGGACCGTTTCAAGGACTGTCTTCGGAGTTGCTGCTGTTTTTTTCATACCGCGCGAAAGAGAGCATCCCGCTCACGCCCCCACAACTTCCTTTACGATGTCATTCCAGGCAACTTTTATTTTCGCCGGAACCTGTGGTGTATCGAACAGAGCCAGCACCTCCTGAGTGAAAAGCGCGCGGCACTTGGCTCCGAGAGTGCCTAGGTTATTCACCACCCACTCCGTCACCTGCAGGAAATTGATTTCGTGTCCCTGAGAAAAGTACGTCCGCGCAGCTTGTCGGGCGTCCTCGCCCGGTTCAGCATTCGCATACACGAAAAGATAGTCCTGGATTCCGGCCACCACTATTTTCGTGTTGAATGTTGATACCACGCGCGCCTTATCGATTGGTCTCTCCGTGACCTCAATCGCCAGGAGCACCGTCTTCCCTTCCCTGACGGTCACATCGCCCCCGGCTCCCGATGCTTTGTCTGCGACGTTGATTCCCTGAAAGTCAACGTCCCACTTGAGCGAATAGCATTGCTGAATAGTGCGCAGCATAGCGACGACGAGCAATACCGGAATCAGGCCGCCGCTGGGGACGTGTAGCAGGCGCTCCAGCAGCGCGCTGTACTGTTCGAGGCTGAACCGGCTGATCTTTGAAAGCGGAATTGTCGCTGCTTCGCGCAGCGCAAGGAATCGGTACAGGAGATGGAGGACAAGTCCCCGCGCGTCCTTCTCATCGGCGGCTTCCAGGGCGTCCATGTACAGCATCATGGCCTCGTATCCGCCCTTTTCTCTCAGACCGCTCACGGTTTCCGGTCTCAGTTCAACGCTGCGCCTAAAAACGGCCAAGTACGGACCTTTCGAGGAAGGAATCCTCCGATCGTGGAGAAACGGATTAACAACGCGCTCATCGAGTGTGCGCCCGTTGAACGCATCTTCACCCTGATTCATGTACGGATGCCGAATGTTAATAGCACGGTCGAGCAGCCGGGCAAGACCGCAGCCGAGCAGCACCTCGCGATACGATTGTGTGGCCGACTTGAACAGCGCATCCGCAGCTTGGGCTATCGCGCCCTCGACTGGTGGCGTCTGATTTTGCTGGTAGGCAGCCTCTGCTTCAGCAAAAAGCTCTGCCAGCAAATCCGCCGCGCGGTCATAGTCGAGAGATGCCATTCAATAATTCATCCAGAGGCATTCTTGGCGAAGTTTTTTGATCGAATGGCATTGCTTTTCTTCTGCGTCGAAACGCCGCCAGCCTTTGAACCATTTATCCATCGGAGCGCATCGGTATCCCGAAATCGCGACTTTCCCCCGCACTGATTGAAGCGCCTCTGCGAGTTCGGCATGAGCTGCAACGTCCATCTCGAAACCGTAGGCTTTGGAGTCACCGCGCGTCTCGTGAAGATATGGCGGATCGCAGTAGAAGACCGTTTGCGGGCTGTCATAGAGGCGAATAAGATCAACAGCAGGACGATTTTCAATCTGCACGCGCAGCAGGCGTTCGGCTATTTCGCTCAACGCTTCCACGCCGCCAAGCCAGCGGGAAACTACACCCGACATGCCGGCTCGACTGGTGTTTTTACAATTCGCCCACCGTCCGAGAGTGGCCGTCTGCGCGAGGCCAGTACGAGCCTGCCGGGCCCGAATATAGAACCGCCGCGCCCGCTCCAGGTCGCTTATCCGCTTGGTGCTCCCGTTGATCGCCTTGTGAAATTCCTCGCGAGAAAACGGTGTTAGTGCGATTGCGCGCACCAGGTCGTCGCCGCGATCGCGCAACACCCGAAAAAAATTCACCACGTCGCCGTCGATATCGTTGTACGTTTCCACCGGCGACGGTTCCCTGTTCAATAGCACGGCGGCGGAGCCTGCGAACGGCTCGCAGTAATGATGCCCGCGCGGCAATTGGGGAAGCAGCCAATCCAGATGACTGAATTTGCCGCCGTACCAGCCGAACACGATGCGCCGGCGGCCGTTTCGCCGCTTCATGACGACTACGTTTTCAAAGGCCTCATCAACAGCGTCAAGGTAAATCGGAGAAAGGCCCCGCCCGCTCGTTTCTTCCTGCTGCACCGGAGCTTTTTTCTGAGTTCGTGGCATGCGTTTTTTCCCCGTCATTGTTTGAACAGCGGCCATTTGTCCGCGATGTATTGTTCAGCGGCTTCGCGCACGACCCACGCGAGCGAAACTTTTTTCTCTTTGGCTATATTTTCGAGAGTCTCGTAAACCTCGGGCGGGAAGCTGATCGTCGCGCGCACTTGCGCAGCGCCTTGAGCCTTCATCTTCTTTCCGTCTCCACTTTTCGCCTTCATATGGCGGTCTTCCTAATCGTTCACCGAATTTCACCACATCGGTGAACAAAGAGCAAGTGCATCTTTCCTATAAAGTAATCTTGTAATCACGATGACAAGTCAGCATGTAAGCAGTGTCCTTGCCGTTCGGCTATGATTAGCCCATGACTGACGGACCGCGCGACCTTGGCGACCGCATTGTCTGGTACAAGGGTGGCATCATTGACCGCGAGGACGGCCCCGCCGTGGAGTTCAAGGACGGCCGCAAGCTCTGGGTGCTCGACGGCCATCTCGTTACGGAACAGCAGGCCGCCGCGCGCCGCGAAGAAAACGACCGGCAGGCCCGCGAGCAGTCGGACGCCCTGTGGGAGCAGCACCAGGCCGACGAGCTGAGCCAGTATCACACCGGCCTGAAGAAACCCACGACTGTCAGAAGCAAGCCTTATTCGTACAAAAAACCCGACACGCCGGCCTAGCTCAGAAATCTGCTCGTCGCGAGCGTCCGTGCGGCCTCTTCGCTCCATTTCAGGCGCTCGCCGCTTCCCTTCCCTATCGTCTTTCGCTTGCGACGGACGATGTCGCCCTTATTGAAGGGCTCCAGCGGCCGGGCGACGAGATTGGAGAGAACCTCGCATTTCAGGACGCTGAACGACACGAACCCCTTCCCGTCTTCGGCCAGGACCTCGCCAGTCATCCGACGCGAGCCTACCTTCACCAGCTTCTTTTTCCGCTTCCCCTTCTCGACCCAGACCGGCTCCGTCCACCGCACCACGTCGCCGACGATGAACTCCTCGCCGCAGGGCGTCCATCTAGTCATCTTGATGGCACCCTTGCAAGATTACTTGTAATCGTGCGATAAAGTAATGAACAACATGAGGAGCGCGAGACTATGAAAACCATCTCCATCCTTTCTCAAAAAGGCGGCGCCGGAAAAACAACGCTCGCGATCAATCTGGCGGGCGCGGCCGAGGCGTCGGGGCTGCGAGCGGTCATTATCGACCTGGACCCGCAGGCAAGCGCCAAAGTCTGGCACGACCACCGGAGGAAGGAAAGCCCGGTAGTCATATCGGCCCAGGCCGCGCGGCTGAAAGACGTACTCGAAACCGCCGAGGAGCACGGCGCGGGGCTTTGCATCATCGACACAGCGCCACATTCCGAAACGGCCGCGCTGGCAGCCGCGAAGGCCGCCGACCTTGTGCTCATACCATGTCGCCCCAGCTACATCGACCTCAAAGCTATTTCCACGTCGGTTGACCTCGTGAAAATGGCGAAAGCGCCGGCGCTTTTCGTCCTGAGCTGCGTACGTCCGGGCGACAAGTCGCTGCCGGACCAGGCGGAGGAGGGGCTTAGCACCTATCAAATTCCGGTTTCGCCTGTGCGCATATCTCAGCGCGCCGCCTTCGTCCATTCACTCACCGCAGGGCAAACCGTCCATGAATACGAGCCGGCCGGCGCGGCGGCGGCTGAAATCCAGGAACTCTTCAAGTTATCTTGTAAACAAGATAAAAAGATTACAAATAATCAAGCCCGCAAGGAGGCTGTAAACGCATGAAAAAGCCCTCTCTCGCTGAGGCGCTGCAGCCCATGGACCGCGCCGCCAATACAAGCCCCAAGCCCGCCGCGAAAGCGCCGGCCGCCACAGCCACCGCGACGGCCCGCAAGCGGCCGACCGGTGACACCCGCGCGCTTGTGCAGCCAGGCAGGGCAGGGAAGAAGCCCCTCATCGGGTATTATTCCCCGGAGTGCATGAAGCAGTTCAAGCAAATCACGCTCGACCGCGACACCACACAACAGGACCTGCTGGCCGAGGCCCTTAACGACCTTTTTCACAAATACGGCAAAGCGCCGATCGCGTAAAAGGGGTACTGCCATGGGGAAGGACGACAAGGGGCTGCAACACATCGGCAACATCCTTCCGGCCGTTATCGGCCGCAAGGACATAACGCCCTTCACACCAATCCATAAGCGCCTTCTCGCGCCCATGGATGAACCCGAGGACGTGAAGGACATCCTGTATCAGCATTCCATCCTGTGCCAGACGTGCCTGCCATACCGCGACCCCGGCGACGAGCGGATATGCAAACGCCGGAACGGCATCGTGCGGATGGAAATTCAGGCCGGCCGCGCCCTCGACCCCGTATCGGATGACTTCATCGACGTGGGGCTGCCGTGGGGACCGAAGGCGCGCCTGGTGCTGTACCATCTCAACGCGGAAGCTCTGAAGCAGCAGAGCCGGGCCATCGAGGTCGAGGACAGCCTGACCGCCTTCGTTCGGCGCACCCTTGACCTGGACCCGAAGGGGCGCAACATTCGAAGTGTGAAAGACCAGCTGGCGCGTCTGGCCGCCGCCGATTTCCGGCTCGGGGCGACCCCGGAGCAGGGAAGGGCGGTCACGATCAAAAGCACCATCATCGACGGCTTCGAGCTATGGGCGCCCCGCGACGCCAACCAGAAGGTGCTCTGGCCGACCATCATCCAGTTCTCGCAATCGTATTTCGAAAGCTTGATGCAGCACGCCGTGCCGCTGAACGAGCAGGCCATCCAGCGGCTTTCGCATAACGCCATGGCGCTCGATGTCTACACCTGGCTCGCGCAGCGCCTGCACCGCATCAACCCGAAGCAACCGGCCTTCGTCCCATGGGTGTCGCTCAAGGAGCAGTTCGGGCAGGGATACGGCCGCATGGACAACTTCAAACGGGTTTTCAGAACCACCCTCAACCAGGTCGCCGTCGTTTACCGGGAGGCCAGGTACACCATGGATGGGCGAGGCATGCGGCTGTTGCAAAGCAGGCCGCCAGTGCTGCCCCGCGCCTTCCGGGTAAAGTGACATACGCCAGTATGCCTTTTATGCACAAAAACCCTGTGGAAAGAATCACTTATCCACGGCCACTTTGTAGGGGCAATCACGGCCACTTTATAGGAAACACCCACGGCCACTTTGTAGGAGAAGCCGTTAGTAAGGATTCCTATAGATATTCCGGTAGTGGTGAGCCCCCGGCTGTGGAAAAGGTACCGGCATGAAAACCAAAACCTCTAAAACCCTTCCTAAGAAGGGCAAAAGCAAAACGGTTGCCAACAAGAGCAGGGCAGGGGAGCTAACCGCTCTTTTCCTAAACACCCCGGAGATGCAGGAGTGCAAGACAACGGCCGGAACCCTCCTCAATCAGCTTGACGAAGGCGACACGGTTACCATCCAGATCAAGCTGCCCCGCAGTCTCGTTCAGCTTGCCGAATTTCTAGAAAGTAAACGGGCAGGGAAGGCGGCGAAGGACGCCGCGAAAGTGCTCAGCCGTTATCTCCATAACGACCTTCACGACGAGCTGCACATGCTCACCGTCGCGCCCTTGAGTTTCGATTATTACCGCGACCTCTGGAACCGTTTCTGCGACGACCAGGGCGCGCCCGAAGAAAAAATCGCCGATCCCGCAAGTGGCCCGGCGCGGGGCGGGGAAGAGAAGGGACCTTTCTGAAACTACCGGCCTTACTTTCGGCCCTCGTCCTTTGCGCCGCCGCGCTTCGAATTCCCGTTTATGCCCAACGTCAGACCGATGCTTCCCCTGAAGCACAGCGTCGCGCTGCCATCCAGAACGGTGTTTTCGTCGCCCAGACGGAGCAACGCCTGATAAAGTTCCGTTACCAGCGGGACGCCGGCAAAGCCGACCCCGCAATGGTGGCCAAAAGCGAGAAAGAAACTGCCGACCTCGTCGCCCGGATGCATGCCAAATGGGCGGCGACACCATACCTGAAGCTCTACCAGACCGCCATCCAACGCACCCTCGACGACCCCGACTTTGCCAGCCGCGCCGTCCAGGAACTCGATCCCCCAAAGGGGAACCCATCCCCCCCGACCACGACTACGACCGCGCCCGTGGACCCACCATGGCGCGGCAATCAGGATGCGATAGACCGCTTTTTCAAGAAATGGACCATGCCTTTCGTGGGCCTTCTCATCGCCGCCGGTCTCACCTGGGGCTGGTACCTGAAAAAGATTGGCTGGAAGCCGGACAAACCGCCCTATTTCAGCGTGCCGAAGCCTGAGCCTCCAGACACCTACGGCTCAGCGGAATGGGAAGAACCGAGGGCCGGCCTTGCCTCTCCCTCGGCAATTATCGAAGGCGTTTTTTTCGGGAAATCAAGCGCCCCTAGTCCAGCCCATTCAGGACCTTTCGAGAACCACAACGGCGCGCCGGTTTTCTCGACGCCGGAAAACCACACGCTGATCGTCGCGCGAACCAGAACGGGGAAGGGGACCCGCGTCGTCATCCCGACGCTGCTGCGCTATTTTTCCGGCAGCGCCCTCGTGATCGACCCGAAGGGCGAGAATGCCGCCGTTACCGCCCGCGCCAGAATGAACCCCGCGCCGGACCTTCCGGGCCAGAGCGTGCATATCATCAACCCCTGGGGCGAACTAGCGCCCACATTCCAGGCACTCGGGCTGACACCCCTTAGCAGATTCGCCACTTACAACCCGCTCGATATCCTCGACCGCAACGACCCGAACGCCGTCTCGATCGCCATGGACCTCGCCGCCGCAATCTGTCCGAAGTCGCAGGGCGGCAAGGATCAGTTCTGGGCGAATTTATCGCGCGACATTGTTTCGGCTGTGCTGCTGTGGCTGACCGATCAGCCGGGCGAGACGAAGACACTGGGGCGCCTGCGCGAGATCGTGACGCGGATGGATTTCCGGAAGGTTTACCTGACCCAAATGGCCGGATCATCGGGGTTCAACAACGCCATCGCGGAATTCGTCGGGAACTTTATCCCCATGGCCGACGAGACCTTTTCGAGCGTCATGGGCACCGTCGCGCAGTACACCAGCTTCCTGTCCGACCCCCAAATAAAAGCCGCAACCGCATCATCGTCGTTTTCCATGGGCGACTTGCCCAGCAAGCCCACCACGGTCTTTCTCGTCATCCCGCCCGAAAAGATGGAAAGCCAGCGGACCTGGCTCCGGCTGATGATCTCGGCCGGCATGCAGACCTACAAGCGCTCGCGGCTGAAAAATCGCCTTCGCTGCATGTTCCTGATCGACGAATTCCCGGCCTTGGGCAAGCTCGACGAGATACCGCGGGACATCAGCACCATGGCGGGCTATGGCGTGGATTTCGTGCTCGCCGTTCAGGGGCTCAACCAGCTGAAGAAAGAGTATGGCGAGGACGCGACGACCATCATCAACAACTGTGCCTATCAGTGGTTCTGCAATCTCTACGACCTGGAGTCCGCCGAATACCTGAGCAAGACGCTCGGAAATAAAACAGTGCCGACTGTGGGAAAGGGCGTGTCCCAGGGGTTTAATCCCCAGGGCGGGTCAAGCGGCTCAAGCACCAACTACGGGTGGACCGGGCGACCGCTCCTGACGCCCGACGAAATCCTGAACCTCGGGCGCGACACGGCCATCCTGCTCGCCCCCGGAACGAAGCCCCAATATTTGCGCCCCATCGACTACTGGAATCTGGCCGAAGCTTTCGCCTCCTTACGCGAGTTCTACCCCGACATATACTGGGGCCGCTTGCCAGTCTGGTGGGACGAAAATCCGCTGCCGCATTAAGCATTTCGAAACCAGCCCCAGCGTAGACTGAGGGAGCATTTCAGTCTCGCTTTTCCCGAATCGCAACCTGTGGTACAGTGGTACATCAGGTCACTTTGGAATGCTCGCAAGCCATGGACGGGGTACCCGTCCACCGCGCCCCAAAGGGCGCTTAGCTTGGCAAGGGAGGCGCTTCGCCCGTCCCGTTGCATCCCTCCAGACCCGCGCTGACGCCGGGACCGTCCGGGGGCCTTCGTGCCCCTGCGACCCTGACGGAGGCTCTGCCTCTGCGACACCGCCAGGGCTTTGCCCTCGGTACCCACTCAAGGGCTTTCGCGCCCCTGAGAACCACGACGAGGGGCTATCGCGCCCCTACGACCACTCGCCAGGACTATCGTGTCCCGGCACCCACTCGTCAGAGCCTTCGCGCTCCGACACCATGACGGGGGCTCTGCCCCTGCGACCCCGCGCCGCGAACGCTTTCCGGCGCGCCGAACTTAGCCAGGGGGCTCGACCCCCTGAACATGCGGGCGGTTCCGGAACCCGCATGCCAATGACCGGGGCTGTAAAAGCCTGTCAGGGTCCGGCCAGCTAAGTATGGGAAAGGAGCCCCCATGAGCGACAATGCGGCGCGCAAAAAGAGCGAGCAACGGCAGCGGCAGAAGCAAATTAAAATCCGCTGCACGGCCGAGGAGTTCAACGCCGCCGCCGCCAAGGCCGCGCAATCGGGGCTCTCAACATCCGCTTATGCGCGCGCCGCCATGCTCGGAGACGCAGGCCCGAGGGCGAAGGCCCAGCTTCCCATCGACGCGCAGCTCATGCGCCAGGTGCTCGCCCAGCACGGCAAATATGGGAGCAACCTGAACCAGGTCGCCTATGTGCTCAACCGCGACGGCGCGCGGGCCATGCTGGAAGCCGACATCCGTACCGCCCTGAAGGAATGGGCGGAAATCCGCGACATGATGCTGGTGGCCCTCGGCCGGCAGCCGACACCCCCGGCAGGCCCGGAAGGCCCGATCGTTTTTGGCCGTGTGCGCCCCCTTAAATGATCGTCAAAGGCAGCGCCCGCAAGGACGGCCACGCCCTGGCTGTCTATTTCATGAAATCTGAAGATGGCGCGCGCCTGATCTTCAGCAGCGACCCCATGGGCAACACCTTGGCCGCCATGACGGAGTGGGACGAAATCGGCCGGCTGACCCGCGGCGAGAAGCCCATCTATCACATGCAGCTGTGCCCCGACGCCAAATACCCCGTCAGCGACGAGCAATACAAGCGCATGGCGGAAATCGTTCTTGAGGAGCTGGGCGCGACCGGCCACGACTACGAACTTTACTTCCACCCCGGCGTGAAAGAGGACGGCCAGCCCGACAAGCCCCATGCCCATCTGGGCGTCTGCCGCACCAACCGCGACACCCTGAAAATGTTCGACCTCAGTTTCAACTACCTGGCCCATGAGCGCGCGAGCCTGCGCATCGCCAAAGAACTCGGCATGGAAATCGTGCCGGGCAAGCACGCGAAGCGCGACCGGAAAAAACAGAAGGACTTCCCCCGCGCTGAAGCCAGCCGGGCCGACCACCAGCAGGCCGCACGGACGGAATTGACCGTCGAGCAGCGTAAGGAGCAAGTCACGGCACTCCGCGCCGCCGCCGACAACGCGCAGGCGTTCAAAGCCGCCCTGGAGGATGCGGGGTACGTTCTGGCAAAAGGCGACAAGCGCGGGCTCGTCATTGTGGACGAGCAGGGGGAAATCTACAGCCTGTCCAAGCAGGTGACCGACATAAAGGGGAAGGAATTCAAAGCCTTCATGGAACCCATCGACACGGCGAAACTGCCGAGCGTCGATGAGGCGAAGGCCGAGCAGGAACGCCGCAAGCTCGCGACCGTGCAGATATGGGGCGAGGAAGCCCAAAAACAGGGCGTAGAAGCGTCCAAGTTTCTACAGCACAATGAGCCGGCCAAAGCCCCGGAACCCGCCCCAGCCCCACACGACGAGAAACTGGAGCGTCTTAAAAAGGACCTCGCCGAACGCCAGGCCGGCGAGCTTCAGAAATGGTACGACTGGCATCCCCACGAATTACGGCAACTGGAATTCCAGCTCGATAAGGAGCTGGCCGACAAAATAGCCGTGCGTCAGGCCGACGAGCTGAAAGAGCTGGCCGCCCTGAAAGAAACCATCCGCGAACGCACGACCGGCTTGAAAGGCTTCATGCAGGCGATGGAAAACCGCTGGAACCCGCAGCTGGGCGCTGAACGGGCGCGCGAGCGCCGCCGCGAAATAGCCCAACTGAAGCGCCGCCAGGAAAAAGAGCGCGCGGATTATCTCGCCCTGATGGAACAGACCAAGCAGCTGGAAATCGAGAACCTTAAGGCGCGCCAGGCGCTGCAACTCCGTGACCTCCGGCAGAAGCATATCGAGGAAACCGAACGATACATCCGCGATCACGAAGAAGGCAAGCGCATCGCCGAGCAGATCGAAGCCGAGGAGCGCCAACGGGAGAAGAACGAAAGCCTGAGGGAGGGGCCGCCGCCCCCGAAGCTGGGAAAGTAACGGGCTCACGGTTTTTGGCCCCGACCGTGAGCAGATACATAGCCGCAGAAGCCGCCGCAGTGTCGAGATTTTTAGTCCGGCATCCGAAGCTTTCGCGTTTCATCGCGCATATTCCGGGCGCTTCTAAATTCCTCGCCCTGCCCGCCGTCGCGACCATGCCCCATGTCGCCCCGATTTACAACAACCGCGCCCGGAAGCAGCGCAGGCCGGCGCTGAGAATGTGAACTTGACGGGCTAAGGAAGCAGAGGCAGGATTCCACGAGGAACCCCCACACCGGAGCCGATCATGTTCAGGTCTCTGCTGGCCGCTCTCATCATCGCGGCGACTGTTTTAAGCCCCGCAGTTTCCAGCCAGGCCTGTGCTGCTGCCGCTCATCGCGCCCATTCGTATCACCGGCACCATCACAGCCACCACTCGCACCGCATCAAGCGCAGCAGGGCCGCGCGGGACGCCTTCATGCGTTCGCATCCGTGCCCGGCCAATGGACACACACGCGGAGCCTGCCCCGGTTACGTGGTAGACCACATCATCGCGCTGAAGCGCGGCGGCCCGGACGCCCCGTCCAATATGCAGTGGCAGACCGTGGAAGCGGCAAAAGCCAAAGACAAGTGGGAATAGCGAAGAGGGCGGGCCTTGCGGCCCGCCCTTCGCTCTTTACGGCGCCAGGCGCGGCATCCGGGCGCGGCGGCGGTTCATTTCCGCCTCGACCGTTTCGAGAGAGGCGAGGGCCTGCAGCCGCTCGCCTTGCTCGCGCTGCGTGCGGAACAGAATGGCCTGCAGGTTCGCGAACTTTGACTGCAGCATCGCATCGTCGAGGGCCTCGGTCTGAAATCTGGTGACGAGCTGGGACATGATTTTTCTCCTTCATCTGCTTGGCCGCGACCATCACGGCCTTCATGCCGCAATCCTTCAGCTCGTTCGGCGCACAGCGACACCGTTAGGCCGGAACGCCAGAGGAGGAGCTTCAGCTTGCCGCAGCAACGAACAGATGCAGGATGCAGAGTGAAAAGGACGTGTGGACGTGGACGGGCGATGAAGGGAAAATCAGGCCCGGCCCAGGAACCAGAAAAAGACCGGCCCCGGCGTTGAGGCCGGGGCAGTCTCAGGCATTTTGGGAAAAGGTCGCTGCCTGTGGCGTCTTGCTAACGTGCTTCAGGCCTTAACAGTTCAATGCGCAGTCTGATCGTACATGCCGGGGTCCGGATCATCGGGCAGCGCCATCATGTCGAATACCCGGCCGTCGTGAAGACGGAACCACGCGCCCGAGCCGAACCCGATCTTGTTCATAAAAACGCAACTGACCTGGCCGCAATGGAAGCCAAAGAATTCTTCCGGGCTGGCGGCGAGGGTAAACCCAAGCCCGCGGCACAGGCGGAAGTATTTTTCCATGAAACCAGCGGTAAGGGCTTCCTCGTCGTTCAAAGCTTCACTCCCTGGCTCTAGTGCGTCGCGCTGCTTTCTTTCATCACCTGATCGTAGAGACGCGGATCGGGTTCATGCGGCCGGCCGAAGGTGTCTATCACCCGGCCGTCGCGGAGCCGGAAATACAGGTCCACATTCGGCACATCGTATTTGCGGCGATGCAGCGCCACGATATCGGCGCTGCAAAAACCGTAGAACGTCTCCTTGCTCTCCGCGCGCGTCCCGAGCAGCACCCGGCTAACCTGAAACTGCCGTTCCATGATGAAGTCCAGGACCGCGAGGCGCGGCAGGTGGACGACTTCAACATCATTTTCGAGCTGACCCTTTTTCATGCCCACTCTCCCGCCGTGCCGAAATCGTAAAGCTCCGGATTCCGGCACGTCGCCCGCGCCAGCGCATCGACCACCCGGCCGCAATGGAGCCGGAACCAGACGCCGGCGCCCACGCCCTGCTTGTGGAAGTGAACCGCCTGCACCTGGCCGGGATGGAAACCGAAGAAATCTTCCGGCGTTGTCGCCGCCGTCCCGCCCAGGAGAACCGATTGACGGTGATGCTTGCGCATCAGCTCATTGAAAACCCCGCTTAATTTCATGCTGCACCTCACAACCGCATCGAGGGAGCGTTCACGTCAAACCGCTTCCGCAGGCGCGCGGCACTCTCTTTTTCGCCCACCGTCTCTTTTTCCGTGGGCTTTTCGATAACGGTTGAAACCGGCGTCGGTTTGTAGAATTTGCTTTCGACCTGGGAAACGTCTTCCTTCGCGATCAGCTTGCCGTTGCGGTACGTGCCGAAAGAGCCGTCCGAATGCCGCAGGCGCTTCGAGAGATAATCACACTCGGTCTTGATTTCCCGGCCTCTTTTATCGCGATGGATGTTCTTGGAATGCGTGTGATGCCCGCTCAGGCTCATGCAATACCTCCCCCTAAAAATGACTTCGTAAAAAATGGCGTATTCTTCCAAGCCTGCCTGATTCGGCCCCGCCCTCTCAACGAAATTCGCTTAACGTATTGCAACTCTAGATAGATTCCAGACCGCTCCAGAAGGCCCGAAAACACGGCTGAATACGAGGATATGCAGCGCCTTTGATTCAACAGACCTTTTCCGGGCGACCCGCGCGCGGCGCGCGGCCGGGCTCTACGCGCTGACGCTTACCGAGCCTTCGCTTGGCTGCGCCCGCTGAAAAAACGCGGCGCGAAGTCTCGGCCCATCCGGGTAACGATCCCTGTCGCAAAAACCCCAATGGAAGAATGCCAGGTTTTTTAAACAAACCCGAAGACTAGGGGCTTTGCCCCACGCGCGGCGCAAGGGAAGCTTCGCCTCCGGGCCGGGTGTCCCCAGGCTTCCGCGCCTGAAAAAACGTCGGCTTGTGCAGCCTGGGTGATCCCCCTCCCGGCCCTCCGCCCTTGCTCCTTGCTACCCCCAACCTCGCCGGTGGGCAGAGGTTCATGTGCATGAACCTCAAAATCCAAAGGAGCAAAAACGATGAAGAACAACACCACTGAAAGCCGCAAAGATGTTTACACCCGCGTCACCGACCGGATTATTTCCGACCTAGAGCAAGGCGTCAGGACTTGGCTGAAGCCGTGGAGCGTGGAGCACGCCGCCGGGCGCATCTCCCGCCCGTTGCGGCACAGCGGCACACCGTACCGGGGAATGAATATTCTCCTTTTGTGGGGCGAGGCCGTGGCGAAGGGCTACGCGGCCCCCATCTGGATGACCTACAAACAGTCGCAGGAACTCGGTGGCCAGGTGCGCAAGGGCGAGCACGGCTCGCTTGTGGTCTATGCGAACAGCATCACCCGCACCGAAACCAACGACGCCGGCGAGGACGTGGAACGGGCAATCCCCTTCATGAAGGGTTACACCGTGTTCAACGTTGAGCAGGTGGACGGACTGCCCGCGCACTACTACGCCAAGCCGGAAAACCCGTTGTCCCTGTCGGAGCGCATCGAGAACGCCGACCGCTTCATGACCGCGACCGGCGCCGCCATCCAGCACGGCGGAAACAGCGCCTTCTATGCGCCATCCCGCGACGTAATCCAGCTCCCGCCCTTCGAAGCCTTCAAGGACAAGGAGAGCTATTACGCAACCGCGCTTCATGAGCTGACCCACTGGACTCGGCACGAGAGCCGCCTGCAGCGGGACTTCGGCCGCCAGCGTTTCGGAGACGAAGGTTACGCGCGCGAGGAGCTGGTAGCGGAGCTAGGAGCCGCTTTCCTTTGCGCCGACCTCGGCATCACCCCGGAAATCCGCGACGACCACGCCGCCTATCTCGGCCACTGGCTGAAGGTGCTGAAGGAAGACAAGCGCGCCATCTTTTCGGCAGCGGCCCACGCGCAGCGCGCCGCGGATTTTCTCAACGGCTTGCAGCCAAACAGCGCCGCACCGACTGAGGAGGAGCAAGAGAGCGCGGCAGCGTAACCCCGCCGAAAAATCGCGGCCCGGCATCGAGCCGGGCCGCGTTTCTTTTCCAGATTTTCCGGGGGCTTCGCCCCGGCCCCCGATTGCATCTTTGCAGCCCGCACCTGAATTGCTAAGGTTTCTCATCGAAAGGTACACCCGCATGCGATTCCTCTGGACCCTTGCTTTTCTAGCGTTCCTCAGTGTTCCGGCATATGCGGACGTTACCGCCGCTGACCTGCCAGCAGTGCGAGCAAAGGCCGAAGCAGGAGACGCTGCCGCCCAAATGGTGCTTGGGGCCTTCTACGAGGGAGGCATAGGCGTAAAAAAAGATGATGTCGAGGCCGCCAAGTGGACTCGCAAGGCGGCTGAACAAGGTCAGGTAGATGCTCAGTTTATCCTTGGCCTCGTCTATGCCGAAGGCCACGGCGTCCCGCAGGATTATGCCGAAGCAGCAAAGTGGTTGCGCAAAGCTGCTGACCAGGGGAACCTCCGCGCCCAAGGGCACCTTGGGGACCTTTACCAAAAAGGCCTAGGCGTCCCGCAGAATTTCGAAGAAGCTTATTTCTGGTACGTGCTTGCGGCCACTTCAGGCGACAAAACTGCGGTTGACGCGCGCGACCAGACCGGAGCGCAGCTAAGCCAGCAACAAGTTACCGAGGTGCAGAAGCGGGCAAGCGACTGGAAGCCAACTCCCACAGCTGCCAGTGCTCAGTGAACGAGCGGCCCCCCTGGATAAATGCCTGACGCGCAGCCATGTCTATTGCAAAGGCCGCGCGTCGTGTAAAACCTCAGCAGCAGGAGTTCAGCCTTGTGACCGTCATAGCCCTTCCCCGCCGCCAGGCCATCGACCGGAAAACGCTTTTGCAGGATGCGGCCGCGGAGAGTATGCGTATGCTGTTTGACCACATCAACAGCAAGGCGACCACGCAGGCCCGGACACCCGAAGAGTTTTTCGGCTTTCGCGCAGAGGACGTTGCCGAAATGCATTTCACCAAGGGCGACGCGGGCCGCGGCTTCTGGTATCGGTTGAACGACGGCCGCGTGATCGACGCTGCCGGCAGACCTTCCGAAACAGACCGCACCTGGTACGGCCCGAGCGCGTGCTGATGGCGGCTTCTGACACTGGTGCGATAACACTGGCTCAGGTGGCCGCGAAAACGCACATGCTCGACATTGCCTGTTCGAAGTGCGACCGGCGCGGCCGGCGAAACGTCCAGAGCCTTATCGCTGAATACGGCGCCCATATCGGCTTGCCGGAGCTGAAGGAGAAGCTCGCCAAAGGTTGCCCTCGCCTGGACAGCGTTTCCATCCATGACCGTTGCGGCGTTCACTTCCCGCGCTTGCCCGAGCTGTTCTAGGTTCTGGAAGCGGGACTATTCGCGCCAGTTTTTTCCGTTGTTGTCAGCTTTCTCCCAAGAGCGTTTTGCCCTAACCCCGAGGGCATCGTCTGAATCCGGTATCATCCGCGCTCGCTAGGCTGCAAGAACAAAACCGGTTCCCCCTGAAGGCCTCCCCCCATTTTCTTCTTGAGCCGCTCGGCTAGCTCCTGACAACCGGGACTCATCCCTTCGGGGATTAGTTCAAACGCAAAACAGGAGAAAGACCATGACAACCACCACCGAAAAAACCACCAAGGCGAAACAGAGCCCCGACTTCTTCATCTTCGAAAGCACCAGCAAGGACGAGAAGGGCGGCAAGCCGGCAGGCGCGGCTTTCCTGCACAAAAAGGGCAAGGGCTTCACCATCCTCATCGCCGGCAAACGATACGCGGCCTTCCCGCGCAAGGCGAAGACGGACGCCGGCCAGCAGCAGCCCGAGCTGCTCGAGCAACCGGCACCGGAGGCGGGCGCGTAAGCGCCCGCTTTCATCCCTCAATCGCAAATCGAAGGAGAACCGCCATGAGAGCGCCCCGCGAAATTCACCGCTTCAACTGGAACGGCCTGTTACTCGAAGTCACCTACGAGCCGCTATGGATGCCGGCCCACATCATGGGCGAAGACGTGGCCCATATCGAGGTGCGCAGCATCTACCCCACGGCCGCGCCGCTGCCGATCGCCGAGGCAGGATATTACTCGAATACCCTGCCGGCCTCGACTGTCACGGCCGCGGGCGGCCCCGTTGCTTACATCGACGTGATGCTGGCAGCGGAAGGAGGTGCGCCATGACGCGCCCTCTTTCCCAGGAAGACAAGCTCCGGGCATTTCGCAAGGCTACCTGCTCGATGGAGGGCGCGGCCGACCGCTGGACGCTACGCGCGGCCCGCGGCCTCACCGACGCGCAGCTCGCCGAAGCGTTGCGGTACGAACTCGGGATCTTCGGCGGCTCTAGCGGCTATGGCGACTGCCCTGCCCTCACCTACCAAGGCGCGGGCCTGAAAATCTGGGCGGCGTGGGAGTTTCAGAACCACGTCACCACGAAGCCGACGTTTCAGGGGGCCGCCACAGTCGCTACGGCGCGCCAGGTTTACGGCATCCGGAACCCGGACGACAAGCAGCTCGCGCTCCTGTAGCGGGCAACCTCATTTTTTCTTTCCCGAATGCGCGCTGTTTGCTAGTTTCGAAATCTCTCTTTTGGGAAGGACCGTCGCATGCGCCGCTTTTCACTTGGTCTTATACTCGCCCTCGTTTTGCTCAGTGACTCGGCCACAGTGTCCGCTGATGAAGTTGCCCTGAAATCACACGAAACAGCATCTGTGCAAACCCCGCTTGCTGCAGGGGCCGAATTTTGGCGCAAGCGCGCTGAACAAGGCGAACCAGCCGCGCAGTTGTTTCTTGGCCTCAGGTTCTACGAAGGCAACGGTATCTTACAAAACTACGCTGAAGCGGCGAAGTGGTTCCGGAAGGCTGCTGAACAGGGTGACGCGAAGGCCCAGTTCTATCTTGCCGCAATGTACGCGGCCGGCCAGGGCGTGCCTGAAGACGAAGTGGAAGCGGCGAAGTGGCGGCGAAAGGCAGCCGTCCAAGGATATGCCGAGGCACAATTTGTTCTTGGCTATATGTATGCCCGCGGCCATGGCGTGACCCAGGACGACGTGGAGGCGGTCACGTGGTATCGAAAGGCAGCTGACCAAGGCAACGCAGAAGCACAGACCCAGCTGGGATACATGTATTACAAAGGGCGCGGGGTTCGGCACGATACCGCTGAGGCCGTCAAATGGTGGCGCAAGGCCGCAGAACAGGGTGACTCCGGAGCGCAGGCGTTCCTCGCCAAATCCGGTACCCGGTGAAGCGTCAGCAAAAAAAGAGGGAGCATTTTCCTTAAAAGACATAATCTTGCGATTATGTTTTAGAGTGTGATAACGTCCTTTATAACACCCTATTCGGCCACCAAAGGAGGGCCGCACGATATGTCAAAGTCCACCCGGAACACCGGCAAAGCCTGGACGCCTGCAGACGTGAAGCAGCTCAAGGAGCTGGCGAAGGAGAACACCCCCACCCGCATTATCGGCCTGAAGCTCGGCCGCACGCCGGCAGCCGTGCAGAACAAGGCGAGCCAGGAAGACATTTCGCTCAAACCTACCAACCAGTCACCGTACAACCGTCAGAAGAAATAGCCGGCCAATGAGCGACACGCGTTTCGACGGCAAGAAAATTCACAAGGCGAATAGCGCGAGCCAGGCCGTCTTCGACGTTCGCGGCAAGTACATCCACAAAGCCAACAGCGCCAGCCAGCCGGTCTATGAAATTCGCGGCAACTACATTCACAAAGCCCACAGCGCCTCGCAGCCGGAATTCGAAATCCGCGGCACCAAGATTCACAAGGCGCACAGCGCGAGCCAGGCCGTGTATGAGATTCGCTGATGGCCGGCACTGAAATAACCCTGTCCCCTGCCCCCGAGCTGCAGCCGTCCGCGCTGTTCACGCCGACGCCGAAGGCCGCCAAGCGCGTGCTCGAATTCTTCACGGCGCAAATCAACAACGACCACACGCGGCGGGCCTATCTCAATGCGACCCGCCGCTTCGCCGCATGGTGCGAAACTCGCGGCATCGGCCAGCTCGCCGACGTGGAGGCCTTCCACGTCGCCGCTTTCGTGAAGGACCTGCAGGGGCAGTTCTCGCCGCCTACGGTCAAGCAGCACCTGGCCGCGCTGCGTATGCTCTTTGACTGGCTTGTAACAGGTCACATCATCGACGTGAACCCCGCGCACGCCGTGCGCGGTCCCAAGTACGTCGTTAAAAAAGGCAAAACTCCCGTACTCGCGCCCGATGAAGCGCGCGAGCTGCTGAACGACATCGAAACCGTGCGCAAAACGGTTCTCGACGGCGCCATGGCCGGCCAGCCGGACCTTGTCGGCCTGCGCGATCGCGCTCTCATCGGCGTTATGGTTTACACTTTCGCGCGCGTCGGCGCCGTCATTCAGATGAAGGTGAAGGACTATTTCATGCAGCGCCGCCGCGGCTGGGTCCGTCTCCACGAAAAAGGCGGCAAGGAGCATGAAGTGCCCTGCCATCACAATCTCGAACAGCTTCTCGATGAGTACATCGAGGCGGCCGGCCTGGCCGCAACGCCCGACGCGCCTCTGTTTCAGACCTTCGCCGGCAGGACCGGCGTTCTGACCGGCAGCGCCATGTATCAGCAGGACGCCTATCGCATGGTTCAACGCCGCGCCCGAGCGGCCGGCATCGAGACGCGCATCGGAAACCATACCTTCCGCGCGACAGGCATTACCGCCTACCTGAAGAACAGCGGCAAGCTCGAAATCGCGCAGTCCATCGCCAATCACGAAAGCCCGCGCACGACTAAGCTTTATGACCGCCGCGAGGATGAGATTTCGCTGGACGAGGTGGAGCGGATTGCGATTTAGTCCGCGTCAGGTCTTCGCTTTCGGCTTAGCCGCGGCATCCGCAGCTGCCTTCCTGTGGTGACTGCGTTTCGATTTCCCCGGACTATTCCCCTGATAGCCAAGCTTGGCGAGCTTTTCGTCGAAATCCTTCATCGCAGCTTCGCGCTGCTTCAGCAGGTCGGCGATGAGGGCCTGCCTGCGGTCCTCGATGGCCTTCTCGTCCGAGAGAAGTTTGTCGATGTTATCGGCCCGGCTGTCATCAGGCATGGTTTCGCTTCATTTTACGGCAGCTTAACGGATACGCGCTGCATCCACCGCTCCCCTCTTGAAAATGTCCGCCCCTTATCGTAGCTTCTCGACGCCGGCCGCGCGCAACCACCTCGAAGGGAAATTATCAATGACGCTGCACCTCAAAACTCACTCCCCGGAGTGGTTCAAAGCATTACAAGAAATCAATCCCGCGCAGGCCGCCCAGACGCAGAAAATCCTGTCACTCGCCGGCCGAGACGATGTTTGCTCCATCTGTGGCGACGACCCGGCCCCGGAATATGAGTTGGCCGGGGAAAAAGCACCGACCCTGAGACTGTGCGACGATTGTCGCGACCTTCGCCTGTCCATGTATGGCGAGAAGTTTCTGCCCCTTACTGAATAGAGCCTTCCTCCTTCAGGTCCACGCGCACCACATTGTTTGACGGGGGTGGTACGCATATCCAGCAGCGCCACTCTTGCCCGTCAAACCAGTAACGCGATGAACCGCATTGTGAACACGCCCGAAGCTTGTCCATTTCCTCATACGCATATCCCATGCTTGTTCCGTTATGCGATCTTTTTTTGACGGTCTCTCAAGGCCGTCACCCAATCCTTGAGCGCCTGAATATCCTGCATCACCTCCGCCGGCGGCGGCGCTTCCGCGTTCCGGCCGCTCGACGGGTCGTGAGCATCGACCACATCGCAGCACTTTTTGAAGCCGGCATGGAAGCCGTCGCAATCGGCTTCGCTCAGTACCGTCACTTTCTTTAAGTGCTTCGTGTCGATGTAGTCCCGATGACGTTGAACTACTCGGAACAGCGCCACATCCTCCAAGGCTCGTTCCCACGAGGCCCGGAGACCGTCATAAATGCTCGCCGCCTCGTTACGGTATGCCTCCTCATCGTTGTTTTCGTAGAGCTTTTTCGCTTCACGCGTAGCCTTCTCCAGCTTGTCGATGCGGTCCTCGACGCTCTGAGCTTTCCACGGCAAACCTTCCGTCACCACGCCCGCGCCTGCCGGGCCGCGGCTTACGGTGAAAAGCCGGATAGCCCGCTTCTTCTCATGCGCCATGTCGTGCAAATCGTTTACGAACACTAAATCATGCGTGAATACGATGATTTGCCGGTGTTCCGCTTCCTCGACAAGCCGCTTCGCCACCTGCTTCCGCCAACGGTGATCGAGAGAGGAAACCGGGTCATCGAAGACGAATGCGGAACGGTGTGTCGCCGTCGCCACTTCGGTGAGGAACGCCGCGAGCGCAACGCAGGTACGTTCCCCCTCGCTCAAAATGTCTTTCACTTTCGCGTCCGGCTTCGCGAATAGGCGGACCTGGTACTGCGGAGAGCCATACTTGCCGCCCGAGCGGACGATTTCAACCCTCACCTTTTCAGCAGCGAGCTTGACGATTTCCTCCTGGAAGCGGTCGCGTAGCTTCGGGGTAATAACCGTGTCGGCGATATCGTTGCCCACCTTCGTAATCGTGTTAGTGGACGTGTCCGTCTGGCATTGCTCAAGAAAGTGAATGCTCTTGAGCCGGGCCCCCTCCTCCTCGATCGTTTGCATCATGCCGCCGAGCAGCTCGCGATCGCTCAATTCGGCAAGATCCGTTTCCAGCTTCTTCCGCTCCTCGCCTGTCGCGGATTTCTCGAGCTCGCCGGCATACTTCCGGATTGTTCCTTCGAGCTGCGCGAGATCGGTTCCGGGATTTGCCGTGACCGCTGGCAACAGAGGCTGTTGTGCGCCGCCCAAATTCTTCAGCAGCACATAGCGCCGTAGACGCGCCGCCGCAAGAAACCGGCGCGTGCTCCGCGCCAGCCCGGGATTTTGAATTACGACCTCCTGCAGATTTGCTTTAAGAGCGCGCGTACTGATAACCACAGCGGAAAGCTCCTGCCTCGCTTTCTTAATGGCCTGTTCCGCCGCTTGCGCCTGCCGCTCCGTATCCTTCCGGATGAATTCCTCGAAACGCGCCATGCGGTCGAGAGCTTCCGCCTGCAGCGGTTGTTGACATAGAACGCAAAGCGCATCTTTGTCCGTGGGCGGGAAAGGCACTCCGGGGTAGGCCGTCTCCTGCGAATATCGGCGCGCCGATTCCCACAGGGACCGCCACACTTCCCCGCCTACGCCCGCCAGCGGCTCGCCGGAAAATGCCTTCGCCGCAGCCAGGCGCGCGGCTTCTTGCTTCACGCGCGCATCCGCCCCGGCTCCAAAAACCGCGAACAGGGCGGCATCGGCCGTACGGATTTCCACCAGCTTCAAGGCGTCGATAAGGCGCTTGATGTTATCCGCCTTCAGCGTTTGCTCCGCTGCCGCCTTTGCGGGGTTTTTTGACAAGTCCTCCCGCAATCGACCCAACCGGCCGGCCTCTTCCTCCGAGAGCGTTCCCAACGCCCTGATTTTTTCTATATCGGTGTCGTACTTGAGCGACGCGAGCGCCTTGCCTACAGCCGTCGTTTCTTTCCATGCCGGCTTGGTAAAAACCGGATTACGCGCCTTCTCAAGCTGTTTTTGCTCCGTCGTGAGAGCTTCCTTCACGGACTGGCAGGCGCCCGCCAGCTCATCGGGAATATCGACGCCGAACGGCCGGAAGGCCACTTCATTTTTTTCGTTTATATGAACGGAAGCGCACTCGCTATCGAAGACGCTCACCGCGGACATGGTCGTATGCGGGTAATCTCCGTCTTCCCAATCCTCGGGCGCTTGCGCCACGCCGCCGATTCCGTACGTAATCGTGGCGGAGGCTCGCACCGGCGCGGTC
>Ga0335083_10002890_pt1 | contig 22479 bp, 21 predicted proteins | sample Lox_Sample_42_FD_206716 | JGI IMG/M metagenome (GOLD analysis project Ga0335083, IMG submission 206716) | Soil microbial communities from Loxahatchee National Wildlife Refuge, Florida, United States - Lox_Sample_4.2 | ecosystem: Environmental > Terrestrial > Soil > Wetlands | place: USA...
ATGTCGAAGTTGGCATCGCAGCCCAGTTCCTGCGCCGCATGCACCGGCCAGAAGGGGTTGTAGAGCGCCTGCCGGCCGATCGCGATCAGGTCGGCATCGCCGTCCTGCAGCACCTTCTCGGCCTGCGGCCCGTCGAGGATCAGGCCGACCGCCATGGTCGGAATGCCGGCGCCTTGCCTCACCGCCGCGGCGAACGGCACCTGGAAGCCGAGTGAGCGCTTGATCGGCGCCGCCGTCGAGAGACCGGCGAGGCCACCCGACGAGGTGTCGATCACGTCGATGCCGAGCGCCTTCAGCTCCTTGGCATAGGCGACCGTGTCGTCGACATCCCAGCCACCGCCGCCGTCGACCGCCGAGACGCGGATGAACATCGGCTTGTGCTCCGGCCAGTTCTGGCGCACCGCCTTCGCTGCCGCGAGCGGGAACTTCATGCGGCCGGCGCGATCGCCGCCATACTGGTCGTTGCGCTTGTTGCTGAGCGGCGAGAGGAACTGCGCCAGCAGATAGCCGTGCGCGCCGTGGATCTCGATCACGTCGTAACCCGCGGCATCGGCGCGGCGCGCGGCCTCGCCGAACTTCTTCACGATCGTGTCCATCTGCGCCGCGTCGAGCGCCAATGGCGTCGTCGAATAGCGCTCGCCAGCGGAGAGCGCCGACGGCCCGTAGACCTGCCACGGCTGCCAGTTCGCCTCCTTCGGCCCAAACTCGTCCGGCTTGTCGAACTGGCGCGGCGAGGAGGCCTTGCGGCCGGCATGGGTGATCTGGGTGGCAGCGAGTGCACCTTCCTGCTGCAGGAAGCGCGTCAGCCGCTTGTGGCCCTCGATCTGGCTGTCGTCCCACATGCCGAGATCGCCCTGCGTCACACGACCTTCCGGCACGACGGCACAGTTCTCGGTGAAGACGATGCCGAACTTGCCCAGCGCGAACTTGCCGAGATGGACCAGGTGGTAATCGTTCACCAGCCCGTTCGTGGCGCGATATTGCACCATGGGCGAAACCACGGTGCGGTTGGCCGCGACGACGCCGCGCATCTTGAAGGGCGTGAAGAGAAGCGGTTTCTGCAAAGCTCGGTTCCCCCGATCGAAGGCCTGCACCATAGACCGGACGGGAGCCCGGGGCCTATCCTTGCCCCATGTTTGACCTCGTCATCCGAAACGGCACGGTGATCGACGGCTCCGGCCAGCCCCGCAAAGTGGCCGATGTGGCCGTGCAGGACGGGAAGATCGCCGCTGTCGGCTCCAAGCTCGGTCTGGCCAAGCGGGAGATCGAGGCGGACGGGCTGATCGTCACGCCGGGCTTCGTCGACATCCACACGCACTATGACGGCCAGGCGACCTGGGATCCGTTCCTCACGCCCTCCTCCTGGCATGGCGTCACGACGACGGTGTTCGGCAACTGCGGCGTCGGCTTCGCGCCGGTGCGGCGCGGCCAGTCGGAATATCTCATCAACCTGATGGAAGGCGTCGAGGACATTCCCGGCACTGTCCTCAGCGAAGGCGTGAAGTTCGACTGGGAGAGCTTCGGCGACTATCTCGACGCGCTCGGCTCGATGACACGCGCGGTGGACGTCGCCGCGCAGCTCCCACACGGTGCGCTGCGCTTCTACGTCATGGGCGAGCGCGGCGCCAACCATGCCGAGACGCCGAACCAGGGCGAGCGCGAGGAGATGACGCGGCTCGTGGCCGAGGCGCTGAACGCCGGCGCCGTCGGCGTCACGACCTCGCGCACGACCAAGCACAAGGCGCGCGACGGCCGCTTCACGCCCTCGCTCAGCGCCCGCGAGGCCGAGCTGTTCGCGCTCGCTGAGGGCATGCGGCGAACCGGCAAGGGCGTGCTGGAGGTGAATTCCGACTTCGGCCCTGGCGAGTTCGAGGCGCTCGATGCCGCGGCGAAGCTTGCCGGCCGGCCGCTCTCGGTGCTGCTGGTCCAGGTCGATGCCAGTCCCAACTTGTGGCGCGAGACGCTCGACCAGGTGAATGAAGTGCGCCGCGCCGGACGCGAAGCCAATGCGCAGGTGGGCTCGCGGCCGATCGGCGTGATCCTCGGCCTCGAGACCACCGTGCATCCCTTCGCCGCCCATCCGGTGTGGCGCGAGCTGCGCGATCTCTCTCCGGCCGAGCGCTACGGCAGGCTGGCGGCCGACGCGGATCTCCGCCGCCGCCTCACCGCGCCGCGCGAAGGCGGCCCCGCCGCCTACATGGGTGAGTCCTTCCACAAGATGTTTCCGATTGGCGAGCGGCCCGACTACGAGCCGGAAGCGAGCCGGTCGATCGCCGCCACCGCCCAGCGCACCGGCCGCACGCCGCAGGAGGTCGCGCTGGAGGCGATCATGGCCGACGGCGGCAAGGGCCTGCTGATGCTGCCCTTCGAGAACTACGCCTATGGCAGCCTCGACGTGGTGCATGAGATGCTGACCGATCCCGGCACAGTACTGGGCGTGGCCGATGGCGGCGCGCATGTCGGTGTGATCTGCGACGCGTCCTCGCCCACCTCGCTGATGACCCTGTGGGGCCGCGACCGCAAGCGCGGACCGAAGCTCGGGCTGGAGTTCCTGATTGCCAAGCAAACGCGTGGCACGGCCGAGGCCTATGGCTTGCGCGACCGCGGCCTCCTGGCACCCGGCCACAAGGCCGACATCAACGTGATCGACTTCAATGCGCTCTCACTGAAGCGACCGGAGGTCATCTACGATCTCCCCGCCGGTGGCCGCCGCCTGATCCAGCGCGCCACAGGCTACAGGCACACGTTCAATGCGGGCATCGAGACGGTGCGCGATGACGAGCTGACGGGCGAGCGCCCTGGCCGGCTGGTGCGCGGAGCGCAGACGGCGAGCTGATCCTCTTCCCCATTTCCATCGGCAAGCCCCCCGGTCGGCGCAGTAGGTGCCCGAACGATCTCGTGCTACTCTGGCGCGATTGATATCGATGTGCACAACTTATGAACCGCGAATTTGGTTCATGACACGTCCATCGAGAGGGGGAAAAGCGATGGCGAATCAACTTCCGCAGATCAAGTACATCGTCCAGCTGATGCTGGAGAACCGGTCGTTCGACCAGATGCTGGGCTATCTGTACACCAACGCCAATCCACCCAATCGATCTCCCGCGGGGGATCCGTACGACGGGCTGACCGGACAGGAATTCAATCTCGATTCGTCGGGCAACAAGGTGCCCGTCTTCCCCATCGGCAAGACACATACTCACCCCTACCTGATGCCGGGCTGCGATCCCCGTGAAGGCTTCCAGGCCACGAACCTTCAGCTCTTCGGCGTCGATCCGGTGCCCCCAGGCGCGAAGGCGACGAATGGCGGCTTCGTGGTGAACTTCGAGAACGCCATCGCCTACGATCAGGGCCGCCACGAGCCCGACGCCCTGCCCGGCACCAAGCCGTCGGATATCATGGGGATGTACGATCCCTCCATGCTGCCGGTCATGAGCGCCCTCGCGCGCAGCTATGCGGTCTGCGACGCCTGGTTCTCCTCGGCGCCGACCGAGACCTATCCGAACCGGGCTTTCGCGCTCGCAGGCACGTCGCTCGGCCATCTCAAGGACGACTTCAAGATCCTGAACACGCCGAGCATCTTCGGCCGGATGTCCGACGCCGGCCTCGACTGGGCCGCCTACGGTTACAACAGCTATCCCTATGTCAGGACGGACTATCCCGACACGAAGGCCGCCGACCAGAGCAAGTTCGGACACTTCTCCGATTTCCAGCAGCGGGCCAAGGCCGGGACGTTGCCTGCCTTCACCTTCCTCGAACCCGGATGGGGACCGACCGGAAACAGCCAACACCCTGTGACCGATGTCTCGCTGGGCGAGAAGCTCATCTTCGACGTCTACAAGGCCCTGCAGACCGGCGCCGGCTGGAAGAACACCCTGCTCATCATCAACTACGACGAGCACGGCGGAAACTACGACCATGTGGCGCCGCCCACCAACGCCACGCCCCCAGACAATTTCCGTGGCGACGTCGATCATCTCAACTTCGACTTCACCCGTTTCGGCGTGCGCGTTCCCGCGCTGCTCATCTCGCCGCTGATCAAGGCCGGCACCGTGTTCCGCGCACGCAGCGGCGTGATCGACCACACCTCGGTGCTCAGGACCCTGCAATTGCGCTGGCCGCAGATCAAGCCGCTCGGCAAGCGCGATGCCGCAGCACCTGGCCTCGGCGACGTTCTCACCCTCGCCCAGCCGCGCACCGACGACCCCTTGGGCAGCACGACGCCGCCCAGCTCCGGCGAGCCGGTTCCCAACGCCAATCGTCCGTCCAAACTGCAGAAGATGCAGGCGGCGAAGGTCGCGAGCCTGCCCGTCCCCAACGAGCACGGCACCTACGACCACGATCAGCCCGATCTCAAGACCTCCAACGAAGCGGCCGAGTACATACGCGACCGCACGGCCGCCTGGGCCGACCACAGCGCTCGGCGGCGAAGGGCGCATGGCGGTGGGGGAACGGCGGCGTCGGCACCGTCAGCAAGACAGCACAGGACCGGCAGGTCGCCGTCCAGCTCCGCGAGGAAGCGAAAGAAGCAGTGAGCCTGGCGGCAGCTGCCGAACGAACGAGGTCCGTTCAAACCGTCATGTGACGGCGAACGGCCTCGGTGTCGAAATCGGCGCGGCTGCCGGCCATCACGATCTCGCCGCGATCCATCACGGCGAAGTCGTCGGCGAGTTCGTGGGCGAAGTCGAGATACTGCTCGACCAGCAGGATCGCCATGTCGCCGCGCTGGCGCAGGAAGTCGATGGCACGGCCGATATCCTTGATCACCGACGGCTGGATGCCTTCGGTCGGCTCGTCGAGCACGAGGAGCTTGGGCCTCATGGTCAGCGCACGGCCGATGGCGAGTTGCTGCTGCTGGCCACCCGACAGGTCGCCGCCGCGGCGTTTCAGCATCGACTTCAGGACCGGGAAGAGCTCGAACACCTCCTCCGGCACGCTCTTCTGCGCGGCCTTCACGGGCGCGTAGCCGGTCTCGAGATTCTCTTTCACCGTCAGAAGCGAGAAAATCTCGCGTCCCTGCGGCACCAGCGCCACGCCGCGGCGCGCGCGATCGTAGGCCGGCAGGGTGGAAATCTCCTTGTCCTCGAGCTTGATCGAGCCCGAGGCGATCGGCTGCAGACCGCAAATGGCGCGCAGCAGGCTCGTCTTGCCGACGCCGTTACGGCCGAGCAGGCAGGTCACCTTGCCGATGGACGCCGAAAGCGACACGCCGCGCAGCGCCTGGGCGGCGCCGTAGAAGAGGTTGACGTTCTGGACCGAGAGCATCGCCGTCACCGTCCGCTCTTCATCGACCAAGGTAGACTTCGACGACGCGCGGATCGGCGCTCACATGGTCGAGCGAGCCCTCGGCCAGCATCGAGCCCTCGTGCAGCACCGTCACCTTGACACCGAGCGCCCGCACGAAGGTCATGTCGTGCTCGACCACCACGACCGAATGCAACTTGTTGACCTCGCGCAGCACCTGCGCCGTGGTCTCGGTCTCGACGTCGGTCATGCCGGCGACCGGCTCGTCGACCAGCATCAGCTTCGGGTTCTGCGCCAGCAGCATGCCGATCTCGAGCCACTGCTTCTGGCCGTGGCTGAGGCGGGCGCCCAGCATGCCCTGGTTCGCCTCGAGCCGGATGATCGAAAGGATCTCGGCCAGGCGGTCGTTCTCGGCCCTGGTCGGCGCGGCGTTCAGCGTCTTGTACCAGCTGCGGATGCCGGCCAGCGCCAGCATGAGATTGTCGCGCACCGTATGGTTCTCGAACACGGTGGGCTTCTGGAACTTCCGCCCGATGCCCAAGGTCGCGATTTCGGCCTCGTCGAGCTTGGTGAGGTCGGCCTTGCCATCGAATACGACCTCGCCCTCGTCGGGCCGGGTCTTGCCGGTGATCACGTCCATCATCGTGGTCTTGCCGGCACCATTGGGGCCGATGATGGCGCGCATCTCGCCCGGCTCAATCAGCAGCGAGAGATTGTTCAGCGCCTTGAAGCCATCGAAGGAGACGGTGACGCCGCTGAGATAGAGCAGCGCCGAGGTCGAGCGCTGCTGCTGATGGTGAAGCGGCGCGCTCATGCCGCCTTCGCCTTCCGCGCGGCAAGCTGGCCGCGCAGTCCGATCACGCCCTTGGGCAGGAACAAGGTCACCACGATGAACAGCGCGCCGAGCGCGAACAGCCATACCTCCGGCAACGCGCCGGTGAGATAGGTCTTGCCGAAATTGACGATGAAGGCGCCGATCACCGGCCCGATCAGCGTGCCGCGGCCGCCGACAGCGACCCACAGCACGGCCTCGATCGAGTTGCCGGGCGCGAACTCGCTGGGATTGATGATGCCGACTTGCGGCACATAGAGCGCGCCCGCGATGCCCGCCATCGCGGCCGACAGCACGAAGACGAACAGCTTGTAGCCCTCGACGCGATAGCCGAGGAAGCGCATGCGGCTCTCCGCATCACGCACGGCCATCAGTGCCTTGCCGAAGCGCGAGCCGACCACGGCCGCGGCGATCACGAGGAAAATCGCCAACGCCAGCGCGGAGGAGAAGCAGAGCACCGCGCGCGTGCCGTCGGACTGGACCGAATAGCCGAGGATATCCTTGTAGTCGGTCAGGCCGTTGTTGCCGCCCAGGCCCATGTCGTTGCGGAAGAAGGCGAGCTGAAGCGCGTAGGTCATCGCCTGGGTGATGATCGAGAGATAGACGCCGGTGACGCGGCTGCGGAAGGCGAACCAGCCAAGCGCCAAGGCGAGCAGACTTGGCACGATCACGATCATCGGGCCGGCGAACCAGAAGAAACGGAAGCCGTGCCAGAACCAGGGAAGCTCGGGATAGTTCAGGAACACCATGAAGTCGGGCAGCACCGAATTGCCGTAGACGCCGCGCGCGCCGATGTTGCGCATCAGGTACATGCCCATGCAGTAGCCGCCCAGGGCGAAGAAGGCGGCGTGGCCGAGCGACAGGATCCCGCAATAGCCCCACACCAGATCGACCGCGAGCGCCAGCGAGGCGTAGCAGAGATACTTGCCGATGAGCTGCAGCACCCAGGCCGGCACGTGCAGCGCGCTGGCGGCGGGCGTGAGCTGATTGAGCAGCGGAAGCACGATGCCGATGGCCAGCACCAGCAACACGAACAGCTGGAACTTGCGGTCCATGCCCTGCCAGAGGAAGCGCGTGATCATGCTTCAGCTCTCATTCGACGGCCCTTCCCTTCAGGGCGAACAGGCCGCGCGGACGGCGCTGGATGAACAGAATGATGAAGACCAGCACCAGGATCTTGCCCAACACGGCACCGGCGTAGGGTTCGAGGAACTTGTTGACGATGCCGAGCGCGGTCGCGCCCACCAGCGTCCCGAAGAGATTGCCGACGCCGCCGAACACCACGACCATGAAGGAGTCGACGATATAGCCCTGGCCGAGATTGGGACTGACATTGTCGATCTGGCTCAGCGCCACGCCGGCAAGGCCTGCGATGCCGGAACCGAGGCCGAAGGTCAGCGCATCGACCCGTGGGGTGCGGATGCCCATGGCCGAGGCCATCGGGCGATTCTGGGTGACGGCTCGCATGTAGAGGCCGAGCGGCGTTCGGCGCAGCAGCAGCATCAGGAGCGCGAAGACGATCAGTGCGAAGATCACGATCCAGAGGCGGCCATAGGTGACGTCGATCTGGCCGACATGGAAGGAGCCCGACATCCAGCTGGGCGAGCTCACCTCGCGGTTGGTCGGGCCGAACAGCGAGCGCACGGCCTGCTGCAACACCAGCGACAGGCCCCAGGTGGCGAGCAGCGTGTCGAGCGCGCGGCCGTAGAGGAAGCGGATGATCGTGCGCTCGATCACCACGCCGACCACGCCCGAGACCAGGAAGGCGAGCGGCAGCGCGATCACCACCGAGGCCTCCATCAAGCCGGGCGCGGCGGAGCGCAGCACCTGCTGCACGACGAAGGTCGTGTAGGCGCCGAGCATCACCATCTCCCCATGCGCCATGTTGATCACGCCCATGGTGCCGAAGGTGATGGCGAGGCCGATGGCGGCCAGCAGCAGTACCGAGCCGAGCGAGATGCCGTACCAGACGTTCTGCGCCGCCTCCCAGGCCTTGAGCGACTGGCGCACCGACGAGGCGGCGGCAGTGGCGGCCTCCTTCACCGGACCGCTCGCCGAGGCGATCACGGTCTGCAGGACACCCAGCGAATCGGCGTCGGCGCGATCGCGCACGATGGCGATCGCCGCGATCTTCTGCGCGTCGGGCGCGTCGGAGGCCAGCACGACGGCGGCCCGCGCCTGTTCCATGACCCGCTTGATGCCGGGGTCCTTCTCCGCCGCCAAAGCCTTGTCGAGCGATTCGAGCGAGGAGGCATCGCGGCGAGTGAACAGCGAATTGGCGGCGCTGCGGCGCACACTCGGATCGGGGCTCATCAGGGTCAGCGAGCCCATGGCAGCCTCGATGGTGCCGCGCAGCCGGTTGTTGATCTTGACGCGTTCGAGATCGTCCTCGGACGCGGTGCCGGCGGGCTTGCCGGTGATGGCGTCGCTCAGCTCGATCGACTTGCCCTCGCCCTTGCCGATGACGACCAGCTTGTCGGAGGGGCGCACGTAGAGCTGCCCGGCACTCAGCGCCTGGAGGATCGGGGCGGCACGCGCCTCGCCCGAGGCGGCCAGCGCTTCGATGGCGTCGCCACGCTCGCTGTAGCCGCCCGTGGTGAGATTGGTCACCAAGGTCGCGAGGTCGGCTGCGAGGGCAGTACCTGCGAGGCAGATGGCCGCGATGGCCGGCAGGAGCCACGCCAGGAGACGCTGTTGCGACATGGGTCGAGGATTAACCGTTAGATGGAAACGGGGCGACTCGAAAGTCGCCCCGCCCCTGTGAGTTGAACGGGTTCGCTCTTACTTACCCGAGCCGATGCACTTTTTGGCAACCTTGTCGTAGTTGCCGCAGCTGATCGGCGGCGTCCAATCGGCGATCAGGTTCTTGGAGTCGTCGAGAATCGGCGACCAGGCGACGCCCGGAACCAGGTCCTTGGTCTTCCACACCACGTCGAACTGGCCGTTGGCCTCGATCTCGCCGATGAACACCGGCTTGGTGATGTGATGGTCGGGCAGCATCTCCGAGATTCCGCCCGTCAGGTTGGGGACCTTCACGCCGATCAGCGCGGGGATCACCTTGCTCGGCTCCGTCGAGCCGGCCTTCTTGACGGCCTCGACCCACATGTTGAAGCCGATGTAGTGCGCTTCCATCGGATCGTTGGTCGTGCGCTTCGGATTCTTGGTGAAGTCGTGCCATTCCTTGATGAAGGCCTCGTTCGCCGGAGTCTTGATCGACTCGAAGTAGTTCCACGCGGCGAGATGGCCGACCAGCGGCTTGGTGTCGATGCCGGCGAGCTCTTCCTCACCCACCGAGAACGCGACGACCGGGATGTCCTTGGCCTTGATGCCCTGGTTGCCGAGCTCCTTGTAGAACGGCACGTTGGCGTCGCCGTTGATGGTCGAGACCACCGCCGTCTTCTTGCCTGCAGAGCCGAACTTCTTGATATCCGCCACGATCGACTGCCAGTCGGAATGACCGAACGGCGTGTAGTTGATCATGATGTCTTCCTGCTTGACGCCCTTTTGCTTCAGGTACGCCTCGAGGATCTTGTTGGTCGTGCGCGGATAGACGTAGTCGGTGCCCGCGAGGACCCAACGCTTCACTTCACCGCCGTCCTTGCTCATCAGGTAGTCGACGGCCGGAATCGCCTGCTGGTTCGGCGCGGCGCCGGTGTAGAACACGTTCTTCTGGCTCTCCTGGCCCTCGTACTGGACCGGATAGAACAGCAGCCCGTTCAGCTCCTCGAACACGGGCAGCACCGACTTGCGGCTGACCGAGGTCCAGCAGCCGAACACCGCGGCGACCTTGTCCTTCTGCAGCAGCTCTCGCGCCTTCTCGGCGAACAGCGGCCAGTTCGACGCCGGATCGACGACCACGGCCTCGAGCTTCTTGCCCAGCAAGCCGCCCTTCTTGTTCTGCTGGTCGATCAGCATCAGCATGACGTCCTTCAGGGTCGTCTCCGAGATCGCCATCGTACCCGACAGCGAATGCAAAATGCCGACCTTGATCGTCTCCTGTGCGGACGCACCAGTCGCAGCAGCGGTCACGAGGCCCGCTGCGACGAGGCCGGTCCGTATCATGGAACCCAACTTCATCCCGCTCTCCTTATCATTATCGACGGACAGACCCGTCGAAAGCCAAAGGAAGCGAAAGCCGTGCCAAACGCCCGGCGAGGCCGTGGATATAAGGCTTAGTTGGTCGCTAGGACAAAGGCGCCGCCTGCCAGCACTAGAATACCTAGGGCTCGCAGGCCGAGGCTCCCCAACCACCGGTTGGCGATCGTGCCGAGACCCAACCCGACTGCATGCAGCAGGGCGGTGGCGGCCAGGAAGCCCAAAATGTAGCTGCCCGGGTCGGCTGTCGGCGCTTCGACGGCGTGAGCGTAGCCGTGAAGCATGGCGAACCAGCCGACCACGATCATGGCGGTGCCGACCGGCACCCGCACTTCAGCGATAATGAGGGCGCCCAACATGAAGACCGAGGCCAGGACGCCCGCCTCCGAGAAGGGCAATTTTATGCCTGCGAATCCGGCAGCTGCCCCAACGGCCATCATGCCGATGAAAGCGAGCGGCACCATCAGCCGGGCGGCCGGCCGGCGCACGCCGAGCAGTGCCGCCCACATGCCGACGCCCACCATCGCGAGGATGTGGTCGTAGCCGGTCAGGGGATGCAAAAAGCCGGACTCCGAGTGGCCGGGATGGGCGAAGGCCGGTCCGGCGATCGCCAGCAACAGGATGGTCAGGGCGACTGAGCGAGGCATGACGCTGTTTTCCCTCATTCCTAACGGACGGGCAAGCCTCCTTGCCGCACAACAAACGACGCAATCTCGGCGACCCCCTTGTTCTCCTTGAGATTGGAAAACAGGAACGGCCGACTGCCGCGCATGCGCTTGGCGTCGCGGTCCATGACCTCGAGATTGGCGCCGACCAGCGGGGCGAGATCGATCTTGTTGATCACCAGCAGGTCCGAGCGCGTGATGCCGGGCCCGCCCTTGCGCGGGATCTTCTCGCCTGCCGCCACGTCGATGACGTAGATCGTGATGTCGGCCAGCTCGGGCGAGAAGGTCGCCGCAAGATTGTCGCCGCCTGACTCCACGAACACGATCTCGAGCTTGGGCCATTTGCGTACGATGTCGGACACAGCCGCGAGATTGATCGAGGCATCCTCGCGGATCGCCGTATGTGGGCAGCCGCCCGTCTCGACGCCGACGATGCGCTCGGGCGCGAGCGCGCCGGCGCGCGTCAGGAACTCGGCGTCCTCCTTGGTGTAGATGTCGTTGGTGACGACAGCGATGTCGTAGGTCTCGCGCATGCTCTTGCACAGACGCTCGACCAGCGCGGTCTTGCCCGATCCCACCGGACCGCCGACACCGACGCGCAAGGGTCCTCGCAATTCCATCCTCACATCTCCCGGCTCATCAATGCCGCGAAGCCCGCGGCGAGCGCGTAGCAGAGCGGCGAGTAGAAATACATGTCGCGGGTCGCGAAGGGCTCGGCCTTGAACCGCGCCCGCCAGCGCGGACTGTAGCCCGCCGAGCCGCGCACGAAAAACACCGCCGCGATCATCACGCTGCCGACCGACACCAGCTCGTTCCCGGGCCAGGCGATGATCACCCACGGCCAGCCTGCGATCCCGACGAGCACGGCGGCAACGGCAAAGCAGGCGATCGGCGCCGGCATGCGCTTGCGGCCATCGCCCACGACCGTGCTCGCGAGCTCGGCCGCGGTCTTCGCCGGCCACAGGCCGCCGAGGCCCCAATAGGCATGCAGCGCCGCGATCACGAGCAACACGAGGCTCAGAACCACGGCAATCGTCATGAGCGGAACAGCCGCGTGTATTGGGTCTCGTGGCGCAGTGAGCACCAGTCGAGCAATGGCGTCGCCGTGCCAACCTCGTCGAGATCGGTGACAGCGAGCGCCACTTCGACGGTCCGGCGCACCACAGGCTCGAGAGCGGCCAGCGCGATCTGGCCGTCGCTTTGGCCCAGCGGCACCGAGCGCACGGCAGCAGAAATCAGGTTGGCGGTGAAGGCATGCAGATAGGCTTCGAGCGCCTGTTCAAGGCCGATACCGTGCGCCGCCGTCGCCAGCGCCACCGCGACCGGCAAGGCAAGCTCCTCGCGCACCTGCTTGAAGTCGGGATGCGGCCAGGCGGTGCGCGTGATCGACAGGAACGAGCCGCCCTGCTGGCGGGATTCCAGCGCCATCTCCGATGTGCCGCGCCACGCCGCTGCGCGCTCGGCGACGGCGTCGAAACCGGCCCAGTCCTTCGCCTCGGCCGCACGCCAGGCCGCGGCGAACAGCGCGCCGTCGACCTTGCCCGTGCCGTCGCGCAGCACGGTCTCGAGCCAGGCGACCAGCGAGACGCGATCCTTGATGAAGCCCTCTTCGACCGCCGTCTCGACGCCGTGGCTGTAGCTGAAGGCGCCGATCGGATAGGCGGGCGACAGCCAGGCCAGCAGCCGATAGAGGTCGCTAGCCATGACGCTCGGCATGCAGCGCGCCGTGGCGATGATCGGGATCGTGATTGTGCTGGCCGTAGGCGCCGCCCTCGGGATCGAAGGGCGCGCGCACTTTCTTCACCTCGGCGCCGAGGCCGCGCAGCATGTCGATGATCACATGGTCGTCGCGGATCAGGATGCGCTCGCCCTCGATCTGCGCTGGCAGGTGCCGGTTGCCGAGATGCCAGGCGAGCCGCGCGAAGGCCGCTGGATCGCGGCCGCGCACCTCGACCAGATCCTCTTCCGCCGCTTTCACCTCGACGAAGCCGCCCTCTTCCAGCCGAAGCCCGTCGCCGCTGTGCAGCACGATGGGCTCGATCAGGTCGAGCAGGAAATCGAGCCCGCCATCGCCCAGCATGCGCAGCCGCCGGCGATAGCGATCGTCGAACAGCAGGGTCACGCTGTCGGCGCGCTCAGCCCGTGGCCAGCGCCCGGCGCGGACGACGTCCGTTGCGCGCTTCATGGCTAGAACAGGAAGTAGCGCTGTGCCATGGGGAGCGACTTGGCCGGCTCACAAGTGAGCAGCTCGCCGTCGGCCCGCACCTCGTAGGTCTCCGGATCGACCTCGATCTTGGGGCAGAGCGAATTGTGCACCATGTCCTTCTTGCCTATCTTGCGCGTGCCCTTCACCGCCAGCAGCGGGCGCGTCAGGCCCCACTTCTTGGCGATGCCCTTGGTGATGCCGGCCTGCGAGACGAACAGCGCCGGGCTCGCGACCAAGTTCTTGCCGTAGGCGCCGAACATCGGCCGATAGTGGATCGGCTGCGGCGTCGGGATCGAGGCGTTGGGATCGCCCATCGGCGCCGCCGCGATCGAGCCGCCGATCAGCACCATGTCGGGCTTGGCGCCGAAGAAGGCAGGCGCCCACATGACGATGTCCGCGCGCTTGCCGACCTCGATGGAGCCGACGTGGCGCGAGATGCCGTGGGTGATCGCGGGATTGATCGTGTACTTGGCGACATAGCGCTTGGCGCGCACGTTGTCGTTGTCGCCCTTCTCTTCTTTGAGGCGCCCGCGCTGCTTCTTCATCTTGTCAGCGGTCTGCCAGGTGCGGATCACGACCTCGCCGACGCGGCCCATCGCCTGGCTGTCGGACGACATCATCGAGAAAGCGCCCATGTCGTGGAGGATGTCCTCCGCCGCGATCGTTTCCTTGCGGATGCGGGACTCGGCGAAGGCCACGTCCTCGGGAATGCGCGCATCGAGGTGATGGCAGACCATCAGCATGTCGAGATGCTCGTCCACGGTGTTCACCGTGTAGGGCATCGTGGGGTTGGTCGACGAGGGCAGGACATTCTTCTCGCCGGCGAGCCGGATGATGTCCGGCGCATGGCCGCCGCCCGCGCCCTCGGTGTGGAACGTCGCGATGGCGCGGCCCTTGAAGGCCGCACGCGTGGTCTCGACGAAGCCCGATTCGTTCAGCGTGTCGGTGTGGATCGCGACCTGCACATCCATGCGGTCGGCCACGGTGAGGCAGTTGTCGATGGCGGCGGGCGTGGTGCCCCAGTCCTCGTGCAGCTTGAGGCCGCAGGCGCCGGCCTCGACCTGCTCCTTGATGCCAGCGGGCTTCGACGTGTTGCCCTTGCCGAAGAAGCCGAGGTTCATCGGCAGCCCTTCGGCCGCCTGCAGCATGCGGCCCATGTGCCAAGGGCCCGGCGTCACCGTCGTCGCGAGCGTACCGTGGGCGGGGCCGGTGCCGCCGCCCATCATGGTCGTGACGCCGCTGTAGAGCGCGTCGTCGATCTGCTGCGGGCAGATGAAGTGGATGTGGCAGTCGATGCCGCCCGCCGTGATGATCTTGCCTTCGCCCGCGATCGCCTCGGTGCCCGGCCCGATGATGATGTTCACACCCGGTTGCACATCGGGATTGCCCGCCTTGCCGATGGCGGCGATGCGCCCGTCCTTGATGCCGATATCGGCCTTCACGATGCCCCAGTGATCGAGGATCAGCGCGTTGGTGATGACCGTGTCGACGGCGCCCTGCGCCCGCGTGCGCTGGCTCTGGCCCATGCCGTCGCGGATCACCTTGCCGCCGCCGAACTTCACCTCTTCGCCGTAGATCGTGTGATCCTTCTCGACCTCGATGAAGAGGTCGGTGTCGGCCAGACGCACCTTGTCGCCCGTGGTCGGCCCGAACATGCCGGCATAGGCCGCGCGCGAGATGCGGGTCGGGCCTTCGTTCGACGGGCCGACCTTGGCGATTGGGCCCATCTTGCCCGAGACCTTGGCCTGGAAGCCGTGGCTCTCACGGCCGCCAAGATAGGGCGTGAGCCGTACGGTGCGCGACTGGCCGGGCTCAAAGCGCACGGCGGTGCCAGCGGCGATGTCGAGGCGCATGCCCTTCGCGCGCTTGCGATCGAACTTCAGCGCCTCGTTGGTCTCGAAGAAATGATAGTGGCTGCCGACCTGGATCGGCCGGTCGCCGGTGTTGGCGACCTCGATCGACACCGGCCGGCGGTTCTTCTGCGTGTTGAGCTCGAGCTCGCCCGCAGCGGGGAGGATCTCACCTGGCTTCATGGTGCGTGCTCCTCAGCGGATCGGATTGTGGACGGTGACGAGCTTGGTGCCGTCGGGAAAGGTCGCCTCGACCTGGATCTCGTGGATCATCTCGGCGATACCGTCCATGACCTGCTCGCGGCGGATCACCGTGCCGCCATCTCGCATCAGCTCGGCAACCGAGCGCCCGTCGCGCGCGCCCTCGACCACGAAGTCGGTGATCAGCGCCACGGCCTCCGGATGGTTGAGCTTCACGCCGCGCTCCAGCCGCCGGCGCGCCACGTTGGCCGCCATGGCGACCAGCAACTTGTCCTTTTCCCGAGGCGTGAGATTCATCGTTTCCCCCTGATCGCCCGACTATAGGAGGCGAGCATCAAATATGCCAAACGCGCGGCAGCCGCTGGCCGCGAAAATCACCGAGAAAGCGCACTGTAGCGGCTCGCACCGCCGTCGCATCGCCGAGCAACCGCGCCACCACCACGCCGTTCACCAACGTTACGCCTGCGCGCACCCGGTCTGTAGCCTCGAGCAGCGTGCGTGCCTTCTCGAACCGCGGCTGCGGCTCGTCCCAAACGCCGATGACGGTCGCGAGCGCATTGGCCGTGCCGAAGCCCGCGCCCAGCGGCGTCTCGCCTTCGACGCGCAGCGCATCCGTCCAGACGAGCTTGCCGTCACGGCGCACCGACCAGGCATCGAGCAGCAAGCCACCGGTGAAACGCTCGCCAGAGGCCGTGCGACCCAACACGACCATCTCGCAGGCGAGCAACGATCCGCCCACGGCGATGTCGGCCACCGTCCGGCGCTTCAGCCGTGCGCCCTCGAAGACGATCGTCTCCTGCGGCAGCCAGTCGAGGGTCGCACCCTCACCCACCGTGACGCCGATCTCCATGGCGCAGGGCGCGTCCGTTGCAGCGGCGCGGTAGATCTTCTCCGCGGCCTGGGTGGCGGCCACGGCCGTGCCGCCCGCCCCGACCTCGATCGCCATCTTGAGCCGATCGCCGCCCGTGACGCCGCCCGAGGTCGTGACCAGGACGGCCTGTGGCGGCTCACCCGGTTCGGGGTCGGGGAACAGGACCCGGCAGGGATCGCGTTGATAGAGATCGGCGAGCCGCGTCGCGCCGTCTCTCACGGCAAAGGCCACGCGGCTTTCGCCGGAGGCGCGCTGCAGACGGGGACGGCTGACGTTCATCATCCCCGTTGATAGATTAAGGGTCGAAATGAGCAAGGCCTTCACCAAGGAAAGCGACGGCGACGAGGACGACGACCTGCCGGAAGAATCCGGCGGCCTGCCGCTTGCAGCCAAGAACTACATGACGCCCGCCGGCTTCGCCCGCATGCGCGAGGAGCTCGACGCGCTGATGCGCAAGGAGCGGCCGGAGGTGGTGAAGGTCGTGAGCTGGGCCGCCTCCAACGGCGACCGCTCGGAGAACGGCGACTATATCTACGGCAAGAAGCGGCTGCGCGAGATCGACCGGCGCGTGCGCTACCTCAGCAAGCGCCTGGCCAACGCCGAGGTGGTCGATCCGGCCAGGCGGGCCAAGACCGATCAGATCTTCTTCGGCGCAACGGTCACCTATGCCAACGGCAAGGGCGAGGAGCGCACCATCACCATCGTCGGCGTCGACGAGGTGGCACTCGACAAGGGCCATGTGAGCTGGATCTCCCCCATCGCCAAGGCGCTGCTCAAGGCCGAGGAAGGCGACGTCGTGAAGATGCGCACGCCGACCGGCATCGAGGAGATCGAGATCGTGAAGGTCGAATACCTCTAGACGAACCCCGAATGTGCTGATTGCCGCATCCTTGCATGACGGCCTCTAGTTGCAATCCCCAGCGATCAGCGCGGCCGCGTGCAATTTGTCGGGTTGTGACGGACCGCTTGCGGCCGGAAGAAGATGTGCTCAAGGTTGGGTCTCCTGTCTCCAAGCAGGAAGCGCCAAAATCGAGGCTGGAGATTTGCCATGAGCTTTTGGAAGGGCCTTTTCGGTGGAAAGTCGACCACCCAAAGCTCAACAAAGACGACTGGTTCGTCGTCAGATGCTCGGCGAAGCATTTTTGGAAGCATAGCGTCAGGGAACGAACGGGACCTGAAAGCGTGCCTCGACGGCGGTGACGACCCCGACACAACCGACAAAGGAGGGGGCGTAACAGCTCTGGCGTTCGCAGCGATGAAGGGTGAGGCGGCATGCGCCAAGCTTTTGATCGAGTTCGGAGCCGAAGTCGATGTGGCCGACTCCAGTGGTTGGACTCCTCTCATGCACGCCGTCATGCAAGGCAAGAAGCTGGCCTGCGTTCAGGTACTTCTCGACGCCGGTGCCGATGTTACCAAGACATTGAAAGGTGGAATCAGTGTCAAAACATTGGCTCAGAACTCGACCCCAGAAATTGAAGCAGCTATTCGCACCAAGGTGGACCAGGTCACTGCCGCCGTACTCAGTGCGACAGCCCAGCTCACCGGGGAGATCACGCTCATTGTCTCGTTCGAGCTCGCGCGTTTGCGTATCCAAATTTCCGGAGACGGCCCGCATGGACGGGCCATCAACATCTCAGGAACACGCTTCGACGGACTAATCGGCAAGCAAGTCATAGTTGACTACTCGAACGCGAGCACCACGGTTTCCAAAGACGGGCTCGACGTTCTCACCAACTGCTGCGTCGATATGGAGAGAGAGTTCTCCGCACTAATCAAATCAGGCAATTGGCAGTTTGAAGACGGAGCTTTTCAAGCACAGCAGCTCATTCCCAGAATCGTCAAGGCTCTGGAACCTTGGGCACAATCTCACATAACTTATCGAGGCGTTTCGATCTCATTCAATTGGGGGGCATGAGCTCGATCTACGGCTAATGCAGTTTGGCGAGCCTAGCCATCGTTGTCGGCACAGACGAAGTGGCCCTCGACAAAAGGCCATGTGAGCTGGATTTCCGCCAGTACTATCCTCTGAACTCCATCTCGGTCGTCGACTGTATCCACGCGAAGCGGCCGTCGCGCAGGACCAGGATCTGGCCCTGCGGGATGGCGAGGATCGGCGGCCGCTCGGTCGGCAAGCCCGCCGCCAGCGCGAGCACCGTCCGGCACACGCCGCCGTGGGAAACGATCACCGTATCGCGGCGAATCGAAGCGAGGACATCGCGCACCCGCTCGCCGACCTGGGCATAGCTCTCGCCGCCCGGCATGGGAAAGCCCCACGGATCGGCTTGCCGGAGCTTGTAGTTCGCCGGATCGGTCGTCTGGATCTGCGGCCAGGTGAGGCCTTCCCATTTGCCGAAATCGAGCTCCTTGAGGCGCTCGTCCTGCCGATAGTCCATGGGATCGAGGCCCAACGTGGCGCGCAGGATCTCGACGGTCTGGCGCGTGCGCGAGAGCGGTCCCGCGACGAAGTCCAGCTCGGCCGCCTGCTTGTCCAGCCACCCGAGCAGGGTCCCGGCAGCGGCGGCCTGCTGGCGGCCCTTGTCGTTCAGCGGCACGTCGGTGAGGCCGACCATGCGCTCCTGGGCATTCCACTCGGTTTGCCCATGCCGCACGAAATAGACCGTGCAGCCCTCGGCGATCGGGTTCTTCAGCAGCATCGCGCGGCTCGTATCGCACGTGCCGCGCCGGGGCAAGTCAGACCTCGATCAGCGTGAGGTCCTGGAACCAGCTCTGCGCCTGGACGTACTTCTTGATCTTGGGCGCGAGGGCGCGCGGCGAGGTGTCGTGATAGACCCAGATCATCGCCGCATCGTCGACCGCGATGGCATGGATTTGCGCGGCGAGCTCGTCCTGCTTGGCGGGATCGAAGGTGTTGCGGAGCCGGTCGACCAGCTTGTCAGCCTCGGCGTTCCTGTAGCCGCTCCAGTTGACGCCGACCGGCGCCGTCTGGTCGGAGGCGAAGAAGCGGCTCACGGCGTAGAACGGATCGGACGTCACATGGGTGACGTTGGTCGCCGTCACATCCTTGTTCATCTCGGCCTTGGCGCCGCCGCGCCAGCCGGTCATCAGCATCTCGAGCTCGACCGGCTTGAAGTCGATGTCGATGTAGCACTCCTTCAGCATCTCCTGGATCGCCTCGTTCACCGTCTGGTTGGTGCCGGAGGCCTGGATCGTGATGCGCGACTTCAGCGTCTTGGATTTGCCGTAGCCCGCCTCGGCCATCAGCTTGCGCGCCTCGTCGGGCGCGTACCTGATGACGAAGCTCGGCTTGCCGAACCAGGGGCTGGAACGATCGACCTCGCCATAGGCCGGCCGCGCGAGACCGTTCAGGAGCTTGACGATGGCGTCGCGATCGATCGCGAGGTTCGCCGCCTTGCGCACGCGGACGTCGGTCCAGGGCGAGCCCTCGTACACCGAGGGATGGTACTGGAAGACGTGCGGTGTGATGTTGCTCGAGATGCGCACGCCCGACTGCTTGAGGCGGTCGAGCATGTCCGGCACCGGCTGGTCGATCATGTCGACGGTGCCCGCGAGCAGCGCCGAGGTGCGGCCCGAATCCTCCGGCGCGCACAACAGGATGATGCGGTCGACCTTGGGGATGCGCTTGGGGTTCCAGTAGCCCTCGTTCTTGACCAGCTCGGCCCGTTCACGCGGCACCAGCTTGGCGAGCTTGAAGGGGCCCGTGCCGGACGGCGTTGACGCGAACTTGTTCCAGTCGCGGCCGACCTTCTCCCACTGCGCCGGGCTCGAGACGAAGAACCAGAGGAGCTGATAGGGAAAGAGCGAGTCGACCGACTTGGTCTTGATCTCGATCTCCATGTCGCCGGTCTTCTTGTAGCCCACCATGGCGGGAAGCCGCGGCCGCACCTGCGCCGCCTGGCGCGTGTCGAATTGCGGCGCCTCCTTGTTGAAGATCTTCTCGAAGTTCCAGATCACCGCGTCGGCATTGAACGCCGAGCCGTCGTGGAATTTCACGCCTTCGCGCAGCTTGAACGTCCACAGCGTCTTGTCAGACTCGTTCACCTTCCACTCGGTGGCCAGGCCCGGGATCATCTTGCCCGGCCGGTCGGAAACATCGAGCTCCCAGGCGATCAACGGGTCGTAGATCGTGTGGCCGGTATAGACGTAGGCATAGGCGCCACGGTCGGGCTGGCCGGTGGTGAGCGGGATGTCGGTCATGTAGATGCCGTAGCGCACGACCTTCTCTTCGGCGCGGGCGGCCTGCGGCAGGGCAAGCGCCGGGGTGGTGGCGAGAAGCAAGCGGCGGGAAAGCTTCATGATGTCCTCTGGTAAGCGGAACGCAATGCCTCATGGAGCATGCGACTCCCGTGCCAGAAGACGGATCAGCGGCGCTTCAGATCGGCCAGCAGGCGATCAACGAATTGCGAGGAATAGCCCAGGAGCGCCTCCTCGTCCGACAGCTCCTTCTCGAGCTGTCCCAGCGCGGCGATGAACGAGCCGCCTTGCGCCAGCGCCTTCTCGACGATCGCCGCGGCCTTCTGCTTGCCCATCTTCTCCGCCAGCAGGAAGGTCGCGCGCTCGGCCAGCACGGCGGCCTCGGTGGCATCCATGTTGGCCTGGATCGCGTCCTCATCGATGGCGAGCCCGGGCGCCACTTCCTTCATCGCCTCGACCGATGAGCCCAAGGTCTCGCACAGTGCCGCAAGCGTCGGCCATTCCGACTGCCAGCCACCCAGCGCGCGCTCATGCTCCTGCGGCATGGCGGCGACGACGGTCGCGGCAAGCTGAGGCGCGCGATTGGCGGCGGCCAGCACGAGAGCCGCGCCGACCGGATTGCGTTTGTGCGGCATGGTCGAGGAGCCGCCACGGCCGGGACCGGAAGGCTCCGACGCCTCGCCGACCTCGATCTGCATCATCAGCGAGATGTCGCGCGCGGCCTTGCCCAGAGCGCCACAGACCAGCGCGATGTCCTGTGCCACGGCCGCGACGCGCACACGCTGGGTGAACCAGGGTGCGGGCGGAAGCGCGAGCTTCAGGTGCTTGGCCAGCGACACCATCACGACCTCGGCCTTCGCACCTAAAGCCGAGAGGGAGCCCGAGGCGCCGCCGAACTGCACGATCTGGATGTCGGCGAGGCTCACCACCAGCCGGCGCCTGGCACGATCGAGGTCGGACGCCCAGCCGGCGATCTTCTGGCCGAGCGCCAGCGGCGTCGCGGGCTGCAGGAGCGTGCGGCCGAGCATCGGCGTCGCGCGATGCTTCTCGGCGTGCGCCGCGAAGGCCGCGACGATGCCGTCGATATCGGCGAGCAGCGGCGTCAGTGCATCGCGCAGCTGGAGCACCATCGCGGTGTCGAGCACGTCCTGGCTGGTGGCGCCCCAATGGACGTAAGACGCGGCCTCGGCATCGCGCCTGGCGACTTCGGCGGTGAGCGCCTTCACGACGGGCACCGTCAGCGTCGCGGTGCGTCGCGCGGCCTCGGCCAGCGGCGCGGGATCGTAGAGCGCGGGATCGCAGGCCGAGGCGATGACGGTGGCGGCCTTCGCCGGGATCAGACCGGCCTCGGCCACCGCGTGCGCGAGTGCCGCCTCGAAGGCCAGCATGTGGCGCAAGGTCGAGGTGTCGGAGAAAGCCTCCGACGCGGCCGCCGACGCGCCCAACGCATTGACCAGACGGCCGGCCATCTCAGACGTCGAAGAAGACGGTTTCGCTGGTGCCGCCGAGATGGATCGGATGGCGCCACACGCCCTTGGCATCGCGCCTGGCGATGAGTGTCGCGCGACGCGCCGGGTCGACCAGCTTCAGCACCGGATCCTCGTCGTTCGCCGGATCGCCGTCGAAATAAACTCGCGTCGCCAGCCGATTGAGCACGCCTCGGGCGAAGACCGAGACGTTGACGTGCGGCGCCTGCATGCCGCCGGCAGGCCACGGCACGCGGCCGGGCTTGATCGTGGCGAAGGTCGCGTCGCCCCTGGCGTCGGTCGAGGCGCGGCCGAAGCCTTCGAAGCCGTAGTCGAGCGGCAGGTTGCGCCGATCCTCGGGATGGTTGTAGCGGCCGTGGGCATTGGCCTGCCACAGCTCGAGCAGGCCGTCGGCCACGAGGGCGCCCGTGGCATCGTGCAGGCTCAGCACCAGCTCGAGGCGATCGCCCGCGACGCCGGTCGGCGCCATGTCGGCGCGATAGGTGTTCACGATCGTACCCCAGTAGAACGGGCCGATCGTCTGCGACGGTGTCAGGGCGTGGGACATTTCACTTTTCCATTGGCGTGGCGTCGCGACCGCGCAGCACGATGTCGAACTTGTAGGCGAGCGCCCATTCCGGCCGCGTCGTCTCGATGTCGAACGCCGACTGCAGCCGCTTGCGCGCGCCCGACGGCACCGAATTGTAGATCGGGTCGTAGGCGAGCAGCGGATCGTCGGGGAAATACATCTGCGTGATCAGGCGCGTGGCGAAGGCCGGGCCGAACAGCGAGAAGTGGATATGCGCCGGCCGCCAGGCATTGTGGTGGTTCTTCCACGGATAGGCGCCGGGCTTGATGGTGATGAACTCGTAGTGC
>Ga0335083_10002893_pt1 | contig 22458 bp, 25 predicted proteins | sample Lox_Sample_42_FD_206716 | JGI IMG/M metagenome (GOLD analysis project Ga0335083, IMG submission 206716) | Soil microbial communities from Loxahatchee National Wildlife Refuge, Florida, United States - Lox_Sample_4.2 | ecosystem: Environmental > Terrestrial > Soil > Wetlands | place: USA...
CGCTTCAACCTTGGCGGCTTTGCGAATATGGCTGTACCTTTCCAACATCGAACGACTCACGTGACCCATGATAGCAAGCATGGTTGCTTCGGGCACTCCAGCTTCGGCCATCTTGGTACAGACCGTGTGCCTCAAGTCGTGGAAACGGCACTTAACGTTCGCTGCGTCGCGGACCGAGTCCCAGGACTTCTTATATTCTTTTTTTCATCTCTCGAATGGCACTTTGCAGTGCACAGTCGAGCGAATCGAGGCAAGTACGGGGTTCTGCTGGGTTGGGAGCGCTTGCGCGTCGCGTCTAGCGAGAGGGACGGCGAGTAAGTGACCGTGTTTGGAGCCTTCAAGAACTCTTCGGGTAAAAGACATCTCTCAGGACAGGATGAAAGTTGTCTTTCAGTTTGTAATAAGTGGCCGTCGCAACCAATCCGTTTCCAGGCCTAAGTTCACGTTTGTCGAAAAAACCCAAACAGTAGCATTCATGCCCAACGGCGAAATGATTACCAGTTGAAATGGTCACAAAGTTGATGTCCATCTCCCCGTGGTCAAGCATGAACCTCAGCAGTTCTTTCGCTGGAGCGCTCGCCCGTTCCACCTTCTCTCTGACCATCCTTTCAAATGCTTCCTCGTATGGCTTCCTGTTTAAAGATTCCACCTCTGCGCTGAGTTCTGCGATTCTTGCCTTCCCTGTGGATATTTCGTAACTTCTGGCATTGTCCAATTCCACTGGAATTCTAATAAGCGCGATTCCAATGAAGCTGGCAAGAAGTATAAGGTATGGAAGCCATAGGGCCACCAAACTAGCACTAGCCAAATTCGATGGAATTACGTTCAGGCCCAATTGGAACAGCAGAATTAGAACGGCAATCACTACCCCTATCACTTGTTGCCATCCCAACTGTAAGACCTCCCGAACGAGGGCGGCCCCAAACCGACGATAGTAGGCCCCAAGATTTGGAAGTGGCTTCCAAGGCCGGATTCGCATAGTTTGGTGATTATAACAGCAACCCATTTGTCCCAGAGAATCTGCGGGACCCAATCTGCGGGACCCAGTTGTGACGGATTATCGGCTTGAACCGCGATTCTTTTACAACAACGCACTTCAGGACACTAACCTCAGCCGTGATACCATCGCACGCATCGGCATTTCTGCAATACTGGGGGTTCGATGTCGCAAGGTCAACGATGAAGCGCTCCCAAATGAGTGCGAAGGCACGGTGGAAAAGAAAGCCAGCGAAATGAACGAGCAAAAGCATTCAAACGATTCCTTCGGAGCGTTGCATCCGATGACTTGTCCTCACTGTGGACACAACTTCCAGGAGACGCTGCGACGGATGATAGATGACCTCGCAATTCCCTGCCCGTCGTGCGGGGGCATCATGCATGTCGAGTTCAATCCCAGAGCTACCATAGGTCCTCTTGAAGATCCCATCAAGCCGATCTAGCTCCTGTAATTTTTGGCGGATGTCCCAACTTGAGCTGATGGCCGCTTGAAGCATATGCAACAGGCGATCTAAGTCAGCCTCATCAACGATTACATTTACGGCCAGGTTTTCAGGCATTTTTTCTACTTGTCCATTCATGCTTGAGCGCTAGCTGCCGCTCAAAGGAAAACAACTTCAAGTCAGCCGATTTGGTGTTTCGTGTTTGTTCCGACAGCCACGAATTGAGCAGCCGGTATGCGGCGTTTCACGAAAAGACTCACCCCCTCTAGTAGTTTCCTTTACCTCATCCTCGATAGGGTAGGACTTCTCGTGAAAAAACGACGCCATGTTCGAGAGGGGGGTAGGGGTCTGATTTGAAAAAAGGGACCCATCCCCCAGGGGGTGGGGGGCGTTTGCATGGAAACTTTACTTCCCGTCCTGCGGTTCCGCTGGGGGTTCGGCTGGAGTGTCGATGACTGGCTCAGCCGTTGGTGCGGATGGCCCTGCCAACCATTTCAACACTTCAACCTCGGCAGGGCGAAGTGGCACTTGGCTTCGCTGAGCGGCTTCGATATAGGCGAGGAGTTGCGCTAGCTGCGGCTCGGTTAGCTTCGATATGTCGCCGTCCCAAACGGTCGTAAGTTCGACCGCTTTGCGTTTGGGGTAGGCGTACTGGGTTAGCTCGGCAAACATTCGTCCTCGAAGCTCTGGCGAGGTCTTCTCATCCATTGCGATTTTTGCCATACCTTGGATTGGGTCACACTCCAGTTCGGCCAGTATCTGCGATGCTTCGACCGTGCGTCTGTTGGGCGTGCCTTTCTGGCGTCCGCCGGTTTTTCTACCGAGGCTCATAGTTCTATTCCTTTCTACTTTGGAGGGGTTGTTGGTGCACTGCTCCACCGTGGGGGATTCTTTGGGGAGGGAATTCAAAAATCAGCGGTGACGACTACATCGAACCGAGCGATTTCGGGGGTTCTGTGATGCTGAAACGGATTTGCTCTGCTTGTAAGGCAGGCGCTCTAACCAACTGAGCTAACCGCCCGATTGCGCAACTTTATTCTAGCCGAAGCTGTGCCGGCGCACCGGCCGGCCTTTGATGCAATACTACAATCTTAAGCATGTCTGTCGTCGTCGTTGGTTCCGTCGCTTATGACGGAGTGGAGACTCCGCATGGCAAGGTCGAGCGCATGCTCGGAGGCGCCTGCACCTACATTGCCCTAGCCTCCAGCTACTTCGCGAAAACCAAAATCGTCGGCGTGGTCGGCGACGATTTCGCTAACGAAGACGGACAATTCCTGGCTGGTCACGGAATCGATCTGGAGGGTTTGCAGCGCGTCCCGGGCAAAACATTCTACTGGGCCGGCGTTTATTCCAGCGACATGAACGACCGCACCACCCTGCGCACCGACCTCAACGTGTTCGCCGATTTCGCGCCCAAGCTCCCGGCCAGCTATCGCGAATCGCCCTACCTGATTCTCGGAAACATCCAGCCCTCGCTGCAGCGCAGCGTGCGTGCCCAGATGAACGGCCTGCGACTGGCCGGCGGCGACACCATGAACTATTGGATCCGCGATTATCGCGACGAGCTGCTGGACACGATTCGCGAATGGGATTTTCTGCTCATCAACGATGCCGAGGCGCGCATGCTCTCGGGCGAATACAATCTGAAGCGCGCCGCGGCCAAGATCCTGGATCTGGGCCCGCACACTCTGGTGATCAAACGCGGCGAATACGGCGCCATCCTGTTCCACCGGCAGTGGCACTTCATGGTTCCCGGCTATCTGCTGGAAGAGGTCTTCGATCCCACCGGGGCGGGGGATTGCTTCGCCGGCGGATTCATCGGCTATCTGGCCGAGAAAGGCTTCGACCTCAACAACGGCCATATCGACGCCAAGGAACTCAGCCGCGCCGTCATTTATGGCTCGGTGCTGGGCAGCTTCTGCTGCGAGAAATTCGGCGTGGATCGCTTCCGCACCCTGACTCGCGCCGAGATCAACGAGCGCTTCCAGGAGTTCCGGGCGTTCACTGAGTTTTGAAAAACGCGCGGCTCGAAATCGCTCTAGTGTTGGCGGGCCTGACTGTGCTGAGCGCCGCCGCCACAGCCTTGGTCTACCATTTCGGATGGACTTTGTATTACGGCGATGCAGAAGCGCACCTCAACATCGCGCGCCGCATCCTGGACACTCGCACGCGGGACTACGACCAGCTGGGCACGGTGTGGCTTCCGCTTCCGCACCTGCTTATGCTGCCGCTGGTTTGGAACGACCGGTTGTGGCGCAGCGGGCTGGCGGGCGCGATCCCTTCGTCGGTCTGCTTCGTGATGGCGGGCGCGTTTCTTTTCGCCGCCATGCGGCGCGCCACCGAATCCCCGGCAGCCGCGCTGGCTTCGCTCGGAATATTCGCTCTCAACCCGAACCTGCTGTATCTGCAATCCACGCCGATGACCGAACTGGTTTCACTGGCCGCATTGATGGCCGTGCTGTACTTCAGCGTCCGGTTCCGCCAGACCCAATCTCTGGGGGCAGTTGCGGGCGCCGGTGTGGCGGCCCTGGCGGCATCGCTGGCGCGCTACGAAGGCTGGTTCGTAATTCCGTTTGCCGCGTTTTATTTCTTATGGGCCGCGCGGCGGCATAAAATCGCGACCGCGCTGCTCTTCAGCGGCATCGCCGCGCTTGGCCCTCTCTACTGGCTCGCTCACAACTGGTTTATCTACAGCAACGCTCTAGAGTTCTTCAACGGCCCGTATTCGGCCCAGACCATTTACCGGCAGACGCTCGCGCAGAATACGACACCCTATCCGGGCGATCATGATTGGCGCAAAGCTTGGCTGTTTTTTCGCACCGCGGCGCGCCTATGCGCGGGTTGGGGGGCGGTGGCTGTGGCGGCCGCTGGAATGTTCGGCGCTATTGGGAAGCGTATTTTGTGGCCGCTCTTGTTCACGGCGCTGCTTCCACTCTTCTACCTCTGGAGCATGCACTCGGGCGGAACGCCCATCTACGTTCCCCAGCTGTGGTTCTCAAGTTACTACAACACGCGTTACGGGTTGGCGGCGCTGCCGTTGCTCGCCATCGCGGGAGGCTGCGTGATTCTGACAGCCGGTAATCGCCTGCGCCCGTTTCTGGCCGGCGCGACAGTTGCGATAGCGGTTTTGCCGTGGCTGATTCACCCGCGGCCGGACGATTGGATCTGCTGGAAGGAATCGCAGGTTAATTCCGAAGCGCGCCGCGCCTGGACTAAGGAAGCCGCTAATTTTCTCGCCTCCGAGTACCAGCGCGGCCAGGGAATCTTCACCAGCTTCGGCGACCTCACCGGCATTTTCCGGGAAGCCGGAATCCCGCTCCGAGATACGCTGCATCAGGGCAACGTGCTGGAGTGGCTTTCCGCCACGCGGCGTCCTGACCTGTTCCTGCGGCAGCGCTGGGCGGTGGCAATGGCCGGAGACGAAGTTGCCACCGCGGTGGAACAGGCCACGCACATGTCCGGACCACGCTATCATCTGGTAAAAAGCATCCAGGTTCCGCACGCTCCGGCGATCGAAATCTACAAGCGGGACGATACATGACCATTCCCTTCACCAAAGCACACGGCGCGGGAAATGATTTTCTGCTGACCTGGAGCGATCGTGCGCCGGCGGGCGACCTGGCGGAAATGGCGCGCGGCATATGCAATCGCCACACCGGTGTCGGCGCCGATGGGTGGATTCTCTTGCACGATACCAGCATTCGCCTGTTTAACGCCGACGGCAGCGAGGCGGAGATGTCGGGCAACGGCACGCGCTGCGCCGCCGCACTGCTGATCGACTCGGGGCAGGCCTCGCAGGAAATCACGATCCTTACCGGCGCCGGGCCCAAGCATTTGAAGCTGCTCGATCGGCAGGGGCGGCATTTCCTGTTCGAAATGGACATGGGCAAGCCGGCTCTCCTCGACAGCCAGATCCGTTTCTCGCTGCCGCTCCAGAACGGTCCACGCGAGGTGACCATTTTGGATGTCGGCAATCCGCAATGCGCTGTCTTTGTCGACGATTTTCCGGATGACTGGGCGACGTTGGGCGCCGAGATCGAAGCGCATCCGCATTTTCCGAAACACACCAACGTTTCTTTCGTTCGAAGTGTGGACGAGCACACCATCGAGGCGCGGTTCTACGAGCGCGGCGCCGGCGTCACGCTGAGTTCGGGTACCGGCTCCACGGGGGCCGCGGTGGCGGCAATTCTGCGCCGGCTCGCCACCAGTCCGGTGGAGGTGCGGACGCCCGGCGACACGCTCCGGCTCCGCTGGGACGATTCAGTTTTCCTAACGGGCCCGGCGGAACTAGTGGCCGCCGGCGAATTCTTCGTGCCGGGTTCTTAGGCCGCCGGAGCTAGAAATAAGGTTTGATGGCAGCGAGTTCGTTCTCGAATCGCGACAGCACCGCCGGCAAGCGATCGCCGAGCTGCAGCGGATCGGGGAAACCGGGCGCATTGGCGTCGCCAGAATCGAAAGTGGTGGCGCAAGTTTCGATCTGATCGAAGTACTGGTCCGCCACGTTCACGATTCTGCTTAGGACAATGCGGCCATGCTTGGCTGCCGGATCCTGTTCCGGAGTCTCATGAAAACGGACTGCGTCCTGAATCGGCCTCGGCAGGTTCCAAACGGCCAAGGCCGCGGCCGACAGATCGGCATGGGAAATTCCTAGAATTTCGAGTTCGTATTCGGCCGCCCATTTCGCGCCTGGCTTGCACAACAAGGAAACCTGCTTAAATTCTTCGGGACAGCCCAGCGCTACCAGCAGCTGGCCGAGATCATGAAACAGCCCGGCCGCGAAAGCGCCTTCGGCATAGTCCACGGCCAGATTTTGAGCCAGCACATCGGCAAGAATCGCGACGCCCGCCGCACGAAGATTGAAGCTTCCCATGGACCAGCCCGGCGGAGTTTTCACCTGTTTCCACATGCGCGAAACCGACATGCTCAAAGTGACGTTGCGAACCTTGTTGACACCCAGCAGCGAGACCGCCCGCCGCACCGAATTGACGGTACCGGACAGACTATATAGCGCCGAGTTCACCAGCTTCAGAATGTTGCCTGCCACCACCGTGTCTTTCTCGATCAGGTCCGCCACTTTTGCGAACGAAACATCTTCGGCCGCCAAGCTCGCCATAAGCCGATTCAGAATGGGTGAAAAGGGCGGTAGTTCTCCTAGAACGTGGAGCGCCCGATCGCGAACCGGTAATTTTGTCGCAGATGCGGTCACAACTGTCTTATCGGTTCTTCCCCGGTACTCTTGAATCCCGGCTTTGACCGGGCCCGCTCTTGTACCATGGGACTTACTCCCGATGTCGGCCGCTATTTCCGTCCACAATCTGCGAAAAATATATGGATCCAAGGCGGCCGTCGATGGTCTGGACCTGGAGGTCCCGCGCGGCTCCTTCTTCGGATTCCTGGGCCCCAATGGCGCCGGCAAGACCACCACCATCCGCATGTTGATGGGCCTGGCGCCGCCCACTTCCGGAAGCATCGAATTGCTCGGCCTGCCCATGCCCGAACATGCGCTAGAGGTCAAGGGCAAGATCGGGCTGGTTCCCGACGAGTCGCTGCTCTTCGATCATTTGACCGGCGCCGAGTTCACCGAATTCGTGGGACGAATGTACGGGCTCGATCGGTCTCTGGCGCGCACCCGAGCGCGCGAATTGCTGGAGCTTTTCGAGCTCGATTCGGAACCGCGCAAGCTGATCGGCGATTACTCCAAAGGCATGCGCAAACGCGTTGCGATGGCCGCCGCGCTGATTCATCGCCCCGAGCTGTTCCTGTTGGACGAACCCTTCGAAGGCGTAGACGCAGTGGGCGCGCGCCTGATGAAGGAGATTCTGATCGAGCAGGTTCGCCATGGCGCCACCATGTTCCTAACCTCCCACGTGCTGGAGGTGGTGGAACGCTTGTGCGACCGCGTCGCTATCATCCATCAGGGCCGGCTGGTGCTATCCGGAACGATGGCCGAATTGCGCACCGGCTCGGAAACACTGGAGGATATCTTCGTGCGCGTAGTGGGCGCCGAACGGCCCGCCGAGACCCTCGACTGGCTTTAATATGATCAGCCGTCGAACCCGCGCCATCGTCTGGGCACAATGGTGCTCCACGCGCAACCGCTTTTTCCGCGCCAATCGGTCCGGCGCCGCATTTACGACCGTGCTGGGCGTGATCTGGTACGGAGCATTTTGCTACTTGGCCGTGGTGGCCGCGTTCCTGCTGTCCAGCCCCGACGAAACCGGAGCTCTCCGCAATGCCCTGCCGGCCGCCTTCTTGATCTGCTTCCTCTATTGGCAGTTGATTCCGGTGCTCACCGCGTCCATGGGATCTTCTCTGGACATCCGCAAGCTGCTGGTGTATCCGGTTCAGCGCGGCGACCTGTTCGGTCTGGAAGTAATCCTGCGAACTTCCACCAGCGTGGAAATGCTGCTGCTCCTGATGGGGGCGGGAGTCGGATTGCTGCTGAATCCCAAGCTTCCGCGCTGGGCTCCGCTGGCGCTGCTGCCGTTCGTAGCCTTCAATCTGTTTTGCTCCGCCGGTGTGCGCGATCTGCTGGTTCGCCTGCTGGCGCGCAAGCGGGTCCGGGAGATCGTGGTTTTCCTGCTGGTGTTGGCCGCTGCACTGCCGCAAGCGCTTTTGTTAGCCGGCCCGCGCGGGCGATTGCGTCAGTTCTTTTCCAGCGAATCCTCGCCGGCTTGGCCCTGGACCGCAACCGCTCGCCTGGCGGAAGGAGAATTCTCCTGGCTCAACGTGGCTGTGCTCCTAGCTTGGCTGGCCGCGGCCTACGTATTCGGCCGCCTGCAATTTGAGCGCGGGCTTAGCTTCGATCTGAGCGAGGCCACCGCGCGCAGCGCTCCGTCGGCCCGCGCCGCCAGCCGCCTGGAGTGGTGGTACGCGGTACCGAACATGTTTCTGCGCGACCCCTTGGCCGCCCTGGTCGAAAAAGAGCTGCGCTTTTTGACGCGCACCCCCCGCTTCCGTTTGGTTTTCCTGATGGGCTTTTCCTTCGGACTGCTGATCTGGCTGCCCCTGACCTTCGGAGGCAGCACCGCGCGCCATTCCCTGCTGGCCGATAACTATCTCACGGCGGTCAGCATCTACGCCCTGCTCATATTGAGCGATGTTTTGTTTTGGAACTGCTTCGGTTTTGATCGCGGCGCCATGCAGGTGTACTATCTGGCGCCTGTCAAAATGTCCCTGATCTTGATCGGCAAGAATCTGGCGGCCGTTCTATTTGTCGTGCTGGAGGTGGCCGCTATCACGCTGGTTTGCGCCTTGCTGCGCATGCCGCTCTCGGCGCTTCAGATCCTGGAGGCGGTGTCGGTCACCTGTGTCGTCACGCTTTTCGTCCTATCCATCGGCAATTTGAGTTCTTTTTACAATCCGCGTGCCGTGGATCCGGAGAAATCGTTCCGAACCAGCGCTAGTGCGCGGGCGCAAGCCACGCTCACGCTGGTCTTTCCGGTGGCTCTCCTTCCAGTCGCGCTGGCTTTCCTGGCACGCTACGCCTTCGATTCCGAGTGGGCGCTGTTCGGGACGCTCGCGGGCGGTGCTGCTCTGGGGGCCATCGTTTATGGCTATTCGATGGGTTCGGCCATGCGCATTGCCGAAGAGCGCAAAGAGAACATCATCGCCTCCCTAAGCCGGGGCGAAGGGCCCATCCAAAGCTGACTGGAGCCAGCGGGGCAAGGGACTGTAGATACCGTTGCCTTTCTAAGTGTTTCTGAATATACTCGAAAAACACTGGAAAGGAGCGGCTAATAGATGCTTTTATACCGCGAATTCCGCAAAGAAGAACCGTCCAGTAGAGGACTGCGTATTGGCCTGGCGCTTTCAGGCGGAGGCTTCCGCGCCTCCATCTTTCACCTCGGCGTTATCCGCAGGCTCGAGGAGCTGGGAATGATGCCGCACGTCAACGTGATCTCCGCAGTCTCGGGCGGGTCGATTATCGCCGCTTACTACGTTTGCGAGATGGAAAACCGCTTGCGCTCGAAGGGCGGCGCCGCCTCCACCGCCGAACGAGTGAGCATTTTCGAATCGATCGCCGACGATTTTCTCGACGCCACCGACCATAACCTACGGACCCGGGCCTTGGTGTACACGCCTTTCTTTCATCCCGTGGCGTTCGTGAAGACGCTGCTATCGCGGCCCTTCCGCCAAACGGCCCGCTCCGAACTAATTCAAAAAGAATACGACAAATGGTTCTACAAAAAAGGCAATACGCTGGACGATCTTCCCAGCGTGACACCGGATGACGCGCCACCCAACAGCCAAATTCAGTACGGCCCCAAGCTAGTGTTAAATGCGACCTCGCTCATTAGCGGCGAGCGCGTATCGTTCTCGCGCGAGCCGGTATCGAAACTTTTGGAAATGTCCAAAGTGAACAAGAACGTGCTTCCGCTGGCGCGCGTTGTAGGCGCCTCGGCCGGCGTGCCGGGCCTGTTTCCGCCTACCGCCATCGCGGGCAATATTCTAGTCGACGGCGGAGTCAGCGATAACCAAGGCATCGAAGGCTTGCTGGACCAGGGCGGTGGCTGCGACGTGCTGCTCATTAGCGATGCGTCCGGACAACTGGAGCAACTCGACAGCGTCTCAACGGGCGAGCTTGATGTCCTAGAACGCGTCAATTCTACGCTCATGTTTCAGGTTCGTGCCAAGCTGATCGAGATCCTGCTGGCCTGGAAACAGCAGCACCAGCGCAGGGAATTGGGGTTCATCCATCTGTTCCTCAATCTCAAGGATCGCCAGGAGCAAGACCGGCTTCCCTCCGAATACATCCCCGGCGTGGCGAGGATCCGCACCGACCTGGATCAGTTCAGCTACATCGAGACCGAATGCTTGATGTATCACGGCTATACATTGATCGATGCCCAACTCAGAGCCAATTGCCCGGAACTGGTGCGAGCCGCCGCCGTCGCTGCTCCGATGAGCCTTCCACCGCTGTTTGGTGAAGCCAAGTGCGATCCCGATTTGCGGCGTGAGATCATCCGTGCGGATCTGAAAGCCGGCGCCCAGAATGTCTACCTGCTGCGCTGCGCGGAAAAATATCATCGGATGTGGGTCGTGTTGAGCCTGGGTGCAGCGGCCGGGCTCGGTCTTCTGTATTACGTGCTGCTCATTTTGCCCGGACTTCTGACGACAACCGAAGATATCATTCAGCGATTCATTCTTCGGCTGATCCCCTCGGTTGCAAATGCGCCGCTCGAGAGCCTCTTGTCCAGGCTGGGCCTCACGTCGCTGGATCAAACCGTTCTGGGAATCTCTGGTCTGCTGGCGCTGGCCATCCTCATCAGTCTGACACTCTACCTGTTCAGCTTCCCGATCTATGTCCTGGTCCGGACGTACTCGTTATACTTGGACAAAGTGCGATACCGCAAGATCACGGGCAAGGATTGGTCGGTACACTGGGTTAGCGGGCAACCCGCAGAAATCGTATCGGAAATGGTGGCCGGACAACCCTGAGCGACGAAGCGCAGCGATGTAAGTTTTGCCAGGTCATCGCGCGTGATCTGGAAAGCTACATCGTTTTTGAAGACGACGCAACGCTGGCGTTCCTGGACCATCGTCCGCTTTTTCCTGGCCACACGCTGCTGGTCCCCAAGCTGCACTGTGAAACGCTCGAAGATCTTCCCGCACAGCTCATTGCGCCGTTTTTCGGCAATGTCCAGATGCTGGCGCGTGCCGTCGAGCGGGGCATGCAAGCGGAGGGCTCGTTTGTCGCGATTAACAACCGAGTGAGCCAAAGCGTGCCGCACCTGCACGTACACATCGTTCCTCGCAGGAAGAAAGATGGCCTGCGCGGTTTCTTCTGGCCGCGGCAAACTCATCCTGACGAGGCGCAAATGAGAGATGCGCAGGCGGCCATCCGGCGCGCCATCGCGTCCTAGCCCCATGAGCATCATCGTCCCCCGGCTACAATAGCACTCGTGGCTACCCTCACGTTCGAGCAGGCGCGCGCCTGCGTGCTGGCGAAAGTGCGCGAGGCGTCTCCGCGGCCGGCGACTGAGGAAGTGAGTTTGTTCGATGCGGCGGGGCGCGTGCTGGCTCAGCCCATCGCTGCCGATCGCGATTTCCCTCCGCTGGCCCGTTCTGTGCGGGATGGATTCGCAGTTCGCGCCGCGGACGTTCCGGGCGACCTGCTGGTGATCGGGGAAGTCCGGGCAGGCGAGGCTTTCCCGGGCCAGCTTCAGCCCGGTCAAGCCGTCGAGATTATGACCGGCGCGCCCATGCCGCGCGGTTCCGACGCCGTGGTGATGATCGAGCACGTGACCGTATCGGGTGAGCAGGTCAAAATTCCGCGCGCTCTCCAGCCCGCTGAGAACGTAAGCGCCCAGGCTTCGCAGGCGCGCGCGGGCGAAGTTGTGCTGGAGCCTGGCAGGCGGCTGGATTTCGCAGCCATCGCGCTGATCGCTTCCTTCGGACATTCGCGAGTTCTGGTCTACGGCCGGCCGCAAGTCGCGGTGCTGGCCACCGGAGATGAAATTGTCGAAGTCCATCAGACTCCGCTTCCATATCAGGTCCGCAATTCCAACGTCGAATCGCTGGCCGTGCAGGTGGCGCGGGCGGGTGGTATTCCGCATGTTTTGCCCGTGGCGCGCGACCTGTACGCCGCCACGCGCGAGTTGGTCGAGCAAGGCTTGCGCTTCGACATGTTGCTGCTTTCGGGCGGAGTATCGGCCGGCAAGTATGACCTGGTGGAAAAAGTATTGGCGGACTTGGGCGCCGAGTTCTTCTTCGATCGCGTGCTGATCATGCCGGGCCAGCCGCTGGTTTTCGGCCGGGCGCAAGACAAATTTTTCTTCGGCCTGCCCGGCAACCCCGCCTCAACCATGGTGACGTTTGAGATTTTCGCCCGCGCGGCGCTGGAAACATTATCCGGCCAGCTGGAGCCGGCGCTGCCATTGCTCTGGACCAGGCTGGCCCGGGATTTTCATCAGAAGACGGGATTGACCCGTTTTCTTCCAGCCCGCTTGAGCGCCGACGGCTCGTCGGTAGAACCGCTGCCCTGGCAAGGCTCGGGCGATGTTCCCTCGCTGGCTCGCGCCAATGCATTCCTGGTGACCGAACCCGATCGCGAGACCTGGCCCGCGGGCGAGTGGATTCGAGTTCTGTTGAAATAGATAAGTAGCCGACGCGGCGCGTCCCGGAAATGAAGAAAAAGCTCAGCCACTACGATGAGTCGGGTGCTGCACGGATGGTGGACATTTCCAGCAAGATGCCCACCAAGCGCACCGCGCGCGCGCATGCCTTTGTCCGGATGCGGCCGCAGGTGCTGGCGCAGCTTCCCGTCAATCCCAAGGGCAATCCGCTGGAGATCGCGCGGGTCGCCGGCATTTCCGCGGCCAAGAAGACCTCCGAATTGATTCCGCTGTGTCATCCACTGATGCTGTCTCATGCCGACGTGCAAGTGACGATCGAAGAAAATGGGATCCGGATTGCGTCTTCAGTGAGCACTACTGGTCCCACCGGAGTGGAAATGGAAGCGCTCGCGGCGGCTGCCGTCGCCGCTCTGACCGTTTATGACATGACCAAGGCGCTGGATAAGGGCATCGAGATTCAAGATATTTACCTGCTCGAAAAGACCGGTGGGAAGAGCGGAGACTACCGCCGCCCATGATTCAGGTGGTCATTATTACCGTGAGCGATTCAGCTGTGGCGGGCACGCGCGCCGACCGCTCGGGACCGGCGCTGCGCGCACGCGTGGAAGCTCTGGGTTGGTCGGTCCGCGCCCAGGAACTCATTGCAGATGAGCGCGATCGGATCGCCGCGCTGTTGAGGCGCTGGAGCGATTTGCCGGAAACGTTGGTCATCCTTACCACTGGCGGAACCGGCGTGGCCTTGCGCGACGTCACACCGGAAGCTACGCGCGACGTGATCGAGCGCGAGGTGCCCGGTTTGGGCGAACTGATGCGTGTCGAAGGACGAAAAGCGACACCCTTTGCCGTGCTGAGCCGCGGCTTGGCGGGCCTGCGCGGCCAGACCCTGATCGTCAATCTGCCGGGATCGCCCAAAGGCGCCGTGGAGTCGCTCGATTCCATCGCCAATCTTATCCCCCACATCGTGGATTTGTTAGAAGGAAGGACCAGTCATGCCAATGTGTCAAACTGAAGGTATGCGCAAGGCTCTGATCGTTCTCATCTGCGCTGCCGCCTGGGCGCAAAATCCCGCACCGGATTCTTCCAAACAAACCCAGGAACCAGGTTCCGTCATTCGCGTGCCGGTCAATGTAGTGATCGCTCCCACCACGGTGCGCGACCGCAAAGGCGATTTCATCGACGGGCTCCAGGTTCAGGATTTTCAACTTTTCGACAACAAGAAGCTCCAGAATATCCGGGCCGATGTCAAAGACGAGCCGCTCTCGCTGGTGGTTGCCGTTCAGAAGAGTTTTAACATGGGCGACATTCTCCCCAAGATCCAAAAGATCGGGCCGATGTTAAACGATCTGCTGGCCGGCCAGGACGGCGAAGTGGCGCTGGTCGCCTTCGACCACCGTATCCAGACTGTGCAGGATTTTACCAACGAAACCACCAAGATTTCCGAGGCGCTGAAGAACCTTAAGCCGGGCAGTAGCAATCACGCGGTCATCGATGCCGAAATGACCGCGATCCGCATGCTCAGGAAACGCCCCGCGGATCGTCAACGTGTGCTGCTGCTGGTTGCCGAGAGAAACGATAAAGGCAGCGAAGCTCGAATCCGCGAGGCCCTGGAAGAGGCCGAATTCGCCAACGTGAGAATCTTCTCCATCGACATCTCGACTCTGGTGGCCCAGATCACCGGCGAGCCCATGCCGCCACCACCGCCGTCTGTGCCAACCACCGCCCAGCATATACCCGCCGGCGGCGCGCTCACGCCCACCACCATCGATCAGAATTACTACAACGGAAACGTCATACCGGTCTTTATGGACATTTTCCGCGGCGTGAAGAGCCTGTTCGTCGCGGACACGCTGGACGTCTTCACGCGCTTCACCGGGGGCACCGAGTACAGCTTCATCAGCGAGAAGAGCCTGGAAAAAGCCGTGCAGGGAATCGCTCAGGAGATGCATAGCCAGTATTTGTTGAGCTACACCCCCAATAATCAGACGGAGGGCGGATTCCACGAGATCCAGGTGGTAGTGAATCGCGCCGGCCTGGAAGTACGAACGCGGCCAGGTTACTACGTGGCCGGACGCGCAGAATAGCGTCGCTTCAAAATTTCAGCTTCAGATTCTTGGGTTCGTTTCCCGGATAACTCACTCGCTCGTGTTCCACTAGGGCGAATGGCGTCATGGAGTGAGGCTGCGTTTTGGTCTCGCTGGAGATCTCGGTGACTCGGATGCCGCGGGCCAGCAGCGCATCAGCCACTAAGGAACGATGGCAGCGCCACGGCACTGCTTCCGCGCACATGATCGCAGTCGGTTTCCCGGCCCCGAGCTCGATCAGCTTTTGGAGATTCTCGCTGAACTCCTCCGTTTGCATGTAGTCCGCATAGCCTCGGAAGGAGGCGTTGCGCCAGGCAGTGTTGGTAGAATCCGGCCTGGCCCGGCGCAGACCGCCCAAGCCGGGCAGGTGACTATATTCGATGCCGGCCGCCTCAAGACTCGCAGGCAGCGTCTCCCGATTGAATTGCGGATTGCGGCGCGACCGGGGAATCGTCCGGATGTCCACTAATTGTGCGATGCCGTGCGCCTTTAGCATCTGGACAAATTCCTCGATCGGCCGCGTAGAGTGTCCTATGGTGTGGATCTCCACGCCCTCAAGTTAACAAATGCAACCGTTCGTCCGGCTCAGCGGCGGGCGCTGGTGTGCTGCCCGGCGGCCGCCATAAGCGGCGGCTGGCTTTCGACCCACACCACGTTCGGCGGTTCCTTTCTCGATACCGGCTGGGGATTCGCGACGGCCGACCCGTCGATTTGATAGCGGAACGTCACATACACTGTTTTGCCCGCGCAATCCGGCTTGAAGGTCGACGACCGCAATGCTTTTTCCACGGCCGGAACCAGCAGCTTTTCTCCGTCGCCATAGGCCGAAACCACGCGCGTGTCGATCTTGCCGATGGTGTCCTGAGGGGTCAAGGTGATCGTGGTCCAGACCGAACCGGTGACGTCTTCGTGAAGCGCGGCTGGCGGATATTCTACAGTGGACATTTGCGCGAAGCACTCCAGGCCAGGCTCGGGCGGCGCCGCCCGCATTTGCCCTCTTCCCTGCGCCATCACTGGCACGCACGTCAAAACTGAAGCGACAGCAACGACCAACAAAATTCGCATTTCACGCCTCCATAAGTCAACATACAAATTGCCGAGAGCAGCTTGGCCGCTCACGGCGAAGCTGGACGACGCGCGGAGGCCGCTGCAGAGAATAACAGGAGTGGGCGAGTTGTGCCAAACCCGTCATGCCTCTCCGGGGCGATGCCAGATTCCGCAGCAGAACGCCAGCGAGCACCGCTCGAGATTGGTGCGTTTGGTGTGATGCGCGTGCAGCCACCTTGGTTTCACTCAAGTGGGCCGCGCGGCTGGAGCGAAATCCAGATCGCCTAAGTTCGTGTGAGCTGAATTATATTTTCGCCTGCCAGAGCTGTCGTAAAGATCCCGGTACCGGACGCTGGGTTAGCATCGCGGACCGGGCGGCGGCGTGCTGGACGCCCGAGGAAGCCGCGCAATTCTTACGCGACGCTGGACTGTAAGGTCAGGCGCGCGCAGAGTTGGGGAGCATGATTTTCACGGCGGCCCCTTCTTCTTGCTTCACTAAGCCGTAAAACGGACATTGCCCGCAATTGGCCATCTTCTGGGCAAAGGAGCCCTGCACCTTGCCGCCGCACAGTGTTCCGGCTATCGCCCAGCAAATCCGTCCGCCGTTCTTGCCGCCATTCACGCCGTTTGCAGCCTGGGATGACGCAGCCACGCAGACGCCCAGCTCTGCCACTTTGGCTCCGCCTGGCTGTCTGCCGCAATTCTTCACTTCCCAACAATTCGATTTTGTCGCCATGACCTCGAGTTCCTTACGAAAGTACTCATCGTCGGGCTGGCAGGGAATATGAAGCGTTATTTCCGGCGGGCAAGTTTACTGAGTCGGAGAGAGCCCAGGACGTCTGGAGTGGCTCAGAACCCAACTGGTGGATTAAGGAATGCCAGCGGGCGCTGGAGGAGGAGACGAGCGGCCCGTTCGGGCTTTGCGGTTTCGAACAGACAAGTTCGAGAACCTGCCCGCCCCTCCACGCGCACATGCGCTGCGGTCTGGCTAACCCGATAGGCCATACGGGCGCCATGGTGCAGTTGCAACGCATCGAGCGACCAATCGGAATCGGCAACCATGCGGATGCCGCCCTCGTCGGTGATTAAAACGGTCAGGTCGGAGGGGGTGTGGCCGGCTTGCACAGCGCTCTCGGCAGCTTCCATCAGCTGCATCGCGTTGTCTACAAATCGACTCACAATTTGCTTATCGTGAAGGCCGCCAGAAGCTTGAACCTAATTTGGACCGGACGGGATTATTTCCGCACGCCATCCCAAGGCCGTATACTGAGTTCGAGACTTCTTATGCTCTATCGACTGACAGGACTCGCTGGTTTCTTGGCGATTTCGCTCACGCTTCCGGCGCTTGGCCAGACCACGGTACGACCTGCGCCCGAATCGAAACGAACTGGGACAAAGGCCGCGCCCCGTACCTCGGATGGACATCCGGATCTGCAAGGCGTCTGGACCAACGCCACCATAACCCCGCTGGAGCGCCCGGCTGAACTGGCCGGCAAAGCCACGCTCACCGATGCCGAAGCCAAGGTGTGGGAGAAGAAGGATCTTTCCAGCAATACGCTGGACAGCGACGTCGATAGCGGCTTCAACCGCGTCACCGGCGGCCCGGGCGTCGGCGCTTATAACAATCTGTTCGTGGATCGTGGATCGGAGTTGGCGAGGGTGGACGGAGTGAAGCGGACATCGCTGATCATCGATCCGCCGGACGGAAGGATTCCGCCCCTGACCGATGCGGCGCGCGAACGCAACACCAACATGGTGCGCGGCTTCAATCGCTACGACGACGTAAAGGAGCGGCCTTTGAGCGAGCGCTGCATCATCGGATTCGGTTCCACCTCGGGTCCGCCCATGCTTCCGGTGCTGTACAACAACAACTACCAGATCGTGCAGACTCCGGGATACGTCATGATTCTGGTCGAGATGGTCCACGATATTCGCGTCATCCGCATCAACGGGACGCACAAACCGGCTAGCGTTCGACAGTTGTTGGGCGATTCCATCGGCCATTGGGAAGGCGACACGCTGGTGGTAGACACCACCAATTTCACCGGCCAGACACGCTTCCGTGGTTCGTCCGAGAACCTGCACGTGATCGAGCGGTTCACCCGCGTGGATGCGAACACCATTCTGTACAAGGCCACCATCGACGATCCTGCGACCTACACCAAGCAATGGACGCTGGAGTATCCGTTCCGCGCCACCTCGGGGCCGGTTTACGAGTACGCCTGCCACGAAGGGAACTATGCCATGACGGACATCATGAGCGGCGCGCGCAAGCTGGAAAAACAGGAAGGGAAACCGCGCTAGTCAGGCCAGCTTGGCATCCAGGTGAATCTCCGTGCCTGCCAGTGCGCGGGAGATGGGACAGCCCGCTTTCGCTCCTGCGGCGATCTGCTGGAACGCGGCATCGTCGATGCCTGGCACCGACGCGCGGGTGGTCAGCTCAATGCGCGTGATGGTAGGCTTGCCATCCACTGGTGTCAAAGTGACCGCGGCTGTGGTTTTGATGTTGGCGGGCGGATGTCCGGCATTGGTCAAAGCCGATGCCATAGCCATGGTGAAGCAGCCGGCGTGCGATGCACCCAGCAGTTCTTCGGGATTGGTTTCGCCGCCGCCCTCGAAGCGCGAACGGAAACTGTAGGGGCTGTCCAGCGCACCCGTTTCCACCTTCACGTGGCCTTTTCCTTCCTTCAGTGAACCGCTCCACTCTGCTTCCGCATGTCGAACCATTGAGTCGTTTCTCCCTTTGTGCAGGATACCATCGGCGCCACCTGGCTACGACGGCCGAAAGAGCAGCAGGTCCAGGCTGAAGGTCAAACGCATCGCCTGGATAGGCTTCGAGCGCATGGGCCGGTAGATGGAATGCAGAACATCGTTGACCGATTCGGCGTCGAGATCGGCGGTCGCGGTGGCGCGGCGCCGGCTGGCCAGCGTGAAGCCCGGTGCGAAGGCTTCCATTGTGTCCGGTACGCGATCCCGTCCCGCGCCGCGCAGCTCGATCAGATCGTCGGGAGCTGGAATCGCCACCAGGAGCCGGCCCTCGCTGCGAAGCACGCGGCGGAATTCGGTCGCGTTCATGCGCGCCGTGATGGACATGACGATGGAGAATGAGCCATCCGAGTAGGGCACGAAGCGATCGGCATTGGCGACGATCCACTCGCGCTCCGGATAACGGCGGGCGGCTGCATCCACGGCCGGGATGGAGATGTCGAGGCCATGGGCCTCAAAGCCGATCTGGCGGGCGAGTGTGCCGAGGTAATCGCCGTCGCCGCACCCGGCATCGAGAACGGCGTCGCGCGGCGAAGCATCGCCGATCTCGCCGATCGCGCGCAGCAGTGGTTGGTAGATCCCGCGATCGAACAATCGGCGCCGCGCTTGGACGGCCGCCGCGGTGTCGCCGGGCTGTTTGGACCGCCGGTCCTGCGGTTGCAGCAGGTTGATGTAGCCGCTTCGCGCGATGTCAAACGAATGCTCGCGCGGGCAGACGAGCCGCCGGTTTTCACGTGCCAGAACTAAGCGGCAGCCTCGGACTGGACAAACCAGCATTCGTCGTCAGGCCAGCCATTCCCGGGCTGCGTCGGCGGATTCGAAGAAGCGGAAGTACGGTAAGCGATTCTCCTCGGCTATCAGTTCCGGAAATCGGCTGCTGAAGCGAACACTGTCGGGAGGACACACCAGTGCGACGCGGATTCTGTAAGTCCGAAACTTTTGGAGGATGGCCCCCGCTTCACCGGAGCTCAAATCGAAGAAGCGCGCGGTCATATTGGGCGCGTAGAGCAGCGCGGAACGAATGCGGGCCGAGAAGCAGGCTTCGACAACCAGGTTCGCATCGTCAACCTTGCGCAGCAGTTCGCCCTCCGGTGGACCTTGCATGTAGCGGACACCCGCTGTTTCCGCGATTGTCAGTGCGTCGGTCATACTGTGGCCGGTATCCACGATGGTACTCGAAACTTTACACGCGAGCGCTCACCAGATGCGCCAAGCCGCCTACGCGAAGCCCGTCCGGACGGTTACTGAAATAGCGCCGGTCGATTGCGGCCGCGTCCAGATCCTCAATCTCATGGAAGCCCAAGCCGGTGAGCGTCGCACCTAGTTCATCCGGCTCGAAAAATAACTGGAACGGCTCGCCTGCTCTGGCCACTCGGTTTGCCAGAGCATCAAAGGCTGCTTTCTGCGATTCGCCCAGCGATGCCGGAGAGATGGCGTAGTCGAACACCACTCCGCTTCCAGCCGGCAAGCTGCCGATCCATGCGAGCGTTGCCTTGGCGGCGTCGAGCGTCAGATAAGGAACGACACCCAGCCAGGAAAAGAAGGCGGGTTGATCGGTCCGGAATCCGGCTTCTTCGAGCGCCTCGGCGAGCGCGCGCTCTTCAAAATCCAACGGAACGAAACTGAGCGATGGCGGCGCGGCGACCCCAGCCTCGGCGAGCAACTCGCGCTTCCAGGCCTGCGTGGCCGGATGGTCCACTTCAAAGACGCGCAGTCCGGAAGCGGCGAATGGGTTTCGATACGCGAAGGTGTCCAGCCCAGCGCCAAGAACCACGACTTGGGGGACGCCACGATGGAATGCGGCCGCCAGTTCTTCTTCCGCGAACCGGCTGCGTGCCGCGACGAATGCCCGCAAGCGCGGCGAGTTCTCAAACCGCGCGGGATCGGCTTCGAGAACCCGAGCAGTTTCTTCGCCCAAGATGGCTAGGGCAAGCGGGTCCTCGAACACGCGCGGGTGGTCTAAAAGCTGGTGCGCCGCGCGCCGGATCGCGACGCCTCGCGCTGTGCGGCTGGGAATGCCTTGCCTCAAGTTCGATTGTCTCAGGACCGGGCGGCTTCACGGTATCCTCATGTGTTGGCCGCCATCTTCATCTTCGCGATTACTTATCTGGTGCTCGCGATCGGCCGGCTGCCGGGCTTCCGAATCGATCGAACCGGCGCGGCCATCATCGGCGCCAGCTTCATGGTGGGCGTGAACGCGCTGTCGATGGACGAAGCTTATCGCGCCGTCAATTTCGACACCATCATTCTGCTGTTCGGGATGATGATCGTTGTTGTCAACCTGCGCCTTTCGGGTTTCTTTTCGCTCGTCGCCGAGCGCGTGGTGGAACATGCGCGCGGACCCACGGCGCTGCTGGTGGCCATCGTGGGAGTGGCCGGATTATTTTCGGCGTTCTTCGTCAATGACACGATGTGCCTGGTGCTGACTCCGTTGGTGTTGGAGATCGCCCTCACGCTGGGCCGCAATCCGGTTCCGTATTTGCTGGCCGTGGCCATGGGCTCGAACGTGGGCAGCGTCGCCACCATCACCGGCAATCCGCAGAACATGATGGTGGGCAGTTTCTCGGGCATTCCGTATCGCCAATTCCTGGCGACACTGGCGCCGGTGGCCGCGTTTGGGCTGGTCCTGACGGTGGTCTTGATCCGCTTGGTGTACCGCCGCGAGTTCGTTTCCCGAGCGATCGTGCAAGTGGCCGAGAAGCCGGTGCGCGTGGATCGCGGGTTGATGTGGAAAGCAATACTGGTGTCGCTGGGAATGATCGTGATGTTTTTCGCCGGATGGCCTGTGCCGAAGGTGGCGATCATCGCGGGCGCATTGTTGCTGATTACGCGCCGCGTCAACCCGGAGAAAGTCTATCAGGGCATCGACTGGCCGCTGCTGGTGATGTTCTCCGGCTTGTTCATCGTGATCGCTGGAATCGAGCATACGTCGCTCCAGACTGGCCTGGATACACTGGCGGCGCGGCTGCATCTGGACAATGTTTTTCTGCTGAGTGCCTTCACGGCGTTTCTCTCCAACCTGGTGAGCAACGTGCCGGCGGTGCTGGTGTTCAAGCCCCTGGTCGGCCACTTGGCGAACCCGTCCCGGGTATGGCTCACGTTGGCCATGTCCTCCACTTTGGCGGGCAACCTGACAGTGCTGGGTTCGGTGGCGAACCTGATCGTGATTGAGCAGGCTCGGCAGCGCGTGAAAATCGGCTTCTGGGAACACTTCCGGGTGGGAGCGCCATTGGCTGTTCTCACCATTGCCGCCGGTGCGGCCTGGATTCGCTGGTTCACTTCCTGACGGTTAAAACATTTTGTCTGAAAATGCTCTATAGTAGTCTCGTGGCTACCGGCGGTGCGTTTCTGCTCGGCTTGCTTTTGGGCGGCCTGATCATCGGCTTATGGATGCGGGCGCGCCTGGCTCGTCTCGAAGCCGCCAGGCAGTTCGCCGACCAGGCCGCGGCGCAGCTTGGCGAAACCTTTCGCTCGCTTGCCGACGCCGCGCTGCGGTCGAATCAGAGTTCATTCCTGGACGCTTCGCGCGCCACGCTGGAGACCGCCCGGGCGCAAATCACGGGCGAATTGTCCGAGAAGCAGACGGCGATCGAGGGGGTGGTGCGGCCGCTGGGCGAGTCGCTGGAGCGCTTGGAGGTCCACATCCGGGAGTTGGAACGCGCGCGGGAGAACGCCTTCGGAAACCTGGGCGCGCAACTGCAGACGCTGGCCCGCGAGACGACCACGCTTTCCAGTGCGCTGCGCTCGCCACAAACTCGCGGCCGGTGGGGAGAGATCACGCTGCGCCGCGTAGCAGAGCTGGCCGGCATGGTGAAGAGCTGCGATTTTCTGGAACAAGAGACTCGAGAAGCGGGCGGCGTGCGCATTCGGCCGGACATGATCGTCCGGCTTCCGGCCGGTCGAACGCTAGTGGTGGACGCCAAGGTTCCATTGAGCGCGTACCTGGAAGCGGCCGCCGCAACCGACGACACAGCCAGGCGCACCGCGTTGCACCGGCATTCGCAGCAGGTGGCGGAACACGTTCGTCTGCTGGCGGGCAAGCAATAT
>Ga0335083_10002894_pt1 | contig 22454 bp, 19 predicted proteins | sample Lox_Sample_42_FD_206716 | JGI IMG/M metagenome (GOLD analysis project Ga0335083, IMG submission 206716) | Soil microbial communities from Loxahatchee National Wildlife Refuge, Florida, United States - Lox_Sample_4.2 | ecosystem: Environmental > Terrestrial > Soil > Wetlands | place: USA...
GGGCGCGCAAATCCAAGGAATAGGGTCGAGCCATCGCTGCTGGCCTCCTGCCCAGCCAGCAGCTTGAATCACGATTCGCACCCGCCGTGAATCCCATACGATTCAATCAGGTCGGATTTTGCTCTAGTTGGGCGTAGAGTAAGCACGTCGGAATGTGAGATTGGGTCACCTGGGTGGCCCGTATTCACGGGCCATGACAAGTTGGGAATATGACAGACAGGGAAGTGCGATGAGCGACGTGCAGGGGTTCGTCAAAGAAGGTTTCGAAAAGGTGCGCGACGGCTTCGCGGCCAACCTCGCCGGCGGCGCCGATCTCGGGGCGTCGGTCTGCGTCACCAGGGACGGCGAGACGGTCGTGGACCTGTGGGGCGGCCATGCCGATGCGGCGAAGACCAGGCCCTGGCAGCGCGACACCATCGTCAACGTCTACTCCACCACCAAGACGATGACGGCGCTGACCGCGCTGATGCTGGCGGATCGCGGGCTGATCGACTTCGCCGCGCCCGTCGCGCGGTACTGGCCCGAATTCGCCGCCAACGGCAAGGCGCGCGTCACCGTCGCCCATCTGATGAGCCATTCCTCCGGGCTGTCCGGCTGGAAGGAGAAGATCGCGACGCGCGATCTCTACGACTGGGAGAAGATGACCTCGCTGCTGGCCGCCCAGGCGCCGTTCTGGGAGCCGGGCACGGCGCCGGGCTATCACGCGCTCACTCAAGGCTATCTCGTGGGCGAGGTGATCCGTCGCGTCACCGGCAGGAGCGTGGGCACGGTGTTCCGCGAGGAGATCGCCCAGCCGCTCGGCGCCGATTTCTGGATCGGCTTGCCCGCGTCGGAAGACGGCCGGGTCGCGGAGCTCATTCCGCCGCCGCCGGGCGAAGCGGTGGGCGATGCGGGCGGCGGCGACCCAATCCAGACGAACATGGCGACCAATCCCGGCATCGACGTCGCGGAGACGAAGACGCGCGCCTGGCGCGGCGCCGAAATCCCCGCGGCCGGCGGCACCGGCAATGCGCGCGCGGTGGCGGAAATCCACGCCATCCTCGCCAATGGCGGCGTGGCGAAGGGCAGGCGCTTCCTGTCGGAAGCCGGCTGCCGCAAGGCGCTGGAGCTTCAGGTGGAAGGCACCGACAAGGTGATGGGCGTCCCCGCGCGCTTCGGTCTCGGCTTCGGGCTCCCGGGCGGCATGGTGCCGCTGCCGCATCCCAATTCCATGTTCTGGGGCGGCTATGGCGGCTCCATCGCCATCATCGACATGGATGCGCGCGCCACCATCTCCTACGTCATGAACCTGATGCGCGGCACCACCACCGGCGACCTGCGCGGCTTCGGCCTCGCCATGGCGGCGTTCGAGGCGCTCGCGGCGGGCTAGAAGATCTTCGGAACGCCTTCGAGGATCAGGTTGGTGACGTTGTGCAGCACCACGGGCAGCGCCAGGCTCCTGGTGCGTTCGCGCAGCCAGGCGAGCACGAAGCCGATCGTGCCGGTGACGCCGATCGCCAGCGCCGAGACCTGGAGATGGAAGCCGCCGTCGAAGCCCACGCCATGGAGAAGCCCGAAGACGATGGAGACGGCGAAGGCGCAATAGCCGATCTCCGCGCCGAGAAGGCGGATGCGTCCGGCGAACATCCGGTCGAACATCGCAAGCTGCAGGCCGCGATAGGACAGCTCCTCCGCCAGGCCGGGCATCGTCGCCTGATAGGCCAGCGTTTCGCGCGACGGCGGCGCGGAATTGCCGAACATGGCGAGCGCGAGCGCGACGAGCACGACGAGATAGGGCAGGATCACGGCGAGCAGGGCGCGGCCGGTGCCGGGCGCCTGCCGGAAGGTCAGCCCGATGTCGCGGGCGCTCAGCCGCCACGCGGCGATCATCGCGGCCGCCACGGCCAGCATCGCGGCGATGCTGAAAACCTTGCCGGCCCAGTTCCAGTGCACGCCCGGAAATTGCAGCTGGTGGTCGATGACCGGCAGCAGCGTCATCGCGCTGTCGAGGAGCGCCACCACGAACACTGCCGCCACCCACCAGCGCTTCTGCCGCCGGGCGAGCGCCGGCAGGGCGAAGAGGACGAAGAACCCGCCCGCCAGCGCGGCATTGGCGATCACCGACAGGTTCATGGCGAGCCCCCGCTTCACTTTGCATATAGGCAGGAACGCGCCGCCCGCTAAACTGCCGGGAATTCAAAATCGCGAGAGCAAGGTGGCGAAGATCTACATGGTGCGGCACGGCAAGGCCGAGGCCGGCTTCGGCGGGGCGATGGACCCCGGCCTCGACGCGCTCGGCCGCGAGCAGGCGGCGGCGGTGGCGCAAAGGCTCCGCCCGCTCGGGCCGTTGCCGATCCTGTCGAGCCCGCTGGCGCGCACCCAGCAGACCGCCGCGCCGCTCGCCGGGCTCTGGCGCGCGGCGGTGGAGCTCGAGCCCGCGGTCGCCGAGATTCCCTCGCCCGAGGGGATGACGCTGGAGGCGCGGGTCGTCTGGCTGCGCAAGCTGATGGCGGGCTCCTGGCGCGAGGTTTCGCCCGGCCTCGCCACCTGGCGCGAGCACTGCATCGCCACCGTCGCCGCCATCCCGCGCGACACGGTCGTCTTCTCCCACTACGTCGCCATCAACGTCATCGCCGGCGCCGCCGCTCGTGACGACCGCGTCGTCGTGTTCTCGCCGGACAATTGCTCGGTGACGGTGTTCGAGACGGACGGCGCGAAACTCACGCTGGTGGAGAAAGGCGGCGAGGCGCCGCTGACGAAGGTGAATTGAAAGGGGCGAATGGCGAATAGCGAGTAGCGAATAGCGAGTAGTGAGTAGGGCGTGGTATTGAAGAATCCCCATTCGCTATTCGCCATTCGCTACTCGCCCTTCTCTGGAGCAACCAATGCCCGAACCCCACGAACTTTCCGCCGCGGAGCTGTCGCGCGCGTTCCATGACGGCGATCTGTCGCCGGTGGAGGCGACGCAGGCGTGCCTGGCGCGGATCGAGGCGCTGGACGCGGAGGTGAACGCGTTCTGCCTCGTCGATGCGGATGCGGCGCTGGCGCAGGCGGAGGCGTCGGAGAAGCGCTGGACGGAAGGCGATCCGCTGTCGCCGCTCGACGGCGTGCCGGTCGCGGTGAAGGATCTGCTGCTGACGAAGGGCTGGCCGACGCGGCGCGGCTCGCTCACCGTCGATCCCAAGGGACCGTGGGACGAAGACGCGCCCGCCGTGGCGCGGCTGCGCGAGGCCGGCGCGGTGCTGATCGGCAAGACGACGACGCCGGAATTCGGCTGGAAGGGCTCTACGGATTCTCCGCTCACCGGCATCACGCGCAATCCCTGGGACAAGACGAAGACCCCCGGCGGCTCTTCCGGCGGATCGTCGGCGGCGCTGGCCGCGCGCTTCTGTCCGCTCGCGCTGGGCACCGACGGCGGCGGCTCGATCCGCATCCCCGCGAGCTTCTCCGGCTGCTACGGATTGAAGCCGAGCTTCGGGCGCGTGGCGGCCTATCCGCTGTCGCCCTTCGGCACCGTCGCCCATGTCGGACCGATGAGCCGCACGGTGCGCGACGCCGCCATGCTGATGACCGTCGTCGCCCGGCCCGACGCGCGCGACTGGCACGCGCTGCCGCACGATCCCACCGATTATGCCGCCGGGCTGGAGACGCCGATGGCCGGCAAGCGCATCGCCTTCAGCCCGCGCCTCGGCTATGCGAAGAAGGTCGTGCCCGAGGTCGAAGCGCTGGTCGCCGCCGCGGCGCAACGCTTCGCAGCGATGGGCGCCCATGTCGAAGAGGCCGATCCGCCCGGCGGCGACGTGAGCGAGACCTTCCGCGACATCTGGTGGGCGGGCGCGGGTCTTCTGCTCGGCGATTATGCGCCGGAAAAGAAAGCGCAGCTCGACCCCGGCCTGCGCCGGATGGCGGAGGAGGGCACCGCCATCCCGCTTAGGCGCTACCTCAAGGCCAATCTCGCCCGCGGCGCCTATGGCAGCGCCATGCGCCAGTTCATGGAGCGGCACGACTTCCTGCTCACGCCCTCCGTCGCCACGCCCGCCTTCGGGGTCGGCCAGCTCACGCCGCTGGACGACGACGGCCGCGCCTGGATGCAGTGGACGCCGTTCTCCTATCCCTTCAACCTCACCCAGCAGCCGGCCGCCTCGATCCCTTGCGGCTTCACCGGGGACGGGCTGCCCGTCGGCCTTCAGATCGTGGGCCGCATGTTCGACGACATGGGCGTGCTCGCCGCGTCCTATGCGTACGAAACCGCGCACCCGCTGTCCGGCCGCACCCCGCCGGGATTTTGATTCCGCTTGCCTTCGCCATGCTTTCGCGTATCGTCCGCGCCATGACGACGATCAACTTCGCCCCGCGAGCCGCGCGACCCTCCCCAAGGGGTGTGTAGGCGCGCGCGCAAGCGGTTGCTCGAAGCCCCGACGGAAACGCGGGGCTTTTTTGTTGCGCCCCGCTTCTGTCCGCCAAGAGCCCATTCGGGAGGACGGGATGGAGATGGATGGACTGAGCGCGAGTGTGGAGGAGGCGTGTCTCAACGCCTGGCCGGCGCTCAAGGAGATCTTCTACGACGGCTGGCTGATCCGGCTGGCCGACGGGGAAACGCGGCGCACCAATTCGGTCAACGTGATCGGCCGCGGCCGCCGGGCGCTGGACGAGAAGATCGCCCACGCCGCGCGCATCTATTCGGCGCACGGGCTGCCGGCTTATTTCCGCATCCGCTCCATCGACGATCCGGAGCTGGAGGCGCGGCTCTCCGCGCTGGGCTTCCGTGCGGAGGACGAGACGCGCACGCTCTACATGGATTTCGCCGCATCGCCGCCGGAGCAGCCCTGCCGCGCCGTCGAGCTGACGGGCCATCCGCCCGGCGAGGAGTGGCTTCTCGCGCATGAGCGCTTCTCCGGACGTCCGGCGGCCACGACCGGCATCCGCCGCCGCCTGCTCGATCTGGTGGCGCTGCCGATCTGCTTCGCCGCGACGCGGGGCGGCGACGGGCGCATTGCCGCCGTTGCCTATGGCGCCCTGCATGGCGAGCTTCTGAGCGTGCAATGGGTCGCGACCGATCCCGCCTGTCGCCGCCAGGGGCTTTCGCGCGCGGCGGTGTCGGCGCTTCTGCTCTGGGCGGCGGATCGCGGCGCCAGGGGCGCCTGCCTGCAGGTCGTTGCGGACAACACCCCGGCGGTTAGACTGTACGAGCGCATGGGCTTCGACCGCGAGCTCTACCGCTATCACTACCGGGTGCCATGAGCCACGAGATCCTCAGCGTCGCGCAGAGCTACGAGTCCGATCGCATCGCCGCCGCGCGCGGCGTGCCGGCGCTGACGCTGATGGAGAATGCGGGCCGCGCCGTGGCCGATGCGGTGTCGGCGCGCTATCCGGGCGGCGACGTGGCCGTGCTCTGCGGCCCTGGCAACAATGGCGGCGACGGCTTCGTTGCCGCACGCCTTCTCGCCGCGCGCGGCCGCACCGTGCGGCTGTTCCTGCTGGGCGACAGGGCCGCGCTTAAGGGCGACGCGGCGGCGATGGCGGCGCAGTGGACGGGAGCGGTGGACGCGCTGTCGCCCGCCGCCTTGCCGGGTGCCGGCGTGGTGATCGACGCGCTGTTCGGTGCGGGTCTTTCGCGCCCGCTCGAAGGTGCCGCGAAGGCGGTCGTCGAGGCGCTCGGCGCAAGCCGGATCCCGGTCGTCGCGGTCGACGTTCCGAGCGGCATCCAGGGCGACACGGGCCGCGCGCCGGGCGGCGTGTGCGTCGCCGCCGATGCGACCGTGACGTTCTTCCGCAAGAAGCCGGCGCATGTGCTGCTGCCGGGGCGCGAAAGATGCGGCACCGTCATCGTCGCCGATATCGGCATCCCGCCCGAAGCCGCGCATGGCGCAACCCTGTTCGAGAACACGCCCGACCTGTGGCGCGACCGGTTCCCCTGGCCGCGCATCTCCGGGCATAAATATTCCCGCGGGCACTGCGTCTGCGTCAGCGGCCCGGCGCATGCGACCGGGGCGGCGCGGCTGGCGGCCCGCGGCGCGCTGCGGGCGGGGGCCGGGCTGGTCAGCGTCGCCAGCCCGCACGATGCCGTGGCGGTCAACGCGGCCAACCTGACGGCGATCATGGTCAAGCCCTTCGCGGGAGCACGGGGGCTTTCCGGCCTGCTCGCGGACAGGCGCCTCAACGCCGTCGTCATCGGCCCCGGCTGCGGCACCGGGCGCCCGACGCAGGAACTCGCCGCCGCCGTGCTGGCGAGCCCGGCCGCGGCGGTGCTCGATGCCGACGCGCTGACCGCATTCCAGGACGAACCCACTGCGCTCTTCGCCCAGCTTCGCGACGCCGCCGTGCTCACGCCACACGAAGGCGAATTCGAGAGGATTTTCCCGGGCTTGCTCGCCAAAGCTGAGAACAAGGTCGAAGCCGCGCGCGCCGCCGCGGCCGCGGCCCATTGCACCGTGCTGCTCAAGGGCGCGGACACGGTGATCGCCGCGGCCGACGGCCGCGCCGCCGTCAACACCGACGCGCCGGCCTGGCTGGCGACGGCGGGAGCCGGCGACGTGCTCGCCGGGATCATCGGCGGGCTTCTGGCGCAGGGGATGGAGTCGTTCGCGGCGGCGGCGGCCGGGGCGTGGCTGCATGGCGAGGCGGCAAGCCGCTTCGGAATCGGGCTGATCGCCGAGGACATTCCGGAAACCCTGCCGCAAGTTCTGCGCGCGCTGCATGGCGGCCAACGCCCCGCGCCGTGAGGCCGCTTGATATCCTGGCGCGCATGAGCCGGTCCGTCATCCGCCACGCTGAGGCGCGCGATCTTCCCGCGCTGCTCGCCATCTACAATCACTACGTCGTCGAGACGCCCGTCACCTTCGACGTCGAGGCGCGGACGCTGGCGCAGCGGCGCGAGTGGTTCGCGCAATTCGCGCGCACGGGCCGCTACCGGTGCTTCGCCGCCGAGATGGACGGGACGACGGTTGCCTATGCCTGCTCCGCCCGGTTCAAGGAGAAGGAGGCCTACGCCACGACCATCGAGACCAGCGTCTATTGCGCGCCCGGCCATACCGGCAGAGGCCTCGGCCGGGCGCTCTACCAGGCGCTGTTCGCGGCCATCGCGGGGCAGGACATCCACCGCGCCTTCGCCGGCGTTACCCTGCCCAATGCCGCGTCGGTGGCGCTCCATGAGGCGCTGGGTTTCCGCCACATCGGCACCTATGACGAGATCGGCCGCAAATTCGGCCGCTTCTGGGACGTCGGCCTGTTCGAGCGGTCCTTCCCGCCGCGGCCCTAGCCCCCGCCCGAAACCCCTGCTATACGCCCCGCCTTCGCGGCCCAAGCCCGGCCGCGAAGCCCCCGGCGGGCGTGGCGGAACTGGTAGACGCGCTGGATTTAGGTTCCAGTGACGCAAGTCGTGGGGGTTCAAGTCCCTCCGTCCGCACCAGGCTTCGCTGCGCAGCAGCGGAGACTGCCACGGCGTAGCGCGTCAGCGCGAAGCCGGGCCGGCTTGGGTCCGCGCAGCTACGCCCTGGCAAGCCTGGGCGCGAATTTTGGAAACGAAGCAGGACTTCCCGATGCAGATCACCGAGACCGTCAACCAGGACCTCCGCCGCGAGTACAGGATTGTGGTGCCGATGGGGGACCTCGACCAGAAGCTCACGGGCAAGATCGAGGAGATCAAGCCGCGCATGCACCTGAAGGGCTTCCGGCCCGGCAAGGCGCCGACTTCGCATCTGAAGAAGACCTTCGGCAAGCAGATGATGAGCGAGATCGTCGAGCAGACGGTCACCGAATCGAGCCAGCAGGCGATCAAGGACAACAACCTCAAGCCCGCCTTCCCGCCGCGCGTGGACCTGGCGAGCGAGCTCGACCAGGTGGTCGACGGCAAGTCCGACCTCGAATTCACCGTCAAGGTCGACCTCATGCCCGATTTCGAGGTCGCCGACGTCTCCAGGCTCAAGGTCGAGAAGCTCGTCGCCGACGTGGCCGAACAGGACGTGGACGAAGCGGTGCTCAAGCTCGCGCAGCAGACGCGCACCTACGCCGACCGCCCCGACGGCGGGACCGCGGAGAAGGACGACGTCGTCACCATCGACTTCCTCGGCAAGGTGGACGGCGAGCCCTTCGCCGGCGGCAAGGCGGAAGACTTCAACCTCACGCTCGGCTCGGGCCAGCTCATTCCGGGCTTCGAGGATCAGCTCGTCGGCGCCAGGGCCGGCGACACGCGTGAACTGAACGTGACGTTCCCGGACGACTACCCGGCGGAGAACCTGCGCGGCAAGCCTGCGGTCTTCGAGACCACGGTGAAGAAGGTGCAGATGCCAGAGGCCATCGCGGTCAACGACGAGATGGCGAAGAAGTTCGGCGCGGAGTCGCTCTCCCAGCTGCGCGAACGCGTGCGCGAGCAGCTGCGGAACGACTTCAGCCGCGCAAGCCGTATGCACCTCAAGCGCCGGATTCTGGATGCGCTGGATGCCGCGCATTCCTTCTCCCTGCCGCCCACCATGGTCGAAGGCGAGTTCGATTCCATCTGGAAGGCCGTCGAGGCCGAGCTCTCGCGCGAGGGCAAGAAGCCGGAGGACGAGGGCAAGAGCGAGGACGAGCTCAGGAAGGAATACCACGACATTGCCGAGCGCCGCGTGCGCCTCGGCCTGGTGCTCGCCAAGGTCGGCGAGCAGAACGGCATCACCGTGTCGGCGGAGGAGGTCAACCGCGCCATCGCCGGCCGCGCGCGCCAGATGACTCTGCAGATGCGCATGCAGGGCCAGCAGGTCGACGAGCAGCAGGTCTTCCAATACCTCGCCCAGAACCAGCAGGCCCAGGCCGAGATCCGCGCCCCCATCTTCGAGGACAAGGTCGTCGACTTCATCGGCGAGCTCGCCGAGGTGAACGAAAAGAAGGTCGACCGCGAGACTCTGTTCATGGATCCCGACGACGCGGCGGAGAAGCTGAAGGGCGCGAGCTAACGCTTCCTCCCGCCCTCGCGGGGGAACGGAGCCTCAAGCCGCATGGTCTGCCAGCGCGCAATCCGCGCTCGCGTCGATCTCCACCTGCAACGTGGCGTGGGCGATTGCGAAATCGCGATGCAGCGCATCCGCAATGGCGTGGAGCGCCGCGTCGCCCGGGTGGCCGTCCGGATACACCAGATGCACGGTGAGCGCGGTTTCCGTCGTGCTCATCGGCCAGATGTGCAGGTCGTGGATGGCGCACACGCCGGGACACGCGGCAAGCCAGCCGCTCACCTTCGCCGCGTCGATGCCTGCGGGCACGCCATGCAGCGTCAGGCTCACCGCTTCGCGCAGCAGCGTCCAGGTGCCCGCAACGATCGTGGCGCAGACCAGAAGGCTCGCCGCCGGATCGATCCAGGCGCGATGGGTGAGCAGGATCAGTCCGCCCGCCATCACCACGCCCGCTGAAACCGCAGCGTCGCCCGCCATGTGCGCGAAGGCGCCGCGGATGTTGAGGTCGCTCTTGCGTCCACGCAGGAAAAGCAGGGCGGTCGCCGTGTTCACGATGATGCCGAGTGCCGCCACCGCCATCATCAGCGCGCCCGCGGCGGGCACGGGCGCGAAGAAGCGGTGCACGGCCTCCAGCGCGATCGCCCCGGTCGCGACGAACAGGAACACGGAGTTGAACAGTGCCGCCATGATGGAGGAGCTGCGAAAGCCGTAGGTGAAGCGGTGCGTCGGCGCCCAGCGCGACATCGTGGCCGCGGTCCATGACACCGCCAGACCCAGCACGTCGCCGAGATTGTGGCCGGCGTCGGCGATCAGCGCCATGGAGTGCCCGACCACGCCCGCCGCCGCGCCCACGATCACGAAGGCGAAATTGAGCGCGATACCGATGGCAAAGGCCGCGCCGTAACCGGGCGGGACGTCGCGATCGTGGCCGTCATGGGCGCGCGCATTCATCGCCCCATATTACCCTGCCGCGCGGGAAGGGTAAGACAAGACCCCTCGCCCCCAGGGGTCGCATTAACCCGGCCGACACTCTATATAGGGCACGTTGACAGCGCGCTTCGGCGCGACGCAACTTGGAATTCCCCCGAATCAGGAGGTCCCATGAAGGACCCGCGCGACGTTTACATGAATACGCTGGTGCCCATCGTGGTGGAGCAGACCGCCCGCGGCGAGCGCTCCTACGACATCTATTCCCGCCTCCTGAAGGAACGGATCATCTTCATCACCGGCGGCATCGAGGATTACGGCGCCAGCCTGATCACGGCGCAGCTTCTCTTCCTGGAGGCGGAGAACCCCAAGAAAGAGATTCACATGTACATCAACTCGCCGGGCGGCATCGTCTCGGCGGGCATGGCGATCTACGACACCATGCAGTATGTCCGCCCGCCGGTGCAGACGCTGTGCATCGGCATGGCCGCGTCGGCGGCGTCGCTGCTGCTCTGCTCCGGCCAGAAGGGCGCGCGCTTCTGCCTGCCGAATGCGCGCATCCTGGTCCACCAGCCCAGCGCCTCGTTCTACGGCCAGGCGGCGGACATCGCCCGGCATGCCGAGGAAATCCTCAAGCTCAAGCAGCGCCTGAACGAGATCTACGCGAAGCACACCGGCCAGCCGGTTGAAAAGATTGAGAAAGCGCTGGACCGGGACACCTATATGACGGCCGAGGAGGCCAAGGCGTTCGGGATCGTGGACGAGGTCCTGGCGCGCCGCCCGGACATGCCGGAGGCCGCCTGAAACGAGCTAAGGGCTTAATATTTGAGCCGATTAAGCAATTCTTGATCCGGGACGGTCTATCGTGGTCGAATGACTGCGCCGGGTCGTGATCCGGTTGGCGCGGTTCGTGCAAACCGGACATAAGCCGGCCTAGCCGGAACGGGTAGTGGAACAGGGCAGCTCCGGGGCGGCCCAGGACGGGAGTAGGGAAGGCAAGGCGTCGATGAGTAAGGCTGGCGGCGGCGAAAACAAGAACACGCTGTACTGTTCCTTCTGCGGCAAGAGCCAGCACGAAGTGCGCAAGCTCATCGCGGGCCCGACGGTCTTCATCTGCGACGAGTGCGTCGAACTGTGCATGGAGATCATCCGGGAGGAGAACAAGGCCTCCATCCTGAAGAGCCGCGACGGGGTTCCGAGCCCGCAGGAGATCTTCAAGGTCCTCGACGATTACGTGGTCGGCCAGCAGCACGCCAAGAAGGTGCTCTCGGTCGCGGTCCACAACCACTACAAGCGCATCAATTCCAGCGGCAAGAACGCCGACGTCGAACTGGCCAAGTCCAACATCATGCTGATCGGCCCCACGGGCTGCGGCAAGACGCTGCTCGCGCAGACGCTCGCCCGCATCCTCGACGTGCCCTTCACCATGGCCGACGCCACGACGCTGACCGAGGCCGGCTATGTCGGCGAGGACGTCGAGAACATCATCCTCAAGCTGCTGCAGAACGCCGACTACAATGTCGAGCGGGCGCAGCGCGGCATCGTCTATATCGACGAGGTCGACAAGATCAGCCGCAAGTCGGACAACCCCTCGATCACCCGCGACGTCTCGGGCGAGGGCGTGCAGCAGGCGCTGCTCAAGATCATGGAAGGCACGGTCGCGAGCGTGCCGCCGCAGGGCGGCCGCAAGCATCCGCAGCAGGAATTCCTCCAGGTCGACACCACCAACATCCTCTTCATCTGCGGTGGCGCCTTCGCGGGGCTCGAGAAGATCATCTCCCAGCGCACCCACGGCTCCTCGATGGGCTTCGGCGCCAATGTCCGCTCGCCCGACGAGCGCGGCACCGGCGAGGTGCTGCGCGAGGTCGAGCCGGAGGACCTGCTGAAGTTCGGCCTGATCCCGGAGTTCATCGGCCGCCTGCCGATCCTGGCGACGCTGGGCGACCTGTCGGAACCCGCACTGATCGAGATCCTGACGCGGCCCAAGAACGCGCTCGCCAAGCAGTATGCGCGCATGTTCGAGATGGAAGGCGTCAAGCTACGCTTCCAGGAAGAGGCGCTGCATTCCATCGCCCGCAAGGCCATCGCGCGCAAGACAGGCGCCCGCGGCCTGCGCTCGATCATGGAAGGCTTCCTGCTCGAGACCATGTTCGAGTTGCCGACACTCAACGGCGTCCAGGAGGTCGTGATCACCTCCGAAGTCGTCGAAGGCCGCTCCCGCCCGCTTTACACCTACAGCGACAAGGGCGAAGCGCAGAAAAGCGCGTCGTAACGCGCGTTACCCTTTTGCCGCCGGGCTTTGTGCGTTCCGCGGAGACGATCCGCAACGGACCCGGAACGCCTTGAAACGGCCTTAACCTCTGACCATTTTGTTACAGGCAGTCGGCCCATCCGGGCGACTTAAATCAAGGCCGTAGGCCCGAAAAATGGGATACGGTATCAGCACGCCGGCGGGCGAATCACGCCGGCAGGAGAAAAGAATGTCCGATCAAGACGTTGTGAGTACCCCCAAGGAAGGCGGCCTGGTGGCGCCGGTCCTGCCGCTCAGGGATATCGTGGTGTTCCCGCACATGATCGTTCCCCTGTTCGTGGGCCGCGAGAAGAGCGTGCGCGCGCTGGAAGAGGTGATGAACGAGGAGAAGCAGATCCTTTTGCTCACCCAGAAGAACGCCGCCGACGACGATCCCACGTCCGACGGCCTGCACACCATCGGCACGCTGGCGACCGTGCTTCAGCTCCTGAAACTGCCCGACCAGACCGTCCGCGTGCTGGTCGAAGGCAAGGGCCGCGCGCGCGTGACGGGGTTCATCCCGCGCAACGATTTCTTCCAGGCCTCCATCGTCAAGATCCCCGACGAGGGCGGCGAGCCCAAGGAGACCGAGGCGCTGATCCGCTCGGTCAAGGCCAATTTCGAGCAGTACATCAAGCTCAACAAGAAGGTGCCGGCCGAGACGCTGGCGTCCGTCGCGCAGATCGAGGACCCGGCGAAGCTCGCCGATACGGTGGCCTCGCATCTCTCCGTCAAGATCTCCGACCGTCAGGCGCTGCTCGAGACGCTCAACACCACCGAGCGGCTGGAGAAGGTGCTGTCGCTGATCGAGGGCGAGATCGGCGTGCTCCAGGTCGAGCGCAAGATCAGGAGCCGCGTCAAGCGCCAGATGGAGAAGACGCAGCGCGAGTACTACCTCAACGAACAGCTCAAGGCGATCCAGAAGGAGCTCGGCGAAGGCGAAGACGGCCGCGACGAGATGAACGAGCTGGAAGAGCGCATCCGGCGCACCAAGCTGTCGAAGGAAGCGCGCGAGAAGGCGCAGGCCGAGGTCAAGAAGCTCCGCTCCATGTCGCCCATGAGCGCGGAAGCCACCGTGGTGCGCAACTACCTGGACTGGATGCTGTCCCTGCCCTGGGGCAAGAAGAGCAAGGTCAAGAAGGACATCAAGCTCGCCGAGGACATCCTCAACGAGGATCACTATGGCCTTGAGAAGGTGAAGGAACGCATCCTCGAATACCTCGCGGTGCAGCAGCGCTCCGGCAAGATGAAGGGCCCGATCCTGTGCCTGGTCGGCCCGCCCGGCGTGGGCAAGACCTCGCTCGGCAAGTCGATCGCCCGCGCCACGGGCCGCGAATTCGTGCGCATGTCGCTGGGTGGCGTGCGCGACGAGGCGGAGATCCGCGGCCACCGGCGCACCTATATCGGCTCGATGCCGGGCAAGGTCATCCAGTCGATGAAGAAGGCCAAGAGCGCCAATCCGCTCTTCCTGCTGGACGAGATCGACAAGCTTGGCGCGGACTGGCGCGGCGATCCCTCGAGCGCGCTGCTCGAGGTGCTCGACCCCGAGCAGAACCACACCTTCAACGACCATTATCTGGAAGTCGATTTCGACCTTTCGGACGTGATGTTCATCACCACGGCCAACACGCTGCACATGCCGCAGCCGCTGATGGATCGCATGGAGATCATCCGCATCCCCGGCTATACCGAGGACGAGAAGGTCGAGATCGCCAAGCGCCACCTCATCGGCAAGGAGGTCAAGGCGCACGGCCTGAAGGACGGCGAGTGGTCGATCAGCGACGACGCGCTGCGCGACCTGATCCGCTACTACACCCGCGAGGCGGGCGTGCGTAACCTCGAGCGCGAGATCGCCAATCTCACCCGCAAGGCGGTGAAGGACATCGTCTCGGGCAAGACGTCCGCGATCGCCGTCACGCCGGAGAATCTCGGCGACTATGCCGGGGTGCGGAAGTTCCGCTTCGGCGAGATCGAGGGCGAGGACCAGATCGGGGTCGTCACGGGGCTGGCGTGGACGGAGGTCGGCGGCGACACGTTGCAGATCGAGTCCGTCATGCTGCCCGGCAAGGGCCGCATGCAGACCACCGGCAAGCTCGGCGACGTGATGAAGGAGTCGATCGATGCGGCGCGCTCTTACGTGCGCTCCAAGGCGACCAGCTTCGGCATCAAGCCGCCCACCTTCGAGAGCAAGGACATCCACGTCCATGTTCCGGAGGGCGCGACGCCCAAGGACGGCCCGTCCGCGGGCCTGGCCATGGCGACGTCCATCATCTCCGTCATCACCGGCATCCCGGTGCGCCGCGACGTGGCGATGACCGGGGAGGTGACGCTGCGCGGGCGCGCTCTCCCCATCGGCGGGCTGAAGGAGAAGCTCCTGGCGGCGCTCCGCGCCGGCATCAAGACGGTCATCATCCCGGCCGACAACGAGAAGGATCTTGCCGAGATTCCGGACAACGTGAAGACGGGCATGAAGATCGTTCCGGTGAAGACGGTCGAGGATGTGCTCAAGGTCGCGCTGGTGCGCATGCCCGAGCCCATCGATTGGGTCGAGCCGGAAACCGTCACGCCGCCGCCCGCAAGCGCGCTGCCGGACGCGGACGCGGTCGTAACGCACTGAAAGCAATAGCAAACCCAAGGCGAAGGGCTCCCGAAAGGGGGCCCTTCCGCTTTGGGGCGCATTCCGGCCGGAAGCCCTGAAAACCCAGAGAATCCCCGGATTTCGCCCTTGGCGGGGCAACGCTTGCGTGCCTAGGATCGTTGGACCGGGAAGATTCGCCCGCAAAGGAGCCGCCACGTGAACAAGAACGATCTCATCCAGCAGCTGTCGGACCGCTCGGGCATGGCCAAGCACGATGCGGCCAAGGCCGTGGACGGCGTTTTCGACCTCATCACCGAGGCCCTGAAACGCGGCGACGAGGTGAGGCTCACCGGCTTCGGGGTGTTCGTCGTCGCCTCCCGCGCCGGCGGCAAGGGCCGCAACCCGCAGACGGGCGAGGAGATCACCATCCCGCCCTCCAAGCAGCCCCGCTTCCGCGCCGGCAAGCAGCTCAAGGACGCGGTGAATTAGCTAACGCCGCCACGGCGCCAACACCGAATAGACCGGGATCGCCGTCGCAGATGTGCGCCTGGCCACGAGATAGCCGCGGGTGCGCAGGCGCGCGGTCGCGGCCTGGACGGAGGATTTCGAAAGCCCGGTCTCCACCGCCAGCGTCGACAGGCTGAGCGGCACGCCGCGCCTTCCCGGCCCGCCCGTGGCATGCCAGAGCTTCAGGTAGACGATGAGCGCCGATGGCGCGCGGTCATGCCCGATCAGGTCGGGCATCAATGTCTCGAAGACGTAGTCGTCGAAGGGCGCTTTACCGGCCATTGCTATAGTAGGCATTCCCATCCTTGCCCGCGCAAGCCCACCCGCGTAGCGAAGTGGCGCCACAAGGAAGCCCGCAATGATCACCCACCTCAAATTCATGAGCATCCCGGTCGCCGACCAGGCCCGCGCGCTCAAGTTCTATACCGAGAAGCTCGGCTTCAAGGTCGCCACCGACCAGCAGATGGGGCCGAATGGGCAACGCTGGATCGAGCTGCGCATCGGCAAGGCCGAGACCCGCGTGGTGCTCTTCACCATGGAGGGCGAGGAAGGCCGCATCGGCACGCGGATGAATTGCTCCATCGCCTGCGACGATGTCGAGGCGACTTACCGCCAGCTCGGGGAGCGCGGCGTGGAGTTCGAGGGTCCGCCCCAGAAGCAGCCCTGGGGCAGCTATGTCATCATGAAGGACAGCGAGGGCAACCGCTTCGTCGTGGGTTCGGATTGAACCCCCGCCGGCCGCGCGGACTGGGATCGCGCGGATTGAGGCCGAAAGGGCAAGCGCCTATAAGCCGCCCACCGGGCGGTTAGCTCAGCTGGTAGAGCACATCGTTTACACCGAGAGGGTCGGTGAAACGCGCTCGATACCGCATGGCTCAGAAGTCCTTGTAGTTGAAGGCGTTACTATACTTCCAACGCTCGGGATTTTCTACGGCTTGATCGAAAATCTTCTCGGGGGGCAGGTGGGGGGCAGATGACGCATTGGGGCTGCGTTGCGCTAGGATACCCCGAAAGTTCAATATCCTCGGGGCAATCGTGGCGAAGGAAGTCAGCACCGCACGTATTCCGCTTCGGCACCTGTCTGTTCGTGTTCCTTGGCATGACGCTGGTTGGGGCGGCACCGTCTGTCGGGCGCCGCGTCTAAACTCAAGTTGTTTGGCTCTTAACCGCATCGGCTCGACAAAGAACGAGGCCGTTGAGGAAGCCCATGCTGGACAGATGCTCAGCGATATTCCGGCTGACGAAGCGCCGCCTTGTTTCGCTGAGCGCGTAAACTTCCTCTCGCCAAAACCGCAACGCCGTTTGGCGCGGCACGCCTACGCAAAGACGAGTGAACATCACAAGCACATCTCCGCGACGACATTCACGCACCCCGCTTTCTCCGCGGCGGCCACGCCGTTCGGCTGGCTATTGAAGGATCGGGCCTGGGGTCAAGAGTGGCGTAAAGGCAAGAACGACAGCCAATCGCTTGTCGAACGCTACGGCATCGACTCGCGCCCGGAATACGAGCCAGAGGAGCCGGAATGGCTGAATGCCAGACCATGGATTCAGGGTTACGCAAATCAGAAGGCGCTTCTGGATGCATTTTTCGGGGCACTGGAGCCGGAACGCAGCCTCGTATTCGTGTACGCGAAGCGCACGCCCCTGATTGACGACGATCAGTGGATGATCGTCGGCGTCGGCCGTATCACCTCGATCGGCGACCTTCAGGAATGGGACTACGATCCGCCGAAAAATGCGCCTATCCGCTCTTACCTGTGGGAGCGATCCGTCTGCCACAGTATTCGCCCCGACGGCAGCGATGGCATCCTGCTTCCCTATCACGATCTCCTTAGCCGGTGCGAAAAGGACACCGATTTCGATCCGTGGGATTGCATCGCTTTCGTGCCGGCGGAATACCGTGACGAATTCTCCTACGCGAGCGAACACGTCGCCCCAACGGGTGCGATTGCGGCGCTGCTTTCGGTCAAGGAAGCGCTGACAGCTTACAACGAGCGGTTCGGCGGCAATTGGACAGAGCAACTAAAATGGATCGATCAGCGCCTTGGGGAATTGTGGTCCCTGCGTGGTCCTTATCCCGGCTTGGGCTCGATCCTTTGCGCGATGGGTGTCGAGTATGGCTACCAACTCGCCTATCACTGTTGGGAGGAGGCCGGGGAGAATGGCGATCCTTGGCCTGTTCTCGCCGCGCTCGTAAAGAATCCCAAGGGCCTGCCGGGAGACCTGGAAGCACAAATCACCGGGTTCACTGATACTTGGAAATATCTCGCCAGCGAGCGCGGCGCGAAGCGTTTGACGCTGGCGAAACTACTGGCACGCTTCGATCTCACATTCGACCAGGCGGCCCGATGGTGGGACCCCGCAGCGCGCAATGAAGCCGAGCTGCGGCTTGCAAATGAGGAGATCAGCGACGCCGCAATCCTAAAAAACCCCTACCTTCTGTACGAGTGCGACCGCACGCAGCCGGAGCCGATCGCGTTTCGCACGATCGATCAGGGCGCGCTCCCGGAAAAGCCGGTTGCGAACGCCCATCCTATGCCTGCGCCGTCAGCGATGAGCGGCCCTGTCGATGGTCGGCGCTTGCGGGCTGCGACGGCGGCGGTGCTCGAAGACGCAGCGGTCGATGGGCACACGCTGCTCGCGCGCGAGGAGATCATTGCACGGCTCAAGAAATTCAATCTGAGCCCGGCGCTGCCCGCCACGGAAGACCAGTACGAAATCCATGGCGATAACCTCGCGCCCGTTGTCTCTCCGTGCGCGCTGGAAAACGGCAAGGCTGCGTATCAGCTAGACCGTCTCGTGGTGACGTGCGAGGTCATTGCTTCGGCGGTTAGAAAGCGCGTCAAGATGGGCAAGCGCCTGACGGTCGACATCGACTGGCGCGCCGAGATGGACCGTGAGTTCAAGAACACGCCCGCGCCAAAAGGATCGCTGGAGGACCACGGCCGTCAGGAAAAGGCGGCGGCACTTGCGGAGCTCGCTGCATCGAGATTTTCGGTGCTTATCGGTGCAGCCGGCACCGGCAAGACGACATTGCTGAAGTTCCTCTGTCGCGCTGCGCCTATCCAGAGTCGGGGCGTGCTGCTGCTGGCGCCGACAGGAAAGGCGCGCGTGCGCTTGCAACAGGCTACCGGCGTCGAAGCGCGCACGCTTGCGCAATTCCTGCGCCCGGCGCGATTCAACGATGCGACGCAAAATTACTGCGTCATCGGAGATATCGAGCGCTATTCGAGCTGCAAAACCGTGATCGTCGATGAATCGTCGATGCTGACCGAGGATATGTTGGCGGCATTGTTCGATGCTCTCAGCGGGGTTGACCGGATTATCCTTGTCGGCGATCCGAGCCAATTGCCGCCTATAGGTGCCGGCCGTCCTTTCGTGGATATCGTCAAGCTGCTCGCGCCCGAACAATTCGCGGCGAACAAGCCGCATGTGTCAGCCGGCTACGCCGAACTTACAATCGGGAGCCGTCAGAAGGGCGCGCAGCGCCAGGATCTTGAACTCGCCGAATTATTCAGCGGTCGTCCGACCGGCCCCGGCGGCGATGAAATCATTTCCAGACTTGCCGAAGGGAATTGCGGCGAGCATCTGCGCATCTGTCCATGGACTTCCCCATCGCAACTCGCGTCTTTGTTGCCGAAGGTCATCGGTGAAGAGTTAGGTGTTGACCCGAATGATCTTGAGAAGTCGTTTGCGCGAAAGGCGCTCGGGGGCAATGAGAGCAACGGCAGTGTTTATTTCAATTTCTGGTCGTCGGGACCAGCTGCCGACAAATGGCAAGTCCTGTCACCAATCAAGGGCGAAGCAGCTGGTACCCTTATCCTGAACCGTCTGATCCAGAGCGGCTTTCGTGGGGAAACTCGCAAACGCGCACAAGGCGAAGATCGCCGATACGCGAAAACCGCACCGCCAATGGGGAATGACGGGATCATTTACGGCGACAAGGTGATCAATCTCGGCAATCACCGGCGCTATAGCGTCTTTCCCAAAGAGGATAAGGACGGGAATGAGCCGCTGAAGTACGTCGCCAACGGCGAAATCGGCATTGTCACTGGCCCATTCAAAAAGAAGGGCAGCAACATCAGACTCGACAATTTGCAGGTCACGCTCTCGTCGCAGCCGGGCTATCACTATACCTATTGGGAGAACGATCTGAGCGAGGACAGAAGGCTGCTGGAGCTTGCCTACGCCCTCACCGTCCACAAGGCACAGGGGAGCGAATTCGACAAGGTGTTCGTGGTTCTTCCCAATCCTTGCCGCATTCTGTCACGCGAATTGCTATACACTGCTCTCACGCGCCAAAATTCGCGGCTGATCTTGTTCTGTCAGAGCGAGCCCCACAAGCTGCTCGACTACCGACACCTGTCCGATGCGGCGCGCCGGCTGACGAATCTATTCGAGGCGCCGGAACCAGTACAAGTGGGTCAGCGCACCTACGACAACAAGCACATTCACCGCTCGCGCCGCGGCGAACTGATGATCTCGAAGTCCGAAGTCATCATAGCCAACGAACTCGCTTCGGCGGGCATCGAATATGAATATGAGCGGCCCTGCGTCGGGAAGGACAAGACCCGCCGCTATCCCGATTTCACTATTGAGGACGCGGACACAGGTATGACGTGGTTCTGGGAGCACCTCGGCATGCTTGGTGACGCGGAGTACGAGCACAAGTGGAAGTTGAAGCTGGAGTGGTATCGCGAGAACGGGATCAAGCCCGCGGAAGAAGGTGGCGGTCCTAGCGGTACATTAGTTACTTCATCCGAGACCCAAGGCATCGACCAAGTGCAAATTAGGAAACTCATCAAGGCGATAACTGACGGAACTTGGGAGTAGAAATCGGCCCCGGATTTGAACGACTGCCCGCGTCGAAAGGGCGCCGGCGAAGCCTATTGGGAATTGGTGGGCGCGACAGGATTCGAACCCGTGACCCCTCCCGTGTAAAGGGAGCGCTCTACCAACTGAGCTACGCGCCCCGCCGAGCGGGAATTAATGTGTCGCCCTCTCGCGAGTTCGCGTCAAGGTGCTGGAGTAGCACTAGGGTCTGTACTCAATAAGGATTCCGGCTGAAGCCAGTTTGTGATTCAAAGTCTCTGAAGGTGATTTGGAGGCTTGGATGGCGAAGCCGGTCTATCTGCTCAGCGATGCGCAGTGGCGCCGGATCGAGGCGCTGCTACCTCGTGGACGGCGTGGCGCACACCGGGTCGACGACCGCCGGGTGATCAGCGGGATCGTTTACATGCTGCGCTCGGGTGGCCGCTGGCGGGATTGCCCGGTTGCCTATGGTCCTTACACAACGATCTACAATCGCTTTAACCGCTGGAGCCGGCAGGGGATTTGGCACGCCATCTTCGAGGCTCTGACCGGGCATAGCGGCATCTACGGCACCGTGGCCATCGACAGCACGCATATCAAAGCCCATCGCTCGGCGGCCGGCGCAAAAGGGGGGACTTCACGCAAGGTATTGGCCGCTCGCGCGGCGGGCGCACGACGAAGCTCCACGGGCTGACCGACGCCAAGGGTCGGCCCAGAGTACTGCTGCTGACCGCCGGCAACGTCAACGACATCACCGTCGCCGCCGATCTCGTCCGCGCCATCGGCCCGTTCCGCCGCCTGATCGCTGATCGCGGCTACGATGCTGACCACCTGCGCAACTTGATCAAGAGCCGCAATGCCGAGCCCGTCATCCCTTCGACCACCTCAAGACGCAAATCCATCCCCTACGATAAACGCGCTTACAAACAGCGTAACCGTGTCGAACGCATGTGGTGCAGGCTCAAGGACCGGCGTCGCATCGCAACCCGATACGACAAGCTCGCGAGGAACTATCTCAGCGCCGCCTTCATCGCAGCTGCCGTCACCTATTGGCTTAATTGAGTCCGGACCCTAGTGGCGGTCCTGACCAAAGGCGCCATATCGGTCGTCAACCTCTGGGCCGCCATCCAAGCAGCAATGTCGCTTTCCCGCCACGCGATTCGAGTTGAGCCCAATGACACCGGCGCCGGAAATGTGCCTTCGCGCACACGCCGCCAGACTGTTGTGCGTGACAAAGTAACCAACCGGAAAACGTCACGCCCCCTTAGAAGGCGCTCAGTTGCACACCCCTGGAGCGATTGGACGCTCACTCGCTGGCGTTCATACGCCGATTCCATCGATACCTCACCCAAATATGGCAAGTTTGAGCGATCGAATCAGAGTATTCGTATCAGGCCTTGTCAATGAAAAAATATAGTTATATCAATAGCTTAATGGCGGCGCAGTGGTTGAATTGGCGTGAAATTGCGGCTGCCGTCGATTTGTTCGCAGTTATGGCGACTATTTTTTATGTTATCGCCGACCTCAGGGAGTGTTTGCTCCGGTGTTGGTCAGACCAGGTTAAAGTCGGCAGGGGTAGTTAAGTGGACGTCTTCGACCTCGATCAAACCCTCGTAGATGACTATACGCGCTTCTCGCGGTCCTTCACGCAGATCCGGGCTCAGGATATTGCCAGTCAGGTCAACGCGATCTACGCGACCCGGCGGTTTTGGCCTGAGCCGCTCATCAGCCTCAATCCCCACTTCGAGCGTGACGCCAGTATCGATACACTTGTCGCTGACCGCTCATTGCACACCGACACTGGGAAGGTTTTTCGGGTCAATGGGCAAGCTATCACCTTGTACCGACATCAATCGCAATCGATCGCGAAGGCGGGAGCGCGTCAGAGTTTTGTAGTCACCACCGGTACTGGCTCGGGCAAGTCGCTCTGCTTCTTCATTCCGATCATCGATGCGGCAATTCGAGCGCGGGCGGCGGGTGAGGCTCCACGTACGCGAGCCATTGTCATTTATCCGATGAATGCGCTCGCAAATAGCCAGCTTGAGGAATTGAGAAAGTTCGTCGGCCAATCCGGTCTGCCTGAGAAGCTCCGACCAACATTCGAGCGATATACCGGACAAGAGGAAGCGGATGAAAGAGAACGGATTCGGGAGCTGCGGCCCGATATCCTGCTCACAAACTTTATGATGCTTGAATTGCTGATGACCCGGCAAAACGCTCTCGATCAGGCGGTCATCGCCAATGCGCAGAATCTCGATTTTATCGTACTCGATGAGCTCCACACGTATAGGGGGCGGCAGGGAGCGGACGTCGCTCTGTTAGGGTCGGGACTCATAAGATCATAGCCAAAAGGCGACGATTGATACCAGGAAGACGGCGGCCATGAAGATGTATGGCTGCCGGTCGTATCTGGTAGCGAGCCGTCGGAAGTCCTTGA